>Ga0209039_10000143_pt1 | contig 64725 bp, 55 predicted proteins | sample BogFormECP12_OM1_FD_188238 | JGI IMG/M metagenome (GOLD analysis project Ga0209039, IMG submission 188238) | Bog forest soil microbial communities from Calvert Island, British Columbia, Canada - ECP12_OM1 (SPAdes) (version 2) | ecosystem: Environmental > Aquatic > Freshwater > Wetlands > Bog ...
AGCAGGTGGTGACGAGACCGGCCTCGAGGCGAGAGGCGCGGATCATCGACATCTGGCAGACGGCGATGCGCTCGACGGCGAAGAGCTCCTGGGAGTTGATGGGGCGGTAGAGGTCGAGCGAATCCTGGCGGAGCTCGTCGATTTCGTTGAGATCTTCGAGGCGGACGACGGTGAAGGTGTTGCCGGCGAAGCCATGTTTGCGGGCGTTGAGTGCGGACTTCATCTTGCCGGCGGCGGAACGGGGGCCGGTGGATTTCAGAGCGTTGGCGCGGTTGGCGGCGTTTTGTTTGTCAGTGGTCATGCGGTGCTGCCTTTCAATTCAGACGTAGCATGGCGACTGGATGGAGACGTCGGGTGGGGGCGGGAAGTGGTTTGGAATCAGCGAGAGAAAGTTGAAAATTGTTGTGAACGCAGGCTCACAGCCCGCCGTGGAACCGTCCGAATGCGCGGGCGAGCATTAGCGACATGATCAGGATACCCGCCCCGAGCGAGAGCACGTGCCGGGTGTTGCGCAGATTGAAGCTGCCGACACGACAGACGAGCAGGTAGCCGACGGCAAGATTGAAGAGGCCCCATAGGACATTGACCATCGAGGAGGACAAGCCTACCCCGGGTGGCGATGCGAAGGGACTCTGGAAGGCATTCCCCGAAATCCCATTACCGAGATGGGGCAGGGTGTTCGCAAGGAATGCGCCCCCGAAGAAGTACGCCACATAGTGATACCAGCGCATGGTCGCTCCCTCTTGACTGCATCCAAGAAAATGGATGGACAGACATACAGCAGGCAAGAGCAGCCTGAAGGCGGCTGCGGCCGGGATTGGCCGCCGCACAGGTGACCAGCCATTTCAGGGACAGTACACTAGTTCTTGGACGGTACCAGTTTCTCCACAGTGATGGTATCGCCGTCGATCTTGCCCGTAACGGTTACCTTCTTGCCGGCGGATTCCTTCACTTTCTCCTGGTTGGCGATACCGTAGATCTTGCCGTCATCGGTGACCAAGACCGCTGGAGCGCCGCGCCCGATGCAGCGCTTGGCGCAGGCCTCGTCACCCAACATTTCTTTCTTACCGGCACAGGTCTTGTCGACGATGTAGCCCGTCCAGTCCGCCGCCATTCCCGCGGCCGCGCACATGGCAAACACAGCAAGCAGTTTCTTCATGCATCCTCCCTTAGGATTTTGAATTTAGACGCCTTGACTATACCTCCGTGCGCCTACCGAGCGCAAACCAAGGGCTCGCCGCTGAAATCGCTGCCGGATTTGGAAGTCAGGAGTCAGAAGTCAGAAGTCAGAAGTGCAGCGGCGACGGGTCGCGTTCGAGGGACCAGCCTGGCTTGCTACCATAGAAATTCAGCCACAAAAAAATTGCACTATGCCCGAAAAGCCGTACGACCATAACCAGATCGAACTCAAGTGGCTTGACCGCTGGCGGAACGCCGATTTCTATAAGGCCGAGCGAAAATCCTCGAAGCCAAAATTTTACGTGCTGGAAATGCTGCCTTACCCGAGCGGCACGCTGCATATCGGCCACATCCGCAACTATTCGATCGGCGACGCGCTGGCCCGCTACAAGTGGATGCGCGGCTTCAACGTGCTGCATCCCATGGGCTGGGATGCCTTCGGTCTCCCCGCCGAAAACGCCGCCATCGCCAACCAGACTCCGCCCCGCGAATGGACCCTGCAAAACATCGCGGCCATGAAGAAGACCCACCGCCGCTTCGCCTTCAGCTACGATTGGGACCGCGAGATTTCGACCTGCGAACCCGAATACTACCGCTGGAACCAGTGGTTTTTCCTCAAAATGCTGGAGCGCGGGCTGGCTTACCGCAAGAAGGCGCTGGTCAACTGGTGTCCGGAATGCGCCACCGTGCTGGCCAACGAACAGGTGGTGGAAGGCTGCTGCTGGCGCCACGAAACCACGCGCGTGGAACAGCGCGCGCTGGAACAGTGGTTCCTCAAGATCACCGATTACGCCGACCAGCTCCTCGACGACATGGCCTCGCTCGAAGAGGGCTGGCCCGAGCGCGTGCTGACGATGCAGCGCAACTGGATCGGCCGCTCGGAAGGGGCCGAGATCGATTTCCACCTGGTCCCCTCGGGCGAGCCCATCCGCGTCTTCACCACGCGCGTGGATACGATTTATGGCGCCACCTGCATCATCCTCGCGCCTGAACATCCTCTCAACGAGACTCTTCTGGACGAAGCCGCCAAGGCCCGCGCCAGGGCCATGGTGGACGCGCGCGCCAACCGCGACCCGGGCGATATCGAAAAGGAAGGTTTCTTCACCGGCCACTTCGCCGTGAATCCATACAGCGGCGAGCAGATTCCCATCTGGGTGGCCAACTTCGTTCTGATGGGATACGGCACGGGCGCCATTATGGCCGTTCCCGCGCACGACGAGCGCGATTTCGAATTCTGCCGGAAGTACTCCATCGCGATTCGCCCCGTCATCCGTCCGGCGGATGGGGCGGGGGTCGAAGAAGGCACCGATCTCTCACGTTCGCGGCTCGGTTCATCCGACGTCGAGCCCGGCATGAAAGAGGCCTTCCCCGATTACGGCATTCTCGAAAACAGCGGGCCATGGTCCGGCCTCGAGAGCGCCGACGCCCGCCGCCGCATGGCGGCTTACGCCGCCGAGCGGGGTTTCGGCAAGGCGGCCATCACCTTCCGCATCAAGGATTGGGGCATCTCCCGGCAGCGCTACTGGGGAACGCCCATCCCCGTGATCCATTGCCCGCGGTGCGGCGTGGTGCCCGTTCCCGAAGATCAGCTCCCGGTGGTCTTGCCGGATCGAGCGGAACTGACCGGCACCGGCCGCTCGCCCCTTGAAAACCTGCCCGATTTCGTCAACGTGGCCTGCCCGCGCTGCGGCGGCGCGGCTCGGCGCGAGACCGATACCATGGACACCTTCATCGACAGCTCCTGGTATTTCTATCGCTATTGCGACCCCCATAACGACGAGATGCCCTTCGACCCGGCCAAGGTCGCTTATTGGTTTGAGATCGATCAGTATATCGGCGGCGTGGAGCACGCCATCCTGCACCTGATCTACTCGCGCTTCTTCACCAAGATGATGCGCGACATCGGCCTGATCCAAAACAGCGAGCCGGCGCGCCGCCTCTTCACCCAAGGGATGGTGATTGCCGAAGGCGCCAAGATGTCGAAGTCCAAAGGCAATGTAGTGGGCGCCGACATACTCGCCGATCAGATCGGCGCCGATAGCGCCCGCATGTTTGTACTCTTCGCCGCGCCGCCCGAAAAGGAACTCGATTGGCGCGCCGAGGGGGCCGAGGGCATCCACCGCTTTCTCGGCCGCGTCTACCGCTTCACCACCCGCAGCGCCGCCGGTGGAGCCGGGCGGGGCGGCGCCGACCGCACGGTGCTCCGCAAGCTGCACCAGACCATTCGCAAGATCACCGAGGATTTCGAAACCCGCTGGCACTTCAATACGTGCATTGCCGCCATCATGGAGCTGGTCAACCTGCTGTATGCCGAAGAGGCCGGCATCTCCGCCGCCGCGATGGCTGAAGTCCTCGAAAAGATGGCCCTCATGCTGGCCCCGTTCGCTCCCTACCTGGCGCAGGAAATGTGGGAGGAGCTGGGCCGCGAAGGCCCCATCTTCCGCCACTCCTGGCCGGCCTTCGATCCGGAACTCGCGAAGGAAGAGGAAGCCGAAGTAGTAGTGCAAGTCAACGGCAAATTGCGCAGCCGCATCAATGTGCGGTTCGGCACGCCCCAGGCGGAGGTTGAGGCACGAGCACTGGCCGACGACAAGGTGACGCCATACCTCGAAGGCAAACAGGTGATCAAGATCGTGGTGGTGCCCGACAAGCTGGTGAACATAGTGGTCAGATAAAATGCCTCGCTCCACCCTGAGGTGAAGCGAGGCATGGAAAGACTCGGGACCGCAGCTGGCTCAATTCTTGATGGGAATCGAGATCCCCGATGGGCTGCTGACCCCGCCGATGGTCGCGACGATCGGCTGGTCGCCATCGGGGAGTGCTGGAATCAACACGTTGAACTGGTATTCACCGGGGGCCACCAGATACCCTGTGCCTTGATAGATCGTGGCAACGACGCCTCCGATGCGGATCTGGAGTTGTGGATTCGCCAGGGACGGCTGGCCGGAGACTATTTGGCCGGCCGGCGCCGCCGGGTTGGTGGGACCGAAACCTGTTCCGTAGATCTGCACGTATTCGCCGGGCTTGGCCGCCCGCGACGCCACGCCCGCCCCGTAATAGTTGACGGGCACGGCAAGGGTCCCGTCGCTGTTATTGATTGCCGCCGCGTAAATAGTTGCGGTGGGGGAGACGCCGCCCGCTTGCTGTAATGGGAAAAACCCTGGCGCGTAGGCCTGCATCGTGCCGGTACCAGTGGCCGTGCCGGCCGCATTCTTGACCACCACGGACACCGTCCCGACGGCCGAATCCGTAGGCGCTTGTACGTTGAGTTGCGTCTGGCTGATGTAGTAAACCGCCGCTGACTTGCCGTCGATGGTCACACTCACGCCATCGAGGGACATCGGCAGCCCAGTGCCTAGTCCCACAAAGTCGGAGGTCTTCCAGATGCGTGTGTCGGGCGCCAGGCCCTGGCCGGTGATGATGACCCACGAGCCCGTCTGGATCGTGGGGATCACCTGTCCAGAGAAGCCGGGAATGATAGTGCCGGAACCGTCCCCCTTGAGCCCATAGGTGGCGCCGCCGACCACGTTGGTGATGGTGACGGTGCTCGGCCCCGCCGGCACGACCGTGAACGAGAAGGCCCTCGATTCAATCCCGCCAGGGTTGGTGACGGTAATGTTGTAGTTACCCGCCGCGGCGAACGTGACGGTCATCTGGAACGAACCAGTGGTGACCGATTGGATTTGAGATCCGCTGATGGTTGTAGGAATGTCGGAGCCCGTGACATATAGGGAGACCGTCAGCCCGCTCAGGAAACCCGAACCGTTGACCGTGACAACCTGGTTTGTGCCCACCGCGGGTGACGCCGGCGAAAGGGAAGTGACCTCCAGAGGCGGAGCCGCCACGATCAGTATCAGCGCGGGCTGGCTATTCACGCCGCCCACCGTCACTACCACGGGATAGGTGCCCGCGGCTAGCCCGCTGGGCACTGTGAATTCAACCTCGTCGCTCCCGGGAGTCCCTTGCGCCGGAGAATCGTTTGGCTCGAGGCCCGCCACCTGCACAGTGGCCGATACGGTTCCCACCGTCACCGTCACCGACGCCACGGAGGCCGCCACTGGATCGGGACCGCGAATGCCGGCCGCCACGACCGGACTAGTTGCGCCGAATCCGGTGCCATACATCACCACCGTATCGCCCGCCTGCACCGGCTTGGAAAATTCCGTGCCCAACGAGGCTTGTGAGATGTCGTAATAGTAGCCGGTGCCGCTGCCCGTTCCGTCCGCTGAGTAGAGCCCCGGCACGGTCGCCGCCACCGGCACCGTCACAATCGCCGACGACAGCTTGGCGCCGCTTGTCGACGACGTCACCTGGATGGTCGCGCTACCGCTTACCGTGAACGGCACCTGGAACGAAAGCTCGCCGGCCGATTCGTACACCATAGGCGCCGCCAGCCCATTGACCAGCACCTGCACGCCGTCACAAGTGACAGGTAACGGCAGAGTGCTGGCACAATTAACGAAATTCGCGCTCCCCAAATTCGAACCCTTAATCGCCGCCACCATGCCCGGCGCGATGGTTCCGGCGGCCAGAGATGCCGCATTCAACACCCCAGCGCTGGTGAAGGCAGGCGTCTGCGCCTGTGCCGCCAGCACGCAACCCAGCAGCAGGACAGTAAGACTAGTCAGAGTATTTCGCACGCTTCGCTCCCTTTTAATATATTCATCGTAATTCGTTTCTTCGCGCCGCGGAAGTCAATTCCGCTGAAGCGCGACGACTATTTCCATATGATAGGTCTGCGGGAACAGGTCGATCATGGTCATCCGCTCCACGGCGTATCCCGCGGCCACCATTCCGGCCAAGTCCCGCGCCAGTGTCGCGGGGTCGCACGCCACAATCGCCACCTGCTTCGGACCGAGTTCACCCAAGCGGCGCACCACGGCCTTACCCAAGCCCGCGCGCGGCGGGTCCAGCAGCACAAAATCGGCGGACCGTTCTGGCTCTAGCAAGAACTCTTCCACCGTGCATTGCGCCACATGTATGTTACCCAGACCGGCGCGTTCCGCGTTGTATTGCAGGTCCCGCGCCGCGCCGGAACCCGATTCCACCGCCGTCACCAGTCGGAATTTCCGCGCCAGCGCCGGGGCGAAAAGCCCCACCCCTGCATACAAATCGAACGCCGTTTCGCCAACGGCCGTAGCCAGCGCCGTTTCCACCAGTTGGTCCCCCAGGAAGCGGTTGACCTGGAAGAACGAGTTGCGGCTCACGCGGAACCGCCCTTCGTAATCCAGGGTGCCCTCGACCAGCCCGGCAATCCGCTCCCCGCACCAGTCGAAAAACCGCTTGGCTACGGGCCGGCGAGTCTCCAGCACATTCAGTTGCACCTGCCGTTCATCCGTGAACAGTTCGAGCGTCCGTATCATGCGCGGCCATCGCGGGTCCCGCAGCATCCCGTTAAGGGTTTCAATGGATTGGTTGATTTTGGGCGACGCGATGGGGCACGCGGCCACCTCGCACAGCCGGTGCGAGCGCGCCTGCCGGTATCCCAGTTTCCCGCCGTCCACGTGCAACTGCACGCGATTCCGGTATCCCCACGGTTCGCCGGCAATGGTTGCGATCTCCGCCGGCGGCTCCATCTTCCCTATGCGCCGCAACTCCTCCGCCAGGATCGCCACCTTGGCCGCCACCTGCTGCCCGTATTCGGCATGCTGGTAGTGGCACCCGCCGCAGCGTCCGAATACCGGGCAGCGCGCTTCCACACGCCCCATGGCCGGCTCCATCACCTCCAGCGTACGAGCCCGCACCAGTCCCGGTTTTTCCCGCTCCACCTCCGCGCGGATCCGCTCGCCCGGCAGCACGTAGGGCGCCAGCACCACGCGTCCATCCAGGCGCGCCAACCCATCGCCGCCGTAGACCAGCTTTTCCACCGTGACTTCAAAATTGCTTACGATAGGATTTACCCCCGTTCCCCTTACCATGAAAACACGAGTCTTCTCCGGCATGCAGCCGTCCGGCAATCTCCATATCGGGAATTACCTGGGTGCGCTCAAAAACTGGGTGCGCATCCAGCACGAGTACGAGTGCATCTTCTGCATCGTGGATCTGCACGCCGTCACGGCTTTCCAGGAGCCCGCGGAGCTGCGCGCCAAAATTTCGGAGATCGCCGCCATCTATATGGCCGCCGGCATCGACCCCCAGGCCTGCTCGATCATGGTGCAGTCCGCGGTCCCCGCTCACACCGAGCTCGCCTGGATGCTCACCTGCGTCACCCCGGTCGGCTGGCTGGAGCGCATGACCCAATACAAGGTTAAGTCCGCCAAACAGGAATCCGTCGGCGACGGCATACTCCAATACCCGGTACTCATGGCCGCCGACATCCTGCTCTACCACGCCGGCATTGTGCCCGTCGGCGAAGACCAGGCCCAGCACCTCGAGCTCACCCGCGACATCGCCCAGCGCTTCAACTCGCTTTACGGCGACACCTTCGTGGTCCCCAGCACCAGCCTTCCCGCCGTGGGCGCGCGTGTCATGGGCCTGGACGACCCCACCCAGAAAATGAGCAAGTCCGAGACCGGCGCCAATCATGCCGTCGCGATGCTCGATCCTCCCGACAAAATCCGCAAGACGATCATGCGCGCCACCACCGATTCCAACCCGGCCGTCGATTTCGATACCGCCGGCCCGGGCGTTCTCAACCTCATCGCCATCTACCAGGCTTTTTCGGGCGCATCCGACGACGAAATCAAATCGCAATTCACGGGACTGCGCTACGGCGAGTTGAAAAAGCAGGTTGCCGACATGGTGATCGCGCACCTCGAGCCCTTCCAGCAACGCTACCGCCAGATCGTCTCCGACCCTTCCTATCTCGCCGGCATCCTGCGCGCCGGAGCCGAACGCGTCGCCCCCATCGCCAACTCGACCGTGGAGATCGTCAAGCAGCGCATGGGCCTGTACACTTGATTACCAGCTAAGTACAGCGTTTCAGAACGGCACTCTCGTATTTTGCGAAGATCGCTCTCTCACGGTCGCGCCACGGCTCGCCGTTGCTTCTCTCGGCTATGCTGTAATCAGTGCGCCTTTACGTCATGCTGGCCATAGCGCTGCTCTGCGGGTGTTCCGCTCCGCCGTCGAATCAGCCAAAGGCCGATCCCACCACCGAAGCCTCCTACAGCCTGGCTGTCCAGGAATTGGCCGCCATGGGCCGCCAGGCGGAGGAGCTGCTGCACAATGGAAAGTCCGATCAGGCGGCGGCCGTCATCAGCAATGGGCAGCCTCTGCTCGACCGCCTGCTGGCCGCCCCGCGTCCCACGCTGGACGCCATGGAGGCCGTGTCGGACTTCGATCAACTCTACGGCAGGATGCTGGTGGGCAATGGTTACTTCGGTTCCGCGCGGCTGCTCTTCCAGAAAAACGCGACCCGCTGGAAGACCTGGAAACCACAGACTCCCGAGACCGCCCGCCGCCTGAAACTGGCGCTCGATGCCATTGCCGAATGCGACCGGCACATGCAATAACTTATTCCCGCACGGCGGAGCCCGTGAGCAGCTCGATCGCGCGAGGATCGCTGGCCGCAAAATCCGGCGACACAGCTCGCGCCGACAACTCCGCGATCAGTTCCCGCAGTTTCTCCGGCGCGAGCGGCTTGGTCACGCATCCGTTCATACCCGCGCGCAGGCAGATGTCGCGGTATTCCGTGGTGGCGTGCGCGGTGAGGCCGCAGATGACGGGTTGGCGATCGTCCGGAACGCGGCTGCGGATTTCCCGCGTCGCTGTCACGCCGTCCACTATCGGCATTTGCACGTCCATCAGCACCAGGTCGTACCGATTGCGCTCGACCGCCGCGATGGCCTCGGAGCCGTCCCGCGCCAGGTCCGCTCTTACGCCCATTTTCTCCAGCACCTTGAGGACGACCTTCTGATTGATGACGTTGTCCTCGGCCAGGAGCACTCTCAGGGGGCCCGCGCGGAGCGTTGGCGCCACGCTCTTGGGCGGTTGCGCGGGTTCCCGCGCAGGCGCCACCAGGATGGTGAATCGGAACCGCGAGCCCTCGCCGGGCTTCGATTCCACCTGGATGGTTCCTCCCATCAGCTCGACCAGCCGTTTCGCGATCGCCAGACCCAGGCCAGTGCCTCCATAGCGGCGGCTGATAGAGGAGTCGGCCTGATTGAAAGACGAGAACAGGCGGGAAAGTTGCTCCGGTGCGATGCCGATTCCCGTGTCGCGAACTTCGATCGCGAGGAGTAGCGATGTGACATCCTGCCGCTCGACCGCGGCGCTGAGCACAATCTCTCCGGCGCCGGTGAACTTGAGCGAATTCGACATTAAGTTCAATACGATTTGCCGCAGCCGGTTTTGGTCGCCGGCCACCCACACCGGAAAGTCCGGCCCGAGACGGCAGTCGAACCGCAAGTCCTTCTCCGCCGCCAATGCCCGCATCAGCTTTACGCAATCTTCCAGGCAGCGCCCGATTGGAAAGGGCGCGATTTCCAATTCCAGTTTGCCGGCTTCCACTTTGGAGAAATCCAGGACGTTGTTGATCACGCTCAGCAGCGCATCCCCGCAGGAGCGAATGAGCCGCAGCGTGTCCTGCGCCTGGGCGGACATGGTCATATCTTCGAGCAGCCTGCTCAACCCGATGAGACCGTTCAGAGGCGTTCGGATCTCATGACTCATATTCGCCAGGAAGCGGCCTTTGGCTTCGCTCGCGTCGTCGGCACGCCGCTTCTCTTCCAGCACTTTGACGCGCTCGGCTTCGAGCTCGGCGGTCCGTTCGCGCACCGCGCACTCCAACTCGCGGTTCCTGTGGCGCAGCACGCGGTGCCTCCACAAGACGGCGGCCCACACGGCGGCGCCCACCAGCAGCAGGGCCATAGCCCGCAGCCACCAGGTTTCCCACCATCGCGGCTGCAAAAGGAAGTTCGCGCTTACCGGCGCCGAGAACGGACCATTGCGAACGCGCGACCGGATGTCGAGCTGGTGCGGGCCCGGCGAGAGCCCGGCGATGGAGATGCTCCGCTCCGCGGCGCCGGTCCAAGCGCCATTGTCCAGCCGGTAATCGAATCGCACTAATTCTTCGTTCTTATAGTCGAGCGAGGAGAATGCGGCCCGCACCACCCGCGTCCGCGGGCTGATCTCCACGGCGGTCACCACCGGATCGGCGATCGGCGGCGCCATGCGAGCGCTGTGGGGCCGGTAGTGCGCCAGCCCGCCGCTGGTTCCAATCCAGACGCTGCCATCCGGGTCCGCCCAGAAAGCTTCACCGTCGCAGTCATTCCAGATCAGGCCATCCTCCATGCTCATGGCGGTCCAGGAGCCGTCATCGAGCACCGACACCCCATTCGCGCTGCCCCGCCACAGGCGTCCGAAGGCGTCAAAACCGTGAAACGAGGTAACGTCCACCGACCTGGCATCGGCCGCAACCATGGCTGTGGAGCGCACGATGCGGTCGCCGGAAAACTCCACGCGCTCGATTCCGGCGTCGTACCGGTGGCGCAACCACAAGGCGCCATCCCAGGCGACTGCCACAATGTACGGGTTTTCGTTGAGGAGTCCTTCCGCTTTCCCGTAGTGACGCCATCCGCCCTCGCGCAATCTCCACAGTCCGGCGGGCGCGGTGATCCACATGCCGCCCTCGCGATCTTCCGTGACCGCCCAGGCCGCATGGGTCAGCGATTCCGGCTGATCGATGAGCTGGAAGCGATCGGAGGCAGCCGGCCGGTCGTTGCGAAAGACGCCGCAGGCTGTCGCCAGCCATAGCCGGTCCAAGGAGTCGATGAAGCCGCGGTGCACGGCGCCGCAGGCGAGCCCTTCGGCCGGGCCCACGCGACGAATCTTTCCGGTTCCTGGATCGATGCGCGCCACGCCGCCTGGCTTCATGACGGCCCAGACGGCGCCGTCTGAAGTGTCACCCAACCATCGAACGTTGGCGCCCGGCAGACCATCTTTCGCGGTCCAGGTTTTCGGCGGCCCGGACGCGTCCAGCCGCGCCACACCGAGGGAGGTCCCCACCCAGAGAGCGCCTTTCCGGTCGCGCCGGATGCTCCATATGAGGCTCGCCGGGAGGCCTTGCGCCTTGGTCCAGCCCTCCCATTCGCCATAGCCCAACCACCGGGCCAGCCCGGCTCCCACCAGGCCAATCCACAGAGATCCCTGGCGGTCTTCGAGCACCGCACTGGTCATGGCGCTGCGCAGCCCTCGCCGGTCGTCCACGAGGCTCCAGCGCGATCCGCTGCCGATCGCCAATCCCTGGTCGGTCGGGACCATGACGGTTCCATCCCTGACGATCGTCAGGGCGCCCCAGGAATAGCTGGATGCGATGTCGGGCTTTTTCTCGACCAGCCGCGAGGCTCCCGGCGGTTTCCGGTACAGCCGGCTCGGGCTCCGGATCCACACCGAACCATCCGGCGTGATGCCGATGCTATCCCAGGAATCTTCCGGCAGTCCGTTCTCCGGTCCGAACACCGAGACATGGCCGCCCACTTCGACACAGAGCCGCTGCCCGCAGCCAAACCAGAGATCGGAGGCGTGCCGCAGGATTCCGCGCACCGGCTGGCCGTCCAGCCCCGGCCCCAGTGGATGGAGGCGCACGGAGAAGGAATCGGGGCCAGCGCCCGGCAACACTTCGTACAAGCCGGAGGGCGAGGCCACCAGCACTCCGCCGCTTGCGGCATCGGCCATCCGCTCGGTGCCAGCCAACATGACATTCAGTCCGCGGACGGCGTGGAAGCGCTGGCCGTCGAAGTGGAAGATCGCCGAACAGGTGTTGGCCCACAGCGCGCCATCCGCCGCCACATGCAAGGCATGAACTTCCGCGGTACACGGCACTCCTTCGGCCGCCCCCATCAGGCGAAAGCGGGCGCCATCATACCGGTACAGGCCGGCCTCCGATCCCGCCCAGATGTAACCGGCGCCGTCTTGCGCCAGGGACAGGATGACTTGATTCTGAAGCCCTTCGGCCGCCCCATAGTGCCGGAAACTATACTGCTGCGCCAACCCTGTGCCGGCCAGCGTCAGGAGCAGCGTCAGACAAGCGCGGAGATTGCGACAAGGGATCACGACACGTAGCCTATTTACTTATCGGCTGAAGCAGGTCGCGGCCATAAGTCTTCTTTGGATAGTGGCGGCGGCCTATCCACAGTCAACATTGCCGGCCGGGAGCACCAGGAGCATACTCGATTACAAAGGCGATGTCGATCGCCTAATAGTCTGAGGCAGTGGCAGTCGGGAAAGCAGTCGATGGATCTTTCATATGCCTTGAACCATCCGGCGGCGGAGAGCGCTCAAATCTGTCGCGCGCAGTGGACACCCGATGCAGCGTTGCTGGGATGTGTGTGCGACAATGATGAGTCGCTGGCCGAACTGATCGACACTTTCAAGACCGATACAGAGACCCGCCTGCAGCGAATTCGCGCCGCGCTCGAGACAGCGGATGTTGCCGGAGTCCGTAGCGAAGCGCATACGATTCGAGGGAGCGCCAGGCAGATTGGAGCAGTAGCACTGGCCGAGGCTTGTCAACAACTCGAGCTGGCCTCCGCGTTGACGCCGCTCGCGCACTGTTCCGGACTGGTTCTGCGCATGCAAGAACTCTTCCGCGAAGTGGCCTGCGCGATGGTTTCTTATCAGTACTTTCGAGGGTGATTACTCCGGCACCCGGTAACGCGTGAGCAGTTCCACGGCGCGCGGCGAGCCGGCACGATGGGCCAGGCGGGCGTGGCGCCAGGCAGCCGGGTAGTCGCCGCGCACCGCATAGATTTCCGCCAGCGCGAGGTGCGCGCCGCCGTGGCCGGCGTCCAGGCGCACGGCTTCGAGCAGCAGCCCCAGGGCTTCGTCCTGCTTCCCTTCCATGCGATAGAGTTGCGACAGATTGCAATAGGGCTGCGGATTGGCCGGTTCGCGGGCAATCCAGGCGCGCTGCTCTTCCACGTGCATGCGGGTTTCGCGATCGAGCGCTCGCTCGATCACCTCTTTGCGCCAGAAGCTCACTTTTCCGATCCTACCAGAACGATTTGCACGTCCCCAACGGCTTCGTAATGCATTTCTAGTGGTGCCCTGGTGGACGGCTGCGACCGGCGTTATCATGAGCGTGGATGAAGATGAGACTCCGGGTAATCGCCGCCCTGATCGCAGCCGCCACACCCGGCGTTGCATTCGGGCAGGTGAAGTCGAGCGCGGAGATCAAGACCGTTCGAGTGTCCGGCGAGACCTTGGATTGCGCTGGCGAGCCGCTCCGAAATGTCCTCTTGAAACTCACGACGGAGGGCCAAGAAATTACGGCCAGCACCGATCAAGACGGAAAGTTCACCTTTACCGGAGTACCTCCGAACCGGGACTACAGGGCATTCGCGCCCGGGGACCCCAGGAGTTCCATCGGATTTGCAGTGGGAGGATCGGATTTTGAGACGCATATCTCGCTGGGTTTGAACTGTCCCATCCGAATTACGGGTCGGATCATGGGGTATACCGGAGTACCGATCGGTAATCAGAGTGTGACTCTACAGGAGATCGGGCGGGAAAACGTCACCGCCCAAACCGATCAGGACGGTAGATTTGCTTTCGCGACCGTACATCCTAACCACCACCCCTCCCTGCATATCGCCGTTAATGGGTTCAGCCCCACTGCGATGGAAATACCGGAGAAAGAGGGACCGTCGCTGGAAGTGGGAAACATTATTCTCCAGCCGATTCGCCCCATTCCCGTGGCGGCACTTTCTCGCTCTCTCGATTCCTCAAAGATTCCAGCCCAAGCGAGTCGAATTTCGGGGCGGATCACGGATGCGAGTGACCTTCCGATAGCAGAGAAGATTTTATGCTTTGGGAGTCGTACCAGCGGCACAAGTATTCTCGAGATGGATCGGAATGGAGCCTTCGTGTTTCCCGCTGTAAGCCATAACGAATATGAAGTCTACGTCGCGGAGAGAGTTCCCAGGTTTCCAGAAGACTTGAAGGAAGTGGGGAAAGTTGAGGTTTCGGACGGACAGGATATGGATTTGGGAAACATCGTTGTGCAATTCTCATCCAAACCGGAAAATCTTCCCAAACCGGAACTAGCAGGCCATATTGTGGGTCCACTGACGGTCAAGCCCCTTGCCTCTGCAATTGCGTCCGACAAACAGTCCGTACAGCGCCCCAAAGCGCCCTATATTTCCGCCATGTTTATCGGTGCCGGTGGAATGAGCATCATTCAAAACGACGGAAGGATCGTTCAGCCACCGAAGGAAACCGAGCAAGTGGGGTATAGCTCTCCACGGATTTCTGAGGACCGACAATCTGTAGGATGGCTTGTTGATTCTGATTTTTGCTGTGCTTCGTATCCGCTCTCGTTCATGCTGGTGGTTTACCGGCCAGGAAAACCGCTACGCCGGTTCACGGGTGACGGCAGAGCGATCTTCGGCTGGAAGTTTGTGGGCACCGGAAACCAAGTTGCTTTCGAACAGTCATTCCCCCACGGCGATCTTCGGACCCACTACGAACTTCGAGACGTTGACACCGAGCGCTTGGTTGACCAGTGGGACCCCGACGACACGCCGAAGGCCCCCAAGTGGGCGACCGGAATACAGTAGGAGCGGTCTGGAAGCCTTCACTGGCAAGAAGACAGCTATCACTGGCAAACGACCGTGGAGGTTTCACGGTTGCTTTTGGGCGAAAAGGGGGCGTAAAGAGGACGGACATCTCTATTTATTCACTCTGCCGATCCTACCAGAACGATTTGCACGTCCATCACGTTGGTGTGGGTCGGCCCCGTGATCACCAGGCCGCCTAGCGGCTGGAAGTAGTTGTAGGAATCGTTGTTTTCGAGGTAGCGGCGCGCGTCCGGATTGCGGCGCAGGGTGTTGCCGTCGGCCACCGCGCCAGCGGCATCGGTGGGACCGTCGGTGCCATCGGTGCCCGCGCTGAAAATCACGGTATCCTTCATTCCGGCGATATCGACGGCGGCGGCCAGCACAAACTCCTGGTTGCGCCCGCCGAGGCCGTTGCCCCGCAGCGTCACGGTGGTTTCTCCGCCGGTGACGATGCAGGCGGGCGGCCTCACCGGGCGCCCGGTGGCGGCGACTTCCCGCGCAATGGCGGCGTGCATGCGGGCGATCTCTCGCGTCTCGCCCTGGATGCCGCTCGCGAGCACGAGCACCCGATAGCCCAGCTCGCGGGCGCGCCGCCCAGCCGCTCGAAGCGCCAGCCGGTTGCTGCCGATGATGGTATTGCGCACCTTTCGAAAACAGGCGTCGCCGGGCTTGGGAGTCTCGGGGATTTCGCCGGCCGCGCCGCGCTCCAGCCGTTCGCGCACCGAAGCCGGCACGCGCTGGCGGATGTCGTACCGGTCAAGCGCCTCGAGAGCGCCGGCGAAGGTGGAAGCGTCGGGTGCGGTGGGTCCGGAGCCGATCACGCCGGGATCGTCCCCAATCACATCCGAGAGCAACAGCGCCTCCACCGCGGCGGGGGCTGCCATCCGCCCCAATTGCCCGCCCTTGATCCGCGAGATGTGCTTGCGGAGGGTGTTGATCTCGTGGATGTCCGCGCCCGACGCCAGCAGCAGGCGCGTGGCCGCCTGTTTTTCCTCCAGGGTTACGGGAGCGGCCGGAAGGGGTAGTAGCGCGGATGCGCCGCCCGATACCAGCCAGACGACCAGGTCCCGCTCGCCGGCGCGCGACGCAATTTCCGCGATGCGCCCGGCGCCGAACGTGCCATGAGCATCCGGGACCGGGTGACCGCACTCGTTCAGCTCAATCCGCGGCAGGGAAGTGCGGCCGCGCATGGCATCCCCGTGCATGACGTCGCCGTGCTTCACGTTCACAAAGCCGGCCGTAATGCGTTGTCCCAGCACCCGTTCGGCTGCCTGTGCCATGGAGACGCCCGCTTTGCCCGCGCCGAGCACGTAAACGTCGCGGAAGCGCGTCAGGTCGAGGCGTTTCAGATGACGCGTCACGGCCTCCGCCGGGTCGGCGGCGGCCAGGGCGGCACGGAAAATAGAGAGCGCGTGGCGGCGCAGAAGAGCGGCGCTCATCGGAGGATCGCGTGACCGACGATGGCCTCGACCGCCCTGGCCGGGTCATCGCTTTCAATCGCAATATGCACGTCCGCCAGCGCGTAGGCCTGGCGGCGCGCCTCATAGAGGGCGGCAAATTTCCCGGGGTCGCGCGCCAGCGGCCGGTGGTATGCCTCGATGGCACGCCGCTCCACCACGGCAAGGGGGCAGTCCAGCCACACCGCGACGCCGTGGGCGAGCACCATCTCCCGGTTGCGCGGCTCCGCAAACGCGCCGTCGCCGAGCGCCAGCACGGCCGGCCGTCCCCGCTCGATCCAGCGCACGTGCTGTTCGAGGATCTGCGCTTCGATGCGCCGGAATGCCGCCTCGCCGCGCGTGTCGAAGATCTCCGCGATGGTGGTCCTCTCGGCGTGTTCGATTTCATGGTCGAGATCGAAAAAACTCCAACCCAGCCGGTGCGCCACCAGGCGGCCAATGGTCGATTTGCCGGAGGCCATGAAGCCCAGCACGTAGATTCCGGGAGTTCGTTTGAGCCTCAGGTTCATGCGGTGCCGTTCATTTGCGCCAGGCGCGCTTCCATGGCCGCCGGGAACAGCCGCGCCAGGGCCACCAGGAGCCAACCGGCCCGCGGCGGCAGAACGGTGCGGGCATCGCGCTCCAGGCCGCGCCGGATGGCCACCGCGCAGTCCTCGGGGGTGATGGCGAAGCGGCGGCCGCGAATGACGTCCGCCGGGGCCGCGCCGCCCAGCACGTGCTGCTGGAATCCGGTCTTGACGAACGCCGGGCAAACCAGCAAGGTCCTGATTCCGTCGCGCCTCAACTCCATGCGCAGGCCTTCGGTCAACGAGCCCAGAGCATATTTCGACGCGCTATACAGCGTGGCCCACGGAAGCGTCATCTTGCCGCCGATGGAGCTCACGTTGACCACGGCGCCGCTACGGCGCGCGCGCATGTGCGGGACCACCAGTTGCACCATTTCAAGCGGCGCGAAGAAGTTCAGCTCCACCAGGCGGCGCGCGTCCTCCATGGGAGCGCACCAGGAAGGCACGTAGCTCCCCACACCCGCGTTGTTCACCAGGATGTCGATCGAGCCAAAACGCTCGATGGTGCGCTCCACCACGCGGCGGCGCGTCTCGGCGAGCGTGAGATCGCCCGCGGTGATCAGCGCGCCCGGCGGAGCGGCACGCTCCAGGCCTGGCTGCGATCGGGCGGTGAGCGAAAGCCTGGCCCCGGCGCGCGCCAGTTCCGCGGCGCACGCCGCGCCGATGCCTTCGGACGCTCCGGTGACGATCGCGACCTTGCCGTCAATCTTCATATGACCGATTGGAGCATTGCTGCTTCAAGCGCCGAACCGTCATAATATTAGCATGCTGCCGGGGCTCATCCCGCTTTTTCCTCTGCGCGTGGTGGTCTTCCCGCGCACGCCTCTGCCGCTGCATATTTTCGAAGAGCGTTACAAGGAAATGGTGGGCGGCGCCATCCGCGACCAATCCGAGTTTGGAATCGTGCTGGCCCACCAAAACGGCATCGGAAACGCCGGTTGCACCGTTAAGGTGGAGAAGATACTCCAGATGTATCCCGACGGCCGCATGGACATTTTGACGCGCGGCCAGCGGCGATTCGAGATCGTGACGATCAACGAGGAAAAGGACTACCTCCAGGCCGAAGTCAGTTTCTTCGACGACGAGGACGCCGACGCCACTTCGCCTGAACTGCGCGCCCAGGTGCTTCTTTATTACGAAGATCTGGTGACGCTGCCGGTTTCGCAGGCACTCGGCGAGCCCGATCTGGACGACCGGCAGCTCAGTTTCCAACTGGCACAGGGCCTGCCCGACCTCGATTTTCTGAGCAGCCTGCTGCGTGCCCGCTCCGAAGACGGGCGGCTGAAGCAATTGAGCCACTACCTGTCGGAATACATCCCGCGCCAGCGGACCATCGAGCGGCTGAAATCACTTGCGCCAACCAACGGGTTCGGCGGCAAGCCCGCGGGGTTGTGAGGGATGGGGCGGCCCTTCTCCTTCTCGGTTTCATTGGGCGTCCACGGATCGTTGCTGGCGTGGGTGGCGCTCGGTCCGGTAGTTCCCGCGCCGCCGCCGCGTTCGCTTTACGACATGGCCATCCGGCCTCACGAGGACCGGCTGATCTGGTACAAGTTGAGCGATCGTCTGCCGGATATCCGTCCGGCGCAGACCTCGGCCGACCCGCGGCCGCCGCGGGCCACCAGGAAATTCCCGCAGAACATTGTGGCGGGCGAGCGCGACGACTCGCGCCCGCCGCAGTTGATCTGGGCCCCGGCGCCGGAAGTTCGGACTCCCCAACCGCTGCCGCTGCCCAACGTGGTCGCCGTCGAGCCGCCCCGTCCGGTGCGTCGTTTTACGCCGCCGCCCGAGCCGGCGCGCGCACCGCAGTCCACGCCCGCGCTGCCGGATGCGCCACAGGCTGCCGCCGCGCAGACCACGCCCAGTCTGCCCGTTTTGCCGCCGCCGGACCATCCGGCCGCGCTTCCGTTCAAAGCGCCGCCCGCGCCGCACGTGGACGCCGCGCCGGTGGTATTGCCCGCATTGCCGGAGATCGAGCCGGGAGCCGCGGTCCCGGCGATACCCGCGACGCTTTCCAAGCTCCCCCGCGGCTTCGTCGCGCCGCCGCGGCCATCCACACCACAGCCGCCTCCGCCGGTTCTCACGGCGGCACCGCTGCCTCTGGCAGGCGCGGACTCCGGAAACGCGCAAGCCGCCCTGGCCATCGTCGGATTAAATCCGGTCAAGCTAGCCGAAGTGCCCACGCCTCCGGGTTCCCGTTCGGCCGCTTTTTCCGCCGGGCCCAAGCTCAATCCCGAGGGCGGCCAGGGCGGCTCAGGATCTACTGTGCTCGAAGTTCCAGGCTTGATGGTCGAAGGCGGCGCGAAGGAAGATCGTCCGGTATTGGTGGCGAGGTCGTCGCCGACATCGCCCGAGAGCCTGGCTGCGGCGGTGCGCGCGGCTCACGGCTCTCCGGCCCCAACCGCCGCGACAGCGCCTTCCGCGGGCTACCCGGCCACGCGGGTCTCCAGCGCGCCCGATCCGCGCCTGTATGGCCGCGAGGTGTATACCATGGCCATCCAGATGCCCAACATCACCAGTTATTCAGGAAGCTGGCTGGTATGGTTCGCGGAGCGCGACGTCTCGCCGGGTGGTCCGGCTGCCGACGTCGAGGCGCCCCAGCCGCTCCGCAAGGTGGACCCCAAGTACATCTTTTCCGCCGCCGATGAACGCGTCGAAGGCAAGGTGCGCCTGTGGGCCGTGATCGGCAAGGACGGCCACGTCGGCTCGGTGACACTGCTTTCGCATCTCGACGACCGGCTGGACCAAAGCGCCCAGGAGGCGCTCTCCAAGTGGCTCTTCCAACCGGCCCGCTACAAGGGCGTCGCGGTGGAGGTGGATGCGGTGTTCGAAGTTCCCTTCCGCCTGGCGCCCAAACCTCCGCGACGATGACCCGACAATTCCTGTTGATTGACGCCGACGACACGCTCTGGGAGAACAATATTTACTTCGAGCGCGCGTTCGAAGAGTTTGTGGCTTATCTGGACCATTCCGCTCTTACCGCGCGGCAAGTGCGCAGCGTGCTCGATGAGATCGAAGAGGCCAACAATCGCATACACGGCTACGGGACGTTGAACTTCGCCCGCAACCTGCAGCAGTGCTACCGGCACCTGGCGGAGCGGGCCGTCCGCCCGGAGGACCTCGAGCGAGTGATGGGGCTGGCCCGGCGGATCCTCGAGTGCCCCATGGAAGTGATCGCGGGTGTTCCCGAAACCCTCGAGTATCTGGCCGGGCGGCATGACCTGACGCTGTTCACCAAGGGCCACGCCGAGGAGCAGAAGCTGAAGATCGACCGGTCCGGCCTGGCTGGCTTCTTTAGTCATGCGGCCATCGTGAAAGAGAAGGATGCCGCGGCCTACCGGCGCCTGGTGGATGAGCGCGGGCTGGACCCGCGGCGCACGTGGATGATTGGCAACAGCCCGAAATCGGACGTCAACCCGGCGCTCGAAGCCGGCCTGAATGCGGTCTTCGTGCCACACGCCCATACGTGGGTGCTGGAGCACCAGGAGATCCGTTCCGGCGCGGGGGAACTGCTGATGTTGGAGCAGTTCGAGGATTTGCGGCAACATTTCTAGGGCTGCAACGCAGCACCCGGGAGCCGCGACTGGATTTCGCGGAAAATGCCGCCGGCAATGCCGAACATGGCCTCCGCTTCCTCCAGTTCGGGGGTGTAGAGCGCTCCGGGGTAGCGCAGCTTCCATGCGAAATCCGAAAGTTCGTCGGCCCGCTCCATGAGCGCGGCCAGAGTGCCATCAATCGCGCGGCAGGCCTCGCCCAACTCCTCCAGGTCGTGCGTTCGCCGGAACGCCCGTTGGTGCCATGTCAGGAAAGCCTTGAGGCTCTTCTCGGCGGCCTGCTGGCAAAGGAACAGCGCGTTGGCGGTATGGCCGGAACCGATCAGGACATGGGCCGAAGCCAGGTCCTCATCGGCCTTGGCGAGCCATTCGCGCGATTCCCTGGCGCGCGCTTCATTGGGTGTCATAGAGCAGCCTTCCCTCGCGCACGACGGTGGCCGGCAGGGATGCCCTGACCCAGGCCGCCCGCTCCTCGAAATCGGTTTTGCGCCACGGAACGATGTCCTTGGCGAATCCGGTTCCACGGACCGCTCGACGCCCCGCACCGGGACGCAATTTCTGCTCGGGCGCATCGTCCGGGACCACCACCAGGAAATCCAGATCGCTATCCGGCCCGTCATCGCCGCGCGCGACCGATCCGAACAGGTAGATGCGAATCGGCTGGTAGAAATCGATCAACTTATTCGTGATCTCCGCAATCGCTTCGTCGCGTGTCATGTCGAATCCCCGTATTTCAAGACTACTCCTCCTCCAGCGCCAGCGAAAACTGCTCTGTAAGAATTGACGACAACTGTGGGGCGGGCAATCCTGCCCGCTGCCGGCTTTCAGCCAGGAGCCAGACGCCGACAGGAATGTCGGCGTTGCAGGCTGGAAAGCCTGCTCCACGGGACAACTCACAGTTTGCCAGCGGCTTACTGGTCGGCGCGCTGGGGCTTCTCGAATTTGGTTTTCAAATATTTGGCGGCTTCGGCTTGCGCGCCCTGAGTGTCGTCCTTGGTGCGAATGGCGAGGTTGTACTCGTTGACGGCACGCTCGCGCGCGCCGCTGATGTCGTAGATCTTGCCCATGTTGATGTGGGCCCAGACTTCGGTCCATTTGGGCTCTAAATCGCCGTTGAGGCACTCGCGAAATTCGTTCAGGGAACTCTGCCAACTGGCTTGCAGAAAATAGATTTCAGCGATGCGATAGTGCGCCAGCGAGCTGTTGCGGCTGGTTTCGAGGGCTCTCGAGTATTCCTTGATGGCATCGCCGAATTCGCTGAGCTCGGCATACTGCTCGCCCTTGCGGATGGCCACGGCCACGCGCACTTGAGGCGCGTAACGCAACACGCGGTTGTTGGGATCGATAATCACGTTCTTGGGCTTGCCGAAGGTATCGACGGTGAATTCGGAGGAGGAGCCGATGACTTCCACGCGGGCATCCTCGGGATTGCCTTCGGTCTCGATACGCAGGTCCACGGGCATGCGGAAAGTGTCCAGATCCTGGGTGACTTTGCCCATCACGCGGAAGCCTTTTTCGCGGCGGTAGATGGTGTACTCGAGTTTGAACTCGGGCGCGCCGCTCGATTCGATCCACTGGGTAAAGAAGTAGCCGAGGTCCTTGCCGGAGACGGCCTCCGCCACCTTCCGGAAATCGTCGGTGTTGGAGGGTTTCCATCCATCCTGTTCGACGTAGGCTTTGAGGGTTTGGAAAAACTTCTCATCGCCGATCACGTAGCGCAACATGCTCATCACGGCGGCGCCTTTGGCCCCGGTGAGCGCCCAAAGTTCCGGCGAATAATCTTCCAGGCGTCCGGATTGAATGATGGGAATGGTGTCGACGGTCAGCGAATCCACCATTACGTCCTTGAGCTGCGATTCCATGGCGCCGGCGCCGTTCAGATGCTCCGCCCAGAGCAATTCCGAATACGCGGCGAGGCCGTTGGTGAGCCACAGGTGGTTGCGTGTAGTGGGGGAAATGGTCTCCTCCCACCACTCGCGCGACACCTGATTGGCGAGCAGTTTCTGGTTGGGCTGGGAGCCGATGCCGGCGGGCGAAAGAAAGATCATGCCGGGCGCGGCATAACCGCTGGGCGCCCCGGCTTCGGTTTCGACGATCGCCATGTTGGCGTATGGCGGCAGGCCGAACATGCCGGTGAAATAAGACATCAGCGTTCCTATGGCCTGGCCTTCGGGCTGCGCCGCAGCGGCTTCGGGACCGCGAAAATACAGGCTGGTGGTGACGCCCTCGGCCTGCACCTTGGTGGGCTGATCCTTCACCACGGCGATGCTGCCGGGGAAAGAGGCCCGGGTATATTTGATGTCGTAGATGTTCTTATCGCCGTCCACCCGATGGGAATCCAGGCCGCTGCCTAAGACCGAGTAGCCCATGGGAACAGTGATGTGCATCTCGGCGGCGAAGCGGTCGGTGGTATAGCCGTTTACGGGGAACCAGCGCGCCGGGTACATGAGGTAGGCAAAATCGGGGTGGATGGCCGCGAACTTGATGCCAAAAACGGGCGATTCTTCGTTGCCGGTGAGGCGGCCGTCGTAGTAGAACACAAGCGTAACGGCCTTGCCGGCGGCGAGAGGTTGATCGAAGCTCAAGCGCAAGGTGGAATCCTGCTGGTTGCGGGAAGCGGGAATCTGCTTGCCTTGTTCATCCACCACGCGCGACACATTGAGCGCGTTGTTCAGCTCGAAGGTGGCGGAGGTGATGCCGTCGCCCACGGGCAGGAAGCGCACGCTGGTCTTGGCTGCCAGCGTAGAAGTGTTGGGCGTGACTTCCGCCTCGATGGAGTATTGCTGAACATCGATGCGGGCGGCGGGGCGAACCTGCTGGGCCGGCGCGGCCGGAGTTCCCATCCAAACCAGCAGGGCGGCGGCTAGCGGGCCCGCCACACAAAGGCGAATATCACGATACATGAGCGGCTTGTCCTTCCAGTATTTCTTGCACGATGGCGGCGGCGCGGCGCGGGGCCGGCATCCCGCCTTGGGTCAGCCTGGCTTTGACTTCCTCGAGGCCGGCTCTCATTTCCATTCTCGCGCTTTCCTGGGTGAGCAGGCGGCTGGCCTCGCGGGCGATGCGCTCCCCGGTCATCTGCCCTTGCATGAGCTCAGGCACCACGGCGCGGCCGGCGATCAGGTTGACCATCGAATAAAATGGAACGTCGACCAGGAATTTCCCCGCCATCCAGCTCAAGGGCGTCACCTTGTAAAACGTCACCATGGGGGTTCCCAAAAGCGCCGCTTCCACGGTCACCGTGCCACTGGCGGCCAGCGCCACCGCGGCGTGCGCCATGGCATCCCAGCTTTCGCCCTCGATCACGCGGATGGGCGAATCCCCCAGGCGTTCCCGAAAAAACCCGGCCCCGGTGGTGGCCGAGGCCGGTAAGACCAAATTTGCTGCATGCTCCCGGGCGAGCCGCCCGGCGGCATCGACCAGCGCCGGTAAATGACGCGCAGACTCGCCGCGGCGGCTTCCAGGTAGCACCGCTATCAATGGACGGTTGGGGTCCAACTCATGTTTCCGAAAAAATTCGTCGCGGTCGAGAGTTGGCTTCACCAGCCCGGCCAGAGGGTGGCCGATATACGTGGCGCTGACCCCTTCCCGGTTGAAGAAGTCCTCTTCAAACGGGAAGATACAGAGCAGGCGGCGCAGGGTATGCCGCATGGATTTGAGGCGGCCTTTGCGCCAGGCCCAGGCCTGCGGGGCCACCAGGTAAACCACCGGAACGGACTGGCGGCTGAGGCGCCGCGCCACGCGCAGGTGAAAATCCGGCGAATCGGTGAGGATGGCGAGATCGGGCTTTTCGGCCGCGGCGGAAGCGAGCAGCTTGCGGTATTCGCCGTAAATGCGCGGGATGTGCGCCACCACTTCGACCAGTCCGACCACGGCGAGCGAGGCGGCATCGACCACTGTCCGGACGCCGGCGGCCCGCAAGCGGGGGCCGGTGCAGCCGAAGAAATCGGCGCCGGGCATGAGGCGGCGCAATTCCTCGACGACCAGCGAAGCATAGAGGTCGCCAGAAGCTTCGCCGGCCGAAACCAGGATCTTGGGGGCCATCTCCTAAGAGTTTAGCCCGCATCCCTGAACGGGTTTCGGTGGTGGGTCAGTTGGAACCGAGGCCAAGTGGATACCTAAACACTGGGCGGCTACTTGGGGGTCATCGCCTCTGGCTTCGCCGTGCGCCATCATCCGACCGGAGCCCCAGATCGAAGGATGCGGCTCTGTATATAATTAACAGGACCCTCTTATCCCAAATGGAAATACCGGGGAGGTTGCAACGCCGTGCCTGGTAAGCGAATCGAGGTCACAACATCACGGACCGCCGAATGGACCTGCATGACGCGAGCGGCCTCGTCTTTCGAAGTGGACAGCCACTACAGAAGCGACGACGATCTCGCCGCGCTACTGGTCCCCGGCTTCGTGCGAGTCTTGCTGCGATTACCGCCGATCAGGTCTCTTTTCCGCCGAGTCCTGGCAGCGAGGGGGATGTACGAGTATGTGATTGCCCGAACCAAGTATATTGATGCGGCATTCAAGCAGGCGTTGGCGGACCGATTCGACCAGATCGTCCTCTTTGGCGCGGGCTTCGACACGAGGGCTTTGCGCTTCCGCTCCGATTTGGGAGGTATCAGGGTATACGAACTCGACGCCCCGCTCACTCAGAAGGCCAAACTTGGCCGGTATCGGCAGCGCGGACTCTCCGTTCCAGCAAACGTCGTGTTTGTTGCCATCGATTTCGACAACGAATCACTCCCGGCAAAGCTGAGGGAGATCGGGTTTGGAGACAACCAACGGAGCCTGTTCATTATGGAGGGAGTGCTGATGTATCTGCGGCCGGAGTCGGCAGATGCGACCTTGCGGACCATCGGCGCTCTTGCGGGCAAGGAAAGCCGGCTGGTATTCGACTATGCGCGGTCCTCGGTGCTGCGAGGCGAAAACACGCAATACGGAGAGGCGGGCGTTACGGGGGCGGTTGCCAAAGTGAATGAGCAATGGCGCTTCGGCCTTGAGCCCTCGCAGCTTGAGTCGTTTCTGTCAACCTATGGCTTCAGGTTGAAGGATCACGAGGACTCCTCGAATTTGGAGAAGCTGTATTTCCGGGATTCGAACGGTCAGGCCGTGGGACGAATTAACGGCACGCAGTGCCTGGTAACGGCGGAAAGATCGTAAGGCCGCGTGGCCGCGCTTTAGCGGCTCGGAGCTGGCTTCGGCGCAGTCCTGAAGAGGACACCCGTTGAAACACTCCCGTGGGCAGGTCCGTGTCTCCTTGGTTGCGCCCGCTCTTATGCCCTTCTAAGGACTCCCGCCGCTGGAGCCACCGACGAAGAGACTCCTGAGTCTCGCCAGATCTGCGGCCCGATAGGAGACTCTCCACGCTGGTATCTTCATCCAGATCCGGCCAGTGGATCCCCTCGCCACCCGCAATTGAGACGCCAGTTGGCCCGCTCCGCCGGTGTCCCGTGCGCCAAACGCGGGAACCACGCGAGTGGCACCGTGATGGTTCTGCCATCGGCAAGGTCCGCGACCAGAGCATCATCGCTTACACTTACGCTCTGGGCCAGCGCTCCCCTGAGCTCAGTCCCCGAAGTACCCACGCCATGACCTCAACAAGAAGGTCGCGTTTTCCACGACCAACCTTTCGATGCGTCCAGTTTCCGGCCGGCCGGAGCCGCGGCTGTTCTCCAAGCGTGCCGGTTCCAGCCAAAATTTCGCCTTTCCCTCTTCCCGCTCTACATGCACGTGAGGGGGCTCGTCTCGATCCGCCGAGTAAAAGAATAACCGGCACGGCCCCGCGCGAAGAATGGGTGGGAACGTATCCCAGTGTACACGGCCAGCAGGCGGATTGGTGCAGCCCGTGGGATGTCCCAGGCATAGCATCAGCGAGTCCACCTCGCGCGAAAAAGCGGGTCAGCGCGACGCCTGTTACAATCGGAGCGGCAATGGCCACGGACGCCGATAAACCGAAACTGACGGTGGAAGAGCTCGCCGCGCAATTCCGCGGCGAGATGATTCCACTCACCAGCCGCTTCTCGTACTTCTCCACCTTGCCGGTGGCCGACGACGACCTGCGCCATTACTTGAACGATCCGATCGCGGCCATCTCACCGGCCATCATCGCCACGCTGCCGCCCATGGGCATCATCCTGGCGCCGTATCTGGAAAAGGGCAACGGCAAGGGCGGCGACACCATCACTTTCGAGCGTCCGGCCGATAGCCGGTATCTGGCCTCCGCGCGGCGCGAGCTCGACAACCTGACGGTGATCGCGCTGTCCATCAAAGACATCGAGGTGGCCGATTACCACTACCAGTTTTATAGCGCGCTGGCCGGATTTGTAGCCGAGAGATGGTCCCCGGAAGTGCAGGAGCGGTTCTTCCGCACCATCCGTGAAGAGTTGAGCGCCGAAGTCCACGGCGAGGTGGATGAAAAGAGCTGGCACCTGAAGCAGGCCTTGCAGCGGCGGCAGACTAATGTGCGCAAGGAGACTAAGCTGTTCCGGGAATACGCGCGGCAGTCTTTTGAAGACACGCTGACGCTTTACCTGCATGGCACGTGTTGCGACATCGACGTGGACACGGGGCCGCGGCAAATGCCCAGCCGCTACTTGCGGCGGCGCCTGGAACTGCTGATCGCGCTGTTTCCGCCGCCGGAAGGTTACGCCGTGCTGCCGGAACAGTTGAAGTCGCGGTAAGGGTCTATAATCGGCTTATGAGCGCGGGTGAACTCTACGAGCGCGATTATTACGAATGGACCGTGCGGAATGCCGAGTTGTTGCGTTCCGGACGGGCCAACGAGGCAGACCTCGCCAACATCGCGGAGGAACTTGAATCCATGGGAAGCAGCCAGCGCCGCGAACTTCTGTCTCGTATGAATCTGCTGATCACCCACTTGCTGAAGTGGCAGGTCCAGCCCGAGCGGCGTTCCAACAGTTGGACGGCAACTATCCGAGTGCAGCGCCGCGGGATCGGCAGGTTGCTTGCCGAAATGCCGAGCCTGCGCAGTTTCCTGGCTGACAGCTTCGCGGAGGCCTACAAAGATGGCGTTTACGGCGCGGTGGCCGAGACCGGCCTGCCGGAAACGGATTTTCCGGCCACGCCCATTTTCGACCTCGAAATGCTCCTGGACGAAGAATACCTGCCATGAGCGCGGGTGAACTCTGATTAGCCGCCGAAGGTCAAGAGATAAGGGAGTGCAAGTTTGCCCCTTAGAAACTGCTCATCCAATCAGCTCCGCCAGAATCCGCGCCGCCACTTCTTTGCCGCACTCCCCAACTTCGCCCACCGGGCCGACGCAGGAAGGGCATCCCGCCTCGCAACCGCACGCCGCCAGCAGTTCGCCAGTCTGCTTCAGCAATTGCGGCGCCATGCGGAAGAGCGGCGCGCTCTGTCCGATGCCGCCGGGGTATGCGTCGTACAGGTAGAGATTCGGCTCAAAGATCACGAGTGAGCCGGCGATATCCTCGCTGAGCGCTACCCCCAGATCGCGCGGGTCGCACATCAGCAAGAGCGACGCCACGGTGCGCAGCGCGTTGCCCAGGCCGTGAATGCCGCTCTGCTTTTCGGTGGGCGTGAATGCATCGAGGCGCGCCAGAAAATCGGCCGGGAAGTGCAGCCAGAAGGCGGTGGTGTGCATTTCCTGCTCGGGCATGGAGAGCTTCCCCGCCCCTACGTTCTCCATGGTGTAAAACTTGATCTTCTTGAAGCCCACGATCTGGCGGTTGACGCGCACGTCGCCGTGTACGCGGCGGGCGCCGCCCAGGGCTTCGCCTTCGGCCTCTTCCAGCACTTTGACCTGGGTGTAATCGATGGCGTCGGTGTAGTAATCGCAATCGACGCGCTTGACGTAAGCCTTGCGCTCGCCGTAGTCGAATCGCTCCACGTGATACTGGCGGGCTTCGTGCAGGTAAATGGCCTTCTCGTGCAGCGTGGTGAGAGCGGTAGAAAAGGAAACTTCGGCGATGACCTCCGGCTCACCGGTGATGTCCACCACGACGAAGTTATCGCTCGAGACGGAGCGCAGGCTGGTGGCGTCGGCCGGGTAGCTCGACTGAGTCCAGTGCCAGGCGCCTGCCGAATGGTGCAGAAATCCGGCCTCTTCCAGGTAGCGGCAGATTTCGGCGACGTCGTGGCGGCCGAACTTTTCGCCTTCGCGGATGGGCAGCTCGAAGGCCGCGCATTTCAGGTGCGCCAGCAGGATCTCCAGGTTCTCCGGATTGATGTGGGCATGTTCCGGCGAGCGGCCGAAGAAGTAATCGGGGTGCTCGACGATGTACTGATCGAGCGACGCGCTCGAGGCCACCAGCACCGCCGCCGAGCTTCCCTGGCGTCGTCCGGCGCGGCCGGCGCGCTGCCAGCTCGAAGCGATCGTCCCGGGATAACCGGCCATCACGACGGCGTCGAGCGAACCGATATCGATACCCAGTTCGAGCGCGTTGGTCGCCACCACGGCGCGGATTTCGCCCTCCCTCAGACGGCGCTCGATGTCGCGGCGCTCGCGCGGCAGATAGCCACCGCGGTAACCGCGCACGGTTTCGGTTTGCCCCGGCCCGCGGCCGCAGGCGTCTTTGAGATAAGTGACCAGAATTTCGGTGGCCAGCCGGTTGTTGGCGAAGACCAGGGTCTGCAGGTTGCGCTCGATGAATTCCATCGCCAGGCGGCGCGATTCGTGGATATAGCTGCGGCGGATGCCGAGCTGGCGGTTGACCACCGGCGGATTGTAGAAGACAAAGAATTTTTCGCCGCGAGGCGCGCCGTTGCGCTCCACCAGATCGAAGGACTCTCCGGTGAGCGCTTCGGCCAGCTCGCGCGGGTTGGCGATGGTGGCCGAACAGCAGATGAACTGCGGCTTGGAATTGTAAAACTCGCAGATGCGGCGCAGGCGGCGCAGCAGGTTAGCCAGGTGGCTGCCATAGACGCCGCGATAGTAATGCAGCTCATCGATCACGATGTAGCGCAGGTCTTCGAAATAGCGCGCCCAGCGGGTGTGGTGCGGCAGGATGCCGCTGTGCAGCATGTCGGGATTGGTGAGCACGACGTTGGCGCGCTGGCGGATGGCTTTGCGCGCGTCCTGCGGGGTATCTCCATCGTAGGTGAAAGCGCGGATGTCGCTGCCCATTTCCTCCACCGCGCTATGAAATTCGTGGAGCTGGTCTTCGGCCAGCGCCTTGGTGGGGAACAGGTACATGGCGCGCGCGTGGTCGTCGCCCATCAGCCGGTTCAACACGGGCAGGTTGTAGCAGAGCGTCTTGCCGCTGGCCGTGGGAGTGACGATCACCACGTTGCGTCCGGCGGCGACGCGGTCGAAGGCCTCGGCCTGGTGGGTGTAGAGGCGGGCGATGCCGCGCTCGGCGAGCGCCGCGCGCAACCGGGGGTCCACGCCGGCGGGCATTTCGGCGTACTCGCCTTCCGTCGAAGCCTGGTGGTGAATGGCGCGCACGGGCGAATCGGGCTCCTGATGCGCGGACCGGAAACGCGACACCACGGCTTCGAGCTTGGGGCTGGTGGCCACCGCCAGTTCCTGCGTAAATTCAGGGAATCCGAGCGAGAGGTTCATGGGGTTTTCGCCTTTTCTTTGCTATAGTACAACGAAAACCGAAGAAGGAAGAAGTCAGAATGCAGAAGTCAGAAGACAGAATGGCGGAGGCTCAGGCTTACAGGAGGCGGCTCACGCAGATGCGCGGCTTATTCTGACTTCTGACTCCTGTCTTCTGACTCCCATATCCCGAAGGGATATCAAGGGCGCAGCCCTTGCCTCAGTGTTCGCGAATGAACTCGTAGCGTTCCAAAGTGGCGGCGATCTGGAAAGCCGGGACCGGCTCGAGGCCGTTGTCCGCAGGCTCGGCCCTTAGCACCTTGCCGATACAACGGAGGTTGACCGCCTGCGGACCATCGTGGTTTAGAGTGATGACGTACTCGATGGGGCCGCCAAGATCGGGCTCTTTCTCCGCGGTGAACAGAACTCCGGTGGAGCTGATGTTCTTGGTGAACCCGCCAAGTGTGACCCGCTCGGCGCCGGAGCGGATAATCGAGAGCGGCAGCCGCAGTTTGAATCGAGTGGTTCTTCGCTGTTCCATGAAAGATAACCAAATGCTATACGGGTGCGGGAACAAGGTCAATAGAACCCTGCACAATAATATGGGCTCAACGTACTAGACTTGGAGACTCATAAGTACGGGTGGGAAATACCGCTGGGACGAGCGAGAAACCCGTCCCAGCGTGATAATCAGACCACTTTCACGAAAATAATCAGCAGGGTGTAGAGCGCCAGCGATTCGATGAAGGCCAAACCAATCAGCATGGCCAACTGGATGGCCTTAGCGGCGCCAGGATTGCGCGCCATGCCTTCGACGGCGCTGGCAATCGCCTTGCCCTGCGCCAGGCCGCACAGGCTGGACGCAATCGCCATCGAAAAACCTGCGCTGATCGGTACCCAATGGCCTTGCACCGTATTGTTGCCGGGCGTCTGCGCAAATAGTCCCGTACTGGCAAACAAAATGATCGCCAGCACCAACAGCGTTCTCTTCGTCATTCGTTTCTCCTTGATGAATCGCTCCAGGAGGTGGTTCCCGGACACCGTACAGCCTGTCTCACACTGCAAAGCGGCATAAAGCCGGTATTAATGTTCGTGCGCTACCGCGCCGCCGACATACACCATGGCGAGCAGCATAAAAATATAAGCCTGTATCACGCCGACGAAAACGTGCAGCCCCATAAAAATAACGGGCGGGCCGAATTTGGTGAGACCCAGAAAGACCATGGTCACCTGCTCGCCGGCGAACATATTGGCGTAAAGACGGACCGTGAGTGAAAGCAGACGCGCCAGATGGCTGACCAGTTCGATAGGGATCATGAGCCACGCCAGCCACCAGAAGGGCCCGACGAATTGCAGCACATAGCGCCAGCCGTTTACCTGCAAGCCCTTCAGGTTGTAATAAGCGAAGGTGAAGAGGGCGCACCCGGCGGTCACCGAAGCGTTCATGGTGGGCGATTCGAAGCAGGGGACCAGGCCGATGAGATTGCACGACAGAACATACAGCAAGATCACGCCGAAGAAGGCCACGTAGCGGTAAGCGGTGTGGCCCACCTGGTCTTCGGCCTGGTCGCGCACGAACTGGTAGAGCAGCTCGAAAATCTGCTGGAATTTGCCCGGCTTGTCCGGGGAGAGCCTGGGCCGGAGCAAGGCAAAAAGCAGCATCAAGCTGGCCACCACCACAAGTTGCATGACGATGAAATTGGCCCAGGGACGCGCTTCGGCGTGTTTGCCCACCAGAGACAAGGCCGCATTGCCGGGCGCGGCCAGATAATCGTTAAAGAATTTGGTGATAAAGAGTTCACTTTCGGGCATACACGATCTCGAAGACCACTTCCACGAAGAGGGCGGCCGTCAGCACAAAAACCCCCGCCATCACGGCCATCAGACTGATTCTGGAAAGCCTCAATATAACATAGGCGCCGATACCCAAGATCAGATAGCGGAAGCCCAGGACCAGGCTGCGATGGCGCGGCGCTTCGCCCTTACCCAGGCCCTCCACCAGTTTGTAAAGCCAATAGAAATTGAGCCCGGAAATGACCGCTCCCAGAAGAAAGCCGGCGCCCCACTGCCAGCCGCGCGCGACCAGCGCTACCAAAGCGCCGAGCGAGCCGATCACCATCATGATGCGCCCCATGCGCCAGGCGGCGCGCTCAAACGTCAGCTCATCCGGCATCGTCTTCGCCCGAATCCCGCATGATGGTGCGTATCAGTTGCACAAAGCCGGCGGCGCTTCCGAGGATCAGGAATACAATCTGCAGCCAGCGCGTGCCGAGAGCTTTGTCGAGGTAGTAGCCGATCGCGTATCCCACGAATGTGGAGACCGGCAACAGCAGGGCGAGCGCGGAATACTCGGCAAAGCGCGCGGCGGTTGTCTTTTTCGGCTTGGCCACTAGAACCAGTCTAGCCCGCATCAGTGGGACCGGCGGCAAGACCGCCGGCGCTACCAGTTAGTTTTGACGGAGGCTGAACGGTCCGCTGGGAGGCTTCGAAAACCAGAATCCCCATCTTGGGATGAGACGGCTCAAAGCTCGGCCGCACCTCAAACTCTTCGAGCGCCTCCGTGGTAGTAGGGCCGATGGAGCCCACAAAGCATCGCCGCAGTCCCGCCAACGCAGCTTCCTTCACGCCTTCTTCGCGCGCGATGCGGGCCAGGTGCTCAATCTGCACGGCGGTAGTGAAGAGCGCGACCTGGAAGCGGCCGGCGGCCAGTGAGCGGGCAGCTTCGCGCAGCGGAGCGGTGTCTTCCGGCAGACCGTAGCGGTAAACGCGGATGACGGCGACTTCTGCGCCCCGAGCGCGCAGGGCTTCGAGCAGCTCCGGATTGGAGCGGCCGTATTCCTGCACGGCGATGCGGCGCTCCGGCCGGCCTTCGGTGACGCGCAGAATTTCGCGCCAGGTGTTGGGCTCGGGTGCGGTGATGGCCGGCGCGAGCCCCATTTCACGCAGCGCGGCGACCGGCTTGGGGCCGCGCGCCACGATGGTGAGGCGGCGGAGGGCCTCGACGAAAGCTTCGCCCCACAAGCGGTGCAACTGGCGCGTGCCGACGCCCGTGAGCAGGATCACCATGTCGAACTCGCCGGCGAGAAGACGCTGGGCCTGGGCATCGGCTTCCACCGGGATCTCGCGCAGGGAGGGCGCGACGAAGGGATCGCCGCCCTGTTTGCGGATCAGTTCAGCGATCTCCGCGGAGCGGCGGCTTTCGAACGCGAGGACACGAAGACCGGCGAAGGACATGATTATTGCGACTCGCGAAATACAGTTGCATTCGGTAGGTTTGGTGGCGCAGGATGGTATCCTGCGCGCCAGTTGGCAACCGGCGCCGGGCGGCCATTTGCAAGCCTCGGGGGGCGGGTTACCAACCCGCCGCAGGTTGCCAACCTGCCCCACAAGCCGGCACCTTTCCTCGCTGTATTCTGCGAGCCTCCCCAGGTTGCTGCTCTGAGAGCCACCCTCACTTGCCCCCACCCTGCAACGCATTCAACTCCGTCTTATCCCTTTGTAGAAACGGTACGCCTTTCTCCATCCAGTCCGGCGCCGGCGCGCCTTTCAGATAGTGGTCGAAGTACTGCTGCATGCGGATGGCGTAGTCCTTCTGATCAGCGCGGTCCTGCAAGCCGTGCGGCTGGCCGTTGTAGTTGAACAGGTAGACTTCCTTGCCCAACCGCCGCAGCGCCAGGAAGAACTCGAGGCCCTGGTACCAGGGCACCGCGGTGTCGCCATCGTTCTCCAGAATCAGCACCGGCGTCTGCACTTTGTCCACCCAGAAGATGGCCGAATTCTCGATGAAGCGGGTGGGATATTGCCAGATCGACCCGCCGATGCGGCTCTGCGAAATCTCATACTGGAACTGCCGCGTGATGCCGGTGCCCCAGCGAATGCCGTCGTAGGCGCTTATCATATCCACCACCGGCGCTCCGGCTTCCACGGCGCGGAAGCGGTTGGTCTGCGTCACCATGTACGCGACCTGGTAGCCGCCCCAACTGTGGCCCTGAATGCCGATGGCATTTTCGTCGACGATGCCGCGGTCCACCACCGCCTGGACCGCCGGCAGCACGCACTTGAGCGCGCTCTGGCCGGGATAGCCGGTGGTGTAAACGATGTCCGGCGTAAGCACCAGGTATCCGTTGCTGACGTAGTAGCTGATGTTGATGGAGGAAGAGCCGGGCGCCGGATTGACGAAGTGGTTCACGTTCTGCGTGAGGCGCTCATAGATATACACCATCATGGGGTATTTCTTGCCGGCATCGAAGTTTTCCGGCTTGTAGAGCGCGGCCTGGAGCGTCACGCCATCGGAGTTTTTGAAAGCCACCAGTTCGGCGTTGCCCCAGAGCAATTGCGCCTTCTGCGGGTTAGCGTCCGACACCTTGCGCAGTTCCTTGAAACTGTTGTCGGTCGCGATCAAGTCCGGAAACTCGTTGAAGGTCTGTTCGGTGAGCAGGTAGACGTCGGCGTCTTTCGCCTTGACGGGCGCGCTGAAGGATTTCGCGGCCATGATGAGTTGCTTGGGCTCGGCGCCGTCGATCGATCCGCGGAAGAAACCGCTGTCCCTGGTCTTGAGATTCTCGCCTTGCAGCAACAGGGGACGCGCCTGGTCGATCCAGCGCTCGCGCGGGTCGGATTCGGTGCGAATGTAGCGCAGCCGCACATCGTGCCCGCGGCGATAGCCGGCGGTGATGTTCTTCGCGCCAGCACCATCGGGTGAGACCTTCCAGATGTCATAGCGGTCGTAGAGCAGCACGGACTTTCCGTCTTTGGTCCAGCCGGCCGAGCCGTACGCGCCGGGAATGCCGGGCGTGTCGGTATCCTCATTGAAAAACTTCACGCCGAGCGAGGCAGTGAGGTTGACGGTCTTGCCATCGGGAACCGAAATCGCGCTCCAGTCCTTGCCGTCGAAGTTGAGCAGGTAGCGGCCGTTGGGCGACCAACTGGTGTTGCCATGATTCTTCTTCACCAGCAGCTTGCGTTGGCCGGTAGTCGAATCCACCAGGTAGGTGTCGTTGTAGTGCTCGCCATAATCCTGCATCTTGCGGTATTCGCGATCGTCGCTGCCCATCACCCACTGCGGGCTTTCCGAAGTGGTCACGCTCTCCATGGCGTCGTCGGCCAGTTGCACCAGCTTGTGCTCGGGGATCAGGTAGGCCGCTTCGAAGGTGCGGTCGCGATCGCGCGTGGCGCGCAGTTTCTGGACGGGCTGCAGATACTCGTCTTTGTAGCTCCAGAGATCCACCACGGCTTTTTCCTGGGTGGGATCGGCAGCGGCCTCGGCATCATCCTTGGCGGGGGGCGCCGGTTGGGCGACTCCGAAAAAGAGGCGCGAACCATCATGCGAAAAACTCAGGTTTCCGTGGTCGCTGATGGCCATTCCGGGGCGCAGCCCCGGCGTCTGGTCCGATACCAGCTCGGCGGCGGCGTTCGACTGCCGGTCCCAGCGGTAGATTTTCCATTTGGGCTGCTTCGAGGCCGCGTCGTCGCGATCGCTGAGGAAGGCCATCTGGGTCTGGTTCTCGTCGAGAGTGAGCTTGGAGTACTTGCCTTTGCCGTCGAGCAGGGCGGTGGCCGCGTCGGCCACTCCCGGCTTCGCCACAAAGACGCCGTTCTTGGCGGTGTCGTGCGCCGAAACGGCGTAGATCAACTGCTTGCCGTCTTCGGTGAAGTGGAATTCCGCGACGTCGGTGAAGGTGCGTTCGGCGCCATCGGCCAGCGCGCGGAGCACCAGGTCCGTGCCATATTGCGTGCGCGCTCCGGCGCCGCCCGCTCCACGGCCAGCGCCACCGGCAGCGCCACCGCGCCCGCCGCGGCCGCCCTGCTGCTGATCGCCGTTGCCGCCTCCACCGGTTGTGTCGGCGGGCGCGGCGGCAGGCTTTTCGGCGGTGGCCTCGCGCTGGTAAACCAGGTAACCCGCGGCTTTTTCCGGCATCGCGAAGCGCCGTACCCGATCTACGGTGGTGACCTGGGCAGTTGCCAGGTTGACGATCACCATGTCATCTTTGGGCATCTGGTCGGCGGTCTTCTTCTCCTTCTTGGCCTTGTCCGTGTCGGCTTTGGCGGGGAACGTGGAGAAGACCACGAACTTGCTGTCCGAAGAGAAAGCGATGGTGGTCGAGCGCGCCTCGGGCGGTGGCCCTTCTTCCACCGTCGTCGAGGGAGCCGGCTGCGGCCGCGCACCGGCCGGCAGATGCGTATCCTTGCCGGTGACCAGATTGCGGACGATCACTTCACCGTCGCCTTCCTGGGGAAAGACGCCATAGGCCAGGAATTTGCCGTCATTCGACAAGCGTTGCCCGATGATGGTGTGCCAACCGTCATAATCCTTGTGGTTCAGAGGCCGTTTGGCGGTTTGAGCGAACGCGACCGAAAGCAGCAGGAGCGCGGTGGCCGGCCCTGCGAAAGCGCGAATGGAGTTACGGCGGAAAAACATAATGAGGGTATTGTAATCCGATGTGGGGCAAACTATTCGGACTGCGAACCCGCTTTCCAGCGGGTCCAGCTGGCTGAAGCCGGCTGCGGGCAGAATTGCCGGTCCCACAGCCTACCCCATTTCGTTGACAGACTTTAGGATGATGGTACAATGGACCAAGCTCAGAGGATTGACAATCCCTTTGATGTCAAAAACATGCGGTGCTTGCATCTTTGCGGCACGGGGATGAATCGAAAGAAGTGCAGCTATGGCGTTCGTTCTCCCTATTCCGCATCTGGCGCGTACCGAGGCCGAACCTTTGCTGGCGACCATCGGCAATACGCCCTTGCTGCGCCTGGATAAAATCTCCAGCGAGTTCCCGGGGGTCGAGATTTTCGGCAAGGCCGAATACTTCAACCCGGGTGGCTCGGTGAAAGACCGCTCGGCAGCCAATATGGTGCTGGACGGCGAACGCTCGGGCAAGCTGAATCATAGCCGCGTGATCCTGGACGCTACCAGCGGGAACACCGGAATCGCCTATGCCATGATCGGGGCCAACCGCGGTTACAAGGTGAAGCTGGTGCTGCCGGCGAACGCCTCGGAAGAGCGCCAGCGGATTCTCAAGGCGTACGGCGCGGAGATGGTGTTCAGCGATGCGGCGGAGGGCTCCGACGGGGCGATCCTGCTGTGCCGCGAGATTTACCTGGCCGACCCGGACCGCTATTTTTATCCCGATCAATATAACAACCCGGCCAACTGGAAGGCGCATTTCGAGCACACCGGGGCGGAGATCGTCAAGCAGACCGGCGGGCGCGTCACGCATTTCGTCGCGGCCATGGGCACTTCGGGCACATTTATGGGCACTTCCCGGCGACTGAAACGCGACGTGCCCGGAGTGCAGTGCATCTCGGCGCAGCCATCCAGCGGATTCCATGGCCTGGAAGGCTTGAAGCATATGCCGACGGCCATCGTACCGGGCATCTACGACGAGAAACTGGCCGACGGAAATTTGTGGATCGAGACGGAAGACGCTTACCGCATGGTGCGGCGCCTAGCCCGCGAAGAGGGGCTGCTGGTGGGCATTTCTTCGGGTTGCAACGTGCATGCCTCGACGCTGCTCGGGCGCGAGCTGGCGGGGCGCGGCGAACCGGCCATGATCGTCACGGTGCTGTGCGACAGCGCCGAGAAGTACCTGAGCGAGCACTTCTGGGACGAGTAATGATCCGCATCCAACCGGAACCCTGGGCAGCCATGGTGTCGCACGCGCGCGAGACGTACCCCAACGAGTGCGTAGGCGCGATGCTGGGCTCGACGGAGGGCGACTCGAAGAGCGTAGTGGCAGCCATGCCTTTGCCAAACGCCTTTGAAGGCGCGCAGGCCCAGCGCTATGAGCTGCGGCCCGCGGATCTCAAGGCCGCCGACCGCGCGGCGCGCGAGCGCGGTATGGATCTGATCGGCATCTACCATTCGCACCCCGACTGCGCCGCGTATTTTTCGCAGACCGACTTGCGGAATTCCTGCCCCTGGTATTCCTTCGTGGTGCTCTCGATTCAAAAGGGCGAATTCCACCACGCCAATAGCTGGCTGCCTAACTTCGACCAGACCGAAGCGGCGAAAGAGGAGTTGATTTACTGACATGGCCAAGATCTTGATTCCCACGCCCCTGCGGCAGTTCACCGGAAAACAGGATTCCGTCACGGTGGCGGGCTCGACGGTCGGCGAAGTGTTGAACGCGCTCACGGCGCAATTCCCCGACCTCCGCAAGCAGATCTTCAACGACGAAGGCAAGGTGCGCAGCTTCGTCAACGTGTATCTGAACGACGAAGACATCCGCTATCTGCGCAAGGACGCGACCGCCGCTAAAGACGCCGACACGATTTCCCTGGTGCCGTCGATCGCCGGCGGCTCAACCGTGGCCTCGCCGCCCGAAACGGCGCTTTCCAAAGACGAGATCCTGCGCTACAGCCGCCACCTGATCATTCCGGAGGTGGGCATCGAAGGGCAGCAGAAGCTGAAAGCCGCCAAGGTGCTGCTGGTGGGAACGGGCGGCCTGGGCGCGCCGCTGGCCCTCTACCTGGCCGCCGCGGGCGTCGGCAAGATTGGCCTGGTGGACTTCGACACGGTGGACTTGACCAACCTGCAGCGCCAGGTGATTCACTTCACCGCCGACGTGGGCCGCAAGAAGCTGGATTCCGCCGCGGAAAAAATGAAGGCCATCAATCCCAATGTGGAGATTGTGCGGCACGAAGTCGCTCTGACCAGCGAGAATGCACTCGACATCCTGAAGGACTACGACCTGGTGGTCGACGGCACCGACAACTTTCCGACGCGCTACCTGGTCAACGACGCCTGCGTGCTGCTGGGCAAGCCCAACGTCTACGGGTCGATTTTCCGGTTTGAAGGACAGGCCACGGTATTCGCCTATGAGGGCGGCCCCTGCTACCGCTGCCTCTATCCGGAGCCGCCGCCGCCGGGCCTGGTGCCCAGTTGCGCGGAAGGCGGAGTGCTAGGTATCCTGCCCGGCACCATCGGGCTGATCCAGGCGACCGAGACGGTGAAGCTGATCCTCGGGATTGGCGAACCCCTGGTGGGCCGGCTGTTGCTGTACGATGCGCTGGGAATGCGTTTCCGCGAGTTGAAGCTGCGCAAGAATCCGGAGTGCCCGGTGTGCGGGACCCATCCGACCATCACCAAGCTGATTGATTATCATCAATTCTGCGGCGTCCCCCAACCGGGGCCGGTGGCGCCTGATCGGGAGGCCAAGGTGAACGAAGGCGAAATCGACGTTGTGGAACTGAAGGAAAAAATCGATCGCGGAGACAACTTCGTGCTGATCGACGTGCGCGAGCCGCACGAGTACCGGATTTGCAACATTCCCGGCGCGCGGCTCATTCCGCTAGGCGAGTTTCCGAAACACGCCGGCGAGTTCGATCCCGCGGCCGACATCGTGATCCACTGCCGCAGCGGCGTGCGCAGCGCGAAGGCCTGCGCCGTGCTGCGTCAGGCCGGCTTCCAGCACGTGCGCAACGTAGTCGGCGGCATCCTGGCGTGGAGCGACAAAGTGGATCCGCGCGTGCCGAAGTACTGAACAAGGGCTTCGCCCTGGAAATCCCGCGGGATTTGGAAGTCAGAAACCAGGATGGAACCGACTGCGGCCGACCTTCGACAGATGGATACCTAGGCCCCGCATCTTGCATCCCTAATCCCGACGCGCGCTTCCAGCGCTTCGGCAATCTGCCGGCCGATGTCCACTGCTTCCTTGAGTGGAATTGCGCCCACCACGATCCGCTCCGCCAGCGTTGGGCCCTCCACCACGGTCCGGGTGCAGCCAGTACTTGCACTCTGCATCCCCCTTCGCCGCATGCACGTGCATCGGTTCGTTGCCCTCGTTCGACTAGAAATGAAACCGCCAGCCCTGCACGTGGAGAATAGTGGGCATCGGTTCGCAATTTTATCTTATTACAGCTGTCTTACGCCGGACCGCTCTTCTTGTAATCCCCGCGGCTGAAGTGTTTCTCCAGCCAGCAATAGAGCGCGATGAACAGATAGCGGCTGCCCATTTCCCGGATCTTGAGTTTCGAAATGCCGCTACGCCGGTTGCGCCAGGTGATGGGAATCACCGTCCAGGAGTAGCCGCGCACGATGATCTTGAGCGGCAGCTCCACGGTGAGGTTGAAGTGCGGCGAGAGAAACGGCCGGCAGCCGTCCAGCGCGCGCCGCCGGTACGCTTTGAACGCGTTGGTGAAGTCGTTCAGCGGCGCGTGAAAGATGAGCCGCAGAAAGAGATTAGCCATGCGGTTGAGCAGCAGTTTGTGCGCCGGATAGTCGATCACTCCGCCGCCCCGCACGAACCTCGAGCCGAACACCGCGTCCCATCCCTGGTTGAGCAATTCCCAATAACGCACCACATCGCGGCAGTCATCGGATTCGTCCGCCATCATGACCACCACCGCGTCGCCACGGCTGTGATCGAACCCGCACGTCACGGCGCGGCCAAAGCCGTGCTCGCCGGTATTCCGGACCGGCCGTAGCGAGGGTACCCGCGCCGCCAGCTCCTCAAGAACCGCCCAGGTGGAGTCGGTGCTGCCGTCGTCCACCGGAACGATTTCATGTTGGACCTCATGCAGCCGCAACTCCACGTAGAGGTGCTCCACGGTGGACGCGATGGCCCCTTCCTCGTTATGGCAGGGAATCACGATCGAGAGGAGCCGGATCGGATCCTGGCCGGCCGGCTCCGGCCTTTCCTTCACATTCCACTCCGTTCGAGCCAGTCGGGATGATTTTCGGCATGCACCGCAATCTCATCCAGGATGATCGAGACCGGCGTATCCGGCTGCCATCCGAAGTGGCGCTCCAAGGGGGTGTTGTCCATAACTACCCAAGGAATATCGTAAGCCCTCTCGCGCGGGTCGGCCTCCACCGGATGAGCTCCGAAACGCGCATCGCACCAGGCCGTCAATTGCGCTAGAGACATGCTATTCTGCAGGCCGCCTCCGGCTGTGTAGATACGCTGGCCGCCGGCGCGCGCCTGGCGCATCTGCACATCCAGCAGCGCCGCCAGATCGCGCGGGTGCAGCACGTCCCGCACCTGCTTGCCGGTGCCGTTGAATCCCAGGTACCGCATCGGCCGGCGCCGCAGGTGGGCATTGATCCAATAGGCGACAATCCCCTGCTCCGGCGTGCCGAATTGCCCCGGTCCCGCGAACACGCCGCACCGATTGATCCAGACCGGAAAGCCGAAAGCTTCGCCGTATTCGAGCGCCACGGCTTCCGACGCCAGCTTGGTGCTGCCGTACAGCGATACCGGAGCGCGCGTCGAAAAATCCACGCCGATCCCGCGCGCCGTAACACCCACCGGCAGATCAGCCTCTGTATTCAGCTCGAACGCGTCCTTCCCAGGCTTGAGCGGCAGGCCAACCAGGGCCGCGATCGAGTAGACCCGGCTGCTGCTCAGCAGCAACAGCCCCGCCTTGTGCGCTTTGCAGTATTCGAGCACATTCACCAGGCTGCCCAGGTTATGCTCGAACAGTTGCCGGCTGCTGAAACTGCTCTGCAGTCCGGCCAGCACGCTCGGGTTCGCGGCGGCATCGATTACCCAGTCCGCGGCCGGCAGGGTTTCCACGTCGCTGGCTGCGCGGATATCGCCCTGAATGAACTTCACGCCCAGTTGGCGCAGCCGCACCCGGTTGGTCTCCGAGCCGGGGCGGTGCAGATTGTCGATGCCGGAGATGGTCAGACCCTCGCGCCGCTCGAGCAGCGCGCGCGCGATCGCGCTCCCCGCGAATCCGCAGACTCCGGTGATCAGGATTCTCATCCCGTTCCTTTGTGGGCCAGCCGTTCCGTCCAGGCGCCGGCAATTTCTTCGAAAATTCGGTCCAGCGGACGCGTGATGTCCCAAGCCGGGTAGTGCGCTCTCATTTTGCGCAAGTCGCTGTAATAGCAAATATGGTCCCCCACGCGGTTCTCCTCCACGTAGCGCCATTTCATCGGCCGCCCCGACACCGCCTCGGCCTTCGCAAAAGCCTCGCGAATGGAACAGGCATTGCCCTTTCCGCCACCCAGGTTATACACCTGGGCCACCCGCGGCGCCCGCCAGAACTCGAACATGAACCGCGCCACGTCCTCGGAATGGATGTTGTCGCGCACCTGCTTGCCCTTATACCCGTAGACCTTATATTCGCGCCCTTCCAGGTTGCACTTAATCAAATAGCTGAGGAAGCCATGCAACTCCACACCGGAGTGGTTGGGACCGGTCAGGCAGCCGCCGCGCAGACAGCACGTCGGCATGTTGAAGTAGAGCCCGTATTCCTGGACCATAATGTCGCCGGCCACTTTTGAGGCCCCAAAGAGCGAGTGCTTCGACTGATCGATCGAAAACTCCTCCGGGATTCCATTCTCAAATGCCTTATCGGCGTAATCCCAGCGGGTCTCCAGTTCCACCAGTGGAATCGTATTGGGGCGATCGCCGTACACCTTATTGGTAGACATGTGGATGAACGGGGATTCGGGGCATGACCGCCGCGCCGCTTCCAGCAGATGCAGCGTACCCAGCGCGTTCACTTCAAAATCCAGGAAGGGAATGGCCGCGGCCTTATCGTGGGAGGGCTGTGCCGCGGTGTGAATGATCAGGCTGGGGCGCAGCTCTTCCACCAGCGCCAGCACTCGCTCGCGGTCGCGGATATCGAGCGCCTCATGCCGGTAGCCCGGGATTTCGCGCTGCAACCGGTCGAGCACCCAGCTCGTATCGCCCTCGGGGCCGAAGAAGACGGCTCGATGGTTATCGTCAATGCCGGCGACGCGGAACCCCTGGCGCGAGAAGAAAACCGATACCTCGGAACCAATCAAGCCACAGGAACCGGTTACCAGAACGGAAGGGATGGACATCTTTACCAGATTATATTCGACAGCGCGGGACGAAATGGCATTGACCGGCGGTATTTTCCCGGGCATGCTGTTCGTGATACTATTTTGTATATACAATGCTTTTCGCCTGGGACGAGGCTAAGAATCGCATCAACCGGCGGAAACACGGCGTTTCCTTCGAATCGGCAGTTCGGGTATTCGACGATCCAGCGGCGGTTTCGTACGTGGAACGCACGGTCGAGGGGCAGGAACGGTGGCACACCACCGGCTTAGCGGGCGGAGTCACGATCCTGCTGGTGGTCCATACCGTCGAGGAAGAAAATGACGAAGAAAAGATCCGCATCATCTCCGCGAGAAAAGCAGGTCCGCGCGAGCGCGCTCTATACGAGTCCCCTAAGTGATCGCCAGCGAAAGGAACTCGAGCGGCTCGCTCAAATGCCGGACTCTGCAATCGACTACTCCGACGCTCCCGCGCTGAAGTCCACGCCCGCGCATATCCAGGTTGGACGATTCTACAGGCCGATCAAGCAGCAGATCAGCCTTCGGGTCGACGCCGATGTTCTGGCTTGGTTCCGTGCCCGCGGCAAGCGATACCAGACCTACATGAACGCGACGTTGCGCCGGGAGATGCAGACCGGGGGCGGTTCAAAGAGGAAGGCGGGATGAGCACGAATGCCCAGGCGGACCGCGAGTCATTCCGGCTCTCGTGCTCATTACACTCTTGGTTTAGATCGTAATCCATTCGGTCGCAACAGTGCACGCTCATGCTTCAACTTCGCAATTGCAGGGTCGGCGTTTGCTGGCGCCACTTTCGTTCACTTGCTAATCCGCTTCTACCCCTTCACGCCCCGCCCATTTGGCGCTCAGGAAATGGCGGTTCATGAGTGCGATGTTTTCCAGCTTGATGCCTTTCGGGCACACCGCCTCGCACTCGCCCATGTTGGTGCAGCTTCCGAAGATTTCCTGGTTGGCTTGCGCCACCATGGCGGTGACCCGCCGCTCGCGCTCGGGCTGGCCCTGCGGCAGCAGACCCAGGTGCGCAATCTTCGCTGAGACGAACAGCGACGCCGAAGCGTTCGGGCACATGGCCACGCACGCCCCGCAGCCAATGCACGCCGCCGCATCCATGGAGCGCTCGGCGTTGTCCTTGGGAACCAGCACGGTGTTGCCGTCCGGCGCGCTGCCGGTGGCCACCGAAATGAAACCGCCCGCGGCGATGATGCGGTCGAATGCGGTGCGGTCCACCACCAGGTCTTTGACCACCGGGAAGGCCTTGGCCCGCCACGGCTCCAGGTACAATTCGTCGCCGTCTTTGAAATAGCGCATGTGGAGCTGGCACAGCGTGGTCTCGGGCAGCGGACCGTGCGCTACCCCGTTCACCATGCAGCCGCACATGCCGCAGATGCCCTCGCGGCAATCGTGGTCGAACGCCACCGGCTCCTCGCCCTTGGAGTTGAGATCCTCGTTGAGCACGTCGAGCATCTCCAGGAACGACATGTGCTCGCTCACGTCCGGCACTTCGTAACGGACCATGCGGCCCTTTTCGCTCGCGTTGCGCTGCCGCCAGATATGGAGTGTGATTCGCATTACTTGTAGCTCCGTTGCGTGGGGTGCACGTATTCAAAAGTGAGCGGCTCTTTGTGCAGCACGGGCGCGTTGCCCGCGCCGCGAAACTCCCAGGCGGCGGCGTAGGCGTAGTGCTCGTCGTCGCGGGCGGCTTCGCCTTCCGGCGTCTGGTACTCCTCGCGGAAGTGGCCGCCGCAGCTTTCATTGCGATCCAGCGCGTCCAGGCACATCAATTCGGCCAGCTCGAAGAAATCCGCCACGCGGCCGGCCTTTTCGAGCGACTGGTTGAGCTCCTCGCCCGTGCCCAGCACCCTCACATCCTTCCAGAACCGCTCGCGCATCTCGGGAATCTTCGAGAGCGCGTACTTCAATCCCTGGGCAGTGCGGGCCATCCCGCAATACTCCCACATGAGTTTACCCAATTCCCGGTGGCAGGCATCCACCGAGCGCGTGCCCCTGGCCCCCAGCAGCCGCGCGGTGATCGCGGCCGCCTCCTGCTCGGCCTGGCGCACGGCGGCGTCCGACGCCTCCACTTTGGGGAACTTGTTGGACGCCAGGTAATCGCCGATGGTGTTGGGCAGGACGAAGTAGCCGTCCGCCAGACCCTGCATCAGAGCGCTCGCGCCCAGCCGGTTGGCGCCGTGATCGGAGAAGTTGGCCTCGCCGATCACGTACAGCCCCGGAATGTTGGACATCAGGTTGTAGTCCACCCACAACCCGCCCATGGTGTAGTGCATGGCCGGGAAGATGCGCATGGGCGTCTGGTAAGGATCTTCGCCGGTGATCCGGTTGTACATGTCGAACAGGTTGCCGTAGCGTTCCTTGATGACAGGCTGGCCCAACCGCTCGATGGCATCGTGAAAGTCCAGATACACCGCCAGGCCGCTTTCGCCCACGCCGCGGCCCTCGTCGCAAACCTGCTTGGCGTTGCGCGAGGCCACGTCGCGCGGCACCAGGTTGCCGAAGCTCGGGTACTTGCGCTCCAGGAAATAGTCGCGCTCGGCTTCCGGAATCTGGTTGGCCGGCCGCTTGTCGCCCTTCTTAAGGGGCACCCATACGCGGCCGTCGTTGCGCAGCGATTCGCTCATCAGCGTCAGCTTCGATTGATATTCGCCGGACACCGGAATGCAGGTCGGATGAATCTGCGTGAAGCACGGGTTGGCGAACAGCGCGCCGCGCTTATACGCCCGCCAGATGGCCGTCGCATTGCAACCCTTGGCATTGGTGGAAAGATAAAAGACGTTGCTGTATCCGCCCGTGCCCAGCACTACGGCGTCGGCGATGTGCGATTCGACCTTGCCGGTCAGCAGGTCGCGCGTGACAATTCCACGCGCGCGGCCGTCGATCACGATCAGGTCGAGCATTTCCGAGCGGGGGTGCATTTTCACCGCGCCGGCGCCGATCTGCCGCTCCAGCGCCTGGTAGGCTCCCAGCAGCAACTGCTGCCCCGTCTGCCCGCGGGCGTAAAACGTGCGCGATACCTGCGCCCCGCCGAACGATCGATTGTCCAGATAGCCCGAATACTCGCGCGCAAACGGCACGCCCTGCGCCACGCACTGATCGATGATGTTGAGGCTGAGCGAGGCCAGCCGGTAGACGTTCGATTCGCGCGCGCGGAAATCCCCGCCCTTGACGGTGTCGTAGAACAGGCGGTAAACGCTGTCGCCGTCGTTATGATAATTCTTGGCGGCGTTGATCCCGCCCTGCGCGGCAATGCTATGCGCCCGGCGCGGCGAATCCTGGAAGCAGAAGCATTCCACGTTGTACCCCAGCTCCGCCAGAGAGGCCGCTGTGGATCCGCCTGCCAGGCCGGTTCCCACCATGATCACCGTGTACTTGCGCTTGTTGGCCGGATTCACCAGCTTGAGATTGAAGCAATGCCGTTCCCATCGCGTCTCGATCGGCCCCGTGGGGCACTTCGAATCCAGTTCCATGCCGTGTCCTTAATTCAGTGTCAACCAGCCGGCCATCACCGCAATCGGAATCGAGCAGTTGCCGATCGCGATCAGGATGGCCAGCACGGCCGATATCTTCTTCAGCCAGCGCGTGTACCGTGGGTGGCTGAGGCCCAGCGATTGGCACATGCTCCAGATGCCGTGATACAGGTGCATGCACAGCAGGATCATGGCGAAAATGTAAAACGCCGAAACCCCGTAGTTCTGGAACCCGGTAATCACGTTGTAGCGCACGTCCGGCGTGATGGGGTTGTCAGCCACGTCCCGCAGCGGCAGCACCGCGCCCACCGTCAAGTGCAACACGTGGTAAATAACGAATGCCGCGATAATCGGCCCGCTCCACACCATCGTGCGGGCGGCATAAGAGGCCGGCACGTCGTCCTTCTTCACGTAGCCGATGGGCCGCGCGGCGCGGTTCTGAAAGAACAGTTGCACCGCGGCCGTAATGTGCAGAATCACCGCCAGCAGCAGCACCGAACGCGCGCCCCACAGCAGAACGGCGTTGGCCGGATTGTGCAGAAACGCCGCGTAGGTATTGATCTGGTTGGGATTCGAAGAATAAATCTGAAGGTTGCCCAGCATGTGGGCCAGGACGTAACCGACCAGCATGAACCCCGTGATGGCCATCACGACTTTCTTGCCGATGGGCGCTTCGTAAAAGCGCACGGTCCTACCGGCGGGATTAACTACAGCAGCACTCATGGCGGAAGTTCCTAGTTCGGGCGAATTGGCATTCGCCAACGTTGCGGGGCACAGCACCCACACAATAGAATACAACAGGTCGGAAACTACGAAGTGAAACCGGTGGGGCAGGCGAGCACCGCCGGTCCGTTACCGTGTGCGCATGGCGCGCCAGCGGCCAGCAGGCGCAAGACGGTCGGTACAAACTTGCTTTTCCTTGGGTTTATCAAACCGATCCAGCCATTGTCGGTCTTCTTTCGGAAAAGGTCTGGAGGTGACCCCTCAAACTGTCGATAAGTACACCGAGGAAAGCAGGATGAGAACTGACAGCCCGGTGCGCGAAGCATCTGAGAAAGCCTGCCCCGAGAATCCAACCGCACCGGAACGCTGGGAGTCTGTCGTCCGGCCGGCGCCGCTGCTCGATGTGATGATGGAGCAAATCGCCTATCTGGCCGGTCACGCGGCCGAAGCCTGCCCTGCGGGATGCGCCGACTGCGCGCGGCTGGAACAGGTCAAGCGCTGGCTGCTCGCGCCCTTTCGCTAAGTATGTGGTTTCAGGAGTCCGCTCGTGTATTGCAGGGCAGCCCGCGCTTTAGTGTCGAATGGTGCCGGCGGTTGTCGCCGCGCCGCTGGACATGACGGAGATGCTGGATAAGGCGGAACTGCCCGAAATGCTCTGCGTCAGCAACTGCGTAGGCGCATTGCCCCCGCTGTCGTTGGCCTGCACGGTGAAATTGCAGTCCTGCACAGTGGAGGGTGTGCCGAATAGCATTCCCGACCCACCGTCGAGCAAGAGTCCGTTGCATAGGGTTCCAGCCGTCACCCTCCAGGTGACTGGCGCCGTGCAATTGGCCGTCTGGAGGGTCGTCGAATAGGGTGTCCCAACCACTCCGGCAGGCACCGCCGTCGTCGAGATCGAGCACGCCTGAGCGCCCGCGGTAATCGCCACGGCGCCAGCCGCGCTCTCGAAGTACAACGTGGTGTCCCCTGCTGCTACCGTGAACGGCGATCCCGTCACTGCCGATCCATTCACCGTCACGGTGTAGGTGTTTGGCGTCAGGCCGGCGAACACGTACTGCGCTGTCCCACTGTGGGTGGTGGTGAAGCCCGTCATCGTGCTGTGTGTTTGATTGTCCTGCGCGAAGATCCCCACACCGCAGCTCGTTGCGCCACAAACTTGTGCCCCAAACCAATTGGAATCTGGGGTGATGGCCGTAGATGTCAGTGAGGTGTCCGAGAGGCTCTGCGCGACCTTGTGAATAATCAGCACTTTGAAACTGCTGGCCGCTGCACCACAGGACGAACCGGCGCAAAGCGAGATGCGGTGGGTATAGCCGTTGCCGCCAGGATAGGTGTCTCCCGGAGCACACTGGCCTCCGCCATGTCCGACACAATCATCCCGCAAAGTGATCGTGCTGGGGGATAGGAAATTAGAAACCAACCCGTACTGCCGCTTCGGGTTCGTATCAGGGCCGCTGCCATCTTCGAGTTCCTGCATCACCCGGTTCGTGTTCAGCGAGGCGCAGCCGCCCGAGCCGGGGCAGGCAGTGGTGCCGGTAGTGTAGCTGTACGGGGGCTGCTGCCCGTTCTGCGTGTAGTGAATATGCTTTGCGATGCCGCTTGACGTGCTGGTCGAGGTCAAAACCGTCACCCACTCCAAGATGAACTGATCGTTGCCTGACTTCTTTAGATCGGCTGTGCAATCCTGGGCATAGTTGATGTTCCAGGAGGACAAGTACATCCCAGCCGTGTCGGCACACATGACCGCATATCGGCTGTTCTGGTCGCCATAGTGCAGGTCCCAGGAGCCCTTATTGGCAGACGCCCAGCCTTTTAGCGCGGTCGTGCCGTAGGTAAAAGGATTGGTGTAATTGAAGGCCAGATTGAACTCATACGACAGGTTGGGCTGTAAGCCGCCAAACTGGACACTCGCACCTAAAACAGTCAGGTCCGCGGATTGGCCCTGAAACCCATAAGGACCACCAGTAGGGCTGTCGGTATTTACCAGGTCCCCGACCTTGTAAATCGAACAGCCCGGTTCAGGATTGTCGTGGTCGCCTGCGAATCCCCGCGCCTCGCATTTTAGAAAAGTGCCGTTCCTTGCCGACCCACCATTGTAATTCGACCAGCTCGTCCGGGAGATCATGGCCAAACCATTCAGCCCTGACAGGCAATATGGGGAGGCTGTCAGCGAAGTGCAAAGATTGTTGTTGTTCTGCCCAAAAAGATATTGCAGCGGCTGGGCCTGGTAATTACTGCTTGGGATGCGCGGGTCGATATAGAGAAGGGTCTGCGGGTAGAAGGAACCGTTGTTTGCAGAGTTAGCAAACAATGAAAACGAGCCCGCGCTGGTCGCCCAGTTCTTGTAGTACGCCGACGTGTTCGACGTGGGAGCAAACCAAAAGTTCGCGGGCGTAACGTAGGTCTGAGCGATGGTACTGTAGGGCTCTATCTGGATCGGTGTCCCCTGTGCGCCCCATACTGCTGCCGCGAAGGACGGGCCGTAACTGTCGCCATAGTCTTTCACGTCTGGATACGTCGTGTACATGTTGTAGAGAGCAGGATCAGCCAGCCAAGCTCCGCTCCCCACCATTGACGGGAAGGACGGAACCGACTGGCCTAGCACCCAGACATACCAAGCATTATTTCGGGCCGTACCCGAACTGTAGAGCGACGAGCCGGAGTGGACCCAGCCCGTCCCGTAAGCCATGTAATGGCCCATGTTGTAGTCGTGGGCGAAGCTCTGCATCGCGCCGAGGTCCCGCACCGCGCGGCTGTCGTCGGGAGCGGCTGCAAAATCCAGCGACATCCGGTTCATGGTGAGAGAGGCAGTTTGGTTGCCTCCCAAAGGGATGCCGCCGCTGTAGATCGTCGATCCGGCATTGGGCGGGTAAATAGCTGGCTGCACTCCCTCCATTCCGCCTTCTTGGGAATGCTTCATCCCCCAAATCATCCCGCAGTTTGTGGAACCCCACGGCGGAAACTGCCAGAGTACCGTTCCCGCGTTGGTGCTGGCCCCACCGTTTGAAACACTCTGCCCGTTCACACACGTCAAATGTGTATCGTCAGTGACGGCGGTGACGTAGCACTCAGTCGAACCAAGGTCCCAGTTTCCATCAATAGGCCAACTGTTTGCGCCAAGAATGTAGCCACCAACTCCCACGGGAGTCGGGCCAGTGACGAACTTGGTTCCTAAGCCAGTTACGGTCACCGACACCCCGGCTGTAAGGGATGACCACGTAACGGTAGCAAAGACGCTATACGGAGTGTTGCTGGCCGGGGTCGAACCAGACCATGACGAAAAGGTAACGACCTTTGTGCTGCCGGTGTAACCAGAGATTGTGGCACACGATAGAGCGCTGGGGGTTCCCGTCCCACCGCAGACCACGTAGCCATTGTAAAAGCTGTTTGAACCTGAAGCGCTGGACGCCAAAGTGATCGAAGTCGCGGTGGTGGCCTGGGCTGTGCCCGAGGTGATGACGGTGTTGACGCCGGTTGTCGAGTTCGCTTCCACCCCGTTTTTGGAGCAGACATTGGTGGGGTCATCCACGTCGTTGTAAATCTTGTCCAACCAGGCCGTCTTGTTGGCCGATGACGTATAGGGAGCGTAAACATCATAGATCAGGCCAAGTCCTACGTCACCGACGTAAACGCCCAGCGCATCGAGAGCGGAAAGGCCAGCATTGCTGATTTGCTCGTTGGCGATCCAACTCGTGCCGTGGTCCACATGGTTGAAGTAGTAGTTCAGGTCGCGGAACAGCAGGGCGTTCGACTGATCGACCAGGAACATAATAGCTGCGTCCTGCTGGTAGGAAGGCTCATACGGGTTGGGGTAACGGGTCCCAACCCCAGGCGCGTCGAAAGCGCTCATATAGCTGTTACCGGACGTTTCCATGCCGAGCAGGCTGATGTAGCCGACCATATTGTTGAACATGGGGTTACCGGCATAGACAAGCTGAGAGAGCCGCGTGCAGCTTTGCGAACCCCCTATCGTGTCGTTTGGCGTGGCGGCGGGGCCGCAAGTCGTAACCTCGTTTGTGTAGCTACCCGTAGCCAGCCCGGAACAGGTGAACGTGGCCGTCCAGCCGCTTGAACTCACAGACGCCACGGCGTAAGGAATCGGGTTGACTCCCGTGCCGCCCGCTCCAGCACACGACCGGGCGTTGGTCGAGTCGAGGATGGTTCCGGTTCCCCACACCGAAAAGCTGTTGCCGGCCGCCATTGGTGGAGTTGCCGCCGTAGGATCGTAACTCGTGGTGGCGGTCAAGGTGCAACCGTTTGTGCCACCCGCCGTGCAGCTTGCTCCCGACACAACCAGCGATGTCAGCCCGTTTAGCGGGCCGAGTGAGAGCTTACGCATCAGGTTCCCATTCGGACCGTCGAGCCATCCGAGAGGTTCAGTGCCGAGCGTGTAGGAAGTGACCTTGCCGACCCACTGAGGGCCACCGGCGTTGCCGTGTCCGCTGCCATCGCACCAGGCGCCCGTGCCCGCAATGGGAGTGCCTGAGAGGTCCGATATCGCAAACGTGTACGGTGCGGTATGGGTGGGGGCTGGCGAGGTCATCACCTTTCGGAACCCGTCCATTGGACTCGCACCGCCATTCATGCAGGTGCCGTGGATACCTACCGTCTCACCGCCCGTAAAGCCCGTGTCGGTTGCCGTGGTAATGACAATTGGCGTGGCATTCGTTGCTCCGATGATTTGGGTTGAAGCCGGTCCCCCAGAACGGAGGTAAACGGTTTGGGCGGAGGTCGCCGCCGTAAAGGTGATTAGGAAGATCAGTAGTCGATTCATGTTAGTGCAAACTCCCCGCCGTCAAGAATGTGCTGCTGGGCTTCTGGTTATTGTACTCTGCCGCTACCCAGCTCGCGCTCCGGTTGGTCGATTCAAATCTGAACTCGTCATTCACGCCGCCCGTACTATAGGCGAGGCTCGCTCCCAAATTGAATAGCGTCGTCACGGTGGTGCCTCCGGTCAAGCTGCCCGTGCCGATGGAAGATCCGTTTTGGTAAAAAGTGTAGTTGCCGCTCGAATCAACCGTGACCGCAATGTGGTACCATGCTCCGCTCGTAATCGTGTTCAGGGTGGCCGCAATATAGCCACTGGCGTTCGACGCATAAACTGTTCCACTGGCCAGGTATGCCGAATAGTGAGAGCCATTTCCGGCTGAAACGTTCCCTGGGTAAGAGCTTTGCCCTTGAGTCCAAAACGAGTGTGTCCGCGCGCCGCTCTGCGTAATCGTACCGCCGAGACTGGCATATGCGCCGCCTGCGCTTGCTCCCAGGTTAATTCCACCATCAATCTCGCCCGTCGCCGCAGAGTAGCTTGTTGTCACAACCGTAGCGTTATTGCCATTCGCGGTCGAATCGTGGAGCGTCGATCCGTTCGTCACGGTGGTTTCCGCAAGATGGAAGACGGCTTGAGAATATGTATCCCAGACCGCTGATGGCGCATAGCTCCCGGTGTTCTGCTGGGTGGTCACCGAAACGGCGTCAAAGCATAAATAGAACGTATCCTGCGCGCTGTGGTGAAGCGTGGGGAGTTGCACCCAGACAATCCACGCGCCAGTCGTCGCCGTATATGTTTCCGTCTCCCATGGCAATAGAGTCGAGCAGTCAGACGTAGTGCCGAACACCGCATCCGCAGGCTCCATCCCGCCGTTGCCGCCTGTCTGCGTCACGGTATTCTGGACGTACCCACCGCTGCCTGGGGCCGCTAAATTAGTCGCAATGCTAAGTGTCGAAGTGTTCACCATCACAGGGAAGCCGGAGGAGTCCGACGAACCCTCCTGTCCTGAAGCCGTGGTGATAGCGACGTAGTGGGCGTAGCCGCCACGACCGCTGCTTACCACTCCTGCCGGTATCCTGGCCGTCGCCGGAATCCGCACACCAGACGGGATGGACTGGCCGAAGGCTGATACCGCGAAGACTAGGATCCCAAGATATCGTTTCATTAGTAGCTCACCCAGACTGCGCCGTTGCAGGCTACTGGAGTAAACACAGCGCCGCTGCCAGTCAACGTTCCGAGATACGTAGGACTTATGGCATCCGTGACACTTGCGCTTGCTCCCTTTGCGCCAGAATTACACGCCGGCAAAGTGCTCACGGTGTAGGTTCCAGCCGCAATCGTGCCACTGAATATGCCGCTGGCGCCGACGATGGGACCGGTCCCGCTCGTGATCGAATTCACTGCAGCCTGCCACGCGCCGCCGACGATGCTATATCCTGCATCAATCAGGTGGATCTGATCGGTGTAGTAGTAAGTGGTATTCGTTGGGTCGGTTAAATGGGTGGTCGCATTCAGGTCTGCGAGTGCATCACCAAACTGCCACCACTGCGCACGGATCAGCCCGTTGAGAGTCGAGATGATCGTCTGCTGCCCCGACGTGCATGTAGCGGTGCCACACGGCGTGACGGTGTTTACAATCGTTCGGAACCCTGCGCGATGCAGCTCTCGGTGAATGGAAACCAAGTAGCCGAAAACCTGGGTAGCTGTCGCCCCCCCTACAATATCGTTGACCCCTCCCCAAACGCTTACGATGTTCCATCCTACGGAGGGCGCATACAACGGAAAGACGTTTGTCGCCACCGTGGACTCCATAGTCTTCAAGGTCTGGCTGACAATCCCTTGGTTGGTCTGCGTAAACGTCCATGTCGGACTAACGTAATATGAAGGAGGGTAGGCGCCATGCAAGCCAGCGGTCAGCGAGTCCCCGACATAAATCAGCGGGGAGGCCGTTGACGTGTTGGAGCTTGAGAATGCTGTCGCGGAGAGACGGCTGTTTTGCGATGAAAGTGCGACCCAACCAGCGCCGTTCCACCGTGCCCAGACTGAGAACGCCCCGCCTCCTATGGAAACGTCCTGCGAAGTCACGCCGTCAGTAACCAGCGCAAGTGTGCCGGTTGCCGGCGCTGCTGACAAGATTTGGATGGTTGGTTGGAACACGTCGATGTAGCTGGTACCGTCCCCGGTGTACGATGCGTTATCATGAACCGCTGACGGGCTGATGATTGCCCAGGAGATGGTCGCGTTTGGCACCGTGCGTTGGAAAGTGAGTTTGTAATACCCATTGCCCGCAGCGACGATTGCGGCGGTTACGCCACTATCTGCCGTAGTGACAGTGGCCGTCGCCAGGTTGTAGTTAGCCTGTAATTCGGTCCCGTCGTCGATATCCAATAGAGCTGTGGTGCGCCCTGGAGATGAGCCCGGCCTGATGTACACCGTGTAAAGGATGGTGGCGCCAGGCGTTGCGGTTGCCCCAAGATAGACATAGTGGTTGTTGGTCGCGGTAGTCTCGGTGAGGCGGTAGGCGCTTGTTCCGTTGTTGGGGTCGGAAATGCCAGACGTGACCGTGAGCGCGGAATTGCTCCAGGTCGATATGTTTTCTGTGCTGAAGAGGTTCGAGCCGGCTGTAGTGGAAGGCAAGAGGGCAACCGTGTAAGATTGGGCCGTCGCAGCGGAGCCAAAGGCATTCCCGCCCGTCTTTGGACAGGTGACCACATTCGATCCACTGGTGGTGCAGTCTCCACTTAGTTCGGACGCTGCTGGTGTCGTTCCGTCCCGCATGAGGCCGGTGCCTGCCGAAGTGCTATTCAGGCCCCCCTGCGCTCTTGGCAGCCCGGCAGCTAAGTGCGTAGACACTACCTGAGGCGATGCGGCGGCATTCCCAAGGTCCCCGGCAAGTTGCACGTAAGGCGTGCAGCCTTGCGCCGTCCCATTGGCATTGATCCCCGCCGCGCCCTGCCCCGCCGGACATGTGCCGGGCGCCGAGGCCAGCGCCGTGGCCGTCGCCGCGTTGCCCGTGGTGCTCTGATTCAGCGTCGGAACATCCGCCGCCGCAATCGCCGCCGTGTGCTCCACCCCATTGGCGTCGATGTAAGTCACGAACTGGTTGGCTGTTCTCGCGCTCACCGTCAGCGCGGCCATATAGTCCGTACCTGGCACCGCCGTCGAGAACCCGGAGCCGGAGGATTTCACGATCCCAGCAGAGGGATAGCCCGCTGTTGCTAAACCGCCAAATGGTGAACCAAGAGATCCGGCGCTCAGTGCCCCACCGAAGATCCCCGCTCCTGAGATATTCAGATTCCCGGTCTGCGGGGTGCCAGGAGTGGTGGACTGGAGGTTGACCCAAGGCACAGCGGGGTCGCTGCTGGTGCACCCGGTGCTGGTCACCGTGGCTCCGTCACTCGCCACTTCAAAGAACTGCTCCGTCCAGGCGCTTGCGGTCTGGCTCACGGCGCATGGTGTGTTACTCACGCTCGATCCCCACGTCACCGAGTCCATGTTGGCGGAGGGCTGAGTCCACACGACGGAGAACTTAGCGCCCGCTGTCTTGTTGTTGATGGTCACGCTGGTGACGTTCGTACTAGCCGTCAATGCGATCTCGACCCTTACTGGGGACTTGACGGACTGGTCGGACAGGCTCAGGACGGGAGCCGCTGCGGTTCCAGTGATCCCGCTGCTGGCCGTGGCCGTCGAGCCGGTGAAGACGGAACCGCCGCTCGATGGCGTGGCGGCCGTGTAGCATGGGTTTGGGCTACTGGCGGCCGTATACTCAAGCGCCTGTCCGGTGGTGGGGGTAAAGCCCGTACAGAATGGGACACCGTTGAGGCCTTTGACCGTCACTGCATTCGATCCGCTGGTCGCTGCGTCGCCGCTCAGTTCCGCCGCTGCAAAGGGGTTACCGCCTCGGACGAGTCCGGCCAGCGCAGCCGACCCAAGAACCGCCGTGTGCTGCACGCCACTCGCATCCACGTAGGTCGCGTATTGGTTCGACGTTGCCGCGCTCGCCGTCTTCGTGGCCGCGTACACGTTGCCGCCAGGGTCCTTGCACAGCAGAGTATTGGCGCTCGAGTCAAACCAGCAGGCGAGGCCGGTCAAAGGCGTCCCGGGCGCACTCCGGGTCGGTCCGGCGATCAATGTCGCCGAGTCGCTGGTTGTACAACCCATGGCGTTGGCATTCGTGCCGTCAAGAATCGCGCTGACCGCCGTCGAGGTATTGGCCGCGGGATCGACGGGGCATCCCGACAACAGGTTGGTTGGCCAGATGAAGGACCGGCCGCCGGTCGCATCCTGGACGATAGTGAACGTGAGGCTCTGGCCCGCTTTGGCGTTGAGCAGAGTTGAGCCTGTCACTGTGGTGCTGCCCAGCGTCAGGCTGAAGGCGTTGCATTGGGAAGCGTCGAAAGCCGGCGTGGCGGACAAGGTGACCGTGCAGAGAGGCGGGTTGAATGCCTTATTCGCCGAGAGGGAGCCATCGGTATTCTGCGAGAGGTTGCTGCCGGCGGCCGTGCCGTTATTGTTGTAGGGAATCTGGCCGTTGGCGCCGCCCAGGCCACCCGCCGGCCCTTGCGGTCCGATGGCGCCCGTCGCACCGGTGGCGCCCGCCGGACCCTGAGGTCCCGCCGGACCCGCAAGCGTCGCACTCCATGTTCCCGGGCTCCCGGTCGTCGCGCAGTACGTCATGGCGCCTGTATCCGTGGCCAGCCAGGTCTGACCAAGCAGACAATTGGCCGGGCGTCCCGACGCGGTGCCCGACTGGATGCTCGCCATGCTCCAGACATTGGTTGTCGAGCAAACGTAGAGTTGGTGGAAGTTGTTGGCCGTATCGTTCCGCAGGTACAGACCGCCCGCGGAACAGGTGGCCGGGGGAGTGGAGGACCCCACGCTGATCACCGCTTCCGGCGCCCAAAGCCCGGAGGCGGCGTTCCAGCGCAGGGCATCTTGATCCGACGGGTTTGCAGCGCTCACTGGCCGGCCCTGTAAGCCGGTCACGGTGGCGGCCGGCGCGGTTCCGTTCATATCGCCGCCCAATGGGATCAAGCCCACCACGCTCCAGACGTTCGCGGACGTGCACGAATAAAGGTTGGCGCCTGCCGGGGCGCCTGTATTGAAGAATATCTGGCCCACGGCGCATTGTGACGGAACGGTTGCGCCGGTTCCCACTTTGCCTTGCCTGGTAAGATCAACGGTGGTCTGCGCGTTGAGGCGCCACACGCCACCCGCCAGGAGAACCACTGCTATCGTTGCACAACGAGATGTTTTCATATCCTACCCAACTCGAAAGTAGCGGACCGGCAGGTCGGAGTCCGCGGAAAAAAATCGCAAGCGATTGAAAGCAAGGCAAATCGAGTTGAAAAAAACCTGTGAACGGAATCTCCGGCGAAATATCTCAGGAGTTCGACCCGGCCGGTTCAGCATGAAACCGGCTGGGCACGCTCTTCATTAATGAGTAACTCGCGCCGCTCGGTCTTTCCTTGCGGACAGGCTCTTTTTCAGCAGCGAGAGCATCGGGAAAGTCGACTTCCGCAGGATCAGCGGGAGCCTGGCGTAAGCGTAATACATCCACGCCAGCAGGAGCGCCGGAACGTATCCACGGTACTGTTTGCCGTGCCGCCGAACGATTCGCAATGCGCACTCCGTATTGCGCTCCTGCGCTTCAAAACTGCCGTTGCCTTCCCAGATCTGGTACGCCATAAAATATTCGGCGAAATTGTACAACTTGCCGATTTGGCCGAGCTTGAGAAAAAAGTCCCAATCCTGGAAACCGGCGAGGGTTTCATCGTAAAGCCCCACCTTTAAGGCGGCGTCGCGGCGGTACATCATGGTGCAGTGGATCACGGGATTCGCCAGCAGTGCCCCGGCTTTGATCCCCTCATCGGTTTCGTGCTTGAGGTAGGAAATCGTTTCCACGTTGTCCGGCCCAATGCAGACCGCGCCGCCGCCGCAGCCTACATAATCGGGATGCTCATCCAAAAACCGGATTTGCATGCTCAGCTTCTCCGGGATACGCCAGTAATCGTCGTCATCGAGGATGGCAATATAACGTCCGCGCGCCTGACGGATTCCAAAATTGATGGCTTCCGCGATATTTCCCAACTGGTGCCTGTGGAAATACCGCAAACGCGGTTCGCGCGTCTCCCATTCGCGCAGAATGGCCTCCAGTTGTTGATCAGGCCCGTCGTGGACCACGATCAACTCCCAGTCCGATACCGTCTGTGAGCGAATGCTCTCTAGGGCTCGGACAATATACTGAGGGCGATTCACCGTAAGCGTAATGACGCTGACACGGACGGGATCCATGGGGTGTTATATTCCATCATCGCCCAACCCGGGGCCGAAGTCACCTCGCTGTTGCTGCTATTCGAGATAGGCACGGCGGGCACATTGGACTTCATCCCATCTGGAAAAACAAAATTGAGTGAAAGATGGGTCGCGCTCTTGCCCTCAATCGTCAGTGCATCTTGGCCAAAAACGCTCCCGTCGACGCGTCCACATAAATTGAGAAGTTCGACGTCCCCACCGATTCGCCCCACACCACGCGCCACGCCGGGTCCGGAAACTTGCTGGTCTTTTCCAGTACGAATGAGATGTTCATCCCGGGGTTCTTCTTGTCGTAGTCCCCGGCCTGCTCGAGCGCCGTCTTGTACGCCGCGTTGGTATCGATCGATACTGCCTGAATCGTGAAGCTGCTTTCCACGCCCTGCTTCCCCGACCAGCTTTCTTCCTGCCCCGCAAACACGTCCTTGTGCAGGTCCGTCGATTCCACCACCGAGTACGAGTATGGCCGCTTCCGTCCCAGCGTTTCCGAGGTAAACTCGGCTTGCCACGCGGCCGCCTTGCCCGGCGCCTGCGGAACCTCGGGTAGATGAACGCTCATGCACGTCAGCACCTGGGCATCGGCCGACCAGGCCGTCCGTGCCACCTGGTACATCTTGTACAGAGCGCTCTGCCCGGTCACCGGCTCGATCGGTTTGGGCGCCTCTTTCACGGTGGTGGTCGGTGTCGAGTCGCAGCCCGCCAGCATCAGAATCAGGGGGCACGCCATCAGGGTCGCAAGGTTGTTCATAAGCATCTTCCCGGTATTTTATCAAGCCCGCGCGTACTCCGTCTGGCGCGTGCCACAATTAATGCCAGCACAAAGGGGTCCGGTGCAAATGAAATCCTGCGCCTTCCTGGCCGCCGCCGTTGCCCTGCTTCCGCAGCCCACCTTCGGCCAGACTAAATCTCCCAACCCTCCCACCGGATTCCAGCCGACACCCCAATTCATCAACGGCAAAGTGATGCTCGATGATGGCACCCCGCCACCCGATCTCGTGGTTATCGAGCGCCTCTGCCGCGGCACCCCCCACACATCGCCAGGTCTCATCGCCTGTCATTCCAATCTGCCGCATGGTATTCCTTTCACACGCCATTAGTTTTACATCGCTTGCTACGTTTTTTGTGCCATAATCACTTCACACAGGAGGGCGTTGTGTCTCCTCAGATCTGGGTACGGATAATCACTGTTGCTGCCATTGCGTTCGCGCTGTTGCAGCCGGCCTTCACACAAACCAGGGGCTCTGGAACTACCGGAGGAACTACCGGAACCGCCTCCGGCTCTGGCTCGACTGGCACACTTCCGCCGCTCAACACCGGCAATACCAATTCGACCACCAGCTCCACTACCAACTCGTCCGCCGCCACACTCGCGCCTCCGCTCATCATGGTCAGTGGCCGGGTCATGCTCGAAGACGGAACCGCCCCTAACGAAAGCGTCGTGATCGAGCGCCTCTGCAACGGCAGTGCCCGCGCCGAAGGCCATACCGATAGTCGCGGCTACTTCGTCATCCAGTTGGGCTCAACCAACAGCCAGTTCCAGGACGCCAGCGAAACCGCCGGCGGTTTCGGCCGCACCTCCCAACAACTGGGAGGAATCGACGGCATGGGTGGTCCGGGCGGCGGCCTCGGCTCCAGCGCCGGCACGGGTTCGTCAACCCACACTTCCGGGCTCGGCGACTCCGTCCTTCGGAACTGCGAGCTGCGCGCCCGCTTGTCCGGCTACCGCTCGCAAACCGTCAGCCTCATGGAGCACCGCGCCCTGGATAACCCCGATGTCGGCATCATTCTCTTGCACCGCCTCGCCCCAACCGAAGGGGCCGCCACCGTCAGCGCAAAGGATCTGGCCGTCCCCAAACCTGCCGACAAGGCATATAACAAGGGGCTGAGTTTCCTCAAGAAGGGTAAGTCCGAGGAAGCCCTCGCCAGCTTTCAGTCCGCCATCAACCTCTATCCCAAATTCTCTTCCGCCTGGTTTGAACTCGGCAAACTGCAAGCCATCGATGGTCAACTCGACGATGCCCACAAGTCTTTCCTCGCCGCCACTCAGGCCGATCCTCAATTGGTGGGCCCATACCTTGAACTGGCGCTGCTCTCCCTGCACGACAGGAACTGGCACGAGCTCGCCGACGTCACCTACTGCGCTCTGAAACTGAACTCCTTCGACTATCCGCAGGCTTATTTCCTGAACGCCATCGCCAACTATAACCTCAAGAAGCTCGACACCGCCGAAAAGAGTGCGCGCGCCGCCCAACGCCTCGACACACGCCGCATCTATCCCGAGAACTCCCGCCTGCTCGGCATCATCCTTGTGGACCGCCAGCAATATGCCGAAGCCGCCGATGCCCTGCGCGATTTCCTGGAGGCCGCTCCTCACTCCACCGAAGCCCCCGCCGTGCGCCGGCAATTGGAAGATCTCGAAAAGAAGACCATCCCCGCCGACCAGCTGGCCAAGAAATAGTCTTGCAACTGCTCCGTTTCTTCGGTTTGGCGCGCAGCCTTCTCGTGGCGCACGCACTCATGCGTGCCGCGTCGACACTCCTGTCGACGCCTGGCTGCCTTTCGTATCGGTTGGAGCATCACTCAAGGTCCAGTGCCGCTTTCAGTGCTCCATCGACTTCCCGCAGCAACTCCGCCGGCAGAGTGCCGGCCTTCCTGGTCAACTTGGCGCGGTCAAGCGTGGTCACCTGATGGCACACGGCAAAGCTCGCCTTCGGCAGACCGGCGGAGCCGCCGGGCAATTCAACCACGGTCGGTCCCGGCCTGCCCTGCGACGCGGAAGTCGATATCGGGACCACGATGATCGACCTCCATGCGGGAGTCTGGTTGAAGCCGTCATGAGATACCAGGATTACCGGGCGCCGTCCCGTCCGCTCGGATCCCGATCGCGGAACCAGATCGGCCCAGTAAATCTCGCCCCGTTTCATTTCCTTGCCTTACCGGTCTTCACCAGATGACCCGTGCCCGCCATTTCCGCCGCGTAAGCCGCGATCTGATCGTGTCTTGCCTTCCGCAACTGTTCGCGCAGCCACCAGTCAATCGCCTCGCGCGCCAGTGCGGTCGCGGGCACCTGCGTCCGTTCGGCCTCCGCCCGGAGATGGCTGTAGGTCTGCTCCGTCAGTGGCAGATGGAAGTTTTTCATTCGCTTACTCCTCCCTCGTTATGCCATGAATTACTGGCATGGTTCGATGGCACGACTCTAATGGCACGTCTCGGTTTCGCCGCCTTGCCCGATGACCTTCCATCCGACGACCGATGAGCTGCTATTTCCACCCCCCGCTACCAGATATAATGGCCGCCAATATGCGCAGTTTTCTCCTTCTGCTCTGCCTTTCCGCGACCGCGTTTTCGGCCGGCGTCCCTTACCTCGGCGAGCCCGCGCTCTGCCCCACCCGCCCGGAAATTGCCTTCGTCTCCGGCGGCGATATCTGGATCGCGCCCTCCAAGGGCGGCGAGGCCCACCTGCTCGTTTCCCATCCCGCCGAGGAATCCCGCCCCCTTTACTCGCCCGACGGCTCGAAACTGGCCTTCGTGTCCACCCGCACCGGCAACGGCGATATCTACATCCTCACGTTCGCCACCGGCGACCTCAAGCGCCTCACCTTCGACGACCGTCTCGACCAGCTCGACTCCTGGTCGCGCGATGGCAAGTGGATCTATTTCTCCAACGGCACCAATGACGTCGGCAACAAGAACGATATCTACCGCGTCAGCTCCGACGGTGGCACGCCCATGCCCGTTTCCGCCGACCGCTTCACCAACGAGTTTCAGGCCGCCCCTGCGCCCGATGGTTCCACCATCGCCTTCGCCGCCCGCGGCAATGGCGATTCGCAATGGTGGCGCCACGGCCACAGCCACCTCGACGAATCCGAAATCTGGTTGCGCAAGGAAGGCTCCCCCGCTTCTTACGAAAAAGTGGTCGATCTCAACGGCCGCAACGCCTGGCCCATGTGGACGCCCGACGGCCGCCAGCTCTACTTCATGTCCGATCGCTCCGGCGCGCAGAATATCTGGACGGTCACCCCCGGTGGAAAACCCCGCCAGGCGACCAAATTCACCGACGGCCGCGTTATCTGGCCCACCATCTCTTATGACGGCAAGGCCGTCGTCTTCGAACGCGATTTCAAAATCTGGCAGCTCGATACCCAGACCGGCGAAGCTTTCGCGCTCCCCATCACCCTGGTCGGATCCGTCGCCACTCCCGAGATCTCTCACCTCTCGCTCAACACCTTCAACGATCTCGCCGTGTCCCAGGACGCTCGCAAGGTCGCTCTCATCGCCCACGGTGAAGTCTTCGCCGCGTCCGCCCGCGACGGCGGCAACGCCTTCCGCGTCACCTCGACGCCCGGGCCTGAAACCCAAGTCTCCTGGGCTCCCGACTCCACCCGCATCGCCTACCTCAGCCAGCGCGACGCCGTCACCCACGTCTTTCTCTACGACTTCATCCACCACGCCGAAACCCAGTTGACCAAGGACCCGCTGCCCGATCAGGCCCTCAAGTTCTCGCCCGACGGCAAGTCGCTCGCCTTCATCCGCAACCGCAAAGAACTCCGCGTCATCGATCTCGACTCTAAACAGGAGCGCCTGCTCGTCTCCGGCTTCCTCGGCTCCTACGTCTGGGCCCCCGATAACCAGTGGATCGCCTACGTCGATGCCGGCGATCGCGGCCTGCGCAATATCTACGTGGTCGCTGCTTCCGGCGGCGCTGCGCGACAGGTCAGCTTCGTCCCCAACTCCAACATCGGCTCGGTGCAATGGAGCCCCGACGGTAAGTTCCTCGTCTTCGAAACCAGCCAGCGCACCGAAATCCCGCAGCTCGTGCGCATCGACCTGGTTCCCAAACAGCCCAAGTTTTCCGAAGACCGCTTCGACGACCTTTTCAAGCCCGAAACTCCCGCCGCTCGCGGTGGACGTGGCGCAGCAGCCGCCAATCCCGATGCGGATGCCGCCGCCGGTGCCGGCCGCGGCGCGCGCGGCGCGGCAGCCGTCCCCGCTTCCGCCGAACCCAAGCCGCCAGTCAAAGTCGAGGTCGAATTTGACCACGTCCGCGGGCGCCTCACCACCCTCAACACCGCCGGCATGCAGGTCGCGAACCCCGTCATCAGCCCCGACGGCAAGTGGCTGCTCTATTCCGGCAGCGCCGGCGGCCAGACCAACCTCTATCTGTATCCCCTCGAAGAAGAAACCGCGGGCCGCGGTGGACGCGGCACAGCCGCTCCCGCCGCCGGCGGCCGTGGCGGCGGTGGTCCTGCGCATGCGCTCACCAGCACGTCCGCCATGCGCAGCCACGCCCAGTTCTCCGCCGATTCCCGCGACGTCTTCTTCCTCGAAGCCGGCCACGTCACCGCCATCGGCGTCGAGAATCACCAGTCCCGCACCATCGCCGTCGATGCCGAAATGGACGTCGATTTCAACCACGAAAAGATTGCCGTCTTCGAAGAAGCCTGGGCCGCCCAGCGCGACCGCTACGCCGATCCCCACTACAACGGCGTCGATTGGAATGCAGTGCGCAAAACTTACCAGCCGCTCATCGAGGGCGCCCGCACTCCCGACGAAATGCGCGCCATCCTCCGCCTCATGATCGGCGAGCTCAACTCCTCCCACTCCGGCATCACCGCTCCGCCCCCCGCAGCGGTAGCAACAGGCGGCGGGGGCCGCGGCAGCGGCGTCGGCCAGCTCGGCCTCACTTTCGACCGCGCCACCTACGAAAGCTCCGGCAAACTCAAAGTCACTGAAGTTCTTCCGCACTCCCCGGCCGAGCTCTCGAAGATCCAGCCCGGCGAGGAACTCCGCTCCGTCGATGGCGTCGCCGTCGGCGCCCACGTCTCGCTCGACGAGCTCCTCGAACACAAAGCCGGCAAGCGCGTCGTGCTCGATATCTCCGGCCGCTCCGTCACCGTTCAGCCGGTGGCCTCGCTCACCGACCAGATCTACCGCAAGTGGGTCGAGGACAACCGCGCCTACGTCGCCAAAATCAGCAACAACCGCCTTGGCTACGTTCACATCCGCGATATGTCCGAAGGCTCGCTCACCCAGCTCTACCAGGATCTCGATTCGCTCAACCGCTCGCGCCAGGGCGTCGTCATCGACATCCGCAACAACAACGGCGGCTTCGTCAACGCCTATGCGCTCGACGTGCTCACGCGCCGCCCCTATCTCACCATGACCGATCGCGGCGGCCCCGCCGAATCCGCTCGCACTGCCCTCGGCCAGCGTTCGCTCGAGTTGCCAACTATCCTCGTGGTCAACCAGCACTCGCTCTCCGACGCCGAGGATTTCACCGAAGGCTATCGAACCCTCAAACTCGGCAAGGTGGTCGGCGAACCCACCGCCGGATGGATCATCTACACCGGCTCCGTCACTCTCATCGATGGCACTTCCATGCGCATGCCCGAGACCCAGATCACCGGCGCCGACGGCAAGAACATGGAGAACAATCCGCGCCCCGTCGATATCGCCGTCACGCGCCCTATCGGCGAGTCCTACGCCGGCAAAGACTCCCAACTCGACGCCGCCACCAAAGAGCTGCTCGCGGAGATCGACAAAAAATAGTGGCCCGCTTCTCGTCCTTCATCACCGCCGTCGATGCGCACGCCTGCGGCGAGCCCGGCCGCGTCATCACCGGCGGCGTGCTCGACGTCCCCGGCCGCACCATGTTTGAGAAGATGACATATCTCGCCACTCACGCCGATCACATCCGCCTCCGCATGTTGCGCGAGCCGCGCGGCTATCCCGCCGCCAACTGCAACCTCATCCTCCCGCCCACCAACCCCGAGGCCGATGCCGGCTTCGTCATCATGGAGCAGATGGAATATCCGCCCATGTCCGGCACCAACACCATCTGCGTCGTCACCGTGTTGATCGAAACCGGCATGGTGCCCGCGGTCGAGCCCATC
>Ga0209039_10000144_pt1 | contig 64463 bp, 56 predicted proteins | sample BogFormECP12_OM1_FD_188238 | JGI IMG/M metagenome (GOLD analysis project Ga0209039, IMG submission 188238) | Bog forest soil microbial communities from Calvert Island, British Columbia, Canada - ECP12_OM1 (SPAdes) (version 2) | ecosystem: Environmental > Aquatic > Freshwater > Wetlands > Bog ...
TTAAGTCCTGTCACAATTCCCTATCCAAAAAACTCATCCGGTGCAATCAAAAATCCCTCAGGGATGTTTTTGAACTTCATATAACCTACTGCGTACCAGGCAGCGCGTTGAGATGGCTCGCAGGGCAAACTGGGTTGAAACCATTTTCATTCCGATGCAAGGGTCCATCAGGCTGCATAAATTCCCAGGGCAGTTGATTGTTGTGCACATAAAGCACGAGAGGGGTTCTGAATATGGGCGCTAATCCGAAACAGGCCATCGCGGTCGTCGCCTTCTTGTTCGCGTTCACGGCCCTTGCTGGCGGCATTGCCGGCGGTGGCGTGGTTTTCTATCTCTTGGCTGCCGCGCTTCTGGCAGCCTCATTTGTCATTTTCCTGAAGTGCAAGCCGCTCGAATACCTGGAAGATTGAGGGAATCGCATGAAAATTGCCGGAGTTCTCGTCACTTTGCTTGGCTTTATCGTCAGTCTCCTCAGCCTGCACCTCAATTCCACGGGGGTTCGCCTTTCCGTCGTGCTGTTTGGATTGGCGCTCAGCCTTTTTGGGATTATTGGCGTTCTTAACCGGGCGTACTTGAAGAATCCCATCTGGAAGAAAGGGTAAGGATGAGGAAACGATTGTTGAAACTGCATTGCCTGCTACTGCTAACTTTTTTGTTGTGCGCAACACTTCCGTCTTTCTCGCAGTCACCACCTGCATCCGCAGCGGCCTCTACGTCTGCCAGCGCGTCCAAACCCATCACGGAGACCGATCTTGCAAATACGCCCGTGCCGGCTACCGACGCGCGCACGAAAGGCGATGCGGATGGGAGCCTGACGGGAACCGCCAGCGACGTTAGCGTCAGCGATGCAAAGAAGGGGATTACGATCGCTGACTTGGCCAATCAGGTGGGGCAGAACAAGATTGCCATCAATTTTGTATGGACGCTGATCACGGGTTTCCTGGTGATGTTCATGCAGTTGGGCTTTGCCCTTCTCGAGACGGGCCTGGCGCGCGCGAAAAACGCCAATCACACGATGATGATGAACCTGGTTGTCTATGGCGTGGGCATGCTGGCTTACTGGTTGATCGGTTTTACGATCCAGATGGGCGGTGTCGGCGCCATTGCCAACCTGGGCGGCACTCCCCCATTGAATGCGGAATACGCCATTACGCTGTTTGGCAAACCGTTTGGACTGTTCGGCCAGCATGGTCTGTTCCTGATGCACGGAGGAACCTACGACGTCGGCGTCATGGTGCTGTTCTTGTTTCAGATGGTTTTCATGGATACCGGCGCCACCATCCCTACAGGGGCTGCCGCGGAACGATGGAAATTTTCCGCGTTCATCGTTACTTCCTTTCTTTTCGCAGCGTTTACCTATCCTCTTTTTGCGAACTGGGCTTGGGGCGGCGGCTGGCTCTGCAACCTCGGAGCGAATTTTGGACTTGGTAAAGGTTATGTGGATTTTGCAGGCTCGGGCGTTGTGCATGCCGTGGGCGGTTTAAGTGCGCTGGCGATTGCGATGATCCTGGGGCCGCGCATCGGCAAATTCACGCGCAACGGCCGTCCGCAAGCCATTCTTGCGCACGATATCGTCATTGTTCTCACCGGCTGCCTGATCCTGGCGTTTGGCTGGTTCGGATTTAATCCAGGTTCCACGCTCGGCGCTTCGGGGAACGGCGGGCTCCGCATCGGCTCCATCGCGGTGAACACGATGCTGGCCAGCGCCACCGGCCTCCTGGCCGCCATGCTCTATATGTGGATCGTTTATCGCAAGCCGGATGCATCCATGACCGGCAACGGATTTCTTGCCGGACTTGTGGCGATTACCGCACCGTGCGCCTTTGTAAACCCAGTGGGCGCGGTACTGATTGGCCTGCTTGCGGGAGTGCTCGTGTGTATCTCCGTCAGCTTCGTGGAGCGCGTGCTGAAGATTGACGATCCTGTCGGAGCAGTTTCGGTGCATGGCGTTTGCGGCATCTGGGGGGTGATTTCCGTCGGTTTGTTTGCCGATGGAAAGAGCAACTATGGCGGTTCGTGGAACGGCGTAAACGGTTCGGTGACGGGACTTCTCTACGGGGACGCAAGCCAGCTTGTCGCGCAGTTGTTCGGCGTGGCCACGCTGCTCGGCTTCGTATTTGTGATGAGCTTCGTGTTTGGCTTCGTCATTGACCTGCTTGTCGGGCAGCGCGTTTCCGCAAAATCCGAATTGCAGGGCCTCGATCTGCCGGAGATGGGCGCGGTCGCCTATCCGGAATTTGAATTAAAGGCGGAGATGTAAGGAGGAGGCGGATGATAGATGCCTTGAACGCAGCGCTTTCACCACAGCCGGAGCAGAGTTTGCCCGCGCTGACCAACCACCGTTTGCCAGACGTTGCCTGGCGCGATCTTCAGTCCGTTGAACCGGAACAGCTTGCGAATCTCATCGCCTCTTTGAAGGAGGCTTGCCTCCAGAATCCCGCCAGCGTCGCCCTGCAGACCTGCCTGGGCATGGCGTATGCCATGAACTACGACGTTTACCGATCGATGGACGCGCTGGAAGAAGCGCGCCGCATTGATCCGGCAGACTTCCTTGCCCAGCTGAAATATGCGGAATTGTTATTCCGGGTTCGCGTGATTGAGCGCGCAGAGGAAGAAACGCGCCGTGCACTGGAACTCGCCTGCAAGCCATGGGAACTCTCCGTTGCGCGGCGCCAGCTTTCCGAAATTCGCCGGCTGAAGCGCGAAGGACTCGTTCGCGGTGGCTGGGCGCACTCGCTGAAGGTACCCGCGGTGGGGTTTGCGATTCTCCTGTTCCTGGTTTCTTGTGCATATCTGGTCATGAGATGAAATACCGGTGGCACTATTTTCTGGCGGCCGTTTTTTTCTCGGCGTACTGGCTGGTTACTCGGGGCGCACCGCTCCTGCCGGTTGCGGCCGGATGCGTCCTGGCAGCGCTGTTCACTTGGAGAATGATTGCCCGTGGCGCGCGAACCTGAGGCTTTTCGGGGCCGAAGAGTGCAGCGTGGCAACTGAATCTGGAGGAGCGATTTCATGAAGAAAGTCGAAGCCATTATCCAGCCATCGCGCTTTGAGTCCGTGAAAGATGCGCTGCTTGCCATCGGCATTGACGGGATGACAGTGACGGAAGTGCGCGGCCACGGCCGGCAGAAGGGGCATACGGAGGTCTACCGCGGCCGGGAATACACGCTGGACCTGCTGCCAAAGATCAAGCTCGAACTGTTCCTCCCCGATGCGCTGGTGCACACTGCCGTCGATACGATCCTGAAAGCCGCGAAGACGGGGAAGATCGGGGACGGGAAAATCTTCATTGCCTCGATCGAGGAAGCCATCCGCATCCGCAACGACGAACGAGGCGAAAGCGTTCTTTAGTCCGTAGAGTCTTCTGGCCGCAGCAACTGCGGAAGTAGCACAATCCGTTCCGCGATTTTCATTATTATCGGATTGCGCCAACGCCCCCTAAAACGGGGTACAATCCCCCTGTTCCACTAAACCGAGTAGTAACTGAAGGAGAGTCCCATGAGAGTACGCCTCGCCGTTGCGTTGTTTGCCAGTTTGCCGCTGATCGTGTGCGGCATGGCTTATGCCCAGGACCAGAAGGCCGCGGAAGCCGCGCCACCGGCCAAGGAAGCCGTACTGAAGGCGGCCGACATCACTTCCAAGATTTTTCCGGACAGAGTTTTCTTCCGCGGACAAACCGCCACGACGCAGATTCGCAACACGGGCGGCGTGCGTTACGCCGATGGATTCTTCGTCCTTGCGGGGCTGGTGGACAGTTCCGGATATTCGACCGGCTTGCGCGAAAAATATCAAGGCTATCTCATCAACGAAGTCACAATCGAAGTTGGCGGGCAGACGCTGAAGCCCGGCGCCTATGGTTTTGGCTTCCTCGAAGGAAACAAGTTTGTGATCATGGATCTGGGCGCGAACGATCTGTTGCAGGTCGCCTCGGTAAAGGACTCAGAGATGAAGCGCCCGACGCCGCTGCAAGTGGTCTTCACCGCGGACGCCGGAAAGTACCGGCTGTACCACTTGAGAGACTTCGTGGAATTTCATCGCGCCAAGTAAAAAAGGGGGCTGAGCTTCAGCCCCCTCCTCCACAAGTCCAAGCTGCACACTTAGGCTAGGATCAACTCTTGATCTGGCCGGAAGCAGCGTCCCACGTTACCGCACTGTTCCGGAAATATGATTCATTGGACATATGGCAGGCAATCGCGGCGTTGTGCCCGAAGAAGTAGTCTTCCGTCACGGGTTTCCGGCTGCGAACGGCCTGGAAGAAATTCCAGAGATGCGGCCGCACATCGTCCCATGAATCGCCCTTAAAGCTGTAGCCCTCGAGCACGGGTTCTTTCCCGGGCGCGGGATCATGCTGCTCGTGCCACTCCTTGAAATAGGCTTCGCGCAGATCGTGCGGGAAACTGCTGGCGTAGTAACTGGGCGCCGTGTCCTCTCCCGTCTGCGGATAGTAGGTGATGGTGAACTCCGTCACTTCCAGGATTCCCTTGGAACCCTGGAAACGGTAAATCTCAGGCGTCTCGCAACCCAGGTTCAGGCGGAGATACACAGGGATCTTGCCATATTGATACAGGACGGGTTGTACGTCGGGCATGTTGCGTCCATCGTTGAAGCGGAGAATGGCGCCGAAGGACATAACCCGCGAGGGCGGCTCGTTCCAACCGAGCATATAGTTCATTCCGCTGACGAGGTGCACCAGAAGATCACCCGAAACACCAGTGCCATATTCCTTCCAGCAGCGCCAACGGGCAAAGAGTTTGCCGTCGAAGGGGCGTTTCGGGACAGTGCCCTGCCAGGTATCCCAATCGAGGGTCTGCGTCGAAAGGTCCGGAGGAACCGGATATTCCCAAGCGCCGGTGGGATCGTTGCGGCCCAGTGAACCTTCGACGAGATTCAAGTCGCCGATGATGCCCTTCGCCAGGAGTTCCTTGGCTTTGGCGCAGATGACGGAACTGACGCGCTGCGAACCGATCTGTGTGATGCGCCCGGTTTTTTTCGCGGCGTTCACCATTTCGATGCCATCGGCGACGCTGTGGGACATGGGCTTTTCGCAGTAGATATCCTTGCCGGCATTGACGGCGTCCACGAAGATCTGCTTGTGCCAATGATCAGGAACGGCAGCGATGAGGCAGTCAATCTCCTTATTGTCGAGCAGTTCTTTGTACCGGCGTGTTGTTGTGATTTTGGCCCCGGCAATCTCTTTGGCAAGGGCATGGCGGCCGTCGTATAGATCGCTGGCGGCCACGCACTCAACTCCGGGAAGGGTTACGGCGGTGGCAAGCAAGCCGCTGCCCTGCATGCCAACGCCAATGATGCCAAAACGCACGCGATCGCTCGGAGGCACTTCCCAAGAAGAAGGAATGCGAGCCGGGTCGAGGGCGATACGGTGGGTGGTCATCAAGGCGCCAGTAGTCACGGCGCTGGTTTGCAAAAACTGACGGCGGGAAATCGGATTTTTGCTCATAGTTTTCTCCTGAAAAGCGTGAAACAGATTTTAAGACCTTTGTATCTACGGCAGGGGCTGCAGACTGACTTCCTTGAAAAAGACAATGTCATTATCGCTGTGATTTTGCAGGCCAATGTAGCCTTCGTCCGGGCGGCGTCCGCGCTGCGGCTCGAAATCGAATTTGCGCTCAGGGACGGGCTGGCCTTCGGTGTAATCGGTAACTTTCACGCCGTTGAGTTCGACGATGGTGTGGGGGCCGTCAATGGTAATGAGCATGGTATTCCACTCGGGGCCGGGCTTGCCGGGTTTGGCGAGGGGCTTGGTGAGGGAATAGAGCGTGGCGGTGACGTGGTATTCATCTTCGTTGGAGGTTTCGGGGTGGTTGTCGATTTGCACTTCGTAGCCGTAGTGAACTGGCATCCATTCTTCACGCGGCTCGATGGGGATGCGGATAAATACACCGGAATTATCATTGGTGTCGCGCATTTTGTAGACCACGCGAATGCGCGAGTGGCTCACTTTTCCGCCGGTCCAATACAGGAGCCCCATGCCGCCGTGCGTCTGAATCAATCCGTTCTCGGCGGTCATGTGGCCGGGGCCGACGTGCTTCCACCCCGTGAGGTCCTTTCCGTTGAACAAAGGTTTCCATGGGGGCTCCGGTGCGCGCGCGGCAATCAGGAACACCGCGGCGAGCACCACAACAAAGGCACTGAATTTACGCATGCACATCTCCTTTCGAGGTGTTACGAAGCAAATACATTACGAAGCATGAACCACAGATTGGCCGGGCGTTCTGCTAGCCTCCGGACAAACCAGGGATACCAATAGGAGCCGTAGGCCACGAGAACGAGCGAGCGGTAGCCTTCGCGCGCCAGGCGTTCCTGCTCGGCGCGCTGGATGCCATAGAGCATTTGCACTTCAACGCTGGATTTCGCGTAGCCCTGCTGGCTGGCGAAATCGGCAATCCGCCGGATCAGCGTGACATCGTGCGTGCCGAAAGCGGCCCGGGCACACTCTCCAGCCGCTTGTGCGCGCAGCATCACCTGCGCGAGAGCGAAGTAACTTTCATCAACATGCACCTTTTTCCGGAAAACGAGATCCCGAGCCTCCTTGTACGCACCCTTGACCAGCCGGATGGCGGGCCGCAGCGGAAGCAGATCGGCTAAATCCTTTCGTGTGCGGCGGAGATAGGACTGCAGACAAAGACCAACATTGCGGTGATTCTTCAGCGCGCGCTTATAAATATCCAGTGTGGCGTCAACGTAGCGGCTTGCCTCCATGTCCACCCAGACGGTGGCGGAGGCCGGCTGGCTTTGAATGATCCGCAGCAGATTATCGAAACAAAAATCAGGAGAGAGATCCAGGCCGAGCTGCGTGAGCTTTAAGGAAACCTCGACGGGAAGATCCGACCGGCGAATGCGCTCGAGCAATTCCAGGCAGCGTTCGGTGACGTTTCGCGCTTCGCCGCGATCGCTTACGTTTTCGCCCAAGTGCGTGAAAACGGCGCCTATGTTCTTCTGGCGGAGGACTTGCGCAGCGGCCAGCGCAGTCTCCAGAGTTTCCCCCGGCATGAAGCGGGAAACACTGCGGCGGACGAACGGATAGGTCACCGCGTGTTCGCGCAGCCATACATTTTGCGAAGCGGCGAGCAGCATCGAGCGCATTAGCGCCATGAGCCTTCTCAGCCTCCGTTGGGGAGCGAAAGCGGCAGGTAAGGGTCCGCGGCCCCATTCTAGACCAGATTTGTGAAATGCGGCATGCGGGCTGAGAGAAAAATCGCAGGTTACGGAGCCGGAGTGCGGGAGATGGAGAGTGTCAGGGCTTCCGCCACGAGTTGCGAAAATCGCGCGCGCGCGGATTGAGCTTCGCCGCCAAGACGCGCTTCACTTTCCTGCCGTGCTTTCACGGCGGTGGAAAGTTCTTCGCCGGGCGTGGTGCGCAGCAGATCCTCCGCCTTCAGGAAGCAGGCGAAAGCAAGTTGCTCGCGTTGCTTCTGGCGATGCAGAAATTTGCCGTAATTGAACCAATCGGTCGCGGTGCCCAGCGCTTCACCGGAAGATTGATCGAGGCGCAAGGCTTGCTGGAACGAACGCGCGGCGTCCGCGATGGCGCCTGCGCTTTCCTGGGCTTCCGCGGCGTGCGCGAGCGCAAGGCTTTGCAGGGAAGCGTCACCCATCTTCGCGGCAAACTGAGCGGCTGCCAGATAACCTTGAACCGCCTCGCCAAATTTCCTGGCAGCGGCATCCGCATCCGCAACGTTGATGAGCGCCGAAATCACCGCAGGCCCTTCGTTGCGATGCGCCTCGAGGTGCTTGGAGACAACCTCGAGATAGGTGCGATAGTGGCGCGCGGCGGCCTGGACTTCGCCATGCTGGGCAAGCGATTGCGCCAGATAGAGTTGGGCATTGGTTTGCGCCGGGTCCACATCGACAGCACGCTGCCAACTGTCCGCGGCCTCCGCATCGTGGCCCAGGCGATGTGCCAGAAGACCATAGTTCACCAGTGCATCCACGTTATCGGGTGCGCGCGCGAGGAGTTGCCGGTAGAAGGCATAAGCTTCCGCGTCGCGGTCGGCGGTGATGAGTCCGCGTGCGTACGCTTGCTGCAAGGAAAGATTGCGAGGATTTACTTCCGCGGCATCCTTCAGCGCGGCCAAGGCCGCATCACGATTTCCCACGGCTTCGGCAGCCCGCGCGAGGTGTGATTGCAGGGAACTGTCATTGGGGTTGAGCGCGGCGGCGCGCCGAAGCGAGGAGAAGTTCGCGGAAACATTGGCCCAATAAAAATGAAGCTGGTCGACACCACCCCAGAGGAGCAGAAGGAGGACCGCCGTGATGCGCAGGGCACGCGCCACAGGGCTAGTACCCGCCAGCCAGTGAAATGCTCCGGCAATGGAGTTGCGCGAACCGGCCGCAACTTCTTCGCGCGAACTGCGTTCATTCAGAAGAAGCGAAGCGATGCGCGAATCACGAAGCTTCCAAATGGCGCCATCGAGGATGAAATGATGCAGATTGACGAGTGCTGTAAAGGTGAGAAAGCTGGCGGCAAAATCGGCATGGAATACGCGGCTGACGATCCATGGTCCAGGGATGAAGAGGGCGATTCCTCCCGCAACAAGCGTTAGCAGATAGCGGGGGAAACTCCAGGAGGATTGTCCGGCGGCGCGCGCTTCCTTCCCCTGGTAATAGCTGGTGATCCAAAGATATTGCGCGGAATGCAGGACGGCCAGGATGCCGCTGGAATAGCGCGTCTGCGGTACTTCCTTGCCGCTGAGCAATTCGATGAGCGCAGGCAGAAGAAACCAGAGGAATTGCGTGATGACGAGCGTGGCCGAAGGGAGCAGGCTTTTCCAGGAACCACGGCGGGAGAGAGAAAAGAGCGCCCAAGCGCTGGCGGCCACGAAAAAGAGAGCCAGCATCGCCCTGACAGGTAGCGTGAACCGCGCTGGCAGCCCCAGCGAAAGTATGAGGGGATCCCCGGAAGGGCCGGTGTGGAAGCTGAAGAGGAGAAGGAGGTACGACGCGATGAAAGAAAGATGCAAAGCGTGGCGTTCGCCTTCGGTGGGAGAAAGCCCCGCGCGGCGGGCGAACATCATCAATAAACCGAAATTCTGTCCGGTGTAATGCCAGGGACTCCAGCAGATGTACAGCGTAAAAATCCAGGGCAGGAGCGGATACCAGAGGTGGGCGATGAGCCCGGCAAGCGCGAGCAGGACCGCAACATGCACCGCAAAAAAGCGGTATTTCGTGAATTCATCGTAGGAGTGATAGGCACGGTAAACGGTGGCCATGAAGTGCGGGTAGTTGAAGAGCAGGGCGAGCAGATAAAAGGTGAAAGACCACGCGGCAGTCCGCGAAGTGGCAACATACGCCGTCAGCAGCAGGAGCGGGGCAGACCAGGCGCCGCAGCCGACCAGCAGATCGAGCCATGGTTTGTAGATCCACAAACCATTGGCCGGCACCGCATCGCCGGAATCCCCGCGGCCCGCGGGGGATGGAAATGAGATTGTGGAAGGCATCTAGTACGAGGGTAGCGTAAGCTCCGGGAAGCCCAGAAGAGGAGGTGAAAAAATGATGCGGAATTGGTTACGGGGGATGCCCGGCGAGCGCCGGAAAAATCCGAAACGGCTGACACTTGAGCCGTGAAATTGATATATGCAATTAGCTGCAACCTGCATCTAATAACAGAAGAGTGAAGTAAGGAAGAAACAGAAAGAGGAGAACGAGTATGAAACACCATTGCACGGTTGGAAAGTTGGGGGTGTTCCTCGGAGCACTCCTGTTCTTTGCCATTGGGGTCGCCCAGGCACAGACCAAGGCGGCCGCTTCCGGCACAGCCACATTCACAGTGACAGCGGTCGGAAAGAAAGAGGGAGCGCCGCCGATTGCCAAGGACGATGTCCAGTTTTTTACCGGTAAGGAACGCAAGCAAATCACCGATTGGAAAAAGGATGACAATCTGTTCCTGGCGATCCTGATCGACGATTCCATAGATAATGGCGCAGCAGGCCAGTGGAATGACCTCAAAGGGTTCATCATGGACCAACCGGCCACCACTCACATCGCGGTGGGATACATCCGCAACAACGAAACGCAAGTGGCGCAGGATTTCACCGCCGATCATGAACTGGCCGCGAAGGCTCTTCGCATTCCCCTTGGCACAGGTGCGATCGGTTCCAGTCCCTACCTGGGAACCCTGGACATGCTCAAGCGCTGGCCGCAAACGGGCCCTCGGCGTTCCATCCTTTTGATCTCCTCGGGGATTGATTTCTTCCGGGGAGCGAGGTCGGGCCCCTTCTATCCGGACCTGGACAGCGTGACTCAGAGAGCACAACGGCAGAACACGAACATCTGGACCATCTATTATCCGAGTGCAGGACACCATGGCCAGAGTTTCTATTACGTGACGAATGCCCAGAACAACCTTGGCAAGATGTCGGATGACACGGGAGCAGAATCCTATTATCTGTTCACCGGCGTGCCGGTCAGCCTCAAGTCCTACTTCGACGAAATCGCGTTGCATCTCAGCAACCAGTATCTGCTGACCTTCGCGGGTTCCGGCGGATCGAAGGGGAAGTATCAGAGCGTGAAGGTGAAGTCAGCACTTCCCGATGTGGAGTTCTCTGTCCCGGCGGCGGTGTTCATTCCCCCCGGCGCATAAGCAAAGGCCATTGGACGACAACGGGCGCCTCGGCTAAGCTGGGGCGCCTTTTTTTCTGCACACGCACACTTGCCTGAATGGGCGCCAGAGGCTAGACTGCAACGGAAACGGGCTTCGGCGGAATGACCTGTTCGTCAAACGATTTAAATAAGGTTTTTTTGTCAACCCGTGGAAAGTACGGAGAAGGCGGAGGCAATCATGCAGATTTCTCTGATTCGGCGAATGCGCAGCAGTATGCTGGCGCGCGTTTTTGTGATGGTCGCGATGGCGGTGGCTTGCCTGCCTCCGGCACGTGGTGCGGAAGAGGTCACGCTGCGGGATGGCTGGATGGTGCAGTCCTCCGCGAAAGTGAATGGCGGAGGGGAAAAGGTCTCCACGGAGGGATTTGATACGTCGGGATGGTACAAGACCTCGACGCCCAAAACGGTTTTCGCCGTGCTCGTGGAAAATGGCGTCTACAAAGATCCCTTCTTCGGCATGAACCTGCGCGAAGTGCCCGGCGTGGAGTACCCGATTGGCGGAGGGTTCGCCAATATGGAGATGCCGGCGAGCAGTCCCTATGCGGTGCCGTGGTGGTACCGCAAGGAATTTGAAGTTCCCAGTCATTTGAAGGGACACACACTGTGGATGGGTTTTCACGGCATTAACTATCGCGCGGAAATATGGATCAACGGCAAGAAGTTAGCGGGATCGGACGAAGTTGTGGGAGCGTTCCGGCGATTCCATTTTGATGTGACGTCGTTCGTTCATCCCGGCGGCAAGAACGTGATCGCGCTGGCGATTTCCGCGCCGAAAGCGGGGGAGCTAGGGATCACCTTTGTGGACTGGAATCCCACGCCGCCGGACAAGGACCTCGGATTGTGGCAGGAAGTCGTGCTGAGGGAGAGAGGGCCGGTGGCCGTGCGCTACCCGTTCGTGGACTCCCGGCTGAATCTTCCTGCGGCCGATGAGGCACGCCTGACCGTGCGCGCGGAACTTCAGAATGCGACGGATGCTCCGATCAAAGGAACACTTCGCGGGAAAATCAGCGGAGAAACCGCACCCATCGAATTCTCGCAAGCCGTGGAGCTGGCGGCGAAAGAAACCAGGGAAGTTGTGATTTCAGCGGAGAGCGTTGCGGTGCTGCGCGTGGCGCACCCGAAACTTTGGTGGCCCTACCAGATGGGGCAGCCGTTCCTGCACAAACTGTCGCTGGAATTTGTCGTCGAGCATGGGGGTGTATCTGACGCCATGGACCTTCCCTTTGGCATCGTCCAGATGGATTCGGAAATCACGGTGGATGGTTCGCGCTTGTTCAAGGTCAACGGTAAGCCAGTCCTGATTCGCGGGGGCGGCTGGACGCCAGACATGATGCTGCGCGTGGACCAGAAGCGACGCGAAGCGGAGTTCCGCTACGTGAAAGAGATGGGACTCAACACCATTCGACTGGAAGGCAAACTCGAGGACGATGCGTTTTTTGAGCGCGCCGACCGCGATGGCATCCTGGTGATGGCGGGTTGGTGCTGCTGCGACGCCTGGGAAAAGTGGGACAAGTGGGGCGATGAAAACAGGCATGTTTCGGTGGAATCGCTGCGCGCTCAGATGCTGCGCCTTCGCAGCCATCCCAGCGTGTTTGTGTGGCTGAACGGAAGCGATAATCCGCCGCCTACGGAGCGCGAGCAGGCCTATGTGGAGGTCGAGAAGGCGACGAACTGGCCAAAGCCGGTGATTTCGTCAGCGACCGCGAAGAAAGCGGATGTCACTGGCGATACGGGCGTGAAAATGACCGGGCCATACGACTACGTCTCACCCAACTACTGGCTCTTGGATAAGAAAGAAGGCGGGGCCTTCGGATTCAACACGGAAACGAGCCCGGGTCCGGCGGTGCCGCCGCTCGAAGGGCTGAAGAGTTTTCTTCCGGCAGACAAACTGTGGCCCATCAATGAAGTTTGGGATTTTCACGCGGGCGGGGGCCAGTTCAAGAATATTCAGAGGTACACGCACGCGCTGGAAGAGCGTTACGGAAAAGCAAAGGACGCCAGCGATTATGCCTGGAAGTCGCAGGCCACGACGTACGAAGGCGAGCGGGCGATGTTTGAAGCTTTCGGCCAGAACAAGTACAAGGCCACTGGCGTAATCCAGTGGATGCTGAACAACGCATGGCCGGGGCTGATCTGGCATTTGTACGACTATTCGCTGCGGCCCGCGGGTGGATATTTCGGCACCAAGAAGGCGCTGGAACCCCTGCACGTGCAGTTTTCCTACGATGATCGCAGCATCACGATCGTGAACGGCACGCAGGGAGCCGAAAAGGGATTGCGCGTTGTCGCAAAGCTGTATGACCTTTCCATGAAAGAGTTGTTCAGCCGGGAAGGAACCGCCGACGTGACGCCAGATGGCGTAACAAAAGTGTTCGCGGTGCCGGAGCCGTCCGCGGAGAATGCCACTTATTTTCTGAGCCTGCAACTCTTCCGGTCTTCGGGCCAGTTGCTCAGCCGGAATTTCTACTGGCTCTCCACAAAGCCGGACGTGCTGGATTTTGACAAAACGGAGTGGTACGCCACACCGCTGAGTTCCTATGCCGATTTGAGCGGGCTGCAGGACCTGCCGAAGGCCACGGTGAAGGCTTCCATGAAGCGGCAGGAGGGCGGCGAAGAATTTGGCGCTCGCGTGACCGTTGAGAATCCGGGAACGGGTCTGGCGTTCCTGGTTCGACTGCGTCTGGTAAAGGCAAAAGATGGTGCGGAAATTCTGCCCGTCTTTTGGGAAGACAATTACCTCTGCCTGTTACCGGGCGAAAAGCGGGAAGTGTCCGTGCGCGTACGGGAAAGCGATCTTGGTGAAGGGAAACCCGAGTTGATGGTGGATGGATTCAACGTTGACACAGTGACAATCCACTGATTCGCGGGCGTGTTGCAGTTAAATTGACCGCGTCGATTCGCGCATCACCAGCTCCGGATGCAGCTTCTGGGAGACAATCGACCAGTCGCGGTTTTCGTGGCCGGCTTTGATCGCCTCCATCACTATATTGACGGCAACGTTGCCCATCGTTTCCAGCGGCTGGCGCACCGTTGTGAGAGAAGGCGCGGAAAGCCCGGCAATGGCGACGTCATCAAAGCCGGTAACCGAGCAATCTTCCGGTACACGAATTCCGGCCTTGGTCAGCGCGCGGATGGAGCCGAGCGCGGTGATGTCATCGAATGCCAGAATCGCCGTAAACTTTTTCTTGTCGCGCAGCAACTCCTCCGTCAGCCGAAAGCCGTGCTCGAAACTCGCATTGGGCTCGAAAACGTCGGGTAGCTGAAGCTCGAGGCTGGGATCGAGTTTGAGCTTCATGGACTGTGCAAATTTCTGAATACCGCGCCAGCGAGGCGCGGAGTCAATCAGCCGTTTGGGGCCCCGGATCACGGCAATGCGCCGGTGACCCAACTGGTAGAGATGCTCCAGCGCCAACCGCCCACCCGCTTCGTTATCCACCATTACCGAACTCACATGATTGCCGGGGAGTTCCCAGCCAATGGTGGCAGCCGGGATTTCGCGCTTGTTGAGATCCGCCAGCACGTGGATGTCGACCAGCAGCCAATTGGCGACCACGATCAGGCCGTCCACGTGGCGTTCCAGCAACATCTCCAGGTAGCGTTCAAAGCGATCGCGCTGATTGTGGGCATCCGCAAAAATCGGCAAGTAGCTCAGGGGATAAAGTCCATTTTCGATGCCGCGAAGAATGGGCGTGCAGAATGGATCGGTGACATCGAACAACATCACGCCAATGCTCTGGCTGCGCCTGCTGCGAAGGAAGCGCGCCATGACGTTGGGGCGATATCCAAGGCGCTTGGCGGTTTCTTCAATGCGCTTGCGGGTTGTTGCGGCGATGTAGCGCGCCAGAGGAGCGTTATTGAGGACGATGGAGACGGTGGCGGGAGAAAAGCCGCTGGCTTTGGCAACGTCCCGCATGGTGATGAGCCGGGGTTTCCCCTGAGTGCGTTTCACAGTGGTTTCTCCCTCGACTGAATCTACCCTGCTGCCTGAAATCATTCCTCGGGAGGCAGTTCAAAGGAAAGCTGTTCCCGGAAGCCCCTGGTCTTCCAGATGCCGAAGAGTATACCCGCGGCCATCCAGATCGAACCGTAGAGTTTGGCGGGCCAACTGAGATTCAGCCAAAGCGCCAGGCAAATCACAAAGCCCAGCACGGGCGGCAATAGAAAGGTCAGCTTCTTTTCCTGCGCGCGCACATAGTAGCGAAGAAACGCCGCCAGATTGACGCCCATGAAGGCAATGAGCGCGCCGAAGTTCAGCATTTCCGCGCCGCGCTCGTAAGAGAGAAGAAACGCGCCGAGGAGGGCGACACCTCCCACGAAAACAACATTGTTGCGTGGAATGCGGTGCCGTTCATCCACCACGCCAAAAAACGACTTGGGCAGGGCATTGCTTCGCCCCATGCCATACAGCAGCCGCGCCGCGCCAAGCTGCGCGCCCATGCCGGAGCCGAAATTAGCCAGCAGCAGAGTAAAGCCGACGATGGGGAACAACGGCGCCCACGCGCGTGCCGCAACATAAACGTAAGCCGTATCCAGGTCGGGGAATTTCTCCACCGCAGGCCAAATGAGTTGCGCGACGTACACTTCCACGGCAGAGAGCAGGCCGATGACCAGGCAGGTCATCACCGTCGCCACCAATATATTTCGCCTGGGATTCTCCGCTTCTTCTGACAGCGTGGAAATACCGTCGAACCCGATATACGTGAGGACCGCAATTGAGGTGCAGCCAAACAGAGCGCCGCGACTGAACGTACGCGGATCATAGAAGGGCCGCGTGAAGAAGCCCGCCTCGGTATGGGGGTGGCCCAGAATGTAGCGCGCCGCGGCCGCGAAAATCACGGCGACAACCGCGCCCATGAAAATCGCCATGATGGTATTGATGCGCGCCGAAGTCTTGATTCCCTGAATATTCAGAAGTGTGAACACCAGGGCGAAGAAAATCTTCCAGCCCCACAGGGGAACGCCGGGAGCGAACTGGTGAGTCTGTTCCGCGCACCAGATGGTGCAGATCAGCGGGTTCAGCATGTAGTCCATGACCATGCTCCACCCAGTGACATAGCCCCAAGCGGGATTGACCTCCTGCGCCACATAGGTGAATGCTGAACCGGCGCTGGGATAGGCGCGTGCCATGCGGCCGTAGCTGATGCCGGTGAAGAGCATTGCAACCATGGCAATCAGGATCGCGGTGACAACGTGGCCGTGGCCGCGGTTACTCAGCACGCCAAAGACGGACATCGGCGCGACAGGTTGGATCACAATGACGCCGTAGAGGATCAGGTCGCGAAGAGTGAGGGTGCGCCGCAGGCGAGGTCCCGCGGCTGTGGTGCCGGCCTCCGTGCTCAAGCACCGCTCCTTTTTGCCGGAGGGCTCCCCTTGGAAGGAAGAACCACGGCACGTGAAAGATTTTCCGGCGCGTCAGGGCTGAACCCTTTGCGCGGGCCGACTGCTGTACCCAAAAGATGCGCAGGAATGACGCTGACAGCGTACCGTGCAAACTCCGGGCCGTCCAGTGCTAGTTCCGGCAGCAAGCTGCTATTCTTCCGAAAGAGGATCTCGGCAAGGGCATTTGCCACAAGAGGAGTTTGCTGCTTGAGGGCCATTTTCCTCTTTTTAATGGTGAGGGTGGACAAGAGAGCCTCGCGCATTCAAACGATTCAATAGAAGCTATTTTGCGGAAGGACGGCGCCCGGCGCAAGCTCTATTTTCGTGACCCGGCTCGGGCAGCACCCGCCGGTGCGCGCACGCTGGCTTGCTGCACACGGCGAAACGCGGCACATCCTGGCGACAGCAGTTTCGGCGAGACGCGAAGCGCACGCCAGCCACCCTGTCCTTTAGTACAGTTCCGTCATTTCCACAGCCGGTATCTTTTGGCTCACAGGAGAAGTTTTCAAGCGCAACACATGGCGCCAGAATCGCTTCTAATTGAGAGTAAAGAAAGCGCTACGGGTTCTGGCAGTCCGAAGGGATGCAGAATGGGCGACCTCGCGCTCAATTTCGATCACCGCCAACTTCAACGGTTGATGCTCCACGTGGGCGGCTTCCTGCTTATATTCGTGGCAGGGTACTGGCTGCGCCAGATCACCGTTTCGCCCGATCCGGCTCTCCAGGGCTATCTGCAAATCACCACGGGGCTTTTTGCGTTTGTTTTTGCGGCGGTAACGCTGGTGCGTTTTCAAGGTACCCAGGACCGTATTTCCCTGATTTTGGGGTCGGGTTTCCTTCTCTCTGGCGCAACACTGACCGCTTCCAGCATTCTCTTCTTCCAGTTGATGCACGAGCCGCAACAGTGGTTTAGCTGGGCGCCTGCGGCGTGGTGGATCAGCCGGCTACTGCTGGCGATATTATTCGTAGCGGCGCTTGTCGTGGAGCACTTCTTGCCGCGTTCCCGGCATCCGCGCCTTGAAATTGCCGGCGCTCTCTTCGGGGTGATTTCGCTGACCTACCTGATCACCGCGGCTTTGCGGAAGCTGCCGCCGGAGGCTTCGCGTCACCCAAACGCCATCGTTCCGAATCCCTTGCAGCTTTTGCCTGCATTGATCTTTCTGGTGGCCCTCTTCGGTTACAGCCGACGGCAATACCTGGTGGACTCCGCGTTTGACCGCTCGATCTTTCGCGCGGTTTGGCTCAATCTTGCCGCCCAACTTGCTGCCTGCCAATCGGAAAAACTGCTGGATGGGCCCTTCGTCTTTGCGCAAGGCTTGAACGTAGCCAGCTACACCATTCTTTTGGGAGGCGCGCTCCTCGACAGCGCCCACGTTTTTGAAAAGGTCCGCCACTTGGCCGCCAGCGATCCGCTGACGGGCCTGGCGAATTACCGCAAGCTGCTCGACGTTCTGGATACGGAAACAGAGCGCACCCTGCGCACGGGGCGCCCTTTTGCGGTGCTCCTGCTGGACCTCGACGGGCTGAAAAAAATCAACGACACTTACGGGCATCTGGTTGGCAGCCGGGCCCTTTGCCGCATCGCGGATATACTGCGTTTTTATTGCCGTGCGATTGACACCGCCGCGCGTTACGGCGGCGACGAATTTGCCGTGGTGCTGCCGGAAGCGCGCGATGAAGAAGCGCAGCTCGTTGCTCAGCGTATTCGCGAAACCCTGGCCACTGATCAGGAACAGCCGCCCATATCCGCGAGCATCGGCATCTCCATTTATCACGGGGAAGGCGAGCGCGTGGAACGCTTGCTGGCGGAAGCCGACCAGGATCTTTACGAAGAAAAAGCGCGGCGGAAAGCCGTCAGCAAACCCGCCGACAGTTCCCGCCGCCGCTTGAAGAAGGGCTGAGGCCCGCGCCTATTTCGCGGGAGTGAAGGCTACAAGCTGGTCGGAGATTTTCGCTTTGTCGCCGACCACGACGATGGTCATCTCTTCCGGCTTGATGTATTTTCCAGCCATCCTCTGAACGTCGGCGGTGGTCACCGCATTCACCCTGGGCACGTAGTTCTTCAGGTAGTCGTCGCCCAGTCCCTGAAAATCGACGTATTGCAGTTGGCCAATGAGAGCATCGCGGCTGGAATTCTGAATCACGAAAACGCCGGAGAGGTAGCTCTGAATCCCCTTCAACTCGAGTGCCGAAGGAGGTTCCTTCTGCAAGCGTTCGATTTCGCCAAAGATTTCCTTCAGCGAAGGTCCGGTGAATTGCGTGGTGACGTCGGCATGCTGCGCCCAATACGCCGTGTGATAGTGCCGGGAGATTTCGCTGTAAGGAGAATAGGTGTAGCCCTTTTGCTCGCGGATGTTCGCGGTGATGCGTGAATTGAACGAACCGCCCAAAAGAGCATTGGTCACGCCCAGGGGAATCGCGTCGGGATTACCTGGCGGCGGCACGGGCAGGCCCATGACCAGGGTGGATTGCGGCGCGTCGGGGCGGTCGGTCAGGTCCAGCGCGTGATTCGGCTTGGGCGTGGGCACGTTCTCCAACTTCGCGGGCCCCTTGACCCAATTCCCGAAGGTTTCGGCGATGGCTTTCTTCACCGCCGCGGCGTCAAATTTGCCCGCAACATAAATGTGCGCGCGCTGTGCGCCGAAGTTTGCATCGTAGAATTCCTTCACCTCCTGCAGTGTCAGCTTCTTTGCATCATCCTCGGTGGGCAAAATGGTGCCATAGGGGTGGTCACCATACAGCAATTTCCGGAAGCGGATCTCCGCGATGGTCTGCGGTTCGGCAAGTTGTACGGCAATTCTGCGTTGCATGTCGTTCTTCAGGCGCGCCACTTCAGATTCAGGGAAACGGGGATGTTGCAGAACGTCCCCTAAAAGCCGAACGGCATCTGGCGCAAATTCCTGGAGCACATCCATGCTGAATTCGCTTTGATCTGAACCGATGCTGACTTGCAGTGTACTTCCCATACGAGCTGCGTTTTCCGCGAGTTGCTGCGAACTCAGCGTTGCCGTGCCTTCCTTGAAGAGGTCGCCAGTGAGATCGGAAACGCCAATGCGATCCCGGGGTTCATTCAGGCTGCCGGCGTCGAGGGCAATACTCACGGCGGCCTTTGGAATGATTCCGTAGGGAACGAGAGTGACCTTCATTCCATTCGGCAACGTATAGGTTTCGTTGGCCGGCAGATTGAAGGACTTTGCCGGCGCGCCTTCGGGCGGCGTTTGTTTCTGCGCATACGCCGGCGCCATCTCCAGGATCGTTCCCGCCAGAACCAGCACACTCAATTGCAGGATTGTCTTTTTCATGTGTGTTCTCCTCTCCTACTGGCTCTTCGCCGGCGTCCCGGCGGCAGCGGCTTGCCCGGGTTCCAGCAGCACGACGGTGCGGTTGGTGGGGCGCAGATATTCCTGCGCGGTTTTCTGGAGGATTTCGGGAGTGACTTTGCGGAACTCCTGAACCAGCGAATTGACGCGTCCGGGGTCGTCGTCGAACAAGGCAAAGCTAGCCAACAGGTCCATCAGGCCAAAACCGCTGAATTCACCCATGGTGTCATAGAGATCGGAGCGAAGTTTGACCATGGCGCGGTCGAGGTTTTTTTGATCCACCGGCTTGCTACGCAATGGCTCAATAACTGCATCGATCGCGGACAGGATCGCCTCCGGCTTTGTCGTTGCGTCGAACTGGAGGTTCGCCGAGAACAGCATCGGTCCTTGGTAATCGTACATGTTGCCCAGAAGATTGATGCCGCCATCGACGCTGTCCGTCAGGCCGCGTTTCTGCACCAGTTCCTGGCGAAACAGTCCATCGTCGCCTTGGATCAACATCTCCGACAGCAAACCCATGGCGTAATATTCCGGCGTATTGCGTTCGGGCATGTGGTAACCAACGGCGATGGCAGGCCGCGGCGCCAGGGGATCCTTGCGGTTCACCTGCTTCTCTTTTTCCTGGCGCGGTTCCGTCAGGTCTGGTTGCGGAGGGAGCTGCGAAGCTTTGATCGGGCCAAAATATTTCTCGACGAATTTTTTCGCTTCGGCCGGATCGAAATCGCCGACGATGGCCAGCACGGCATTGTTTGGAGCATAGTAGGTGTCGAAGAACTTCTTCACCTCCGGGAGCTTGGCGGCCTCTATATCGGTAAGATCGCCGTAAAAATTGTGCGCGTTGTACCAGTTGGTGTTCGCGGCCATCGGCAGGTCAATCCAGGGAAAGCCGCCATAGGGCGCGTTCAAGACCGCTACCTTTACTTCGTTGCCGACTACACCCTGCTGATTTTTCAGGTTGTCATCCGTCACGGCCAGGCCGTTCATGCGATCGGATTCCGCCCAAAGGACCGTCTCCAGCTTATTGGAGGGCATCACCTCGAAATAATTTGTGAAATCGAAGCGCGTGGAGCCATTCAGGATGCCGCCGTTGGATTGCACCAGCTTGATGAACTCCATCTTGCCGAGATTCTGCGAGCCCTGGAACATCATGTGTTCGAACAGGTGCGCAAAACCAGTGCGATCCCGCGGTTCAATCCGGAAGCCAATGCGGTAGTACACGCCAACGCAGACCGTCGGCGCCGTATGGTCCGGCGAAAGAACCACGCGCAGACCATTTGGCAACTTGTAGTACTCCACGGGGACGTGGAATTCATCCGGTGCGGCGGCCGCACGCCGTGGCACAGCGGCCACCAGAGTCAGCAGGAGCAGCGACAATACAGTGCAGGCGGCTCCCCTTCGATTTTCTTGCATGATTCCTCCTTGCCAGACAAGTACAAAACGGTGTGGGCAAACTTCGAGTGTCATCCCTTACTAATGAGAAGGACGTATTCCACGCGGGAAAGTTTCGCGGGAATTGCCGGACACCCTAGTATACCGTGCGAGTCTGCTGCGTGGCCTTGCTGGCCAGGGAGAACCGGGGCTCTTCCGGCAGCTCCCCGCAGATTCGTCCAGCCAGGTATTCGCCAAAGGCGGGACCATGTTTGAAGCCGTGGCCTGAACCTCCCCCGGCGAGCCACACGTTAGGAATGTCAGGGTGACAGTCGATCAGGAAGTCACCGTTGGATGTGTTCTCATACTGGCATACGCGCGTTTCCACAATCGGAGCATCCTTGAGGGCGGGAAAGCGCCGGGCAACGTATTCGCGCGCCCAGGCGGCCCCTTCCGGGGTGGCCAGCCGCGATTGCGTATCGGGATCGACCGGTTCGCCGTGCGTGTCGCAAGCGAGCTTCAGGCCACGCGCCTCGATGTCCGGCATGCCATACACATCATCGGCCTGGAAGAACCACGTGGGCAGTGCGGGAGGGGCAAAGCGGGCGTCTCCGGGAGGGGAGGCAAAGAAAAAAACTTCCTGCCGCGTCGGGAAAATACGCGGCCCGAGGAGTTCGGGGAAAACCTTGCCGAGCCACGGCCCGCAGGCAAAGACAAATTGCCCGGCGGAGAAGCGTTCGCCGCTGGCAGCCTCGATGTAATGGAGCGGTTTGTTTCCCTTTGGTGGCAGGATTTGCGCAATCATGAATCGCGCCCTGCGCCAGGTGGCTTCTTCCAGGACGCTTGCAACCGCTCGCCTTGCCAGCAGCACGCCACTTTCAGGCTCCAGCAAACCTCGCGTGACGCCGGCGAAGTTCACCTGGGGATAACGGGCTTCAAGTGTGAGGTTGTCCAGCACTTCGTGGCGAATGCCGCAGCGCTTCAGTGTGGCCGCGGATTCGCGCAGCCGCGTGTCATCCTCGCCTGCCAGCCAAAGCACACCCGTCGGATGAAAAAGCGGAGGGCCGGTTGCCGCGGAAAGCTCTTTCCACTGCGCCAGCGAGCGCTGCGACCACCGCGTGTAAATCTCGTCCGCGCCGTAGCCCATGCGGATGATGCGGCTCTCGCCGCCTGAACTTGCTCGCGAATGCGCCACGCCGTAGGAATCGACAATCAGCACACGCTGCTTCCTGTTGGCCAGGTGCCAGGCTGTCCACACGCCGAAAACGCCCGCGCCGACAACGACAACATCGTATGTCGCTGAACCAGTCATCGTATGGCCATCCTAACCAATCCGAGCCAACGGGCAAAGCCCTTCCTCTGTCGCCCTATAAAGAGTTACCATTTTTCGTTTGGCATTCTTTCTTTCTGGGGGACAATGTGAACCGATCTCATCGCGTGTCTCTTTTGGCCTTATTCTGCCTCATCTTGATCGCGACATCTTCCTTTGCGCAGCAATCGATAGATCTCAAAACTTACGAAGGGATGAAGTGGCGCCTGATCGGCCCCTTCCGCGGCGGCCGCGTGCTGGCCGTGACCGGCGTCGTCAGCCAGCCGAATACGTATTATTTCGGCGCGGTCTCCGGCGGCGTCTGGAAGACCACCGATGGCGGGCTCACCTGGGACCCGCTTTTCGACAAGCAGAATATTTCCTCCATCGGCAGCATGGCTGTTGCGGATCCCGATCCCAACATCATATACGTGGGAACGGGCGAAGCCTGCATTCGCGGCAACATTTCCTACGGCGATGGGGTGTACAAATCGGTTGATGCCGGCAAGACCTGGGCAAACATCGGGCTGAAGGATTCGCGGCACATCGGCAAACTGATTGTTCACCCCACGAATCCCGATGTCGTGTTTGTCGCCGCGCTCGGACATGCCTATGGCGCAAATACGGAGAGAGGGATTTTTCGCACGCGCGACGGCGGCAAGACCTGGGAGAAAGTGCTCTACGTCAATGATCGCACCGGCGGCATCGATATCGTCTTTGACCCGCAGAACCCGCACGTGTTGTTCGCGGCAATGTGGGAGGCCTACCGCACGCCGTGGTCGCTCAATAGCGGCGGCGAAAAAAGCGGGTTGTACCGTTCGGGAGACGACGGCACGACCTGGAAGCATATCGAGGGCAACGGTTTTCCCGAAGGACCCCTTGGGCGCATTGGCGTGGGTGTTGCCGGCGGGGACTCCGATGTTGTCTATGCCTTGATCGAAGCGAAGAAAGGCGGTGTCTATCGCAGCGATGATGGCGGCCAGCACTGGTCGCTCATCAATGACGATCACCGTTTCCGCCAGCGCGCCTGGTATTTCACGCACATCTGGGCCGACCCGAAGAATGCCAATACCATCTATACGGCGAACACGGGTTTGTACCGTTCGATTGATGGCGGCAAAACCTTCGATCGCCTGAACGCGCCTCACGGCGATCATCATGGCCTGTGGATCGACCCCAATAACACGAATCGCCTGATCAATGGTAACGATGGCGGAGCGACCATCAGCGTTGATGGTGGCAAGAACTGGTCCTCGGTTAACAATCAACCCACGGCGCAGTTCTACCACGTCACTGCCGATAACGGTTTTCCGTATCGCGTGTACGGCGCGCAGCAGGACAATTCCACCGTCGGCATCCTTACGCGCAGCGATCATGGCTACATCGACCGGCCCGATTGGGATGCGGTCGGCGGCGGCGAGAGCGGCTACATTGCCGTTGATCCGCGCGATCCCAACATCGTCTATGCCGGTTCCTATTCTGGCTACATAACGCGCTTCGATCGCCGCACCAGTCAGGCGCAAGACGTCCAGCAATGGCCCAACGATCCCGACGGCCACAGCGCCGCCGAACAAAAATACCGCTACACCTGGACCATGCCCATCGTTTTTTCTCCGCATGATCCAGATGTGCTTTACAACGCCGCGCAATATGTTTTCCGCTCCAGCGATGGCGGCCATTCCTGGCAAACCATCAGCCCGGACCTCACGCGCAACGACAAGTCCAAACAGGTGGACTCTGGCGGGCCCATCACCAAGGACCAGGCCAGCATCGAATTCTACGACGTCATCTTTACGGTTGCGGAATCGCCAAAAGAGAAAGGCGTGATCTGGGCGGGCACCGACGATGGGCTGATTCAACTTACGCGCGATGATGGCAAGAGCTGGAACAACGTTTCGCCGAAAGGCCTTCCCGAATGGTCGCTTGTCAGCCTCATCGAAGCCTCTCCTCATGATGCCGGCACGGCTTACGCCGCCGTGGATGCGCACAAGCTGGATAATTTCAAACCTTACATTTACAAAACCACGGACTTCGGCAAATCCTGGACTTCCATCAGCACGGGAATTCCCGATGGTGCGTATGTCCACGCGATTCGCGAGGATCCTGCCCGCAAGGGCCTGTTATTTGCCGGCACAGAGTTGGGTGTTTACGTTTCCTTCGATGATGGCGTGCACTGGCAGTCGCTGCAGCTCAACCTGCCAAATTCGCCGGTGCACGACATGGTTATTCACAATAATGATCTCGTCGTCGCCACGCATGGCCGTTCCTTCTGGAGCCTGGACGACATCAGCCCGCTGCGCCAGGCCGATGCGGCAATTTCCGGTGGCGAGGCGCATCTCTTTGCTCCCGCAACAGCCATACGCTCCCGCATGGGCCACACCAATCGCCGGCGCTATGCCATTGGCGAAAACCCGCCGGATGGCGCCATCCTCTACTACTACCTGAAGGAAGACGCGAAAGAGACCATCAAACTGGAAATTCTGGATGCCGGCGGGAAGACCATCCGCGCGTTCACGAGTGAGGATAAGAAGAAAGAGGAAACAATTGAAGAAGAGGGAGAGCGCGACGAACCCGTCGATCACATTCCCGCGAAGGCGGGGCTCAACTTATTTGCGTGGGATTTGCGTTATGAAGAGCCGGTGAAGATTCCCAAGGCCGTGTATGACGAAGGCGCGCCGGCCGGGCCGCTCGCCCTTCCCGGGAAATATCAGGTGCGCTTGACCGCCAGGGGAAAAAGCAGCACGCAGCCCTTCGAAGTGCTGCTGGACCCGCGCGTAAAAACCAGCGCCGCCGATCTGCAGAAGCAGTTCGATCTGATGCTCCGGCTGCGCGACCGCCAGGACGAAATGAACAAGGCCATCCTGGCGATTCGCGACTTGCGCAGCCAGTTGCTGACGCTTGAAAAACGCCTGGGAGCCGATGCGGCAAAGAGCGAGGCGAACAAGAACCTGATCGAGCAAGGCAGCACGCTGCGCAAGAAAATCAGCGCGATCGAGAATGACCTGATCGACGTGGACGCCAAGGCCAGCGAAGACGAGCTGAATTACCCGACGAAACTGAACAGCAAGCTGGGTTACCTCAATGGCGCGGTGGATAGCGCCGATACTGCGCCGACGGAGGCAGAAACGACGGTGTTCGCCGAACTCGACCAGCAACTGGAAACGCAACTGGCCAAGTGGCGCGAAGTCGCAACGAAGGACTTGCCCGCGCTGAACGCCAGCCTGCGCAGCGCCGATATCCCTCTGGTTTCAGTCAAGTAGAGTAGCCGCAGGGGTGCAGCACTGCTGCGCCCCAGTTCAGCACAATCGATAAATTTTATAAGTGTGAATAAGCTGACCAAACTGCCGGCTTGCTAGAAGTTTCCCAATTTCGCTGCCCAGTGCGACAAGTGGTTCAACGACTCCGCATGCGTCGGGTCCAGGTGCAGCGGCGTCACGGACGCATCGCCCGCAAAAATCGCCGCGTAATCCGAATCCGCGTCCATCTCCATCTCCCGGTCGAGGCGCTGCTCGCTCAACCAGAAATACGGAACGCCCCTGGGGTCCTCGCCTTCGCGCAACACGGTGCGCGTGATTTTCCTGGATTGCCGCGTGAGGCGCACCGCGCCTTTCCAGCCGTCCGGCACATTGATGTTCAGCAGCACTTGTTCCGGCAGGCCTTCGCTGAGGATGAGCTTTGCCGTTTGTTTTGCCAAGCGCGCTGTCGGCGCAAAATCCGCGTTCACCTTCTTGGAACAGAGCGACACCGCCAGCGCGTGCACGTGATGGATCACGGCTTCGCGCGCCGCGCCCACCGTGCCGGAGTAATACACGTTCTCGCCCAGGTTCGCGCCATGATTGATCCCGGAAATAACGAGTTGCGGCTGCTCCGGAAGCAATTTGTGCAGCGCGACGATTACGCAATCCGCGGGCGTGCCGTCAACGGCCCACTCGTGCTCCGAAATCCTGTGGCACACGATGGGCTGCCGCAACGTCAATGATTGCGCCGCCCCGCTGCGTTCCCAACTCGGCGCCACGATGCTCACGTGCGCAAATTCCTTCAGTTCCTCGGCCAGCGCCCGCAAGCCCGCCGCCTGGTACCCGTCATCATTCGTCAACAACACACTAGGTTTTTTCACGTTCGCACACACTCTCGATAACTATCATTGTAATCCGATACGGGGTTGGCCGCGGCGCGCAGCGAACTGCGCTTGTTTCAAGCGATCGGGCAAAAGATAGGTAGACCAGATCCAAGTCTGAAGAGCGGCCCGTAAGGGACTTCATCCAGGGGGAAAATGGTCGGGGCGCCCGGATTTGAACCGGGGACCTCACGCACCCCAAGCGTGCGCGCTACCAGACTGCGCTACGCCCCGACCGCCGCGGCCAGGCATTTCGGCCGCGTACATCTATCTAAACGGTATCACTTGCCTTCGAGCAGCGTCAAGAAACTGCGCAGCGTATCCCGCAGGTCCAGCAGCAACTTGCGATTCAGGCGCGTGGCGGGCAATTCTGCCGTGCTGTGCGTCAGATTCTCGATGCTCGCGAATTCACCGCTCGCCCCGTTTCCCGACAACTCTCGCAAGTGGCGCCGGGCCCCGGCGATGGTGAATCCTTCGTCATATAGCAGGCGCTTGATCTTCAGCACCAGGTCCACGTCTTCCGGGCGGTACAGCCGGTGCCCGCGCGGACTCTTTACCGGCTGCAGCATGGGAAACTCCGTCTCCCAGTAGCGCAGCACAAACGGCTTCAACTCCGCGATGCGGCTGACCTCGCCGATGCGGTAGAGGCGCGTTTCTTCGGTAACGGCAGTGGCGGCGCTGTTCATCTTCAGAGCGCGGGGCAATTCCCGCATTTACGGTGTGAGTCTACCAGAAGGGATAGTGCTCATCTACAGCGGCTGGGCGCGGCGGCCCGCTCATTCTTCGCTCGGTGGTGCCGGGCGATCTCCGCGCTTGCGCAACCGCAGGACGAAGCGCACCGGCGTCCCCATGAAATCCCACCTGGCGCGCAACTGATTCTCCAGGAAACGTTCAAAGTTGAAATGCAGCGGCTTCTTCTGGTTGGTGAACAGGAGAAACACCGGCGGAGCCACCTTGGCCTGGATCATGTAATAGATGCGCACCGGCCGAGCCTTGGGATTCGTGGCGCGCTGCAAATCCACATCTTCTTTCAGCCAGCGGTTCAATTCTCCCGTGGAAACTTTTCTTACCCTCGATGCGGCCACGTGGTCGATCAGCGGGAAGAGCTTTTGTATACGCTCGCCGGTCTTCGCGGAAAGAAACACGATGGGGGCATAGCTCAGAAATTTGAATTTTTCCTGCACCATGGCTTCATATTCAACCAGCAGCTTGCCCTTATCCACGATGCGTGGCGGTGCCGTGCCTTCGGCGCGTTTGGCCTTGCCGCGCGAGGATTTCGCGGACTCATCCGCGGCGCGCTGCGCTGCCTCCACGGCCAGATCCCACTTATTCACCACAATGATCACGGAGCGTCCCGACTGCTCCGCATAGCTGGCAATCGTGGCATCGCCTTGCGTGACGCCCTGCTCGCCATCAATTAACAGGATGGCCACGTCCGCGCGCTCCAGGCCTCGCCGCGCCATCACCACGCTCAACTTTTCCGCCACAAGCTTGGTCTTGCCCTTACGTCGAATTCCCGCAGTGTCCACAAAGCGGTAGGTGCGGCCGTCTCGCACCACATCGGTATCCACGTTGTCCATCGTGGTGCCGGGAATCGGTGTAACGATGGACCGCTCCTCGCCCGCCAATTGATTCAGCAGCGTGGATTTGCCAACGTTCGGCCGCCCGATGATGGCAATCTCAAGTGGCTTGGCTTCTTTCTCAGGTCTGTCCTCGGAATCAGCAGCAGCCTGGTGAGTACCACCGGCTCCCGCTCCCGCGCCATAAAACTGATCCAGCGCGGCATCCAGTAGGTCGTCCACGCCGGTGCCGTGCTCCGCCGCAATCGGGAACACCGGAACGCCCAGCGAATAGAATGTTCCTGCGAGCGGCTCTTGCATCTGCGAATCGACCTTGTTCACCGCCACCACAAAGGGCTTCCCGGTGCTGCGCAGAAGCCGCGCCAATTCTTGATCGAGCGGAGTCAGCCCATCCTGACTGTCCACCACCAAGACCAGCAGCGCCGCGTTTTCAAAGGCGACGCGCGCCTGCCGCAAAATCTCCGTGGGGATCAGGGCCTTGTCGTCGGGGACGATTCCACCGGTGTCCACGATTTCCACCGTGCGCCCGCGCCATTCGGACTTGCCATACATGCGATCGCGGGTGATCCCGGGCTCATCGGTGACGATGGCGCGCCGCGTACCCGTCAAGCGGTTAAAGAGCGTGGACTTGCCCACATTGGGCCGCCCGACAATCACCAGCGATGGAAGTTTTTCTGCCATGGGGATATCTGCGCGCCACGGAGCGGCTGCTGCCCCGCAGTGCAATCTTCCAATGTAGCGCAACACCGCGGAACTAGCGAGCCGCCACGGGTCTTCCCCGCCCACCCAGCTCGTAACTTATTGATTGCCTGTGGCTTGGGTCGGAAGAGCAGTAGCCTTCTTCCTCCCACATGGCGCTCCTGCGAATCACGCGTGCTTCCCATGTTAATGGAAATTGCAATTCGTGATAGTTTTGTGGCTTCCGCTGCGTATTAAGTTATGGAACCACTGAGACCAGGGCGAATGAGCGCGCCGGGAAAAACGGAACCCACGGATTTGATCGTTCGGGCTCGCACCGGAGACGCCGATGCCTGGGGCGATTTATACCGGGAATTTGCACCGGCGATTTTCCGTTTTTGCCGGCGCGCGATGCCCACGCACGAGGATGCGGAAGACGCCACGATGGAGATTTTCATGAAGTTGCGCGGGAAGCTTGGACAATATGACCCCAACCGGTCATTTACCGCCTGGCTCTATAAAGTCGCCGCCAACCATTGCTGGGACATGCTGCGCCGCCGCAAAGGCCGCCAAGACAAGGAGACCGAGGATGTCGACAGTGTTCCCCTGGAGCATCCTGATCCCAATCAACTGGAGCGTTTGATCGAAGAGCGCAGTAACGAAGAAGTGCGCAAGGCCCTGGGCAAGGTCGGCGTGCGCGCCCGCATGGCCCTGGTTATGCGTTACTACTCGGATATGTCTTACGACGAAATTGCCGACGCCCTGGGCGTACGGCGGACGTTTGTAGGTGTGGTCTTGCTGCGCGCCAGACACGAACTCCGGCAGGCGCTGGGAGAAAACAGCGCGGTAGCCGTGGGAGGGACACGTTGAGCGAAACTGAAATGACCGCGAACAAGCATTTGGATGAAATGACGCTGCTGCTGTACGTCGAGCGGCAACTGGACCGGGAACGCGCGCAGGAAGTGTCGCTGCACACGCAGACCTGCACGCGATGCATGACGCTTCTCCGCGCGCTGGACCGCGAATCGCGGCTGCTGACCCGCGCCATGCTGGAGCAGGAGGAAGCGCTACCCGCGCGGTTGGCGGAGTTTCGGGGGGCGGTGAAGCGCTCGATGCAGTGGATCTGGGGTGTCGTGTTTGGCCTGGCGGTACTCGGTGTCTACACTCTTTATGCGGGTTATATCGAACCTTGGGAACAGCAATTGGAGCAGGCTGGTTTCGGCAGCACAAATCTTCTCAGTTTATTGGTCTTCCAGGGCGCCTTTTGGAAAGGATGGCAATCTATGTTCACGCTGTTTGAGGTTCTCGCTCTTGCTGTGCTGGCAGGCTCTGCAGCCTTTGCCTTCCGTAAATACATCCGCAGGGGATCCGCGCTGGCGATGGTGTTTGCCAGCCTGGGCCTGCTGCTGGCGATAACGCCGGCCGCCACCGCCACCGAATTTCGTAAGGGCGATTCCGTGACGGTCGGTAAGGACGAGAACATCACCGGCGACATCTTTCTTACCGGCAATCACCTGCGTGTGGATGGCACCGTGGATGGCGACGTTTTTGTTTTCGGCCAGCAGGTCGATATCTCCGGCCACGTTACCGGCGACGTCATTTCCTTCGCACAGGCGGTTCGCATCAGCGGCCGGGTGGACGGCAACGTCCGGGCCTTCGCAAACAACCTCACCATCAGCGGCAGCGTCACGCGCAACGTTCTCACCTTCAACCAGGTCTTCATTTTGGATTCGAATGGTTCCATCGAGCGCAGCCTGACGATGTTCTGCCAGACCCTAACACTCGACGGAAGAATCGGACGAGATTTTCTTGGCTTTTTCCAGCAGGCCAGCATTTCGGGAAAGATTGACGGCAGCCTGCGGGGCAAGGGCGAATCGCTGAATATCAGTTCCGGCGCGGTGATTGGCGGGAAAGCCAGTTATGAAGGCGATAAGCCCGCCACGGTTTCGAGTGAAGCCAAACTGGCCTCACCGCTCGAATTTACCAAGATTGAGCACCACACCGATCACGAACGTGGCATCTGGTTCTACTTCTGGAAACTGGTCTGGACCGCAGCGTTTGTGCTGCTCGGGCTGGTCCTCTTTGGATTGTTTCCCGGTTTCGCAGTTAACACCGTGGAAGCCGGCGAACAGTACGGAGCAGCATTCGGGCTGGGTGTCCTGATCACCTTTGGATTGCCCATTGCCGCGGTTATTGCCTGCATTACGATTGTCGGAATGTTGCTGGGCATTTCCACATTGTTTCTCTACGTATTTGTGCTCCTCTGCACGGGGATCGTGGTGGGCACCATCGTTGGCCAGTGGATACTGGGTCGCACGAACGAATACTGGCCGCTGGCGGGACGCATGGCGCTGGGTGTACTCCTGGTGCGCATCGTCACCAGCATTCCCTTCATCGGATTCTGGGCGAGGCTGGCCGTTGTTCTGTGGGGTGTGGGTGCGATTTCCCTGGCGGTTTACCGCCGGCTGCAGCCCGTGGTCGCTCCCAGTATTCCGTCGGTGCCAACCACGCCGCCGCTTGGCAACCCGCTTCCGCCGAATACCACGGTCGGCGGCATGTAATCCGGCGGTTAGAGCGAAGCCTTGGAAAAGAAAACGGGCCCCAGAACTTCCGGGGCCCGTCGCCTTTTGCGGAGGCGGGAAAACGGTAGATTATTGCACGCGGACTTTGGCCGCCTGGAACGGATAGGTGGCCTTCGGATAATTCAGATACAGTGCGCGAATCGAGACAGAAGCTCCGGGAAAAGTGGAATCGCTAAGTCCCGTTATTCCATCGAACGCCGTCAGGGTTGGGTATGTATACACCTGCGGCGTGCTGCTCAACGAAGTATTCAACGCATAAACGTAGCTCGGCAAACCCGATATAGAGAAACTATTCCCCGAAACCAAGTTCACGGTGCCCGAAAGCCGGGAGTACCGAAGAAGCATATTGTTCGCTGTCGCCGTGATGTTCCCATTGTTGTCCGCGGATATGCCGGTTATCTGAGCGCGCACCACTTGGCCGCCCAACAGGTCGCCGCTGCCGGAGAAGCCAGCAGGCGCCAGAAGTTGTGAAGACAGCGTCTTCGTATCGACGGAATAGTTCGTGGCGCTAAGCGTCAACAAAACACCGCTCCCGTAAATCCCAGCGCTAAGCGTGGCATTTCCAGTGGCGGAAACCTTGTCGGCAAGGATCATCCCGAACACCCCTTGCGACGAGGTCGGATAGATGATGCCTTCCACTTCGTCAACAGCGGTTGCGTCCAGCACATCAATTTCCGTCGCGGTGAAAGTACCACCCGAACTCACAACCGTATCCATGCTGACAGTGCTGCCAACATTCACACAACCTGTTGCCGTGCCTCCTGAACAATTGCTGTAGTTGACGGGCGCCATATCGTACTCCGTGCTGGTGGAAAGGGACGCGGTTAATGACGTGCCGCGGATGGCAGATTTCACGGTGATGCTGCTACCGGCGGTGTAGGCGGTCACTACGCCAGTGAAGTCTTCCAGGGTATCGACGCTCCCCGAAGGAATGCCCGTTCGGGTAGTCGTAGTCGCGGTGAGAACGCCGGTTTGGGAGAAGTCCACGCTAATGCCGTTGGAGGAAGTAATCGCTTTGTTCAAATTGAAATCGAGTCCGATCCACTGGTTCTGGTTTGCGCTTAGATTCAGGGAAAGGGGGATGGTGACGGTGAAAACCGCGCCGATGGGGAGATCGCAAACGGCCCCGTTCAGGCAGGACTTTGTGCCATAGGTGATAGTGGAACCGGAAGTGTTAATAAAAAGATTGTTTGTAGAGCTGGTAGGGCCAAGCGTCACGGCGATGGCGGAGTATTGTCCTGCGGCGACGGAACCCTGATCGACAATGACTGCGGAGTCGCTCTGCAGCCGGGTCACTTCTACGGATGAGGTTACTGTCGCCACGGGTACGAGACTTCCAGAAGGAGAAGGCGTGAGGCTGATACCGGCGATCGGAAGCGTGAAGCTCAAGACATTGGTACCTGCAGGCGGAGTATCGTAGAGAGAAATGGTCAGACTTGCGTTGCCGCCGCCGCAATTCGTCACACAGGTATTATTTTTCGATCCGCTGCAGGAAGTGAGGATGAAAATCGCCGAAATCCCAAGGAAAAAGACAATACGCTTCGAGTTCATGCAAGCACCCCACGTCAAGATTCAACACCAGGCCGGGCGGGCGTTAGGCGAGGAAATCCCCAGAAACACTCTAGCGCCTGCAGCCATCCTGGGCCGGGCGGGATCCCCTCAAAGTGCCCAACTGCTAACGGTCAGAGTAAAGATTGTCCCGCGCCCACACCCGGCCTTGCCGGCACGACTAGCGGATCGCTTGCATATCGAACACACATTCAGCGTGCTGGCCATCCGGCGTATCCATGCGGATTGTTAGCGTGGAGGAGTCGATTTTCTGCGGATTGAACTCAAGTACTGCCTTCTCGCCATTGGGAAGCAGAAACGATTCCTCGGAAAAGCGCTCGGCGAATGCGGTGCGCGTGTCGGTCGTCGGCGGCACCGCCTTTTTGTTCTGCAGCACTCGAATTTGCACGGAATTTGGCGGCGGCGCCTCGCGCATGTAGCAGATGTCCAGAAAGATCCGCAACACCATCGGTTTTTCGTAGAACGCCTTCACCGCATCCTGGGAACTGTAATTCGGCACGGAGCTTACAAAATCCGCGACCTGTAGAAACGGTGTCTCAATACGGATTTGCGTGATGCAGTTGCCTTGTTTAAGCTCCGGCACGGCTCGCGCATATTTCACGCGGAATTCCGCATCAAGGCTGCCCTGCCGGATTCCCAAGAAATACGCATCGCGAATGGCGCTCGATGTTAGCGGGAAGTCGTACGCACCGGCAGGTGATGCCAGCAGCAGCGCTAGAGCGGCAACGAGGAGCCTGGACAGCGGCGCCCCGTGGATAGAATCAAACCGGCGCATATTCACCTATTATGTTGACGTTGCAGCCGAGCGGCCGGTTACAGCGCGTTCGCATAGCGCGTGGCGCCGCCGCAGGAATGCCCGCGCGGGATGTGCTATCGTTACGAATTCAGACTGTGATTCAGTGGAATTGGGCAGGCTCTCTGGCAAAACGCACCTCCAAGTCGGTTTTCCACCAGGCAGACAAAAAGCGCAAGCAAGCGGTTGCCGAACGCGTGTACGTGCCGCTGGAGGAGGAGGCGCGCGCGCACGATATCGAAGGCCATCCGGTCTCGGAGCCGGGTGAACTCAGCCGTCCACTGGCGGATCATGTTTCCGCAGCGTCATCCACAAAAGGGCAGGAGCACGCCACGCAACCCACGATGGCCGCGATCTTCGGTCCTGGCGGTTTTCTTGAAAAGAGCATGATCGGCGGCTACGAGCACCGCCCCGCGCAACTGGAAATGGCGGAAGCGGTGCACGACGCCTTCGAGAAACACCACCACGCCATCCTGGAAGCGGGCACCGGCACGGGCAAAACTCTGGCCTATCTGCTCCCGGCAATCTGCAGCGGGCGCCGGGTGGTCATCTCCACGGCCACCAAATCGCTTCAGGAACAGCTTTACCAGAAAGACATACCGTTCCTACAAAAACATTTTGCTCCGCAACTCAAGGTCGCCGTAATGAAAGGCCGCTCCAATTTTCTGTGCCTGGCAAAAATGCACGCCATGGCGGACCAGCCCGTTTTGCGCGGCATGGAAGAGGTGGACGCCTTCCGTCAGATCAAGGACTGGGCCCGCCTGACGGAAACGGGCGACCGCGCGGAACTCACTTTTTTACCGGACGACTCCGAATTGTGGACGCGCATTGACGCGCGGCGCGACACCTGCACCGGCCAGAAGTGCCCCGAGTTTCAGCAGTGCTTCCTGACCGCGATGCACCAGCGCGCCAAAGACGCGGACCTGATCATCGTCAACCATCACCTCTTTTTCGCCGACCTGGCCCTGAAGAAGGACGATTTCGGCAGCATCCTTCCCGAGTATTCCGCCGTCGTGTTCGACGAAGCGCACGAGATGGAAGACGTCGCCAGCGACTATTTTGGCCAGCAAATCTCCAATTTCCGTTTCGAAGAACTTGCGCGCGACGCCGATCACGCCATGCGCCTTACGCATCAGGGAACTCCCGCGCTCCTTCGCCGCACCCAGCGTATACGCGAGAAAAGCCGCAACTTCTTTGACGCGTTTCCTCCGCGCGATGGCCGATTCCCCTTTTCCCGGCACGAGCGCGAGGCCTTCCTCGAGCAGAACCGCGAAGCCTACGACGCGCTAATCAACGCCTTGAAGGGCATGGAGACGGAATTCGCCGCGCTCACACAGAAACCCGAAGAGCTGCTGCGCATCGCGCGCCGTAGTTTCGAGGTTCGCCAGGAGTTGGCATTCCTTTTCGAGTCCAACGAGAAGAATTACGTTTACTGGTTTGAGCGCAGGAATAAGGGCGTGTTCCTTGCGGCCACGCCGATCGACGTCAGCCAGATTTTGCGCGAGCGCCTCTTTGAACCCTTCGACACCGTGATTCTCACTTCAGCGACACTCACCGTGGGCGGGCGCTTCGCATTCATCCGCCAGCGCCTCGGCCTGGATCACGTCAAGGAAAGCGGCCTTCCCCCTGAATTCCACTATGAAGAGCAGGCGCTTCTATATCTCCCGCAGAAGATGCCTGATGTACGCGACCCCGGCTTTGCGCCCAAGGCTGCGGATGAACTCGCGGGATTGCTGGAACTCAGCCAGGGCCGTGCTTTCTGTCTGTTTACCAGCTATGGCCAGATGAACGATCTGTTCGAGCGGCTACGTGAACGGCTCGAATTCCCCCTGCTTCTGCAAGGAACGGCCCCGCGCTCTGTGCTTCTCGAGCGATTCAAGAACACTCCGAACGCCGTCCTTTTCGCTACGTCCAGCTTCTGGCAGGGCGTGGATGTCCCCGGCGAACAGCTTTCGTGCGTCATAGTTGACCGGTTGCCGTTTGCCGTCCCCAGCGACCCCGTCGTCGCCGCGCGCGTCCGGGCGTTGCAGGAAGAGGGGCGCAATCCTTTCGCGGAGTTCCAGGTACCCCAGGCTGTTTTGGCCCTCAAACAGGGCTTTGGCAGGCTCATTCGCGCCAAAACAGACCGCGGCGTCCTGGCGCTGCTGGATACCCGCATCCAACGTATGCCCTATGGTAAAATTTTCCTGGACTCGCTGCCGCCTTACCGGAGGACGCACGATCTGACGGAGGTCGGGCGGTTCTTATCCGCGGCAAATCCAGCCCACAAACCAAGGGGCGTAAAGCAGGCAGGCTGAAACCAGGTCAGGCGTAGGGACGCCAGGGGAAGAAAGCAAGCACATGTTTGAAGTCAGCGTGGAAGAGACATTTTCGGCCGGGCACGCCCTGCGCGGCTATAAGGGGAAGTGCGAAAATCCCCACGGGCACAATTATCGCGTGCAGGTCACCTTGCAAGGGCCGCAACTCGATTCCATCGGCCTGCTCATCGATTTTACGGAACTCAAGCGCGTCATCCGCAACGTTGTTCAAAGGCTGGATCATCAGTTCATCAATGATCTGGAGCCTTTCACAACCGTGAATCCCTCCGCGGAAAACATGGCAAAGTATTTTTTTGACGAAGTTACCAGCCAATTGACGAGTCTGCCCGGCGGCGCCCGCGTGACCGACATTGTCATCTGGGAGACAGATACAGCCAGCGCACGCTACCGTCCGGAGGCCTGAAGTTCGCACGGCTCGAGGGAAACCATGAATCGCTCACTCTTCATTATTCTGATTCCCGCTTCGCTGGTGGCCGCAGGGTACATTCTCGTGCTTCGCCTGATGGGGATTGCGCCGGGCTATCCGCGCTTAGTCGTCGCCATGGTGCTTTTCTTCGGCGGCATCTACTGGCTTTCGCGGCTTTCGGGAAAGAAGGCCAAACCCGCCGGCCAGTAGTGTTCTCTCAGCGGATTTTCAGCGCCTTATGCAAATTACGGAAATCTTCAAATCGATTCAGGGCGAAGGAACCCGCGCCGGCCTTCCCTGCATCTTCGTCCGCTTGACGGGTTGCAATCTGCGCTGCACCTGGTGCGACACGGCTTACGCTTTTCACGGTGGCCTAAAAATGAGCGTAGAGGAAGTCTTGGCGCGCGTTGACGCTCTCAGCGGGCGTGCCGGCACCGCAAGAGCGTCCGTGCCGCTCGTGGAGCTTACGGGTGGCGAACCGCTGCTCCAGGAGGATATCTATCCACTGGCGGAAGAGCTGCTCGCGGCGGGATATGAGGTCATGATTGAAACCAGCGGCGAGCGATTCGTCGGCCGTCTGCCCAAGGAAGTCATCAAGATTGTTGATGTCAAATGCCCGGATTCCGGCGAACCCGATACCTTCGATGCGCGAAACCTCGGCGAATTGCTGCCCAAGGATGAGGTCAAGTTCGTGATCTCCAGTCGCCGGGATTACGAGTTCGCGCGCGAGTTTACCCACACCCACCGGCTCGCCGAGCGCGTCAATCAGGTGGTCTTTTCTCCGGTGAACGAAGACCCGCAGGGAAAGTGGCAGGGTTTGCAGCCACGGCAAGTCGTCGAATGGATCCTGGCAGACGGCTTGCCCGTCCGCTTGGGCTTGCAATTGCACAAAATTGTTTGGGACCCGGCCATGCGAGGAGTTTGAGAGGGATGTGGAGGCAGGTGAGAGCATGACGAATCGCGCCGAGGCCATTGTCCTTCTGAGCGGCGGCATGGACTCTTGTGTCTGCGCGGCCATCGCCCGGGAAGAGCACGGCGCCGGGAATGTCGCTTTGCTGCATGCCAGCTACGGGCAAAGAACGCAACAGCGCGAGCGGCGCGCCTTCGAAGAGATTGCCGATTTCTATGGCGTAAGCGAGCGGCTCATCGTTCAGTTGGATCACTTCCGTGCTATCGGTGGCTCTGCCTTGACGGAGCAGAAAATTGCCGTGCCACAGAATGAGTTGGGCGCTCCGGGCCCCGGGGGAAGCGAGATTCCCGTGACCTACGTGCCATTTCGCAATGCCCATTTTCTGAGCGTCGCGGTGAGTTGGGCGGAAGCCATTGGCGCCCAGGCCATCTACATCGGTGCAGTCGCGGAAGACAGTTCCGGCTACCCCGATTGCCGGCCGGAATACTACCGCGTGTTTCAAGAGCTGATACGCGTTGGCACGCGTCCCGAAACCCGCATTGCGATGGTCACACCGGTGATCGGCATGAAGAAAAGTGAGATCATTCGGCGGGGTTTGGCGCTGGAAGCGCCGCTCCACCTGACGTGGTCCTGCTATCAGGGAGAGGAGTTGGCGTGTGGCGCCTGTGACAGTTGCCTGTTGCGCCTCCGCGCCTTCGCGGAAGCCGGCCTACCCGACCCGATCCCGTACCGCCATGCGGCTACGGCGAAAACCACGGAAATGTGATGCTGGTCATTGGAATCGGCCGCAGATGAGTGATAATAGGGGAAACCAGCCGGTGAACCGAGGCTGGCGCTCCTCAGAGACAAAAGGAGAATGGAGCATGTTGAAATCAGTGAAAGCGTACACGCTCGCCGCGCTGTTGACGCTCGCGCTCATCAGCTTCTTCGCACCGCGGGCCACAGCGCAGTATGACGGAAAGATTCAGGGAACTATTATCGATTTTGAAGGCAAACCTTACCCCAACCTGTCCGTCAAAATCAAGGGCGAACAGGGCAACACTCAGGAAACGAAGACCGACGCTTCCGGCAAATACGTATTCAATGCCCTCCGATCAGGGAAGTACATGGTCACCATTGTGGTTCCCCAGTTGCAAAAGCCGTATGAAGTGCCGACGATGGTCCAGAGCGGTACCCCCGCAGACGTGAATGTGAATTTCAAAGACATTCTCGAAAAACAGAATCCCGGAGCTGCCGCCGAATACAAAAAGCGCCAGGAAGACCAGCAAAAGACTACCGGCATGAAGGAGCATTTCAACAACGGCGTGACCTTCCTGGATCAGGAACGCACCGCAAGGGCAGCTCTTGCCACCACTCCCGCTGACCAGCGCGACGCAGCCAAACAGAATATCCTCGATCTCTCCAACAAGGCAGTCGCCGAGTTTCAGGAAGCCCAGAAAATAGCCCCGGAAAAGGATCCCAACCACCATCTCTTCTGGGCCCGCATGGGTGAATCCTACGATCTGGCCGGACGGAATGATGAAGCCATCAACGCCTACCAGCAGGCGGTGGCGGCGAAGCCGGACAATGCGGGTTACTACAACAACTTGGGCAACGTGCTCGCGCGTTCCGGCAAAATCGACGACGCACGCACTGCCTACACCAAGAGCGCGGAACTCGATCCACCGAACGCCGGCCTCGCTTGGCGCAATTTCGGAATCAGCTTGTACCAGGCGCAACGCATGCAGGAAGCCGTCGAGCCCTTCAAGAAGGCGACCGAGATAGATCCCAAGAATGCACAAGCCTGGTACCTGCTGGGCGCGTGTCTGGTGGCCTCCGCCGATTACAAACAAGTAGGCGACAAATACGATGTCACATTGAAGCCGGGAACCGTGGAGGCCTACCAGAAGGCCATCGAACTCGACGGCCCCAACGGGACTTGGGGCAAGCAGGCCAAGGACGGGCTGGAACAGGTGAACCAGCTTACCGGCGGCATCGAGACCAAAGTCGGCGGAAAGAAAAAGAAGCAGTAGTTCCACTAACTGGATTGCATAAGGAAGACCGGCTCTGCGCTCGCAGGGCCGGTTTTTCCCAGCGCTTCATTCAATGCCAGCGCGAGTTCTCTCCGAAATCGCGGACTGACCTTCCACTCGCCGGAGCGAAACGGCCGCCGTCAGTGTATTTGGTCAGCTTCTCGTTTGGATCATGACTCAGCTATGGGTCAGCGTGCCTGTGATCTTCGTCCGGCGGAGAGCCCAGGAAAAGGCAACCACGGAAGTGGGCAGAAGAATGGCGGCAAACAGGAGCAAAACGAGAAGCGGCTGGCCAATCCCCATCAAGCTTGCGCCATCCAGCAGCGCGCCGCGCATGGCATCCAGGGCATAGGTGATCGGGTTTAACTTTGCGATGAACTGCAGCCAGCCGGGAAGGATGCTCACGGGAAAGAGCATGCCGCCCACCACGCTGGAGATTCCCAGAAGAAACCACTTCGCCGGATTTCCGCGCTTGAACAGCAGCAGGTAAGCCGCGGAGAAAATCCCCAAGCCAGAAAAGGCCAGGAGCGTCGCCAGCAACACCGCGATCACAGCGATCCAGTTGGCTCCTCCCAATGGGAAATGGAAAAGCGCGGCGCTCCAGCCGAGATAGACGGCGATGCGCAGGGTTGTCGCCGCAAAAGGATAGACCGCGGACCCCACCAGAATCACTGGCAGGGAAACCTGCGTCACCAGCAAGGGCTCCAGGGTTCCCGTGTTCCGCGCTTCCTCCAGGCTGCGATCGAAACTGTCCAGAGCCGCACTCAGATAGTCGAAAAACACGAAGCCGACCAGCGAATACGCAAAATAAGTATTTCCACGAGGCAGTGCCTGGCGCAACTCCGGCGAATCCACGAAGACCGCCACATAATAAAACAGCGTTGCGCCAAACAGCGCCTCAATCGCCTCCAGAACAAATGGGCTGCGGTAGGTGCTGGCGATCCGGAGGTCGCGTTGAAAAAAAAGAAACAGATCACGTAAGACGCGCATCATGCCCGGTGCGCCTCCAGGTCAGGAGGTACAGCGCGCCCCGTAAGCCGGAAGAAAACCTGCTCCAGAGATGACGCCCCTGCCCTTGCCTTGAGTTTGGCAGGAGTATCAAACGCAATCAGTGTGCCCTCCTGCAGGATTGCCACGCGATCGGCGAGGATTTCGATTTCCGGCAGAGAGTGCGAAGCGAAAAGAAGGGAAGTGCCCTGCTGGAAGAGGACTTCGGTTTTCAGGAAACGCCGAAATTCAGATGCACCAATCGCGTCAAGGCTGCGCGTCGGTTCGTCGAGCAGCAGAACCTTCGGCTGGTGAAGAAGCGCGCGCAATAGGCTGAGCCGCTGAATTGTGCCGGAAGAGAGCGAGCGCGTCTGGCGGTCCAGCGCTTCCCCAAGCTGAAACCTCTCGCCGAGGGCACGTGTGCGGTCGGCAATTAGGGTGTCGGAAAGATGGTTGAGCCGCCCGAAGAAACGCAGATTCTGGCGTCCCGTCAACCGCGTGTAAAACGCCAGATCGCTCCCCGCATGGTAGCCGAGCTGGCGCCGCACCGCCGCTGGCTCCCGTTGCGCATCATGGCCGGCAATCTGCGCCGTCCCGCGCGTCGGCAGCAGCAGCGTCGCCAGAATCCGCAGCAGCGTCGTTTTTCCCGCGCCATTCGCTCCGAGCAGGGCAACCGCCTCGCCCTGCTTGACTTCCAACGACAGGCCGCGCAACGCCGGGGACGTGGGCGCAGCGAACGGCTGCAGAAACGCGCGCCACCCGCTATACGCCGGCGGGAACCACTTCTCCAGAGAATCAATTAAGATGGCGGGAGCAGACACGCTTGATTTTATAGCCTGTCTGGAGAAATTAGACAATGCGCCGCGCCTGGGTCTCGCCGGGCTCCGCATGGCTTGCGCGGCCATTCCTCGGTAAGATACTCGCGGAACATTCTAGCAGGCCCGAGGCGCCCGGCCGTCCCCAGGCATGCCGAATCAGGAGCAACACCGGATGGTGCAATTCGCAAATCGCGTGGTCGTTCCCAAGCATGTGCTTGTTCGTCATCTCGATGGGGAATCCGTTTTGCTGAACCTCGAATCGGAAAAATATTTTGGCCTGGACGCCACGGGAACGCGCATGTGGGAACTGGTCACAACAGCTCCCACCGTCGACGCGGCGTACGCCCAACTCCTGGAAGAGTTCGAGGTCGAGCCTGATCTTCTGCGCACACATCTCGCCGAACTGTTGAGCCGCCTCTTGGAAAACGGCTTGCTCAATGTTGCCACCGACAATGTGGGAACCATTCCAGCGGTATAGGGCGCTGGATTCCGAAGCACGCAAGTTGTTTCGGCGTGCCGCAGTGCTCCTTCCTCTCGTTAAAGTGTCACTCCGCCTGCGCGGTTTTGGGAAGACGCAGAAATGGTTGCGAGTTCGGTTGGAGCGGGGCCACCCGGCTCAGTCCACGTCCGCATCCAGTAAGGTGATCGTGGAGAAGACTTGCCGCATGGTTCGCGCCGCCGTCCACTACGCCATGCCCCGTGCGCGCTGTCTGGAGGAATCCCTGACCCTCTGGTATTTGCTGAGGGTTCAGGGAATTTCCGCCAGCGTACGAATTGGAGTCCCTAAGCAGACAGAACCATTCGAAGCGCATGCCTGGGTGGAACATGAAGGTGTAGCCCTCAATCAGTACGAAGAGGTCCGTGACCATTACGTTCCGTTTGACAGCAAGTTTCCTGGTCCACCGAAGGAGGAGCCGTGAGCGGCTTCTTTGGCATCCTGCGGCCGAATGGGGCAGCGGTGGACCAGCGCTGGCTCTCGCAACTCGCCGCAAAACTCAGCTTCCGCGGCCCGGATGGAACGAACATCCGGGCGCAGGATAGTTGGGGTTGCAGTTTTGCCTTCTTGCAGACCGACCCCGGCAGGCAGGCTCCGCAACAGCCCGTGACACTCGACGGCCGTTTCTTCCTGCTCGGCCACGTGCGTCTGGATGCCCGCGACGATTTGCTCCGCAGGCTCTCCGAAAACCACCGCGGCCTCGCACACGATCCCACGGATGAAGAGCTGCTGCTCCTCGCCTGGCAGAAGTGGGGCGAAGGGCCCCTGGAACATCTCCTCGGCGATTTTTCGTTTGCCCTGTGGGATGCCATGGAAAAGCGCCTCTGGTGCGCGCGCGATTTCATCGGGGGGCATCCGTTCTTCTATGCGTACGTGGCCGGTGTCTTCTGTTTCAGTAATACTCTAAAAATCCTCCACGAGGTTCCGGAAATCTCGAGGGAATTCGACGAACTCTTTCTGGCGGATTTCCTCCTGGACGGCCTGTCTGCTGATTTTACGCGCACCGTCTATCGCGATATTCGCCGGCTGGCCCCCGGTCACCTCCTGAAATTCGACGATGGCCGCGTCGCAGTGGAGCGGTTTCTGAGCTTGCCTATCGAGGAGCCGCTGCAGCTCCACCATCCTGAAGAGTACATTGAGGCCTATCGCGAACTGCTCCAACAGGCCGTGCGTGATCGCATGCCCAATGCCGCTGTTTCGCTTTATTTGAGTGGCGGACTGGATTCCGGATCCGTTTGTGCTGTCGCAACGCAGTTGGCTCTGCAGCGCGGTCAAGGCGCGCGATTGAAGGCCTTTACCTTCGGCTGGCGGCCTCTCTTTGACGACCCGGAACCCGGATTTGCCGCGCTTACAGCAAAGCATCTTGGACTCGCGCACGAAGTTCTGGAAGATGCCACCTTCATCCCCTATGAACCACTTGTAACAGCCGCGGCCCCAACTCCCGAACCTGACTCCGAACCCTTCCTCGCCAGAGCCGGGAGACTTTCACAAAGAGTTGCCCCCCACGCCCGCGTCGTGCTCTCCGGCGATGGCGGCGACAACGTCCTTACCGGCCAAGCCTGGCCCTACTTCCTCTATCTGAAGAAGCAAGGGGACTGGGCCGCAATCGCGCGCACTTTTGGAGGCTTCTTCTTCACTCACGGGAAGTTTCCTCCCCTCAGGGGTGGTTTTCGGACACGCCTCCGTCGCCTCTGGAAGAGAAAAGGCGAATGGGAGGGTTATCCGACATGGATCATCGAGGACTTCGAGCGCCGGGTGCAACTGAAAGATCGATGGCGGCAACGGAAAATCGCTCCCGTCTATGAACATCCTCTCCACCCACAAGCCTATGCCGGACTCCACACCACTTTTTGGGCCTCAGACCTGGAAGGCGAAGATGCCGCCTGGATCGGAGTGCCGTTGGAAACGCGTGCGCCTCTTCTCGACCTGCGCATTCTGAGATTTCTTCTGCGCTTGCCCCCGGTGCCCTGGTGCGTCAATAAGGAGCTCCTACGCCAAGCCATGAAGGGGCGCTTGCCGGATGCCGTTCTTCGAAGGCCCAAAACTGTCCTATTGGTGGACCCGCTGGAAGCCTGTCAGAAGAGACACACTTGGACCCCGGACACTTCCCCGCTTTCCACAGGTATCCTGCCTTATGTAAATTGGACGAAATATATCGAAACATTGGAACAACTTAAGGGTTCTTTAAGCGGGGAGATTCTCTGCCCGATGGCCCTCGCCCATTGGCTGAAAGACATTGAAAATAGGGGAGGGATTCAGTAAAGTGTCACCAGAGGGGCGTGAATGAAGCAGCCGTCAGACAAAACCGCTAAGAAGCCGTATCAATCACCTAAGCTGCTCGTTTATGGTGACCTGACCCAGATGACAAGAAAGGCCGGCAACCGTGGCCGTCCCGACGGTGGGACTAAAACCAGCTTTAAACGATCTGGTTGAGGAAACCGGAAACTGAACCTCGCCCAAGTTTCAGATTGCAGCCGAAAAAATAGAATCTTGTGAGCTATTGCTACCGCGTTTACGGTCTCACAATTGACTCGACGACGAGCATTGTGGGCCTGGACGAACATCCCCGCAATGCGCCTCTAGCCGATTTGTTTCTCGAGACGGGCCCGGAGCCCATTTGGGTAACGCGTGCCACTGCACTCCCGGGCCGTGTAATTTCTCGCCGGTCGGAATCCGAAGACGCTGCAGATCCTGTTTTCCAGTTGATTGAGCATGGCACGGCAGAGTGCTTCGAGTTGGTCTATTCAGACGGAGCCAGTTTTGTTGTCGACGCTCAAGCTCGCCGCGTCTGGGGCACATTTCGTTCCCCGCTCACGGACGCGGACCTCGCGACCTACTTTCTGGGCCCCGTGCTGGGATTTGTTTTGCGGCGCCGGCACATCACTTCACTACACGCCAGTGTTGTGGAACTTTTCGATCACGCCGTTGCTCTCTCGGGCGATGCCGGATTCGGAAAGTCCACCGCCGCCGCGGCATTGGCGCTGCGCGGCGTTCCCGTTCTCAGCGAAGACATTGCCCCGCTGCATGAGCATGCAGGACGCTTTCATGTCATTCCTGGTTATCCGCGGGTGTGCCTGTGGCCCGATTCTGTGAACTATCTTCTGGGTTCGCCCGAAGCACTGCCGCAACTCACGCCCGTATGGGAGAAGCGCTATCTCCCTCTCGACGGCGTTCGCGCCAGATTTTCATCACAGCCTTTGCCCTTGGGATTGATCTATTATTTTGCTCCGCGCTCAGACGAAGCCGGGGCGCCGCGCGTGGAAGAAATGTTCCCGCGAGAGGCTCTCCTCACCCTTGTGCAGAACACGTACATGAATTGGCTTCTGGATCGCGAACAGCGCGCCGTCGAGTTCGATGTGTTGTCCCGGATGGTGCAGCAGGTACCAGTGCGGCGCATCGTTCCCCACAGCGATCCGGGCCGCCTCGCCGCCCTGTGCGAACTGATCCGGGAGGACGGAGCGCATTTTCTGATTCAGGGCAAACCAGCGCCCTGTAAAGCGCGCATCTGAAGCTCAGCAAATCCGTCCATTCTCGTCTCATCGGTGTAAACTGGCCGAAACGAAATCGGAGCAGCCTCTGTCCTCCACACCTCCATTTGGCTCGGGTTCTCTGGAAAAAGAATGGGGCCTTCTGTGCGCCTGCGCATCGCCCGCCGCCGATCGCGACCGGATTGTCACTTGCCTGGGAAGCGGCTTGCGGTGGGACGTGCTCCTTGAGTTGGCCGCGGAGCACGGCGTGCTCGGCCTCGTCGCCGCACGCTTACTGGAACACAATTATGACGGAGTACCTGCTGTCGTCCGCGAGAGGCTGCAAACCCGCCTCCGCGCGCAGCACTTATTCACCTTGAGCATGGCCGCGGAACTCTTTAGGGTTCTGGAGGATTTCGAAAGCGCCAGTATCGAAGCGCTCCTTGTCAAAGGCCCTCTCATCTCAGTCCTGGCCTATGGGGATCCCGCCGTCCGCAGCTATGTGGATCTCGACTTGATCGTGCGTCACCGCGATATTTTGTCTGCAACACAGCACATGATCGCGATGGGATTCGCAGCGAAAGTCCCGCAAAGCGCCATTCAGGCCGGGAAAGTGCCTGGCGAGTACGTCTTCAGACGTCCCGGCACGCAGTGCGTCATCGAACTCCACACCGAGCGCACCTTGCGCTACTATCCGCGGTTTATGCCCATCGAGGATCTTTACGCTCGCCAGGCGCGCGTGCCGATCGATGGCCGCGATGTGCCGGTGCTGAGCCTCGAAGATGAATTGGTATCGAACTGCATTCATGGCGCAAAGCATTTCTGGGAGCGCCTGATCTGGGTTGCGGATATCACCTCTATGGCCGCGCGTCATCCCGAACTCGATTGGTGCAAGGCCCGCCAAGCTGCCAGGGATGTAGGAGCAGAGTGCATGCTGCGGGTGGGTCTGCAACTGGGCGCATCTGTCTTTGGCGTTCAACCGCCGCCAGAAATGGCCCGGGAACTCGCACAGGACGCCGCAGCGCAGCGACTCTGCCGCCAGGTGCTTCGATGGCTGCCCCAGGCGGGACTTGCCCCTCCGACGCTCCGGGAGCGCGCCTTATTTCGCATACAGATGGCTGGCGGCGGCTTGACTGGCATCCAGTATCTTTTCCGCTTGTCCTTTTCTCCCACCGAAGAAGACTGGGTGGGAGGCGCCGAGGGCCGTCGCTCTTGGTTCTGGGATACCGTAAGGCGGCCGCTGCGCTTGCTGCGCAAGTACGGCCCCCGCGGGTGAGTTCATCCTGATGTCTTTCAAAGAGTCCTCGGCAGCGGAGATCTATCGCGCGCCCTACTCCACGGAAAAAAGGCCCGGCCAGCGATGCACGCCAGCCGGGCCCAGTCGGAGACAACTGTCTCTTTTAAATATTCGTGCGTTCTGAAACGTGGTGCCGCTCTTTCTGCTCCGGCGAGGGAAGCTCAACGGTCAATGGCATCTCAGCTCGATTACGCAGTAAACCCAGCTTCACGCTCTTGGCGTCCTTCTTCGCAACCAGCTTTTCGCGAAGCTCACTGGCACTGCGGATTCGCTCGCCGTCCAGACTGGTGATTACATCGCCAGCCTTCAGCCCGGCCTTGGCCGCGGGAGAATTCTCGAACACGTTGCGAACCAGGACGCCTTCGCCGTCCGGTGCGCCAAAGTAATTTCCGAAATCTCCCTCCAGGTCCTCCGCATCAATGCCCAACCGCGCGTGGCCGGGAGTGGAAAAACTAAAATTGCGCAGGCCATCGAGCGCAGACATATCCGGCAAATCGGGCATGTGGAATGCAAACGATCCCGGCGCAGGCGCCACCATCGCGCGAGCATGTCCAACTTCCGGTTTGCCCAGCGTGACCGCGATATTCTGCTGGCGTCCATCGCGCCACACGGACAACTGCGCTGTTCTCCCCGCGGGAATCTCGCGGATCATCCGGCGGAACTGTTCCGAACCTTCCACGCGTTGCCCGTTGATCTCGGTAACCACGTCGTTCTCTTTCAGACCGGCCTTCGCCGCGGGGCTATCCGGCACGATCTTTCCAAGCAGCGCCCCGCGCTCCGCCGGCAGCCTGAGCTCTTTCACCTTCTCTGAGGTCACTTCGGCCACGCCCACGCCGAGCCAGCTTCCCCTGGCGCCCATAAAAACCTGGACGTCGTCATCTTCGGGAAGTCCTTCGACCTCGATCAGATCAGTCGAATCCGCATCCACTCGCGGCGTTGCCTGTCCCTGGTTGATGGTGATTTGTGAATGTTGCTGCGATGAGTTTCCGGGTACCTGTTTCTTGGCGGAAGATCCTGGCAGAGCAAGCAGAGCAATGCTCAGGGCCGCCAAGCCGAACGCGGTCCAAACATTTCGATTGTTCATGGTGTCGATCAGCTCCTTCGGTTACTTAGACGGACGAAATGCTAAACCGTCGACCGAAGTGCGACCACTCGAATGGCTCCGTTGACCGTCCCCAGGCGTATCGGCGAGCCGCCGGCCCCCAGCTTGCCATGCAACACTCGGGGTTGGGCGGCCCCGCGCATCACCACGGGAAGCTCCGAGGAGAAGCTCCCGTTCATGCAATGGGCTTCGAGATTTGCCGGCAGGTCGGCGGGAACCGCCAGGAGCACCGAACCGTTGGTGGTTTCCGCAAGCGCGCCCTTGGAATCCGCCGGACGCTTAAGTTCCAGATAGACATCGCCATTCGTTGTGTGGGCATGCACGTTGCCACTGCCCTCGAAGACCTCGATATTCCCATTCACGGTGTGCAGATCGCCCACCGATTCCAGGTCCGTCACGCGCAGCGAGCCATTCACCGTATTGACGTGCGTTACCAGAGCGCTCCGCGGCACGTGCACCGTATAGTCCACGGCTACTTCCACGCTCTCTTCCTGCGAATAGCGCGTGGAAATGGATAGCCCCCCATCCGGTTTGGAGTCCACGTCAATCGAAACGCGATCCAGGTTGGATTCTTTTTCGGTTGTCGTCTTCACCGCGCGTACTTCCACCACGTCCTTGTCCCAAGCCTCAATGCGCACCGTGCCGTTCACATTGTTGAGTTCCAGCGATCCCCCGGAACGCAAGGGATAGGTTTGCGCGAATTCACGCGTCACGCCGAAACATTGCTGAGCGAGGAAAACCGTGATGACCAATTGAACCAAGGTAGCGGGACGAAATACGGAGCGATGCATGGTAAACCCTCCTTCGCGAACCCGTTCACTTCCCCCAGGGCAACTGCAAGTTCTTCGAACCCACGCGCCCCATTCGAGGCCAACTCCTCAAGGGAGCTGAAAATTAAACGTTACCGTGGTGATGACGTCAACCTTTTTATCGCCGAGCTGTCCCGGCCGCGCCCGCCATTGCCGGATTGCCGCCGTTGCCGCATCCGCCAGCGCCGGTTCCCCTTCGATGATCTTGTCCACGCTCAGGCTGCCATCCGTCCTCACTCGCACCTGCATCCGCACCACGCCCTGCAAGCCCGCCTTGCGCGCCAAGGGCGGATATTCCGGCCGCGGAGAGGCGATCAAGCGCTTCTTGAATTCTTCCGCATCTTCCCGCACGCCGCCCAGAAACATGCTTTCCAGCCGGTCGACCCACTGGTCGATCCAATCGACTTTCGCTTCCGGTGTTGCTCCCGTGGCGGCCTCGGGTTCCTGTGGCGCTTCTTCCTTGGGATATCCGGCATTGATCAGGCGCTGTTTTTCCTCTTCCACCATGGATTGCCGTAGCGTGGTTTCCGTATCCAGGTATTGCAGACGAATTTTGCCGGCCATCGTGTGCAGCTTCAGCACTGCCCCGCCGCCGTTTAGGGTCCCATAGGCGTGCAACGACCCCTCCGGTCGAGTTTGCAGATTCAGGGGCAGGGAAGGGTCCGCCTCGATGCGCCGCGCGCCACCGTTGTCCACGGTCGCGTCGATCGTGGCCATGATATTCCGCGGCAAAAACACGACGATGTCGCCGGTGCTGGAAGAAAGTTGCGAAGCGCCGGACAGACGCACCGTATGGCTGGGATCGGTGGCATCCGGAGCGATCCATGCCGTGATCGTGCCGTTTCCCGTTGCCGCGCGAAGCGTGTTCGCCACGTGTGTCAGGCAGATGCTGCCTCCACTCGTTTCCACTTCCATCGGCCCGGCTACATACATCACACGAATCCCGCCGCCGGCCGTCTGCGCGTGAACCGAACCGTGCACTTCCCCAAAATCGATCTGGCCCCCGCCCGTGCGCACGCTCACGAAGGAACCCGCTTCCCCAACGGCAATGTTTCCGCCTTCCGTCTCCAGATGCGCTTCACCCCCGATGTGTCCGGCGCGGATGTGGCCGCCCCCGGATCGCAGTTTGGCGCTGCCCGCGATGTTGCCGGCCTGAATGTGGCCCCCAGCCGTGAACGCATCCAGGTCCCCGGCGACATCTGACACGGTGATATGGCCGCCCTGAGTTTCCAGTTTGGCGGCGTAGTGCTCCGCGGCAACGGTCTGGTATGCGGCGAATCCCAGGCGCCCCGTACGAATGTTGCCTCCCTGCGTTTCCAGCATCACGCGCCCGGTCAGGTCTGAAGTTTCGATATCACCAGCGCCGGTGCTTACTTCCACACCGAAATTTGCCGGTATGCTGATTTGGAATTGCACCCAGTACTGCGCGTTGCGGCTGACCGCCGAATGCAATCTCGGAAGCGCCCCGGTAAGAGAAACACCGTTCGAAGTTTCTTTCGCCGTCAAAACATACCTTTGGAGCAGCACGTGCGCGAGGGGTTCCGGCGCGTCCGTTTCAATATGCACGGTGTAATGGACCGCGGGGGGCGCGCTGGCGGGCAACGTCTGGATGCGCACCGAACCAAGATCAGCGGACAGCGTCAGCGTCCCTCGATCGCTTGTGGCGATATTACCGGAGCGATCCGCGGACGCATGCGGCGGTATGTTTTCCCCCGCGTAAGCCGGGATCACCACGGCTAACGCGGCGAATACCAGAACGAGGGGGAGAAAAATGGACAGCTCTGACCGGCGACGTCGAGGACCGAACGGAGTTTGCCAATCCATGCGCATGTCGTAAGTCCGATGAGAAATTACCCGCTGAACGCTCACTGTTCGCTGCGCTCGCTGATTTCCCGCAATGCCGCCGAACTCCGCAGCCGCACATACCGGCTCGGGTCTTTGCGCTGCAGCTCTTCCAGAGCGCGAATCACGTTCGCCAGCGATTCATCCGGGGGAAGGCTGGGAGCCCTGGGGGCCATGAGTTGGTTCTCTGGAGCATCCGGGTAGCCGAGACCAGGCAACGGCGCGGGCTGTGGCGTCATAGCGTCGAGAGAGCGCACCAGTAAATTCACGGCCTCGACCCGCACGCCGGGATTGGAATCCTGTTGCAGCGCTTGCAACAGCGTTTCGCGCACCGTCCGGTCAGAAGTCGCGTCGCGCAGCGACTCCAGAGCCTTCAATCGAACCGCAGGGTTGCGGTCCTTGCGCGCCGCCGCCAACAACGCAGCGCGCACTTGCAAGTCTTTCGCGCGCAACCGCAACGCATCCAGGCAGTCCAGCCGCACGTCCGAATCAAACCGGTCGCCGTTCTCCACCACATACGTAAGCACTTGCCGCACATCCGTGTCATCCAGGCTTCCGCTCAGCACCACGGGCTGCTCCGCGCTCAATTGCAAGCGCACGTTCTGCGCCTCGGATCCCACGGAAGGGCTTAAGTTCACACCAGCTACAACCATTCTTGAGAGTTGATCGTCCGTAAGCCGCGGTTCCGGCCGCACGTTCACCACATGGTCCAGTGCGTTCGCGTCATTCCGGCCGGTAAACCACTGCGTCGACTGCACACCAGCTAAAAGACCGAATAGCACCAGCAGCGCGCCGCTCCACGCCGGATGCAACGCCATCCACCGCCGCAACCACAGAAACGCGGGCGCCTTCTCTTTAACCGCAGGAGTCGCCAGGTCGTCGAGCTTTTCTGAGAGTTCACTGCGGAATTGCGCCAACAGCACGCTGGCACTGTCCAGGTTCTCCGCGGCCTGCGGCATCGTTGCAACCGCTTTCTGGAACGCTTGCTCCTCGGCAAATTGCGCTCGGCAGTCCTGGCAAATCAGCAAATGCGCATCAATGGCAGAGCGTTCCGAGGCGCTCACTTCATCGCAGGCGTAAAAGACCAGCAGCGGCGCAATCTGAATGCAAGTTTGCAATTCACCCGCGGCGCTCATCGCAGTTCGCCCAGTTCGTTGCGAAGTTTGCGCGTCGCGCGGAACAGCGAGTTCTTCACGGTCTCTTCGCTGGTGCCCAGGGCGTCGCCGATCGCTCTCAGTTTCAGTCCCTGATAATGCTTCATTTCGAACACGATGCGTTCCCGAGGCGAAAGCAACGCCATTGCCGCAGCCAGCTTGCTCCGGATTTCCTGTCCAAACAAATGTTTCTCTGGATCGAGACCCGGGCGGTGTTCCCGTTGCCGCTCGAAAAAGTCCGTTGTGCCCTCCTCATACTGCCCCGCGCGGAGTTCGGGCGCCTGATCCTCTGGCCGCGCCTGCCGCCGGCGCAAGTGGTCCAGGCAGACGTTCGTCACGACGCGATACAGCCAAGTATAGAAACTGCATTCAAAGCGGAAGCGGTGAAGGTTTTTGTAAACTTTCAGGAAGGCTTCCTGATAAACGTCCCGGGCATCTTCGGTGCGCTTCATCAGGTTCAGCGCCAGCCGCAGAACGTTCCGGTCATAGCGGCGAACCAGTTCCTCGAAAGCAGCGCGATTGCCCAGTTGCGCTTCCTGAACCAGGGTGCGCTCGTCGAGGTCGGCCAAAGAGGTCACCGTGGCCAGAGCAGCTTCGGGATTGCTGGTCCTGCCAGCACTATCAGCAAAAGCCAGGGCCCATTGGGGTAGCGGCATGTTCGCTTTCTCTTTGCCGAATTCGGTGCAGTTCGCTCTACAAAGGGAGCTTACTTCCTGGCGCCCCGGCAGATCAGTCCACACCACCGATACATTACTTCGACGTATCCCGCTCCCATTCGTAAGCAAGCCCCGCTACCGCTCGTTTTGGCCTCGCTCCACTGTTGGATGCGGGCAATCAGCTCACGGTACCCTGAGAGTTCACGCCGCAGCCTGCTTTTCTCCCGGCCTCAGCCGCCACAACACTAGCGGCCAGAGCAGCAGAACGACCAGTGCTGTCAGCACGATGTGCCCCTGGCTCCGGTAAAAGGCGTCTGGCTGTCCTGTTAGCTCCAAACCGGACCCCAAAAGGCCCGTGCACACAATCACGAGGAACCATCCCAGCAAGTTGAAGCGTGCCACCCAGCGGATCCCAAACACCACAAACCCCAGCAAAACCACTTGCGCCAGAAAGTGCTTGAAGAAATCTGCGGGGGAGCCCCAATTGGTGACCAGCGCGGCGGCCACCGCAAAGAACAAGAGTAGCCTTAGCCAGCGCACCCGCAACTCCGCCCCGACAAACGCCGTGGCCAAGGCGAGCACTCCTGTAATGAATAGCCCTCGAAAAACCGCTCCGCCGATCACCCCCGCCGCTGGTAGCAGCGCGTCAAACGCAGTCCCAAAGTTACTGGGTATACCCCGCTGCAGGGTTGGCCACCACAACGATGCTGTGCTCAAAAGCCGCTGCAGACCAATCAGTAGCGCCGAGCCTCCCAATCCAATACAGCACGCATCGCGGTAATATTCTCCTGGCATGCCCAGCCACGTGGGAACGTGTTCTGCGCCAAAGGCCCGCGCCGCAAAGTGCCACGCCAGCCCGGAAAGCAGCACGATCACGCCCCACGCGAGTATGCCGAAGATGAAGGCAAACACCGCAATCAACGCGATGAAAGTGCGCAACGGCATTGCCGTCGTGTACTGTTGCAGAACTGCCGGGATAGCCCTTCCGAACAGCGCGCTCAGCGCCATGGCCGCAAGACCCACAAGTCCCCACAGCAGCATGCGCCGCCAGGGCACACTCACCGCCGGCGCAGCCCGCATTTTCTTGAAATAGAAAATCAAAACGCCAACCACCAGCCCGATGGCCAGCCCATACTGTCCTACTCCAAACAGTGTGCGCGGCAGCGTCTCTTCTTCCTGCGCCCGGAAAAAATCCTCTGGAACCTTGATGTACGTCCGGTAGTCAGCCGGCTCGTTCCCCAGGACATGCAAATCCATGCGAGCATAGGCGTGATTCGCGGCATCTTTCCCGACGGCGGCTTGCGAATCCAGCGGCGCATTCTGTTGCCACGTGAGTGTGTGATCGGTGCGGTTTGGCCGCTTGTCGGAACTCGATTCCACGAGTTTCCAGGTGCTCAGGTTGATCTGCTTTTTCTCGCGCAGGTAGTTTTCTGCGATCGCCACCGCTTCCTCTTTGGTGAGCGTCGCTCCCCTCGCCTCCTCCGCCAATGTGTGCCAGAACCCGTGCAGCGAACCATCTGGCTTCAGTGTGACGGCGTATTCTTCCGCTTGCGAATCCCGGAAGTAACGCACCCGCCACAACGCGCCCGGCACCCGCTCCGCGTAGATTTTGTTGATGTCCGCGATGGAAATCCTTCGCCGCAGGAATTCATTCGTAGCGGGATTTGTTGTATCCACGAAAAGTGCCGCTTTGTGGTAACTGTTCGGGTCCAGGCCATGTTCACGAAGCGCCGCGTCCGACTTCATGACCGCCGTGCGGCTGTCCGTCGAGAGCTTCAGATAGTCCCCAATGGTTTCGCGCCTGGCGCGCCACGCCATCAGCCCGCCAACCAGCACACATAGCGCCAAAAAACCAATCGTTCCCGCAGTGAGTCCGGTGTAGCGCCGCGCCGACACCTTTGTTTCTTCGCTCGCTGGCCGTTGAGTGAAGTCGATCTCCGGCGCCGCCTCCGCCCCATTCAGCAGGTCGTCCACCGCCTCGAAGCTCCCGCGCAGCAGATAGCTGATGCCGGACCACGCCAGTGGAGCGACCGCTGCCAGACCCACGACCACGCCGGAAATCTTGAAATAAAGATTATCGGAACGTATCAACAGCAGTCCGACCAGCGATGCATCCACCGTGTAATGCCAGATCAGCGTCGCCAGGATGCCCCACCTCAGCATGACGATCCCCGCGACGATGCCAATGATTCCCACTTCAATTCCCCGGATGTATCCCGGCTCCTGGGGATACGCACTGTGCAGGAAGCTCCAGAAAAATGCCGGCAAAACCACCGCCAGCACCCGCGAACCCGTGATCCTCTTCAGAAAGGGAATGGCAAACAAACGGAACAGAAACTCCTCACTGGTTGCCGCCATTACGCCAATCGCCACGCCGGCAATCCAGGGGAATGACGTGTTCACCGCATCCGAGTAATTCAGATCCTGCGGCGCCCAAACGCCGAACCTTCTTCCGATCATGTAGAACGCAACAATGAATCCAATGTGTGCCGCAGCCAGCGAGAGTCCAACAACAGCGGAAGAGAAGAATTCCTTCGAACGCAGCCCGCGCGGGCTGAAGGCTCCCGAGAGCCGCAACCGGTCCGGTTGCGCTGCACGGTAGAGCGGCTCTCCGCCAGGTAATACCAGGGTTACCATCAAAGCAGTTCCCACCGCCCCCAGGAGCATCCACAGCAGGCTCTTGGTCACAAAACTCGAATAAGCTTCGTGTGTGTCGTAGCCCGCTCTGACCATACCCCACCCGTTGAGCTGCATCAGGAAATACAGAATGGCGACCAGCGCGCCGATCTTCAGCGCCAGGCCCCACGACGTTTTCCCTTGGCGCGTCAGCGAAATCCCCAGCCACAACGCTCCGCCCAGCAGGAATGCATAGGGAATCAGCGCGATCTGGTTATAGAGAATGTTCGTTGAACGCAACTTCTGGTAATCCCGCGACCATGCTTCCGGTACCCGCAGGAATTCCTGCTCGCTCCCGATCCGCTCGCCCTGCAGCCCCACCACCAGCCGGTACGGCGCATCCTTGGCTTTGAAATTCTTGCGCTCCCAGGTAAACGACCAGTCCACACGGTTTGGCCGCGACTCCGAATTGGCCTCCTCCGGCAGATAATTCCAATTGTTCAGGTCGGTACCCAGCTTGCTCTGCAAAAATCCCTGCGCTGCCGATTGCGCTTCTTCACGACTCAACGAGTTGGCTGCTCGCGCCTCTTCAATCTTGTGCTCGTACGAAACGACTTTCCCCGCAGGGTTAATCCGCACCTGATACTCTTCTTCCTGCTGCGGGCGGAAAAAGCGCACTTCCCAATACCAGATGTTCAATTCGCCGGACATCAGCCGGTTGGCTTGTTGCAAGCCCAGTTCACGTTCCAGGTAGGTCTTTGCGTTTTCGTCCACGTCGAACACGATGGTGGACTGGTAGCCGTTGAGATTCTCGCCAAGCCCTTGGACGAACTCCTTCGCGCGCTTCTGCGCTTCGCCCCGCGAAACCTTGAAATCCACGGACGCTTCCGGAAAGGCCCGGAAAAAATATTTGTGCGCAAACAGTGCGCCCAGGATTCCGAGCACAATCCACAGCAGCAGCTTGCGCTTGTCCGATCCGGTCAATCGTGTTTCCGCCAAGGCAACCTCCCAAGGGCCTCGCCAGCCCCGAACGCCCACTCTAACGATACGCGTGCCCGCAACGCAAGTTTCACGAAAAGCGGACCTTAACCCGGGAGTGGTATAAAGAGATAACAATGTCTATCTCTCTTCAGACCGATGTCCGCATGGTGAAAGGCGTGGGGCCGCAGCGCGCCGAGCTGCTCGCCAAACGCGGCATCTTCACACTCGAAGATTTGCTCAACTATCTGCCGTTCCGCTATGAAGACCGCATCCATTTCTCCAAGATCAAGGACGTTCAGCCCAACGGCACTTATACCTTGCGCGCCCGCGTCATGAGCGGCCAGGCCATTCGCGGCATGTACGGCCGCGATGCCATCTATCACCTCCTCGTTCAGGATGATTCCGGTTCGTTGCCCTGCAAATTCTTTCATGGCGGTTATCTCGAAGGGCGCTTGAAGCCCGGCCAGCAGCTCATCCTGCATGGCAAAGTCGAAATCGATAAGCTGCGCCCCGCGCGGCGGGAAATGGTCAATCCCCAGATTGAAGTACTAACGGGCGAAGACGTGGACTCCGTCGAGATGGGCCGAATCGTTCCCATCTATGAAGCTGTTGGCACCTTTGGCACCCGCCAGATTCGCCGCGCCATTTACGCCACTTTGCAGAATCTCGATCCCAATATTCCTGATGTTCTGCCGCAGTCGCTCCTTCAGCGCCTTCGCTTTCCTTCACGTCGCGACGCTCTAATCCACACGCATTTTCCCGATGCCGGCGAATCCCTGGAAGCGCTAAATCTCTTTCGGTCTCCCGCGCAATTGCGCCTGATCTTCGAGGAATTTTTCTTGTACCAGTTGAGCCTGGCCTTGGAACGCAGGGCCGTCCGTAAGGAAAACGCCATCGCTTTCCGCGTTCGCGAAGACAAAGTCCGCGAGGCCTTGAAGCGCATTCTGCCGTTCAAGCCCACCAACGCGCAGAAACGCGTCCTTGCCGAAATTGCCGCTGATCTCGAGAAGCCCGTGCCGATGAATCGTCTCCTGCAGGGTGATGTTGGCAGCGGCAAAACGATCGTTGCGCTTCAGGCCGCGGTCGTCGCCATCGAAAACGGCTGCCAGGCCGCGCTCATGGCTCCCACTGAAATTCTCGCCGTCCAGCATTTTCTCTCCGCCCGGCGCATCCTCGCTCCTGGTGGCTACACCGTGGAACTCCTCATTAGTGGCCTCAAACCCTCCGAAAAGTCCGCCGCGCGCGAACGCATCCGTGCCGGGGAAGCGCAACTCGTCATCGGCACCCACGCCCTCATCGAAGAAGATGTCGAGTTTCACCGCCTCGGTTTTGTCGCCATCGACGAGCAACACCGCTTCGGTGTCCTCCAGCGCAAGCGCCTGATGGACAAGGCCGCCCGGCACGGCAATGCACCGCACGTGCTCGTCTTGACGGCAACTCCCATCCCTCGCACGCTCTCCCTCACGCTCTACGGCGATCTGGAAGTCTCCATCCTTGATGAACTTCCTCCCGGCCGCACCCCCATCGAAACCCGCACCACCAACGAGCAACATCTCCCCGGCGTCTGGGAATTCCTTCGCCGCGAAGTCGCCGCCGGCCACCAGGGCTATGTGGTTTACCCGGTCATCGAAGAGTCCAAGCTCGAACTCAAAGCGGCCATGGAAGAATACGAGCGCCTCTCAAAAAGCGTCTTCCCGAAACTCAAGGTTGGACTACTCCACGGACGCCTCTCAAGTGAAGAAAAAGAAGACGTCATGCAGAAATTCCGCCACAACGAAGTTCAGATTCTTGTGGCCACCACCGTCATCGAAGTCGGTGTGGACGTCCCCAATGCCACGGTCATGATCATCGAGCACGCGGAACGCTTCGGCCTCGCGCAACTCCACCAGCTTCGTGGACGCATCGGCCGCGGCGCGCAGCAATCCCACTGCATCCTGGTTGCGCCTGGCCGCATGACCGAAGATGCGCGCGCACGCCTGGAAACCATGGTCCGCACCACAAACGGTTTTGAAATTGCCGAAACCGATCTGCAACTTCGCGGCCCCGGCGAGTTTTTTGGCACCAGGCAATCCGGCCAACTCGGTTTCCACGTTGCCAACCCGCTCCGCGATCGCGAACTCCTGGAACTCGCGCGCAAGGAAGCATTCGCCCTGGCCGAAGAGCCTGCTCAGAAGGAATCGCTTCAGCGCGTGCTCCGTCTCCTGCCTGGCGAATGGCAGCGCCGCTATCACCTGGCACACGTTGGCTGAGGTCATTCACACGACCATGCGCATCATCGCCGGAACATTTCGCAGCCGCCAACTCAAGAGCCTGAAGGGCCTCGTCCTGCGCCCTACCAGCGATCGTCTCCGCGAATCACTCTTTAATGTTCTCGCCGAACGAATCCCCGGCTGCCGCTTCCTCGATCTCTTCGCCGGGACGGGCGCTGTCGGCATCGAAGCGCTCAGCCGCGGCGCCTCCGAAGCCGTGTTCATCGAAAATTATCCGCCTGCTGCTACTCTCATTCAGAAGAACCTCGATTCCCTCGGCATCCGTGGCGGTACGCGGATTCTCAGGCTCGACGCCCTCCGTGGCCTGCAGCGCCTCGCAGCGGAACACTCTCCCGCCAGCCCTTCTTTCGACATCGTTTTCCTCGATCCCCCGTATGCTGCCGCCGACGAATACCGCCGCGCCCTTACTTTTCTCGGCGCTGCTCCCTTCCTCGCGCCTGGCGCCCTCGTCATCGCTGAGCATCGCCGCACTTTTGAGCTTCCGGAGGTGCTCGGTCATCTCGAACGTGTCCGAGTGCAGCGTCAGGGCGACGCCAGCCTTTCCTTCTTCCGCGCCAATCCCACGGTCAACCCCAACCCGCCTGCGGCTCATCTATCCTCTTGACTCCCTGACTGGGCTATTCCCCCGCTCCAGGTCCCAGGCATAGCGCGATATAATTGAACTTTATGTCCAGCCCTTCCTTCCACGCTGACCCCTTCGACCTTCTTGGTCAGGCGGAACTCTATCCGCCCCACATCCTTCTGCCGGGCGAAGTTCAGCCAAAGCTGGAAATCGCCTGGGGCAGTTATCACCAGAATTTTCTCAGCAGTGTGGCCGCGTTCTTCAAACGCACTCATCTCTCAAAGGCCGTTCCCCTCACATTCGTCTTTCGGGATTGTCGAGTTGAAACGAACATCCCCAGCCGCGCTATTCTCGCCGCCGCACTGCTGCACATTGCCTTTGTGATTTTCCCCTGGCCGGATCTTCCAGCCACCCCCCGGCGCAATCCCGCTTTTGACAATACGGAACTCACTTGGTCTGGCCCCATCGAAGACTTGCCTCTTCTCGATGTTCCCCGCGCGAGGCCCACAACCCACTCGAAAGCGGAGCCGGATCCGGACCCGCCGCCTGCCGAGGAAAGTGTGGACGCCTATCACCCTCGCCAGCGCATTTACACGGATCCCGCTCACCCTACGCATCCGCGACAGACGCTGATCAACCCCTCGGCACCAGCGGAGGCCCCGAAATTCCTTCCCCAAATGCCCAACATCGTCCAACTGGCCGCCGCGCCAGCCCCGGCACGCCCGCGCGTGGAGATCAGCGAACAATCCTTAGCAAAACTTCATCCGCATCAGGCGAAAGCCGTTGCAACCACGGATACGCCTTCGCCAGACCTGCCGAATCTCGAGCAACACCCTGCGGAAATCAGTTTGGCGGCTGCTCCCACCGGACCCGCCCGGCCTAAACTCGAAATCAATGCGGGCTCCGCTCCCCGCGTCGCGTCCCGCACACAGACGGGTGATGCCGCCGCACCGGAGGTCCCCGCGGTACCTTCCGAGGTGAACGGCGGGGCAACCAGCACGTTTATTGCGCTTTCCGCAAATCCCGCGCCGCCGGCTCCCGTTGTCCCTGTTCCTCAAGGGAATCTCGCCGCGCGTGTTGCCATTTCACCCGAAGGCAAGCCCGGCGCGCCCGGTAATTCACCCGGCTCAACAAAATCTGGAAATGGAGGCTCAAATGGAAATGGAGCGGGTGGGGCAGGGAAGAGCGACATTGGCATCAGCATCAGCGGCGGCTCCCCGAGACCAAACGCAAACTCTTCGGGCCTCGGTGGTGGTGGGAAGTTGATCCTGCCGAAAAACCAATCGATCCTGAAACGTCCTGATCCGAATGCCGCCGTCGATGACCCGCCCGAGCGTATCGGCCCTCCGAACTTCGCCACGCTGCCCCCCGGCGCGAAGCCGGAGCAGATCTTCACCACGCGCCGCGTCTATTCCATGAACATCAACATGCCCAATCTGAACAGCGCCACGGGCAGTTGGGTCATCCACTTCTCCGAACTGCCTTTGAGTAATTCCGCGCATCGCCCGGGCGAAATCAGTGCCCCACTCGCGCTGCGCAAGGTTGATCCCAAATATCCGCAGGCTATGGTCTTGGATCATGTGGAGGGAGAAGTGATCCTCTACGGTGTGATCCGCCATGACGGCACTGTCGACAGCATTCAACTGGTGCGCGGCTTCGACGAGCAACTCGACGCTAACGCCATCGAGGCTTTCGCCCAATGGAAATTCCAACCTGCTACCAAGGATGGCCAACCCGTCGACCTCGAGGCTATCGTCCACATCCCCTTCCGCGGTCCTCAGTGGCGCTGATTTCTCTGTCCCGGAGCGGCACTGGCGGAAAGCGGTTGTGTCATCAACCTCGGAATTTGGTTTGAAGGGGTCTTCTGCGGGGCTCAAAATCCCAATTCCTGCAATTTCACCAACGTAAACAGCGCATGATTCACCGGCGTGGCCACCCCCAATTGTTCGCCCAACCGCGCCACATACCCGTTCAACGATTCAATCTCTGTGCGTTTCCCTCGCTCCATATCCTGTGCTGTCGACGACCGCGTCCCGCTCATCTGCTCGGCAATCTTCAGAGCGCCCGCGAGTGCCACCTTCGGATCCTCCAAACCCGGTGGGTGGATTCCCTTGGCGCGGGCCACGGCAAGCACTTCATCGACCAGCGTCTCGATGATGCGCCGCGCGTCGGCACTCGCGAAAATTTCCCCGTACGTGACGTGGCCCAGCGCGGAAATCGCATTCAGGGCACAGTTCCAGAGCAACTTCGTCCAGAGCTCCCCTTCGATGTTTTCCGAAATCCGGCAGGGCACCTTCGCCTGCCGAAATAGATTCGCGATTCGCTCCGTCCGTTCATTCCCCGGTCCCACCACCAAATCTCCCCGGCCCAGATGCTTCACGTGTCCCGGCGGCGACATCGCCGCGGCCACATACACCACGGCCGGAAGCGCTTCGATTCCCGCCACCGCCCTGATTTCCTCGGCGTTGTTCACGCCGTTCTGCAGGCTGACTACGGTCGTCGCGGGCGAAATATATTCCGCCAGACTCTTCGCTGCGCTCGCCGTGTCCGTTGTTTTCACGCAAAACAAGACAACTTCCGCCCCGGCCGCGGCGGCAATTTCCGTGGAAGCCTCGGGATGCACTGTCTCTTGAAACTGCACGGTATCCAGTTGCAGGCCTGATCTTTTCACCGCCTCAACAAACGCCTGCCGCCCGATCATCGTTACCCGCGCGCCTGCACGCGCCAGCATCCCGCCAAAGTAGCCACCGACCGCACCGGCTCCGATCACCGCCACTTTAGGCCAGCTCAAATCCCCGCTCATCGTTTTCCCTCGGTTGGCTGATTCATGGTTTACGTCAGGGCAGGCCCTTAAAAATGATTGCGCAGCTCCCGGAACGCCGGCAGGATGACCAGCTTCCCCGATCCCGCCAACACTGCTTCCTGCTCCAATTGCCACGTGTTCACATGAGGTATGTACACGGCGTTCAGGCCCGCTTCCATGGCCGGATTGATGTCGCTGCGCGGACTATTCCCGATCATCCAGCCGTAGGTCTTCACAATTTTGTGTTTATGCACCAGCGCGCCGTAAGTCTTGGAGTCCTTCTCGGAGACGATTTCGATCGCCTCAAAAAATCCCTGCAGCCCGGAGCGTTCCACCTTCGCCGCCTGTTCCGCCGGCTCACCTTTTGTAAACAGGATCAAGCGGTGCCGCTCCGTCAGATACGCCAGCGTCTCCGGCACTCCGTCCAGTATCTTGGGGGGAGTCCGCTCAAGCTCCACCACGCGATTGTGCACCTGTGCCAACACCTCGCGCTGCGCCATCTGGTCCGCCAGTTTCAGGTAAGTCTCTTCGAGTGACCTGCCAAAACTCCGCACCCCGTAACCGTACTGGCGTATATTCTTGCGTTCCGTTTCGTTCAGGATGTGCCGGATGTACGCCCGGCTGTATCCGGAGGGTTCCACCATGCTGATGAAATCTTCGATCAGCTTCTCGAAGAAAACATTATTTTCCCAGAGTGTGTCGTCTGCATCGATCAGCAGTGTGTGTCGCTTCATGGTTTTGCGATGATGACCCCTCTGGACAGTAGTGCTTTCAACGATTCTCCGGGGGCAGGGTTTAGTGTATCAGCCCCAGTGCCTGCGCCGCTCGCACATGCCCCGCTCCCGAGGACGCCGAGAGCAGCAGCACACGCGGCTTGCGGTTCAATAGCTGGGCTTCGCTCATCCGGCGCCCGCGCCTACGCGCTCTTCCTCTTGCCCGTCGAAAGCTTCTCCAGGATCACGCCGCCCAGCTTTTGCAACTCTCCGAACCGCGTCAGATACTCCTGGAATTCCTGATTCAGCAGTTGTGCGTCTTGCGGCCCCAACTGATTACGCAGAATCATGTCGCGCAACTTCACCGGGTGCGGCAGCAGACCATCCTCCCGCAGTTCTTCCAGCGCCAGATTTGGATTGTAGTGGTACATGCATGTCCCCCCAAGAGTCCTACGTGATCCACAAGAGAAAGACTCTCCACCGACTATTCTATGCAAAATGCCGAAATACGGGTTGCAATCTGGTGGGACGCCCTGGGGAGGCCCGTTACGCGGCCGAAGCCCGCACGGGCACAAATTCATAGCGCTCGATGCGCGCGGCAATGCCTGTCTTGCCGTTGCCCGTGGGCTCTACCCGCACAACCTTTCCGTGGCAGCGGATGTGCACGTCGCCGGCGGAAATCACCTGCTTCGGCAGGGTCAGAACAAAATCAATCTCGTTTCCACTCTCAAATGTAGCTTCGGTCAGAAAGTACAGGCCGCGGTAGCTCACGTCACGAGTGTGCGCTTTCAATTCCGGGCTATTCGCATCATGTGCCATCACCCGAACGGGCAGGGTCATGACAAAGCGTCGTGCTTCGCGCCTGTCCGACAAATCACCCATCTTTTACCCCCTGGAGCTTGACCGGGGGCGAAAGTAACATCCGCCGCCGTAAAGTTCAATCCGAAATTCTGACTTTTTAGGTCTAGTACGACAAACTCGCGTAGTGGCAGGTATAGAACTCCCCTATCCCACCATGCCAACTGGAGCGCCTTCCTCCAGTTTTGCACAGTGCCACTTGCTCGATGCTCTCTTCGCGGGTTCTTTCCTTTCAGGTACACTTTTCCTGGCCTTTTATGCGCCTTTCCCACGATTCCCGCAATCTCTTTCTTGAAGGTCCTGCAGGCCGTTTGGAGGCCATTCTCTGGACCCCAACCCGCTCCGCGCCTCCCACGCTCGCGGCCGTGGTCTGCCACCCTCACCCCCTTTACGGCGGCACGCTCCACAATAAGGTCGTCTACCAGGCCGCAAAATCCCTGGATGCCCTGGGTATTCCCGTCTTGCGATTCAATTTTCGTGGTGCGGGTCTTAGCGCCGGCGCACACGATCGTGGTCAGGGCGAGCAGGGCGACGTCCGGGCCGCCATCGATTTTCTTGCCTCGGGATTTCCCGGCGCCACGGTGCTTCTCGCCGGTTTCAGTTTCGGAAGCTGGGTTGGACTTCGTGTCGGCCGCGCTGATCCGCGTGTCACGGATCTGATTGGCCTTGGCATTCCCGTTAACAACACCGATTTCACCTATCTGTGGAGCTGCGCGAAGCCCAAGCTATTCGTTCAGGGCGCCGATGATGAGCACGGCGCGCGGAGCAAAGTTGCCGAACTCGTTGCCGCCTTGCCCGGTGAAAACGAACTGGTCATCGTCGATCACGGCGACCATTTCTTCTCCGGTCATCTGCACCAACTCGATCAGGCCATCACCAACTGGGTTGTTCGCCGCCACCCCGAACTCGCCCAATCCTGACCCGCTTACACGCCTTCACCCTGCGAAAACAATTTGTTGAACTCCTCAATTCCTGCCGGCGCCACCCTCACCAGCTGCGTATTCGCTTCCACGTGGGCCACCCGCGACATCCCCACGAGCGCCGTGGAAATTCCCGGCGACGATCGCGCAAACTGCAGCGCCCGTTCCACGTCATTTCCCAGTCCCAGCGCCTCGGCCACGAATCCCGGCAGGTTCTGCGCCACCTGCCCTTGCAGCAGGGAAGCGCTCGCAATCAACGTGATGCCCAGCTCGCCGGCCGCCTCCATCATGGTCTTCGCGCTACCGCCCACAGTCTGGTTTCCCAGAGTCAGCGCCTCCGTCATCGCGAGGTTGTACGGAAGTTGCACAAACCGGAATCGGTGATGCTCTCCTGCAATCTCTCTTGCCAAACCGGCAATTTCCGCCAGTTGCATCGCATCCCCCGCGCTTGCGTTCTGCCGGAACCCATTCCACGTTGCCATGCCGTAGTACTGAATCCGCCCGCGCGCGGCCGCCGATTCCAGAAAAACAAACGCGTCTCGTACACGCCGCAAAAAATCTGCTTTCGGAATTTCGCTCAGTTGTGTTTCCGGGTTGTGCAGGTAGTAGATGTCCACGCACTCCACGCCCAGATTTTTCAAGCTTCGCCCCAACTGGTTTTCCAGGAACCTCGGCGCCATGCAATGGCTACCGCCCGCAATGTCCTTTGCCGTGAAGATGCCCTTCTGGATGTACTCCTCGAAAAAATATTGATTGAGATCCGCCGGCATGGTTCCATCCGGCGTCAAATATCCTCCCTTGGTACACAGGACCACTTCTCCGCGCCCGAACCCCTTGTTCGCCAGCACCTTCACGGCTGTGCCAACGCTCCGCTCGCTTCGCTGCAGCCGGTAATTGATCGCCGAATCGATGAAGTTGATTCCATTCTCCACCGCGGCCACCAGCGCCGCCGCATACCCTGCGTCCATGTTCTCATTCGGCTGGCCCAGGTACGTTCCCGCCCCCAGCGAGGAAATCGTCAATCCCTGGGCTTCGCGGAAATGTCCCTCTGCCGCGTGGCCCGCAAACTTCGCTGCATAATTCCTGGTTCCTTCTTGCGTTGCTCCCCGGCTCATTTCGGCTCCTCGCTCTTCACATTTCCTTCTGGAACG
>Ga0209039_10000145_pt1 | contig 64339 bp, 63 predicted proteins | sample BogFormECP12_OM1_FD_188238 | JGI IMG/M metagenome (GOLD analysis project Ga0209039, IMG submission 188238) | Bog forest soil microbial communities from Calvert Island, British Columbia, Canada - ECP12_OM1 (SPAdes) (version 2) | ecosystem: Environmental > Aquatic > Freshwater > Wetlands > Bog ...
GCCCAGTTGGAAGTATGCCACGACAAGTTCACCCTTTCAAGCCAAATTGGAATCTACTGAGACTGGCAAATTTGAAAATTCAGGAGAATCGCAAAGATGCAATACAAACTTCTTATTGATGGACAATGGGTCAATGCCGGCCCGATGATGGAAGTGAAGAATAAATATAATGGCCAAACCGTTGCTGTATTGCCGAGCGCCCGCCGCGAAGATGTGGATGCGGCGATTGCTGCGGCTCAGCGCGCCGCGGCAGTGATGGCCGATATGCCCGCCCATAAGCGCGCCGAGATTCTGTTTAAAACCGCGTCGCTGTTGCGCGAGCGTTCCGAAGATTTGGCGAAGACCATCGCTGCTGAGGCGGGTAAGGCTCTCAAGTTTGCACGCGCCGAGGTGGATCGCGCCATCAGCACATTTACGATTGCATCGGAAGAAGCCAAGCGTATACATGGCGAGACGTTTCCGCTGGATGCCGTTCCTTCAGGCGAAGGATATTTTGGATTCTGGGTGCGCCGTCCCGTTGGCGTGATCGCCGCGATCAGCCCATTCAACTTTCCGTTGAATTTGGTTGCGCATAAAGTTGCGCCTGCGCTTGCTTCAGGTAATTCGCTTGTTCTGAAACCTGCTACATCCACGCCGCTTGCCGCAGTGAAATTATGTCAGGCATTGCAGGATGCGGGTTTGCCTGCCGGGGCAATCAACTTAATTGTCGGCTCAGGCGGAACGGTGGGCGAATGGCTCGTCACCGACCCGCGCATCGACAAGATCACGTTTACTGGCAGTCCGCCCATCGGCGCGCATATTCTGGCAGTGGCTGGAATTAAGAAAGTTACGCTTGAATTGGGCAACACATCGCCTGTCATTGTCGCACCCGATGCGGATTTGGATTTTGTCGCCAAGCGCTGTGCGGTCGGCGCCTATTACAATTCGGGGCAAGTCTGCATTTCGGTTCAGCGCATCTATAGCCAGAAACAAGTGTATGAACCGTTTGCCGAAAAATTCGTCAAGGCCACGAATGCGATGGTGGTCGGTGATCCGCTCGATGAGCGCGTGGATGTCGGGCCGATGATTGACTCGAAGGAAGTGGATCGCATCGAAAGCTGGGTCAAAGAAGCGCAGGCATCAGGCGCAAAAATTCTAACGGGCGGTAAACGTGATGGCACGGTTTATTATCCAACGGTGTTGACCAACGTTAGTGCCGATATGAAAGTTGTTGCCGAGGAAACGTTCGCTCCGGTGGCGTCCGTGATTTCATGTGATGACTTTGACGAGTCACTGCGACAAGCCAACAATACCAAGTTCGGACTTCAAGTTGGAGTCTTCACCAAAGATATTGATCGCATTCTGAAAGCGGTCAAGCGCTTGAACTTCGGCGGCGTGATCATCAACGACACGCCCAACTTCCGCACCGATCACATGCCATATGGCGGCAATCGTCAAAGCGGGTTGGGACGCGAGGGCGTCAAGTTTGCGATGGAAGATATGACCAATATTCAAATGGTTGCCATTCGTCAGAGTTCGTAATTTTCAAACGAAGGAGAGATGATATGGAGCACAAACTATGGATTGGTGGCAAGTGGGTGGATAGCAAAGGCGGCGGTAAGATATCTGTTGAGAATCCCGCAACCGGCAAGAAAATTGCCGAAGTCATGGATGCCAGCCCGGAGGATGTGGACCTCGCAGTGCAAGCTGCCAAGCGAGCGTTTTATGATGGTCGCTGGTCGCGGCTTGTTCCATCGGAAAGATCGAAGGCAATATGGAAATTGGCCGATCTTCTTGAAAAACATGCTGAGGAATTTGCAAAACTCGAATCGGAGAATACCGGCAAGCCGTATAAGTTTGTGAGCCTCGGCGCAGATCTGATGTTCTCGATTGATAATCTACGCTTTTTCGCCGGAGCGGCGCGCGATACACATGGTTCGCATGCCGGTGAATATTGGCCGGGTTATACATCTATGTATCGCCGCGATCCGGTCGGTGTTGTGGGACAGATCGCTCCGTGGAATTATCCGCTGATGATGGCTGTGTGGAAAATCGGACCTGCATTGGCTGCGGGATGCACGACAGTCTTCAAGCCTGCCTCACTCACGCCACTGACAAGCCTCATGTTGGCTGACATTATCAAAGAAGCAGGCATGCCCGATGGTGTGGTCAACATCATCACCGGACGCAAGGCGGGTCAATTGCTCGTTGAGCATCCCGATATTCGAATGATCAGCGTCACGGGTTCGACGGAAGTAGGTCAGACCATCATGAAGACCGCCGCGAACACGATCAAGCGTGTTCATTTGGAATTGGGCGGCAAGGCGCCGGTGTTGGTCTTTGAAGACGCGGATGTGGATTTGGTTGCGGCGAAAGTTGCATTTGCCGGAACCATCAACACGGGTCAGGATTGCACCGCCGCGACGCGTGTATACGTAGCTGAGAGTCTTTGTAAGAAAGTTGAAGAGGCACTTGTGGAGGCAGTTCGCAACACGAAGATTGGCGATCCGTTTGCGGATGATACGTTGATCGGACCAATGATTTCTGGCGGACAACGCGATTCGGTGAATGGGTTTGTGGAACGCGCCAAGAAAGACGGGGCTAAGGTGTTGACCGGCGGACGTGTCCCCAAAGATTTCCAGCAGGGATATTATTACGAGCCAACGATCATTGCCGGCGCGGCTCAAAAATCTGAGATTATTCAATCCGAAGTTTTTGGGCCAGTGCTTACGATCAATTCATTCAAGGATGAAGAAGAAGCAATCATGCTGGGCAATGACGTGGTATATGGTCTCGCTTCCTCAGTCTTCACCAAAGATGTCGGACGCGCAATGCGCGTTTCCGAACGGTTGGAATTTGGAACGGTGTGGGTCAACGATCACATCCCGTTGGCATCCGAGACTCCGCATGGTGGATTCAAACAGTCCGGCTTTGGCAAGGACCTTTCCGCGGAGGCCGTTGGTGATTATCAGGTTACCAAGCATGTGATGATCGCGCGGTAAATTTAACTTCCTTGGGAAAGGGACAAAAAAAGCCCCGTCCCGTTTTTGAATGAAAAAGGAATTGATAATGAGTCAACTTTACGAAGAAAATTTCCCGCACATGTCTCCTGCTTGGAGTCGCATCTTCAATTTTGTGGCAGAGCGTGCTGAAGGCTCGTATATCTACACCGATGACGGGCGCAAACTGCTCGATTTTACCTGCGGCATTGGCGTGACCAATACTGGTCATTGCCATCCGAAAGTGGTCGAAGCGATTCGCGAGCAAGCCGGGCTCTTCCTACACGCTCAAGCGAACATTGTCATCCACAAACCTATGTTGCAATTGATCGAAGAGCTACGAAAGATTGTTCCATCTTCGATTGACAGTTACTTCTTCACCAACTCTGGAGCGGAGGCAGTGGAAAACGCAGTCAAAATCGCGCGTGCCTCAACTGGTAAGCCAAACATCATCGTGTTCAGCGGTTCCTTTCACGGACGCACTGCTGCGACCATGGCCTTGACTACGTCTAAAACCGGATATCGCACCGGCTTCGGCCCGTTGCCATCGGGCGTTTTTGTCTCGCCGTTCCCGTATGCATTTCGTCTCGGCATGAGCGAAGAACAAGCCAGTCAGTATGCTTTGGAACAGCTTGAATATTTACTCGCCTCGCAGACCGCGCCGAAAGAGACCGCGGCCATTTTAATTGAATCTGTTTTGGGCGAAGGCGGGTATATTGTCCCGCCCGCTTCGTTCATGAAAGGTCTGCGTCAGATCGCTGATAAAAATGGAATCATGTTGATTTGCGATGAAGTCCAATCCGGGTTTGGACGCACGGGTAAATGGTTTGCCTTTGAGCATTATGGTATTTTGCCGGACATCATGACGGTCGCGAAGGGAATTGCATCTGGTCTTCCGCTTTCGGGCGTGTTTACCCGAACCGAGATCATGAAGAAAGTGGATATCGGTTCCATTGGCGGGACCTATGGTGGCAACGCGGTCGCGTGTGCGGCAGGAGTTGCAACCATCCGCACCATGAAAGAGGAAAAGATGCTGGAAAACGCCAATGAACGCGGTTTGCAATTGATGACTGGCTTGAGAAAGCTCCAGGAAGAATATCCTCAGATTGGCGATGTGCGCGGCAAAGGTTTAATGATTGGAACCGAGTTCATGGTCGGCAACCGACCTGAAAAATCCAAGCAGATGGTCAAAGAGATTGTCCATACTGCGGAAGACAATAATTTGCTATTGCTCACATGCGGGACCTACGATAACGTTGTGCGTTGGATTCCGCCGTTGAACGTTACCAGTGAACAGATCAATCATGGCTTGAAAATCTTTGAAGGCGCGTTGAAGAGCGAGGTCAAATTAGCTTCAAAACAATTTCAATATTAAACTTCCGAATTTTTTACTTTTTTCATTTTCGGATGAAACACATATCTTGGAGATTCTTTCGAAACGCCGAAACATCGTTTGCGGTTTTCTCTGGCGATTCGCCATGGAGGAGCGCGCGCTTCAAGAATCTTGTGATCTCATTCATATGTTCGGGCTTCATGCCGCGTCGCATGATTTCCGTCGTACCGAGCCGTAGACCATTTGAGTCACCATAAACTTCTGGAACGGGCAGACCGATTCCACTGGCAAGGATATTTGCTTTACGTCATAATCTTGATACGGGTCTGTCCGCCGCAGATTGATATGATGTTATTTCACCTTTTGCGGATCAATGACGGGCAAACCCACCTTTCCTAATTTTAGTAATATCCTATTGACAAGAGCAACAGATCAGCGGGTACCCAAAAAAGAAACCTCACTGTATTATGAATTCCCATATCACATCTAAGAGATGATGAAAGAAGTCGGATAATGAAACCGAATCCCGTGAGCTTAGCGAACACAACGCCTCAAGGGATTCGGAAATCGTAAATCTCCCATAATTTGGATCTGGGTTTAGATGTAAAGATATTTCATCAACTAGTAGACGACCGTTGCGGATCAAACGATTCCCGGCATGTCCATCAAGAAAGTAGTTGAATAAGTCGGGTTAAACACTTAGGCGCCTATCAAGCTGAAGCCATAAACAGCCTCTGACGTGCCACCTCAATAAATCACTTTGTATGTGTGATGTGCTCTGGCTGTGTTAGTACTTATCCGAAAACTTATCTGTGCAAATTTGTTATCCATAAGTTTAACGAATGTGCAAGGCTGTTATACAACTCTGGGTTTGATCTTTGAAAATGTTGAAGAGGACTCGCGAAAGGTAGCAATAAAGCCATTCCAATAGATTCGATGACAAGAACGATGATAAATACTGAATACAGTATCCGACTGACGATTCGACTACTAAGAAACTGATACCCTTGCCAGATCCCAATTGAAGTGATCAGAGAGAGGGTAGGGAAAGAATCCATTATGAAGCGGCTATCAGCCCAGAAGTACAAAAGGATGGTTGCAAATGCGAGAAGAAAGCATCCAAGGAAACCGACAATAATCCAATTTAGAAATCGGTATTGTGTAGAAGTTCCTTCAAGTCTCCCGCGCTGTAAGAGGCTTTTGAGCAGAAGTGCGGCAGGTGGAATCAGAGAGAATATTGCAAGGGGCGCAACATAGAACAACCCCACCATTTGTTTTGCAGTATATATGTGGGGAGAGTAATTATTATAATATACATTCATCAGTGAGCGGTTTATGATTGGTTTTATGAACGGAAAAATTTTGGACAGGTGTGGAGGATTCAGCAAATACATATATAAATTGGGTGCAACATAGCGCGGCAAGAATAGCGCATTATAATTTTCGTAGTTCACTGAGTAAATCTGGTAACGGAGACCAAATTCCAAAGGCGAGCCAAAACGCGCCCAGTTATACCAAGATATGATAATCGCCCCACATATCAATGGCAAAGTTAAGGCTACTAGGGCGCGTACAGGTTGTAATGAACCTTGGTGGCCCAAAAGAATCCACCACACACTCATCAGAAAAAAGAAAGTTACGGGAATCGCCATCGTAGCTCGAGATCCAACAGCCAAAGAAAAAAGTATACCTGCCAGAACCAATCTCTTGAGTGAAAAAGTGGGTTTGTCCAATCCTACAACAAGGAAATATATCCCTCCAATAAAGAAAAACTGGCCGGCCACAACAGCGACTTCGTAGATTAAGGGTATATTTAAATTCCAGAGCAGAGGTTCTGCTAAGCCTGCAAAGAGCAACGAAACGGCAAGCGTCCATTCTGGTAATAAATAAAAAAAACGGCGCCAGAGGTAGAGTATCAAAAGGGATTGAAAGACGAGTAAGCCGAGTGAAAAGGCGAAACCTGGAAATTGATCATTGATCGTCCCGGGTATAAACAGCTTTGGAATAATCAGCAGGAGTGCTGGCGCAGGTCCCCAGTAATAAAATAACTTCCCATTATAAAGAGATGTATCCACATACTGGATCGCAATTGAAATGTCGTGAGTCGTTTCGGGGTTGTATGGATTAGGAAGTTGAAACAGGGCAGGGTTAGGCTGAATTTGAAGGTCGAGTTTCCCCTTCATAAAGCTATTGGCTAATCGATCGTACATGGTTGCGCCGGAATTCGGTGGCCACTGAGTCCACAACCCGGTTGTGCTGAACCATAAATAGATAATAGCAGAGATTAAAGTGCATATGCCTGTGACAAGATATGCGCCAGCAGGTTTTGCGGTCATAGGACTCTCTGAAATCGAACGACTTTTCCGCCTCAAGGCTGGAATCAAAAAGGCACATAGAATCAAAACCAAACCAAGAGTAAATAGTAAAACGCGCCCGTTTCTCCAGCTTGTGCTATGTGCTGATCCCCATGATCCTGCAAAAAATGCCATTGCAATTGCTATAATTCCCGAACCCGAAAGAATGATGTTACCCCATGATTTTTTCATTGGAAATGGTCGCCGCGCGAAGAATGTCTTATCTCCAAGACCCAATTGCCTTTTGACGTGATTGAGTGAGATGGACGATAACGACCTTGCCCAATCTTATATGCATATCACGAGTATATCATGTTGTAGTTTTCGGAAAATTATATCTGATGACTGCTATCCGCACATGTATATTATGGGAAACCCAACTTAGAACGGGAGATTGCTATACTATTCGGTTATAACGGGAAATTCTTCATTTGGATTTGATCAAAGGTACTCTCAGCATCGAGGCGCCGCTCCATGAGAGAAGAAAAGATGTTGAAGAATGCTAATGAGCGCGGCGCGCAATTGATAATCGGTCTGCGAAAGCTCCAAGAAGAATATACGCAAATTGGCGATGTGCGCGGCAAAGGCTTGATGATCGGAACCGAGTTCATGGTCGGCGACCGATCAGGCAAAGCCAAGCCGATGGTCAAGGATATCATCCATGCTGTAGAAGATCAAAACCTTTTGTTGCCGACGTGTGGTACATACGATAATGTAGTTCGCTGGATTTCACTATTAAATGTCACGAGCGAACAAATCAATGATGGATTGAAAGCATTTGAAGGCGCATTGAAAACCATCATCAAATAATCTTCAAGCAAAGAGTTTTCTTTATTAACGTCAAACTTCTGAAAATCTGAGGGCTTCGGAAGTTTTGCATGAGAGCCACCAAAGGGATTCGGACCCTTGACCTGGCGTTTACGAAACGTCTGCTCTACCGGCTGAGCTATGGTGGCCTTTAGATTGAGCGGCGGGGATTATAAAGGAGAAAGACCAAACTCGCAAGTTTTTGTATACAAGCATCGTCTATAATGGTTGGGAGAAAAATGTTACGCGTTGCAATGCTTTCTTATCACACTTGTCCGCTTGCAATCCTTGGCGGAAAAGACACCGGCGGGATGAACGTCTATGTCCGCGATTTGACGCGCGAATTGGGGAGATTGGGAATCCATGTAGATGTATTTACGCGCTCACAGGATGAACATGTGCCGCATGTGTTGCATGATCTTGGTTATGGCAACCGTGTGGTCCATGTGCCAGCTGGTCCCGAGGTCCCGTTGGCGAAGCGGGAACTAACCGATTACATTCCCCAATTTGTGAACGGCATCAAAGCATTTGCCGCGGAAAAAGGAATCCATTACGACATCATTCATAGCCATTATTGGATGTCAGGGCTGGCTGCCGAATCGCTTTCGGATGCATGGGGTGGAATTCCAATTGTTCACATGTTCCACACTTTGGGGGAGATGAAGAACCGCATCGCCCAATCTGACGAGGAACGCGAAAGCCCCGAACGAATTGCAGGCGAGAAGCGTATCTTGGCGCGCGTTGATCGCGTTGTGACAGCAACTCTAGCAGAGCGAACTCAATTACGCTTTCTCTACAAAGCAGATGACCGAAAACTGATTACCATTCCACCGGGGGTGGATATTAGCCACTTTTATCCAATCCCATCTGACGAAGCGAAAATGGCGATTGGACTCAAGCCGGATGTCCGCATGATTTTATTTGTTGGCCGCATCGAACCGCTCAAGGGAGTGGATACACTCATTCGAGCCATGTCATGTCTGAAACTCAATAATCCCGGTCATCCTGTTCATCTTGCCATCATCGGCGGTGAGCCGGATGCCAGTCCGCAACAGATGAGCGTTGAGATGGCGCGTTTGCAAAAGTTGTGTGACGAACTGGCTTTAGACCAAACCGTTATCTTTTTGGGCAAGCGTGGGCAAGACACTTTGCAATATTATTATTCCGCGGCTGAGGTGCTAGTCATGCCCTCACATTACGAATCGTTTGGCATGGTCGCCTTAGAGGCAATGGCTTGTGGTACGCCCGTGATCGCCTCTGAAGTGGGCGGGCTGGGATTTTTAGTGCAGAATGGCGAAACAGGCTACACCATTCCCAATGGCGACCCCGATGTTCTTTGTGATAAACTATCAATGATATTGAACGATGCCGGTTTACGCGAGACGATGGGCAGGCGCGCTGCCGAGTACGCTCAATCCTATACCTGGGATAAGATTGCTGCTCAGGTTATCAACGTGTATCAGGCTTTACAAAATAAAGAAAACGGAATCCATGAGCGGGTCCCGTTATAAATACTTCACGAAGAGAGCGGCGCAGTTCCTCGCATCCATCTTATATTATCCGGTTTTTTAAGAGCCCCGGTTCCGCTTGAACGCCGCAACAACATATTCAAGCGTGCGATCAGCACTGCGCTTGGCACTGGTTTGACAATGAAATCGTCTGCGCCGGCATCCAATACTTTAGCCACCATGGTGGGATCATTGATCGCGGAAAGCACCAGAATCGGTATTTTGCTAAATGTGCGGATTTTTTCGCACATTTCCCAGCCGTTGATATCAGGCATCATTAGATCAAGTGTAATTACGTTAGGAGATTTTTCAGCAATTAATCGTAATCCATCCTCGCTGTTGTTGGCAGTGATTACATCAAATCCATGTGTACGAAGGATGATTGAGAGCAGTTCGGTAATCGCGTAATCGTCATCTATAGCGAGAACTGTTTTGTTTGTAGTCATGCGCCAATTATCATCGATTCGAGGCGCTTTCTACTTTGCAGATTATTTACAAATTAAGACGAATATGGATGATTTTTGTCAATGGGCAAACGGCTTTTTTTTGGTAGAATACTTGACGATCTAATACGTATTTTCGAACTTAGGAGGCTCGAATGAAAAAGTGGGTTTACCTGTTTGATGAGGTAAAGGAAGTTGAAAAAATCAGGGGCGGCGATTGGGACGAAGTGAAGGGTTTGGTAGGCGGAAAAGGTGCGGGGTTGCTGGATATGACTCGCGCCGGTGTACCGGTTCCGCCGTTCTTCACGGTTACCACGGAAGCGTGCAATGAGTTCCAGAAGGCAGGAAAGTTCCCGGCGGGAATGTGGGCGCAGGAATTAGCGGCGTTGAAAATGATCGAAAAAGCGACCGGCAAGAAGTTCGGCGATCTGAAGAATCCTTTGCTAGTTTCATGCCGCTCTGGCGCAAAGTTCTCGATGCCTGGCATGATGGATACGGTGCTTAACATTGGTCTCACCGACGAGACTGCGGCCGGCATGGTAGAACTGACTGGCAATCCGCGCTTTGTCTACGATGCATACCGGCGCTTGGTCGAGATGTTTGGAACGGTAGTGCTGGGCATTCAGGATGAAGCCTTTGAGGAACCGCTGAAAGAATATAAGAGCCGAAAAGGTTACAAGCTCGATACGGAAATGACCGCTGATGATTGGAAGCACATGGTCAGCGTTTTCCGCGAAGTTGTTAAGAAGCACATTGGCTTTGATTTTCCACAGGACCCGTTCAAGCAGTTGGAACTTGCAACGGAAGCTGTCTTCAAATCATGGAATGGGAAGCGGGCGGTCGATTATCGTAACCACGAAGGCATTCCTCATGATCTCGGAACCGCGGTCAACATCGTGACGATGGTCTTTGGCAACATGGGCGATGATTCCGGCACCGGCGTAGCGTTCACGCGCAACCCGTCCACGGGCGACAAGAAGATGATGGGTGATTACCTTCTCAACGCACAGGGCGAAGATGTGGTGGCCGGCATCCGCAATACCGACCCGATTGAAAATCTTAAGAATCACATGCCCGAAGCCTATCACCAGTTCATGGACATCACTGCCAAACTGGAAAAGCATTATAGGGATATTCAGGATGTGGAGTTCACCATCGAGCGCAAGAAGTTATGGATGCTTCAGACGCGCGTCGGCAAACGCACGGCCAAGGCTGCTGTCAAGATTGCGGCGGATATGGTGAATGAGGGACTCATCACACGTGAAGAAGCAGTAAAGCGCGTCACGCCGGAACAGGTAGATGCCTTGCTTCATCCGCAGTTTAACGCAGAGGCATTGAAGAACGCGGATAAGGCAGGCACGCTGTTTGCCAAAGGTGTGAATGCCTCGCCGGGTGCAGCAGTCGGTCAGGCTTATTTTGATGCGGACACCGCTGAGAAAATGGCCAAGGAACACAAACAGGATGTCATCATGGTTCGTCCGTTCACCAAACCGGATGATGTGCATGGCATGATCGCCGCCAAAGGCGTCCTGACCAGCGAAGGCGGCGCGACTTCCCACGCGGCGGTGGTGGCCCGGCAGTTTGGTATTCCGTGCATTGTGGGCGCGTCCATGATCAAGATCAATCTCGAAACACGCATCATGTCGGTTGATAATAAGACCGTGCGCGAAGGCGAATGGATTTCCGTGGACGGCACCACCGGTAATGTCTTTATAGGTAAGGTTCCGATGACTGCGGCGTCTTTGGAAGAGCAGACCGAATTGATGACGCTGTTGAAATGGGCGGACGAAATTTGCGCCCGCAAAGATCTCCGTGTTGCGCCGAAAGGCTGGCCGACACGCGGTTTGATGGTTTGGGCTAATGCGGACTATCCAAGAGATGCGCGCCGCGCTCGTTCGTATGGCGCAGTTGGCATCGGTCTATGCCGAACCGAGCACATGTTCTTCGAGCCGGAGCGCTTGCCGATTGTCCAGCGAATGATCCTTGCGGAAACCAGCGAGGCCCGCACTAAAGCTTTGAATGAATTGCTCCCAACCCAGCGCAAAGACTTCGATGGACTCTTCGAAGCGATGGACGGATATCCGGTCATCATCCGCTTGATTGACCCGCCTCTTCATGAATTCATGCCGTCGGAAGAAGCTTTGCTCGAAGAAGTCATCACGATGCGTGTCAAAGGTGAGACGGCTGGTTTGGCTGAGAAAGAGAAATTGTTAAAGTCCATTCAAGGCATGCACGAATCGAATCCGATGATGGGCCTGCGCGGCGTGCGATTGAGCATTGTTATGCCGGAGATCGTTGAGATGCAGGTGCGCGCCATCTTCGAGGCCGCAGCGGATTGTGTTCTGCGCGGTATCGTGGTCAAGCCGGAAGTGATGATCCCGTTGACCGGCACGGTCAAAGAGTTGGAATGGATTCAGCCCCGCTTGATCCGCATCGCTGCGGCAGTGCTGGCTGAGAAGAAGATCCAGAAACTGGATTACAAATTTGGCACGATGATCGAAATCCCGCGCGCCGCAGTGACTGCGGAGGAGATTGCCAAACATGCCGAGTTCTTCTCGTTTGGCACGAACGACTTGACGCAGATGACCTTTGGTTATTCACGCGATGATGCTGAACGTAACTTCCTCGTGACGTATGTGGAGCAGGGCATCCTGCCGAAGAATCCATTCCAGACGTTGGATCGCGACGGCGTGGGACGCTTGATGAAGATGGCGATTGAAGATGGACGCAAGACACGACCTGAACTCGAAGTGGGCATCTGCGGTGAACATGGCGGCGATCCCGACTCGATTGAATGGTGCCACATGATTGGCAACAACTACGTTTCCTGCTCGCCATTCCGTGTGCCGATTGCACGCTTGGCCGCGGCGCACGTGGCGTTGAAATATGCACCGAAGAAGAGTGCCAAGAAAACGGCAGCGCAAAAGAAGAAAGTAGTTGCTAAGAAAGCGGTAAAGAAAGCAAAAGCTAAGACCGCAAAACGCAAATAACGAATTAAATCAGACTTCCGAAGTTTTTAAAAAACTTCGGAAGTCTTTGCGTATTATGCAAAGCTGCTATACACTTTGTGGTCACTCATATATGTTTCTTGTCGGGTACAATATCGAAATGTTTCAATAGCCCTGATTCGAATAGCAAGCATAGATTTTCCAATTTAATAGAGCATTCTATCGGTTTCTTATTTCTGACAGACAAAATAGCTGTTTCATCAAATTCAAGTACTAAGATCGCTCGATGAATAAAATCGGAACGAATTTGATAAAGTAGTTTGGATAATACGTCAATCGACTCTTCTGAATCGCTAGGACTGCTCGACTTTCTAGATTCATCCGATATCACTAATGTATTGCGTATAAAAACCTTCGCAGACACGTCCAGAAATCTGAAAAACTTGACTATGTTCGAGGTGTTGCCGTGTTCAGCTTTATATGCTTGATACCTTAATCCTGCTTCCTTGGGTGTGGTAATAGGAAAAACATCTTTCTTCTTATTTCGTATCAACCATTGATAAAAATCGATGAATTCATCTTCTTCGTACATAGATTCTATTAGTGCAACGATCGCTATGAATTTATAAGTTTGATCAACAAACGCAAGTTCCTCAACGTTATACTTATTGCTTGAATATCCGCCCTCTTTCACCAAAAAATAAGTAGTAGCTAGCGAGCCGAAGGAATTCGTTTTTGTTTTTATTTGAATCAATAGAATTGTACTTTTGATGAAAACTAACACGTCCATTGAAGTAGCTCTGAAACATTATCCAAGCGTAATCAAGAAAGTGACCCTCATTTTCAATGAATCTCTTGTTCTTCATTCTATTGCTCCCTGATCTGCATATTCAATCATCATGTCTTCTGGCGAAACTTTCATGCTTTTGAAATTCTCGAAAGTCAGGTCGCGAAAGGTCAACCCGCGCGATTGATCATTTTGTTCTCTATTCAATTGCAAAATTCTCAGATCTAAAATTGCTGTGGTACCTTCCATTTTGAGCAGTGAACATGAGTACGCAAAAATCGGGGTCAGTTACCCCTTTGGGATAATACATTTCATCGCCTTGCCTCCAGATCATTTCTTTTGAAGCGCTATCTTGCAAGACTCCCATAGTGCCCTGAAGTATAACGCCCTTGAAAGATCTTCTATCGAAGAAATATATGCAGGCTTTCGGGTTGTTGAGATATTGCCTTACCCTCATTGAGGATGTAATGGTCGTGAAGTATATCTGCTTGATGCCTTCCCTTATCCTCGGTGGAAGCATTGCCTTTGAGTTGGGGAACCCATCTTCATCCACGGAGCTGACAATCGAAACACTTGCCTTGTCGATCATATTGCCGATTGTCTTGCTCGCATCTCTCATTCAATTTTTTTCCTTCAAATAACTAGTGTTGAAGCGGATCGCATAAGAGCTTATAGACGGTCGGTATTAAATCCGAATAAGAATATTATACGGCATTTGTACATCCTTCTTCTCACTTGTCTTAGAATAGGATTTGTCTTATAGTATGTAAGCATTTGGAAACCCATGGCTATATCCCTCAGCGCAGGTCGCAGGGCAAGTTATCGAATGCTTTTATCAGATGGATCTTGATTGGAAAGAGGCTGACATGATTGGTTATACAAGCACCACTCGAGAATGTTCTGCAAGTCGAATCCACCCCAGCCTGTACCAGGCTGTTCGGGAATATTTTCAAACGCATCAGTTGGGGGATTTGGACGCGGAAACGCTTCTATGTTGTGAAACAACCTCCAAAAAACAAAACCCGGGCAAGCTTGCCTCTTTTCTGGATGGTAATCCCGATTCGACCGTCCATCTCGCCATCCTTCTCACAGCTGAGTGGCTTATCTGGGCACGCAGTGGAGATCGTTCTGGCGCAATCATTACCGGGACTAAACTCAATCTGATTCGAGTCAAAACTTTTGTAACCAAACATTCAAAAGACATGCAGTTGGAAGTATCCGGATTTCTTGTTGATTCCAAGAACTATGTGCACGGAAACCTGGAGATGGGTCCGGATGTGGCCGCGCAAAAATTCTGTGAAGTGGTCGAAAAGGTCGTACTCAAAGCAAATCCGCCTGCCAAAAGAAAATTTTTCGGGTTGACGATAGGCTGACCATTTCGCACCCGCATCGACCTTTTAAATCAAACTTGCCTATCCATGCGGTTATCCCTTTTTCAACCGCCACAAGACGAATTAACAATGACTTCCGAAGTCTACAAGACTTCGGAAGTCATTGTTAATACAATATGCTTTATTAACCAATGGTGCTACTTTTCATAGCGAGAATTCGGCGACCCTGAAAGGGCGCAGGGCGTTGCTCATCTTGTAAGGATCGACGCCTGGGTGAATAGATTGAAACAAATCCAAGAGCACATTGAACATGGCCGAGACATATGATAAGTGCATTTGGATGTAGACGGTCATCCTGTGGCGAATGCGTTTCAAATCACAGATCACCGTTACCATGGATAAAGACGTTTCGACACACATCCGTTCGTTCCAAGTGCCCTTCTTGCAAATCTTCATGTTTTCCGGGACGCCGTCTTTATCGCGAAAGCCGTAGTCGGCTAGGACAATGGTTTCACCAATGAAAGGCTTCACCAACCGATGAAAGCGTTTGTCACTTACATTCAGGGTATCCCAATCCCAGGCCACCACGCGGCAAAAGCCGTTCAACAGCCAACAAAACTTGATGCCGACGCTCCAGCGGCCCTTGTCTTTGCCTTTTTTCCCAACTTGCTGTGGGCTGCGGCCTTCCCGGATGGGAAAAATCAGCTCAATCGGATAACTGTCGATGACACTAAAGAAAGTTGGATCAGCCATCAGTAATTTACTCCATTCCTGGTGAGCTTTGAGTAAACGTTGCAATCGAGTTCTCTCCGGCAAGGTGCCGTCACCAAACCAAGTACCGTAATCCCGTTTCAGCCAGCGGTAAAACGCTCGAAAGAAGCCGCCTCTGAGTGCAAACAGAATACCAATCGTCACCAATTCGCTCGGGTACAACTTCGCTTGGGAGTGCCTCGGAATGTCTGGCAGCCTGTCATCCACAAAGCAGAAAATGTGTAGGATAATGGTTCTGTACTTCTGAACCATAATGTCCTCTGTAGTCATGGGGTGTCTCCTCGTTAGGTTTCGGCACCTTTAAGGATACACCTCATGACTCAACTAGCACCAAAGGTTATTAGGACTTGTCGGCTGGAGCCGGTGTTGGACCGCCAAGTTGCAACGAAAAACCGATATCTCTTGGCAGGCAATTGCGTTTGTAGTGGTCTATCAATCCTTATTACATGACAAGAACATTTGGAGCTCACAATCTACTAAGAATCTCCTCGCGTTTGCGTTTATATTCTTCTTCTGTGATAAGTTCCTTCTCGCGCAATTGTTGCAGCTCGTCTAAATGCTCGGCTATTGTCCGCTGTTGACTAGGAGATGAACTGGGCGTGGCTACAGCAAAAGAACTGGTCAGATTGATATGGGTCTGACTTGCCATGATGATGTTTGGCACGACCACACGACGATTGTCGTCCGTCTTCAACAGGGTATAGCCAAGGTTGATGCTTTCGACCAATCCCGTTTCTAAACCTGTTGGTGCGGTCACCTGCAAGTGGTCGCCTACGTTGAAGGGGCGATAAAGCAGCAGGGAAATTCCGGCAATGAGGTTGCCCACCGTATTTTGGGCTGCCAAACCGATAATGACCGAGAGGATGCCGGCACTGGCCAGCCATGCTGTTCCCAGACCCGCTAGTGCGGGAACCAAGTGTGCATAAGAAATGAACGCAAAAATATAGACAGCGAACCGGGCGAGTTGTGCCAGAAATTTGACAGCGGTGCGGTCTACGCGGTTGTGTGTATCTTTGGTGAACAGGCGTTGGACTGCCCGATGCGAAGCGCGGCCAAAAAGCCAGGCAAAGAATAAGAAAACGAGTGCATAGAGAATGGCACCCAAAAATGTTTTTGGATCGGTCAAGGCCCCGTTTTTGATTTGTTCCAAAATATTCATCTTGGTTTCATCCAGTCCAATTCAAGAGGCGGCCTAACTGGTCTGTATCACAGCTTTTGGACGGTTCGCATAAAACTCGGTATCTGTTTCATGTCATTGCCTAGTGATTGGCATATTCAATTATCATATCCGCGGGGTACACTTTGATCTCCTTGAAGTTCTCAAAAGTCAGATCGCGGAAAGTCAAACCGCGCGATATGCAAAGTCGCTCGAACAGCGCGTGATAACTTGCGGGAACTGCTGCGTCCCAGTTGAGCTTAAGATCCTCCGCGATGGGGCGGAGCATTTCCAACTCGCCTTCGATCTCGACGAAGTTTCCATAAGGCAATTCATCCAGCATGATGTGAGTCCCTTTATATTCGAAAGTGGTTCTATATTTCTCATATATAAAAATGACTTCGTATCCAAGCGCTTCGATGAACTGCTTGGCCGAATCAAAATCATCCACAACAAATTCGATTTCGCGTCGGCTCAATGCGCCTGCGATCTGCTGGCTGTTATCTTTATAAGTCAAGCGTGCGAGATCATCTTTTCGCAGGCGCAGGACGCGGCTACCGCGCCTCAAATCTCTGCTGGAAGTATCGAATCGCAAATTGACTTCGAGCGTGCGTGGCGCAAACAAGTGCGCCTTCAACTTACGGAGACTCACTTCAATCTGCAGTAAATTGAAGACGCAAAACTTGACTTCGGTTTCTCTTTGACCTTCCGCCATCTAAATTTTCGATAACAGATTACATTCTACTCATTGCCATGATGCCGGTTCAAGCGCGCATACATGGACTTGTTGTTCTTATAGAGATTTAAAAACTCAGCAAAGAGTTCGTCGTAGATGGCGCGGTTGGCAGGGTTTGGCTCGAATACGCGATTGACGGCAACGTCCTTATGAATATCGTCGAAGGACATCAGGCCCAACCCGACCAGCGCAACGTAAGCCGCACCGCGGCTATTGGCGCGGATGGGATCCTTCATTTGGCGGATGGGACGATTCAATACATCAGCCATGATCTGACACCAAATGTCAGCTTGCGCGCAGCCGCCGATCATGTTCAGCGCTTCAAAACGGTGACGGGTGAAATGTTCGACGCTTTGCAATAACCAACGCGAGTTGTAGGCGACTCCTTCCATCACTGCGCGGACCAGGTGTTCACGCTTTGTGCTCAACGAAACATTGAAGAATCCACCGCGCACGGTTGAATCCTCAATGGGCGTTCGTTCGCCAAAAAGCCACGGTGCGAAGATGACGCGGTCGCTGCCAGCCGGAACTCGTTCCGCGATTTGATCGAAAACGATCATGGCATTTTCCGGCGCCTTACCGGTTGCCAATTCATCTTCCGCAAAGATCAAGCTGTCGCGTAAGTGAAGCAACGTGGAGCCCGCGCATTCCTGTTCATTGGCAATATAGTAGCGACCCGGAATCGCCGAAGGAACAGCGGCCATATTGTGGTCGATGTCAGTACCTTTTTTTGGCACGAAACAAGAGAGCCACGATGAAGTGCCCAAATATAAATGCGCCTCATAATCCTTGACTGCACCGGAACCAATTCCAGCAGATTGTGTGTCCGCGGTTCCCAGCACTACTTTCACATCGTTGGAAAGCCCGAGCTCCGTCGCGATTTCCGGCTTGAGTGTTCCCAATATGTCAGTGGATTGCTTCATGTCAGGAAGTTTATCAACATCCATGCCGATCATCTTTATCAATCTTTGATCATAATGGATGTGATTCGGGTCACGGTTATCGGTTGCCCAAAGAAGCAGAGAAACGTCAAAGGATGAAGCAAATTTTCCCGTCATTTCCAAATTCAGATAATCCTTGGGCTCCAGAAACTTATATGTTTCGCGATAGATATCTGGCAGTTCGTTTTTGATGTACAGGATGTGGGCAATGGAATCCTTGCCAGAGTGAGCGGGGATGCCGCCGGTGAGACTCAGCCATGTGATTAATTTGGTAACTCCATAGCCCTCAATTTTGATTAATCCATCAGTAATGCTTTTGGCATATTTTGCCCCGCGCGTATCCATCCATGAAATTGCGTTCATCAATGGATGACCGTTCTTGTCGACTGCAACCGTGGTCGAATATTGGCTGGTGGCGGAGATGGCAACGATATCTTGTGCCGGCACGAGACGGCGCGCGATCAAACGTTTTGCCGCGTTTTTGACAGCGTTCCACCAATCGCCCGGCTTTTGTTCAGCTCCGCCGTTGGGTAGAAAGTACATTGGGGTTGGCTCGAACTCGTGCATCAATACTTCGCCCAGCATATTGACCAGCGAAACTTTTGGGCCGGAAGTTCCTAGGTCAATACATAGAATGTATTTATTCTCCATCAACATCACTCCCTTGGAACAAAAATTGGAAGGTCTCTTGTAGGACCTTCCAATAATTCTATCACTAAGTTGTTGGGGCAAAGACTTTATATGATATTCAATAGCAACTGTCTTTGTTCCACGCTCTCGCCCGCCTTCACCCTAACATGTTCCACTTTACCGGCGCGCGGCGACTTCAGCTCGTTTTGCATTTTCATCGATTCAAGAATGGCCAGCACCTGACCTTTTTCAATTTGCTGTCCTTCTTTGACGGGAATCGCAACAACCAGACCCGGCATCGGAGCCTTCAATTGGAATTCGCCTGACTCTTGTACTTTGCCTCCCACTGAAGTCTTCAGACGTTTTTCACGTTCATCCTCCACCTTGGCCGGATACTGCTTACCAAACAGAAGCACTTGCCATTCATCCTCCACGGCATAAACGTACGCTTCATAGGATTTGCCATCTATCAAAAGGGAATAGACTGGCTGACCGCTCACCGATTCAAAATCTACTTCAAAGACTTTGTCGTTGACCCGAGCATGATGATCATCAATAATCTCAATGGCAAACTCTTTTTCATCAATGGTGGTTATATATTTCATATTCGCTTCACCCTATCTATGCAGACGCTCCCAGCGTCCGACCCATTTCCAGTTGCTCGTATCGCGTTCGTTCCGCATCACAAATTGCGCGGCGCGTTCCCTTTCGTGATGAGCGGCCAGCGTGGCGAACACCGCCGCGATTTCAGGATGATTTGTTTCGTGTTCATCGCTGGGCTCAGGCATCGAGAATCTTTCTTCGACGAAGCGCGTATCATACTGTCCGGCCATGAAGCGATGACTGTCCATCATGGTTTGGTGGAATGGAATATTAGTCCGCACGCCAACGATGCGATACTCTTCCAATGCGCGGCGCATTCGCAAAATAGCCTGACCGCGCGTCTCGCCCCACACGATCAGCTTGGCGATCATTGGATCATAATACGGCGTGATCTCAAAGCCGGGATACACGCCCGTATCAACGCGCACGCCAGGACCGGTGGGGATGAGGCTGTGAGTAATTCGTCCGGTCGATGGCATGAATCCGTTATAAGGATCTTCCGCGTTGATGCGGCATTCGATGGCATGTCCGCGTATCACAATGTCTTCCTGCTTGTAACTCAATTGACGTCCGCGCGCGATTCGGATTTGTTCCGCAACGATGTCAATACCGGTAACCAGTTCGGTGACGGGATGTTCCACTTGCAAGCGCGTGTTCATTTCAAGGAAATAGAAGTTCTTATCCTTGTCCACCAAAAATTCAATTGTTCCTGCATTGACATAATCCACTGACTGTGCAGCTTTGACGGCTACTGTTCCCATTGTTTTCCGAAGCACTTTATCCACGAACGGCGATGGCGCTTCTTCGATCAGTTTTTGATGGCGGCGTTGAATGGAGCAATCACGTTCGCCCAAGTAAATCGCGTTGCCATGCTGATCGACGAGGATTTGAATTTCGATATGGCGCGCGCCCTCGAGAAGTTTTTCCAAATAGACATTTCCATCACCGAACGCGGACTCCGCTTCGCGTCGAGCGGACGCCAGCAGAGCAGGCATTTCCGCCAGCGATGGTACTTCTCTCATGCCTTTTCCGCCGCCGCCCGCGCTGGCTTTGATCAGTAAAGGGAATCCGATCTTGGGTGCTTCTGCAAGCAACTCTTCATCTCTCATTGCGCCAGTGCCTTCAGTTCCAGGCACAACTGGTACACCCGCAGTCATTACTGTTCGGCGGGCGGTCATCTTATCGCCCATTGCCGCAATTGCGGATGGCTTCGGACCAATGAAGGTGATGCCCGCGTCCATGCAGGCCGTAGCAAATGCTTCTCGTTCCGCCAAAAAACCATAGCCGGGATGGATGGCATCGGCCCCGCACTTGAGGGCAATATCAATGATCTTATCCACGCGCAGATATGATTCGCGGGATGGCGCGGGACCAAGTAAATAAGCTTCATCAGCGTAGCGAACGTGCAGGGCACTGCGATCCGCTTCGGAATAAACGGCAACGCTTGGGATGCCCAATTCACGGCAGGCCCGCAAAATCCGCACTGCGATCTCGCCGCGATTCGCAACCAGGATTTTATTGAACATCGTTGCTCCTCATCCTATAACGGAGTGTTGCCATGCTTTTTGGGCGGATTCGCTTCTCGCTTGTTTTCGAGCATCTCCAGCGCGTTGATCAAACGCGGACGCGTTTCCTTCGGTTCGATCACATCATCTAGAAAGCCGCGCTCCGCCGCAATGAACGGATTAGCAAACTTCTCGCGATATTCTGTCACCAGTTCAGCCTTTCTCTTAACCGGGTCACTGGCCTTTTCCAATTCCTTGCGGAATACAATGCTGACTGCGCCATCAGGGCCCATGACAGCAATCTCTGCCGTTGGCCACGCAAAATTTATGTCACCGCGAATATGCTTCGACGACATAACGATGTACGCACCGCCATAAGCTTTGCGCGTGATAACAGTTAATTTTGGAACAGTCGCTTCGCAATAGGCGAATAACAGCTTGGCTCCCGAGCGAATGATTCCGTGGTGTTCCTGATATATGCCGGGCAGGAAACCGGGGACATCTTCAAAAGTAATGATGGGGACGTTAAATGAATCACAGAAGCGCACAAACCGCGCACCTTTTTCACTCGCGTCAATATCGAGCACGCCTGCCAGAACTGCCGGTTGATTGGCAACGATGCCGACGGAGTGTCCGCCGAGACGCGCAAACCCGATCACGATATTGGCCGCATAGTTTTCCTGGATTTCATAGAACTTGGCATTATCCACGATCAGGCGGACAACTTCTTTAATATCATAGGGTTTATCGGGCGATTCAGGAATGATGTCATCAAGAGCATCTTCCATCCGCAGCGGATCATCTCCGGTTTGCACAAAGGGCGGATCTTCCATATTATTTTGCGGAAGATATCCAAGCATCTTGCGCATCAGATATAGTGTATCCGCTTCATTATCTCCAGCAATGTGGCAGACGCCTGATTTTTCCGAATGAACGCTGGCGCCGCCCAAATCTTCAAACGAAACATCTTCATGCGTCACGGTCTTGACTACATCCGGGCCGGTGACGAACATATAGGAGGAGTTGCGCACCATGAAGACAAAGTCTGTAAGGGCCGGAGAATAAACCGCGCCGCCGGCACAGGGTCCCATGATGGCGCTAAGTTGCGGGATCACACCTGAAGCAAGCGTATTGCGGAGAAATATATCCGCATAACCACCGAGAGATACCACGCCTTCTTGAATGCGCGCTCCGCCTGAGTCATTCAAGCCGATAACGGGCGCGCCGGCCTTCATTGCCATATCCATGATCTTGCAAATCTTGGCAGCGTGGACTTCGCCGAGCGAACCGCCGAACACAGTAAAATCCTGCGAGAAGACGTATACGAGCCGGCCTTCAATTGTTCCCCAGCCGGTCACCACAGAGTCGCTGAGAAATTTCTGTTCATCCAGATTGAAGTCATGCGTGCGATGTTCAACAAAAGCATCCACTTCACGGAACGAGCCTTTATCAAGCAATAAGTCCAGGCGTTCGCGAGCGGTGAGCCGTCCTTTCTTATGTTGAACTTCGATGCGCGCCGCGCCGCCGCCGAGCCGCGATCTGGCTCTCATTTCTTCAAGTCGTTTGGATTTAGGAATCTCGTTCATAAGACTCTCTTTCAAAGTAAATTTTGTTGCGAGGATCAAGAACAACAATGATTGTAAAAAGGAACAACGCGATCGTTAAGATAAGATCAAAGGGCCAATTGGCCCGCATCTGGGTTTGGACGAAGAGGCGGTCTGCCCAAATCCAGGCCGTGTACAAGCTGGAAGCAATAATAAACGCTTTTCGCGTCCAGCGTTGACCTCGCCACATGCTCCATAATAAGAACAAGCCCATTAAAGCCCAAAATGCACCGGTAATATCGATGTAAAGGGGCAAAATCTGCGGCTCGTAGGTCTTGAGTGTATCACTCCAAGCGATACCGGTTGAGAATCGAATTGCCTGCCAACATGTTATGTAGAACACCAAACATAACAATAGAGTTACAGGAATAGATATATTGCGGCGCATGTCGAGTCTGGGAATTATCGGTTCGGAGGAGAAAGTCTCAGCAAATCCTTATCGCTATACTCAGCAACAAGAGTGAGTCGCCCAGCATATTGTCCACTATAAGGAGGCGCTTTCAATAAATCCGGATTTGCGAAAATATATCTCATGCCTTCCCTGTAAAGATAATCCGGCCCCACTCCATTTTTCATCGCTAAATAATAGGGATAACTATTGATCAAGCCATCCATATTAATAACCGTGCGGTTGGGAATAAAGTATCCAACGTTGCCGCCTCCTGAAGCGCCAATCAGATCACCTGGCTTTGTGTGGCTTTCCAAGAATGGAAGCTCGCTTAGATAAGGTGTATTGGGCGGTGCTGGTTGATATGTCATTTGCGAAATAACATTTTGATAATATTGCACAGTCCAAACTGTACATAATAGTCCTACAAGCACCCAAGCTCCGTAATAGGTGATGCGCGATTTTCTTAAGAACATCCTGAACAGCATATCCAAAAGGACGGCAAAAAAGATTGTAATAAATATCAGCTCGGCCAGCCAATACCAATCCTTTGGAGCGACGTAGCCGGTGCTGCTATAAGAAAAGACTTGAATCCAACTGGCAACAAAAAGTGGAATGACGCCGGTTTGCAGAATGGTGCGCGCCTTTTGTTTTTTGGTGAGGAATAAAAGCAAATAAGCCAGTATGCTTAAGAGGACCAGAAAAACAAAGAAACGAATCTGTGCATCGATATGTTGGATGGATGCGGGCAAAAGGCCGGTTATCGATTTATTCAATGCGCCGACGGGAGATAAAGCAGGTTGCCACGCGTTGAATTCGTTGTTTGGATTTAATGCAAAGAAGGATTGGAACGATAAAGCCGGAAGTCCATAGATGTTTAATGTGAACGTACTCCACCATTGTTTAATCTGTCCGCTGACCGGCGTAAATGTCCCAAAAACCAGTTTGTTCCAAAGCATGTAGAGACTTAATGAACCGCCCAATATTCCGTAATAGACAGATGCTTCCTTGGCCCAATGTTGCCAATGTTGTCTGAAATATCCCGTCGGTGAATAGGCTTTCAACTCTCCATTGGTTCTGCGGAATCCAAAAGCCATGCCTCGAATCAGAATTAAAGCAAATAGCGTGAGTGCAGCATCCATAAGCAGGGCGATGCGTGGAATGGAGGGTAAGATATTCAGCCAGGAGCCGCCCAGCATTAGGATTGCAACTGCGCCTGAACTGAAGGTTACGGCCAGAAAAATATTTTTCAACATATCTAGCGGTTTCCAAGTTGCAGGTCGTTGATATAGGCTCATCAAGAAAAAAGTCGGCATCTTTACGATCAAACCAATGGAGATCATAATGAGCGCCGCGTTGGACGACTCGTAGTATTTCGGCAGGCCCAATCGCATCACAAATGCAAGCAATGTTGCTGTGACAACAGCCAAAACGTCGAGCGGAGCCAAATACCGCATGGGTTCGTCCCGGAAAATGATCCAAACCCCAATGATGACCGCAAAAAACACCAAGTCAAGGCGACTGAACATGGTCAGAGTTGCAATTGCGCTAAACCATGCTACTTGCCGCCAGCCAATCGACATCTTGCTTTTGTTTTTCTCCAGCCGACAGAGCATATAAATGGACAGCGCGATAAAAAACAGTGCAATCCCAGATTCGAGTCCCTCATTGTAAAAAATCTCCTGCACATAAAAATTAAACACCCAATAAACAGCAACCAGTATTCCGACAGAAGGAGACAGGATGCCGCTAATTAAACGATAAAGCAGAATCGCCGTCGCAATGCTGAGCAGACCCATTACGATCAACAAAACTCGTAGAGGCAGGATTAGATCGAAGCGTGCCAAAGCAAAAATCGGGATGCAAATCAGCATCCATAGTGGATGATAACCGTTGGTCGGATTGATTCCATCGAACGTACTGCCGTGACCGAGTCCAATGTTCTCCGCCACCTTGAAGTAATAATAAGCATCATCGCGGATAAACCAATTGGTGGAAAAGTTGTGTTCCTCTGAAAATGCCGCGTACAGTTGTATCGCCAATACCACGATGATAAGAAGAATCTCAAACCAATGAAATCGTTTCATTGTTTATCCAATGTCCAGTGTAATCTTTCCAAATTGTTCGCCGTTTTCTAAACGTTTCTGCGCCGATGCCGCGTCTTTCAACGGAAAAGTCTGATCGAGTGCAGGTTGCAATTTTCCTGCGGCAACTAAATCCATTGCTGTAATGAAATCTTTGATCGGACTCATGGTCGAACCGATGATCGAAAGATGCTTGGAAAATATAAAACGATTGTCGATTTCAAATTTAGGTCCGCCGCTATTGCCAACTGTCAACAATCTTCCGCCTTTGCAGAGTGAGCGAAAACTAAGTGGAAACGTTATGCCGACATTATCCACGACGATGTCGGCCCCGCGTTTGCTGGTCGCGGAATAAACCGCCTTTGACCAATCATCCCCCTTCGAGCGATCAATCAAGATATCCGCACCAAGGGTCTCAGCCATCTTTAACTTCTTCGCGTTCGAGCCTACGACGATCACGCGGGCGCCGCTAAATTTTGCGACTTGTACGCTGGCAGTATTGACTCCGCCCCCTGCACCAACGATGACCACGGTTTCACCTGGGCGTAAGTTTCCGCGCGTGATCAACGAATGCCACGCAGTTTGAAACACCAATGCGGATGCTGCAGCGATTCTTAAATCAAAGCCTACAGGCAATTTATATAATTGCCTCGTCGGCAGCCTGATGTATTCTGCATACGTGCCGCGCATCGTTTCACCGAGTAGATTCCAGTCGCGGCACATGTTGTCTTTGCCGGCAAGGCAATACTCGCATTTGCCGCAACCAATGTTCGCGTTGATGACGACGTGATCGCCGATTGAAAAGTCGGTGACGCTATCGCCTAGCTGAATAATTTCACCTGCGCCATCCGCGCCATTGATGTGGGGGAGTTCCAACTTCAAGCCGGGCCAGCCCTTTCGGACTGTCACATCAACGTGGTTCAATGATGCGACGCGCAAATGCACCAACGCTTCACCGGCTTTGGGTTTGGGTGTTGGAAAGTCCACATATTGCAAAACTTCCGGTCCGCCATGCTGATGGAAGAGAATCGCTTTCATGTTTGGTTATCCACTCCATTTATTCAAGATTCAACTCCGCGCGACTGATGACTAAACGTTGAATTTCGCTGGTACCCTCATAAATTTCTGTGATCTTCGCATCGCGGAAATAACGTTCGAGAGGTAATTCTTTGCTAAAACCTATTCCGCCGTGAATTTGCACGGCGGCGTGTGCGCAGAACATGGCAGTTTCCGACGCGAACAATTTCGCCATGGAAGATTGCAATGTAAAACGTTCGCCAGTTTTCTTAGATCGTTCTTTTGCGAGCGCGGCATTGTAAAGAAGTAATCGCGAAGCCTCGATACGCGTTTTCATATCTGCGATCTTAAACCCAATGCCTTCAAATTCGCCAATCTTTTGACCAAATGCTTCGCGCTCGCGCGCGTATGCAAGGCTGGCTTCATACGCGGCCTCTGCAATACCTAGCGCTTGTGATGCGATTCCGATTCGTCCCACATCGAGGACGGTCATCGCAATCTTGAATCCATCTCCTTCTTCACCGAGACGGTTGGCAATCGGCACGCGGCAATTTTCAAAAATGAGCTCACTGGTTGCCGAGGCGCGGATTCCGAGTTTTGGTTCCTTCTTGCCGCGCGCAAATCCGCGTGTATTTTTTGTGTCAACCAAAAACGCGCTGATACCCTTTTGTTTTTTCTCTGGGTTGGTGACCATGAAGACGATAACGAAATCCGCAACCGGTCCGGATGTGACCCAAAGCTTTCGTCCGTTGAGGATGTAAAAATCACCGTCGCGGATGGCGCGGCTTTTTATCGTTCCTGCATCCGAGCCGGACATTGGCTCGGTCAGCGAATACGCACCGATGGCTTCTCCCGAAGCGACCGGTTTTAAAAATTTCTGCTTCTGGTCCTCGGTTCCGAACTTCAAGATGCCATGACAATAAAGTGAATTGTTCACTGACATGATCACGCCGTGCGATGCGTCCACTTTACTGATCTCTTCAACGGCCAGCACATAGGATAAAGTGTCCATGCCCGCGCCGCCATATTGTTCCGGAATTTCGATGCCCATCAAACCCAGTGCGCCCATTTTCTTGACGGTCTCATAGGGAAATTCTCCGCTTTCGTCGAATTGCGATGCGATAGGTGCGATCTCTTTCCTGGCGAAGTCGCGAGCGGTATCTCGAATCATGATGTGTTCATTGCTTAGTGGTAATAAAACATCACTCATCCGTACCTCCAAAAGAAGAATCTATGGCGATTATACCGCCAGGTGATACAATCACGTCAAGCAACGGAGGGCAGTCATGAAAATATTAATTGCTTCGGATATGGAAGGCATCACTGGCGTTACGAATTGGGATCAGGTTACGCCCGGACACTCCGAATATGCCCGCTTTCGCAAATTGATGACTGGCGACGTCAATGCCGCAGTGCGCGGCGCGTTCGATGCGGACGCAAATGAGGTCGTCATTGCAGATGGACATTGGAACGGCTCCAACATATTGATTGAAGAACTGGATCCGCGCGCTCGCTTGAACAGCGGTTCGCCTGCGCCACTTGGAATGATGCAGGGCATCGATCAAAATGTGGATGGTGTATTCTTTATTGGTTACCATGCACGGCAAGGGTCGCAATGGGCCGTGCTTGACCATACTTGGTCCAATACATGTGTTGCAAACGTTTGGCTGAATTATCTGATTGCTGGTGAATATACACTCAATGCCGCATTGGCGGGGCATTTCAACGTTCCGGTTCTGATGATTAGCGGCGATCAAACGGTTTGCGCTCAAGCGACGGAACAAATCGGCGCTTTGGAAGCTGCTGTTGTCAAACAAGCAAGCGGACATTTCTCTGCCGATTGCCTGCCTCCAGCTGCTTCTCAAAAGTTGATTGAATCAGCGGCTCAACGCGCGACAAAAAACTTGATGAAGAAAATCGCGCCTAAACCATTTATTCTGAAGACGCCGATCAAGGTAACCGTCGAATTGAATTCATCGGATATGGTGGATAAAGCTATGTTGATGCCCGACGTCACGCGTGAAGGTTTGAAACTATCTTTCCAAGCGGATGATATGCCGAAGGCTTATTCAGCTTTTCGTGCATTGGTATTGATGTCTTATCCAAGATGATGTCTGCACCAGAAAATAATTGAGATTGTAGAATAATTTGTAGTAAAATGTGACGCTTAATAGGAGAATCATACAGAACCTTGCCCGCTTACGTCGTTGCTGCGACATTACCGTGCAGTAATTGCACAACCGCCGCCTGTTGAGGATCAACCCTCAGCGAGGCGGCGGATGTAGTTAACGGGACGCAGGTTCAGGTCGCAAAAGAAGCGGCTGATTTTTTATCATCTCTGATTTTGAAGCGGCCAGCAAGCTGGGCCAAAAATAAATCACAAGGAGAAAAATGACCGGCAAATATTTTTCCTATCTTTCGCCAAAGCTCGAAAATCGCCCGCATGTGGAAAAAGGAAACTGCGGCGTGTTTGCTCGCCAGGCTATCAAGGAAGGTGAATTGTTGTCGTTATGGGGCGGAAAGATTCTTTCCGCGGATGAGGTTGACCACGAAATGGAAAATTTCACCCAGCAGGTTTTGCAGATCGAAGATGGTTTTTACCTGATGACCCCCTCCATGGAACCGTCCGATTGCTTCAATCATTCGTGCGATCCGAACGCGGGATTGACAGGACAGATCGGATTGATTGCGATGCGCGACATTGAAGCGGGTGAGGAAATCTGTCTCGATTACGCCATGTGTGATGGTTCGAACTACGATGAGTTTGATTGTCAGTGCGGCTCGCCCAATTGCCGCGGCCGCGTCACCGGCGAGGATTGGAAACGCCCTGAACTGTGGGAACGCTATGAAGGATATTTCTCGCCGTATCTTCAACGCCGCATTGCCGCTTTGAAGAAAGAAGTTCATCAAAAACAAAAAATCGCCGTTTGATTCTTTGCGCATCTTTTTGATTGCGCTCGGCTCGCGGATGATCCCCGTTCTATTCGCGTGTCCGTTGGGCACTCGTATATTCCGATAGGATTTTATTGATGAAAACTCTGCTCGGCGAACGACTTCATTTTGATTGGAAAATCGTAACGGTAATCATTGTCAGCACGTTATTGTTGATTGTAGATTTCTATCACCAGTTCACGCCGAACAAAGATTATGATCGCACGATTTTATATCTTCTCATTCCATTATTGGTTGTCGTTCTGATTTTTCGAGAAGATCCTCGAACTTACGGTTTCACCTTCGGTGATTGGAAAACAGGAATTATCCTGGCGGCGCTTGGTATTGTTATCATGGCAATTATTTTATGGTTTGTCGTGCGTGACCCTACCATGCAATCTTATTACAAGCTGCAGGTGGATGGTTTACCGTGGAATACGTTCCTTGATTTATTTGGCTGGGAATTTTTCTTTCGTGGTTTTATTTTGTTTGCGTTCGCCCGCAAGTTTGGGGCGGAGGCGTTGTGGTTGCAAGCCGTGCCGTTTGCGCTGGCGCATATTGGCAAACCGGAAATTGAAGCGTTGTCCACGATCTTTGGCGGTTTCGCCTTCGGATGGGTCGCTTATCGGACGCGCTCGTTTGTTTATCCGTTTTTGATCCATTGGTTTGTTGCATCGTTTACAATTGTGATCGCGGCAGGATTAATCCATGGTTGACTTTACGCTTCGCCCCGCGACTGAAGATGATTTTCCCCTTATCAAGGATTTAATTCACCGCGTCGGCATCAACCCGATGGACTTGGATTGGCATCGGTTTGTGATCGCCGTTGACGGGTCTAGCAGGATGCTGGGCTGTGGGCAATTGAAGCCGCATGGTAAAGATGTGATCGAGTTAGCATCTATCGCGGTGGAACCTGCATATCAACATCAAGGAATTGCACGTGTCATCATCGAGCATTTGATTGCACAGGGTCCGCGCCCGCTTTATTTAACGTGTCGTTCAAGACTTGGATCGTTTTATGAAAAGTGGGGCTTTCGTTCCATCGAGTCTAAAGAGATGCCAGCTTACTTTCGCCGCCTGTCGCGTCTAGTAAACACACTTGGCGCGTTCATGAACGAGAAGATGCTCGTCATGAAGTTGTTGTAAAATCGGATTATAAAAAACATTCTTTATGTTTTGATTGGATTGATGGCGGGCTTCGTGCTTGCGGCGATCCTTCTCATTGTGACGCGTCTTCCCGGCGACCAGCCGGTCACGCTTGAACCAGCTACGACCCAAGCTCCAGTTGTGATTTAAATTATCGGCGAGGTGGTGAGGCCCGGTGTGTATACGTTGCCGGATGGAGGCCGTGTGCAGGATGCGGTGGACGCGGCGGGCAGATTGCTGGCTGACGCTGATTCAAATTCTGTCAATCTGGCTGCGCGTTTGGAAGATGGACAGCAAATAACTATTCCTTCCCAAAATGGTTCCAGGTCGGCGTCAGCCGCGCCATCGGTGCAATTGGCGACTAGCGCTCCTTTTACCGTAGTTTCAACTTTGACACCGGCTGCTGTTTCGTCCGCTAGTCTGATCAATATCAATACTGCAAACCTTCAACAACTGGATGCTCTTCCAAGCATCGGCCCGGTGACAGCGCAAAGCATCGTAACCTATCGTCAACAGCATGGGCCGTTCCAGCACATTGAGGATATCATGAATGTGCCGGGAATTGGCTCGGTAACGTTTGACAAGATCCAAAATTTGATTACAGTTGGTTCCCAACGTGGTTCGCTCAATAGACTTCTTTAGGTATTCGGATCCTAATTTAAATTGTTATTACTTTATCCGCCTTCATCTGCGCTTCGATAATATCGGGCATGCCGCCCACAATGCCAACTTGTACGCTCTTTGCCAGGTCCATCGCTTCGAGGCAGGTGGAGCAGATGATGAGACGCACTCCTTTGCGCTCCAATTCCTTGAGCGGATCCAATAGAGGCGAGCCTGCAACGGTTAATTTCACACCGTCGGTATAAAAGCAAATCACCTTGGGTAATTTATCGCTTTGTAAGAGCAGGCTGAAATATTTTTCGATCAACTTTAAAGGTAAGTCCGCCAATTGCGAATGACCCATTCCGTAGCGAGTTACAAGAATCACAGTGTCTTTCATGGTTCTATATCCTCGGAATTTGAAGTGGATGGATAAAACGCGTCAAGCAATTTGTGTGCATCCGCAGACTGCGCTTTGGGTACGAAAACTTGTACGCGCGCCAAGCCGTCAATCATCACCGGATAAATGTGATGACCGACTGCCTCCTGGAACAATTCCACTTCAACACCTTCCGCTTCGAGATAGCTCTTAAGCAGGTCAGCTTGCATACGGCCATTGACTTCCGTTAGTAATTCATATTTCAGTGCGTCCATTTTAACTCTGGCTTGATTATACCGATAAAAGCCTTCTTCGAGCCAGTCGTCGGACTGCCCGTTTTCGTTGTACAATTGAGCGCGATGCCCGAAAATTTAAATGTATTATTTTTAGCCGCTGAGGCGGACCCCTTCATCAAGGTAGGCGGGTTGGGAGATGTGGCTGGAGCGTTGCCGCGCTCGTTGCACGATCTGCCGCCCGAAGTCACGGGGGGAACCGCTTTGGATATCCGTCTGGTTTTGCCGTTGCATTCGGCCATCAAGACTGAAGGCCTTCGTCCATTGATGATCTTTCCGCTATCGTATAAAGGCGGCGATTTACAGGTCCAAATCCTCGAAGCCAATTTGGGAGGCATGACTGTTTATTTTATCGGTGGTGAGCCAATTGCCACTAGCGGTTCGGTTTACTCCTCCATCTCTGCATTGGATGCGGAGAAATATACATTCTTCTCCCTGGCCGCACTGGAGTTGACGCGCCAAGTGGATTGGAAGCCGAACATTGTCCACGCCAATGACTGGCATACTGCACTGGCTTGTTATGCACTTTTGATCAAACGCTGGGAGGGAGAATTCCCCGGTATCGCTTCGGTGTTGACGATTCACAACTTGCCTTTTATGGGTCCCGACGTTTCTTCGATTATCGAAGGTTATGGCCTTTCCATCGCACAGACCGGTCTGCCTGAATGGGCGCGTGCGCTTCCGCTCTCGCTTGGACTTTGGGCGGCTGACGCACTCGTCGCCGTTTCGCCAACTTACGCGCGCGAAATGCTGACCCCTGAATTCGGTTGTGGATTGGATGATTACATCCATGGACGTAAAGAATCATTGAATGGAATCTTGAACGGCATTGACTCTGAATCCTTCAATCCGGCGATTGACCCCGCGCTGGCTGTGAATTATGGAAGCGTCACTCTGGATAAACGTCCATTCAATAAGACGGCTTTGCAGGTGCGTCTCGGTTTGCCACAGGATATAAATATTCCATTGCTGGGCGTCGTGTCGCGCATGGATCCGCAAAAAGGAATTGACCTCATTCCCAAGGCCTTGACCAAACTGAAAGATCTATCATGGCAGTTCGTTATTCTTGGCACGGGCGATCCGAAACTTGAAGAGTCGATCCGTCTTTTGCAAACTGAATTTCCTAATCGCGTGCACGCTGAATTCAAATACGACTCGGGGCTGGCGCGTCAAATTTACGCGGGCGCTGATATCTTCCTGATGCCGTCGCGTTATGAGCCATGTGGCCTTTCGCAGATGATGGCGATGCGTTATGGCTGTGTGCCAATTGTCAGCGCGGTGGGCGGCTTGAAGGATACGGTTTGTGATGGCGAAACCGGTTTTATGATTGCAAAGCCAACCGCGGGGCGTTTGAAAACCGCCATCAAAAAGACCTTGGCGATCTATTCTGACCACGCCCGCTGGGAGACGATTCAAAAAGCTGGCATGGCTCAGGATTTTTCTTGGAAGAGTTCTGCGAACCAATACTTTCAACTTTATCAACGCGTTGCGGCGCAACTTGTTGCGCGTTGAAATCTATTTATTTTCTTCAAGGGTGAATTATGAACTATCCTCGGTCCGGCGGAATCCTTTTGCATCCAACAAGTTTGCCCGGCCCCTATGGCATCGGCGACCTCGGCTCGCAAGCGTATCGCTTTGTGGACTTTCTGGTTGACTCGGGTTTCAAGCTCTGGCAGATTTTACCGCTCGGTCCAACCGGTTATGGCGATTCGCCGTATCAATGTTTCTCCGCCTTTGCGGGCAATCCATATCTTATCAGCCCCGATTTTCTTATGCGCGGTGGATTATTAACTCAGGAGGATCTGGCGGATAAACCGGACTTTAACGATTCACACGTAGACTTTGGTTTGCTCATTCCATGGAAGTTGAATCTTTTGCAAAAAGCTTTTGTCCGTTATCAATCCAAACCTGAATCATTGCGTGCGGAGTTTGACTCTTTTTGCGCTAAAAACTCCTCGTGGCTTGACGATTATGCTCTTTTCATGGCACTCAAAGATTCGTACGGCGGAGGCGCGTGGAATGGCTGGCCGGATGAGGTCAAGAAGAGAGAGGCGAAGGTCATAGCCGATGCGGGCGAATCTCTTGCATTATCTATATTACGTTTTTCGTTTTATCAATTCCTTTTCTTCAAACAATGGAACGCACTTCGAAAGTATGCCAACGACAAAGGAATAAAAATTATTGGTGATATTCCGATCTTCGTGGCAGGCGATAGCGCGGACGTATGGGCCAACCCTGAATTATTTTTCCTCGATGACCATGGTAATCCAACAGTAGTTGCTGGTGTTCCGCCCGATCTATTTTCGCCAACGGGACAGTTGTGGGGCAATCCGCTTTATCGTTGGGACGAACACAAGCGCACGGGTTACGCCTGGTGGATCGAGCGAGTCAAAGCCACGTTGAAGATGGTGGATATGATCCGACTTGATCATTTCCGCGGCTTTGCGGGTTATTACGAAATCCCAGCAGCGGATGAGACTGCGGAGCATGGACAATGGAAGCCCGGCCCCGGCGCGGATTTGTTTCGACTGATTCGATCTGCATTAAATAACAAACTTCCCGTCATCGCCGAAGACCTTGGCGTAATCACGCCGGACGTGGTTGCAATCCGCGAAGAGTTTCAATTGCCGGGGATGAAAATTTTGCAGTTTGGATTCTCCGGGCCTGATAATCCATTTCTGCCCCATGGCTATGTTCGTAATTGCGTGGCTTATACCGGGACACATGATAACGACACGTCAATGGGCTGGCTTGGGACGACTTCAAAAGAAGAACGCGAGTTTGCGCTCCGTTATCTGCATACAGATGGTCATGACCTCGCTTGGGATTTGATCCGCGCCATTTGGTCGTCGGTGGCGATGTTTGCCGTGGCGCCGATGCAGGATGTGTTGAGCCTCGGCGGCGAAGCGCGCATGAATTATCCGAGCCGACTTGGCGGTAATTGGGAATGGAGAATGACGGCGAATGATATGAATGATTTTCTTGCGAAGAAGTTGCAAGAGATAAATTATCTGTATCAAAGATAATCGAGTCAATCAACCCAGCCTGTAATCACCTTACATTCTTCTGATGTGAGTCCCCAAAAACAGACCAGCGTATTGATTTCCTCCCAATAGTTAAGGCCGTTCTGTGCTGTTATCAAGATTTTTGCACCGTCTGCAGAGGGAGTCTTGTCTTTGCCGAACATCTGCACTAACGCTTCTCTAAGGGTTATGATGCCTGTATTGATGATTTCTGGAGTGAGCGTAGGGGATACCGTTGCTGTTATTGAAATTTCTCTCTGCATAATAGATTTCCTCAACTTGCTGAATCCACCCGCTAGCTGTATAACCCTCCAATTTGGGCTGTTATATGGAATTGTTTTATATCAATAGCTTGTAGACAGAATTATACTCTCGTATATTTCATGTTTGCCATCTTGGTTTTCCCTATCCGTCAAATTGACCAGGATCGCTTTGCTTGAATCAACTTCTTTTCCGTTTTTCTTTGCGCGGCGCAAGCATCGTGCCGCGGCAGGTCTTGGCTCCGCAGTGACAAGCGTATTGTGTTTCTATCGCCGCGTCTTCCTTTCCATCGCGTGTGAGATTGTAATCATAGGTCAGCTCGCCGCCTTGGGCGATGGTCTTTATAGCCTCGATATATATGTGCTTCTTATCAAGGACTGCCCTGCAGTTTGGCTTGCAGGAATGATTGATAAAGCGCGCATCATTGCCGCCAACCGCGGCGTCGATGGCGGTGTGCTTATCCACGACGAACAACAACACATGCGGATGCTCCGATTTATCATTGTCGTAACGCCGGTCAGCCTCCTCGGACGTGATCCGTTCTCCGATATATTCGATGATGCGCGTCCCTTTGCGGATACGCTGCGTGGCGAATCCGCCGAATCCGTGAATGGGGGAGTGGCGAACTTCAAAGTATTGTTTGTTCATATTGTTCCCTTATCGTTGCCGCGTTGCTAGGTCTCGATACGGCGGCAGTGATTGAGTAGGCTGAAAGCCGTATCGAAATCCCGCCGCCTACTCGACCAGCGGCTCGCTCGCAATGAAATCAGATAACCGGCTTCTCTCGATCTGTATTCTCTATTTGCCCGTTGTAAATTCGGGAAAAATCTTATTGTCGATAAAATTCAAGTTCTTGTTAAAATCAGGCGTACAAGGAATTCTTGAGTCCCAGCATTGATTGCCGTTTAGAGGAGTCCAAACCACCAAGCCAGAAAGAGTTCTTCTTTCCACCAACCGGTCTTTTGGAAGAGGGGCGTAGCCATTGACCGGGATCACCGTGAATATTTGCGGGTTATTCACAAAGAACCAGAAGACACTGGCATTTATAATTACAAACATTGCCAGGATCATTCCACTTTTGACCATCTGCGAGGCTTCAAGGATTTTCACAATAACGATCATGATGGCAACGGGCAGAATCCAGAACAGTGCATTCGCAAAACGAGGGTCGGGTGCTAGTCCAAACCAGAATATTAACCCCACCCAAATTGGTAAAGGGATTAGGAAAATTTTCTTATTAACTATTCTGAGCGAAGCGCGCATGGAAAGAACAAAGATCGCAAGGATTCCTAAAATGGAAGCCGCCAGCGGATAAACAACTGTGATTACATTGTCCTGTAATATTCCATAAAACCACGGTCCCAGCCACATCCATGAATTTAACACTTGGTCGGGCGGCACTCCATTTTCCCGAGCCCAGCTGTAGATGCGGTTCGCCTCTAATTTGACCGAGTCAATTGGCTCTGCCCAAGCTACGTGTAAACAGCCGAAGGTTGACGGGTAGGCAGGGCAACCGCTCAAGAGTATTCCGTGAAAGCTCCATAATCCGAGGATGAGGATCGGCAGGGCCATCAGTCTGGCGATGATCGGGACAATTTGCTTTGAGGGCAATTGCCAGGATTTTATCCTGATTAATAAAAGTATCGCACATATAGTCACGACATAAAACAAATTACTCAACTTGATCGTGATCATCGTTGCTGACATAATGAGGATAAAAGCGAGACGCGCATCGTTGCTGTTATTCGACAGATTTTCCTCGATATCGCGGACAAAATGAAAAAATAGAAGGATCTGCAAAAATAAGGATGCAATATCGGGACTCGGAGAAGATATGCCAGTTCTCAACACCTCAAATACCAGCGCCATATATATCACGATCGGTAAGAAAGAGACTGGAATAATACTGGACGGTGAGAATTGTTCCGCTGAGTCTCTGTGGAAAACATAGCTTACGAGATAGTATAAACACTCGGCCAACAGGACTAACAACAGGAAACTGTTGGCAAGATTGTAGCCATGATTAAAGAGTGGATAAAGATTGAGATAAGCCACATATGCAAAAAAGGATTGATTAAAAGCAAGGCGGCTATGTAAATTGCCAAGCCCTAATACAATGGGATATTCATTAAGCCAGCGTATCGAGTTAAAGTGGTAAAGGCCGTCATCGAAGATTGTGGGTTGCGCCATGGATAAAATGGCAATCCAAATGGTTGTAACCACCAGTAATACTAGGAAAATCCTTGAAAAGGTTAACGCTTCTGGTTTCCTGATTTCATTTTCGAGGAAGACAGTCGCCAAGATTATTCCGAGCAGCAAGAACGGGATACTGGAGAACAGGTTGAAAGGAAAAAATAAATTTAGTGTCTGGATTAGGAAAAGTGTAATAGCCCAACCTAACCATATTAGAAAAAACGGATTTTCTTTGACAGGAAAATCAATTCTCAAGATACGCGAACTAGCCCATCCTAAGCCAAGATATGAGATCGCCAGAATAAGATAAGCAATCAAGGTTATTGTCAAGTCAGTGAGCAGTGTCATTATTTTCTTTGTTGTTCAACTGAATATAAAGCTTGCATCTGAGTCAAGATACTGACACTGGCTTTTCCCTATCTGTCAAATTAACCACAATCGCCTTGCTGGCTTTGATCAGATTCTCCGGTGTGATCATGATTTCGTTTCCCCATTGGCCTGCGCCAACTCCCAACATTGGTTCATTCACGAGCGATGCTTCAAGGAATGAGCGAAAGCCTTCGGGCTGCCAGCTAAACGGTGGAATGGATCCGATCACATAGCCCGTTGCGTCTTTCACAGCTTCCGGCGCGGCCATTTGAATATTGCGCGAGCCGATCGCTTTCTTAAGATTTCCAGAGACCGCGTTCTGATCGCCGCCAAGCATCACCAGCACGCGCTCGCCGGTATCGGCTTGAAAGATCAATGTCTTGACGGCTTGTCGTTCGGGGAATCCCAAGACGCGCGCCACGTTCGCCGCGCCTTTCTCCGTCTCAGGCGGAAAACTTTTTTCTTCGTATGGAATGCCGAGCGAGTCAAGAAAAAGATGAGATGGTAGTTTCATAATTCCTTTCATGTCATTGCGAGGCGCGATGCCCAGCCGAAGGTGTCGAAGGGCGGAGCGACGAAGCAATTTCGCCTTTCAAAGAACAGATTGCCGCACTGGCAGAACACAGTGCTTCGTCGCCCCTCAGCGGCCCCTCACAAGGACACTTGAATATAAGATTCAGAGATTCCATTCCTTGCGAATCACCGCCACAATTTCTTTTGGCGTTTTTGAGATGTTTATTGTCAGCGCGTCGTTCGGTTCATTCAAGATAGCAAATTGGCTTGCCAGCATCTCGGGTTTCATATAATGATCCTTGCGTTCCTTCAACCGCGCTTTAATTTGCTGATAGGTTCCTTGCAAATAAACAAAATGAACTTCTTTGCTAACTCGAAGGACGTCTTGATATTCTTGCTTCAACGCAGAACATGCCCACACAATAGATTGACTGGCTTCGATATTTTGATGCAGCAGGCTGCGTAAAACTGCGAGCCAGTCAGCGCGATCTTCGTCCGTTAGCGGAACTCCGCGTGACATTTTGTCTTTGTTTGCCGCCGAATGAAAATCATCTGCGTCGTAAAACTTCCAGCCGAGTTCTTCCGCAAGCAATCGTCCAACTGTTGTTTTGCCCGCGCCCGAAACGCCCATGATGACAATAATCATTGTATGCTAATCATGTGCTTCTTCAATTTTGGATACAACCTTGCTGCCTCGCGTGGATAAATAAATTCCGACAAGAATCAGGATTCCGCCTGCGATCACGGTGGTAGTTGGAACCTCCCGCAAAATAAAGTAGGCAAGGATGGATGAACCGATTGGTTCGCCAAGTGTCATCACGGCCACGAAAGCCGCAGACAAATATGCCAATGCCCAGTTATAAGTTGAGTGACCGATCAATTGTGGCACGAGCGCTAGCAACAAAATCCAAACGTACGTGAGCCAGTGATAACCGAGTAGACTTTCTCGTGCAACGAATACAACGATCAACAAACACGCCGCCGCCGCGCCATAAACCAAAAAGATGTACGGCACGAGTGATATGCCTCCGCGTAATTTGCGCCCAACCATCAAATAGCCGGCCACCATCCACGCGCCAACGAGCGCGAGAAAGTTTCCAAACAACATGCGTCCATGCAGGATTTGATTCATAGATGGACAAACGAGGCTATTGTTCCATGAACAAGCATCGGATAACGCGACAACAATTCCGCCAACCAACGCCAGACTCATCCCGATCACTACCGGACGAGTGAGCGGCTCCCGCAAAAAGAAGGGCGAGAGCAGTGCCACCCATAGCGGTCCCGTGCTGACGAAGACCACCGAACTCGCGACGGTCGTATATTCCAACGATGAAATCCATGTGGCGAAATGAATGGCGAGGAACAAACCCGATAACAATCCGAGCAATAACTCGCTGCGCCTCAGTGATCGTAGTTCGGCGCGGTGATGCGTCAATACAAACGGCGCAAGTCCAATACTCGCGAATGTCAATCTCAATGCGGCGATAATCAGTGAGGGCGCGTCAGTTTGTGCGAAACGGATAAAGATCGAAGACGTGGAAACAGCCAGGATTGCGATAAAAAGCGCAAAGGGCAGAATGATGCGCACGCGTTGTTTGTTCATAAGTTTCGGCAAGTATACTGCCACTGTTAGCGATTTGTTAGAGTCGATGTTTTTATCTTGACAGTCACCTTGCGCACGAATAGAATCCTGCCATTATTTGCCAAAGGAGAATAAAATGGCTTTTGAACTTCCAAAACTTCCGTACGCGGTCGACGCGCTTGAACCATACATCGACGCACAGACCATGACCATTCATCACGACAAACATCATCAGGCTTATGTAACCAATCTCAACGGCGCGCTTGAGAAGCATCCCGAACTAGCGGGTAAATCACTTGAAGCACTGTTAAAAGATTTGAATGCAGTGCCCGAGGATATTCGTACTGCTATCCGTAATCAAGGCGGCGGCACATGGAACCATAGCATGTTCTGGGAAATCATGGCGCCCAAAGCCGGCGGCGCGCCGAAGGGTGAACTTGCCAAAGCAATTGATGCAACCTTCAAATCGTTTGATGCTTTCAAAGAGGAACTTACTAAGGTTGCCATTGGCCGCTTCGGTTCGGGCTGGGCGTGGCTCGTCGAGAAGGGTAGTGGGCTGGCCGTGGTTTCAACTGCCAATCAGGATAACCCGATGTCCGAGGGCGCGACGCCGATCTTGACCATTGATGTTTGGGAACATGCTTATTATCTCAAATATCAAAACCGCCGCGCGGATTATGTCACCGCCTGGTGGAATGTGGTCAACTGGGATGCGGTGGCGAGTCGCTTTGCGGCGAAGTAACTAAAATCGTGAGTACGTGTTAAGTAAAGGAGAAAGAGCGTAGCTCTTTCTCCTTTTGTTATTTCTGGAGGTGCGATAACGCAGTGTTGAATTATAATTCTCGCTAATATTTAGGAGACAATATGCAATCGTATGATTCTGCTAAAAAACTGGTCGTGGAGACTGCGCAGAAGTTAACACAAAAAGGCTATCTTGTTGCAACCGGCGGAAATGTATCGGTCCGGATTCTCCAAGAGAAGGCATTTGCTATTACACCTACGAATTATGATTATATGAAGATGAGGCCCGAGGATGTGTGTGTTCTGGACTTTGAACTCAATGTCTTGGAAGGTAAGCTCAAGCCATCGGTGGAGAGCGCCATGCATTGCGCAATCTATCAGGTGCGGCCGGACGTCAATGCCATCGTGCATACGCATCAAGTCTATGCCAGCGCACTGGCGCTTATTCATGTGCCCATTCCTGCCTTGTTTGATGAGCAGGCGCGCTTCCTCGGACGCACAGTAGAGATTATTCCCTATGCTCCGTCAGGGACATCCTTCCTAAAGAATACGATTGCGAAGCACGTGAAGAATCATAATAATGCCTTTATCATGCAGAATCATGGCGCGTTATGTTTTGGTCATGATGCGGAGCGAGCCGAACATAACGTGGAGATCCTGGAGAAGTGCTCGCTGGCTTATCTGCTAGCGTTGTGCAGTGAAAGGTCTGTAAGCAAGATTCCTTTGGCAATTCGCGAGATCGCCTTCTCAAAATTGCGCGCTGACCAAAAGAAGGTCGAAGCCGGTAGTTTTGTCACAGGCGGAGAGTAATTCATCGAGCTTTCTATATCCCATAAAAGAGAAGAGACATGAGCGAACAACAATCTGCTATTTCTGAATATTTGAACGTGGACGAAGTCTATGCGCGGTTGAATGCATTGATCAGCCAGCCGATTCGACCGGTGCGACGCGAAAAGATGCAGGCCTATCTCAATTATTTTGAGACCAAGTGCAAACGGTCGAAAGAGTTGAACGATGCGGCGTGTGAGATCATTCCGGGCGGGGTTCAACACAACCTGGCATTTAACTATCCTTTTCCCATCGCCGTTGAAAAGGCAGATGGCGCCTATTTGTGGGATGTGGATGGAAACCGCTATATTGATTTTCTGCAGGCAGGCGGTCCGACGATGTTGGGGAACAACTATGCGCCTGTCCGCGAAAAAGTTTTTGACATGCTGAGGTCATGCGGACCGATCACTGGATTGTTCCATGAATATGAACTTAAGCTGGCGCAATTGATCCAGCGTTTTGTGCCATCGGTTGAAATGTTCCGCATGTTGGGTTCGGGAACGGAAAGCGTCATGGCGGCGATTCGCGCCGCGCGGACATTTACGAAGAAGAAATATGTTATCAAGGTCGGCGGAGCCTATCACGGCTGGAGTGACCAGATGGTATATGGCTTGCATGTCCCAGGCACAGGCCGGATGGAGGCGAAAGGCATTCCGCGCGGATCCAGCAGTTCTACACAAGAATTTTATCCGAACAGTCTAGGCGCGCTCAAACGACATTTAATCTTCAATCGTTTGCGCGGCGGAACGGCGGCGGTCATTGTTGAACCGGTTGGACCCGAAAGCGGCACGCGGCCGGTTCCATTTGATTTCAATCAGAAGGTCAAGGAATTATGCGATGAGTTCGGCGCATTATTGATCTTCGATGAAGTCGTGACGGGCTTTCGACTCGGCATGGGCGGGGCGCAGGGATTCTTCGGCATCAAACCCGATCTGACAGTGTTTGGCAAATGTGTTGCAGGCGGATATCCGATGGCGGGCGGTGTGGGCGGTCGGCGCGAAGTGATTCTGAGCTTTGCGGCTGGCCTCGGTGGAACCGGCGAACGTGCGTATGTTGGCGGAACGCTTTCGGCAAACCCGCTCTCATGTGTGGCGGGTTACTACTCGTTGCTGGAAATGGAACGGACGAATGCGCCGGTTCTCGCCGGTAGAGCGGGCGATCGTTTGACGAAAGGCTTGAATCAAATCATTACGAAATACGGACTGCCATTTGTTGCATACAACCAGGGCCCGATTGTCCATCTGGAAACCTCTGGCACGATGCTGCTTGACTTCAAGAATATTTTTCGCCTATTGCGGGAGGTTCACCCACGCGAGCATATGATGGAAGAAATGGGCGCGGCTTTCATGGCAGAAGGATTAGTCACAGTGGCTGGTTCGCGCATGTATACATCCATGGCGGATACAGATGAAGTGATTGATGACGCCTTGGCGAGATTCGAATCTGTGCTTTCGGTGTGCGATAAAGTTTTATAAATCGAGCGACTTGCTTTATTCGAATTCCAATTCGAGCTCTTCGTCATCCTGCCAACCCTCGAGACGATCAATCTCGATGTCGCTGAACAGGCCCTCTTGCCGTGCTTCGACGCGATAGCGCTTGACCAGTTCAAGCAAAGCCAAAAAAGTAACCACGATCTCGAGACGCGATGGGCTGTCTCCCAACAAGCCGCGAAACGACGTGCGTTGAATCTGTTTTAATGTTTTGGAAATCAGATCGATTTTTTCCCGGATGGTGATCTTCGGCGCGGCAATGACCGAGGCAAGCGGTTCCTTTTCTTTTCCTTTTGCAAACGCTGACTCAGCTGCGGCGACCAACGCGCTCAAAGTGAGTCCCGATAAATCGAGCTTGGGTTCCACTTTTGGCGGCGGAGCGACGCGTAGGTAAGTTCTTAGTCCCTGTTCTTGTCTTTCCATTAGCCATCCACCGATTTCCTTGAATCGCTTGTATAGTTTTAATTGTCTGACCAGATCCTCGCCGATGTTTTCTTCGCCCGATTCATGCACTGGCGGACGCGGCAATAATGCTTCTGATTTGATCTGCAACAACTTTGCGGCGATCACAAGGAACGCCGAAATTTCATCGGCACGTGCCTGCTCCAGACTGTGAATATAAGCCAGATACTGGTCCGTGACCATCGCCAGCGAAACGGTAGTGACATCCAGTTCGGCGCGCTCGATGAGATCAAGCAATAGATCAAGCGGCCCTTCATATACTGGCGTGTGGACGGTATAGTTTGTCTGTCGACCTAACAAGTTATCCATAGTGGCTGGATTATATCATTCCGAATAAATCTCTCGGTTATAATTTACATATGCCTAGCAAACTTACTCATCTCGACGAAGGCGGCCGCGCACGAATGGTGGATATCAGCGCCAAGCCGGATACAGAACGAATTGCAATTGCCAAGGGCGAAGTCCAAATGAAGAAAGAGACGCTCGATTTGATTCGCGCGGGGCAAATCAAAAAGGGTGATGTGTTGACTATTGCGCAGATCGCTGGCATCACCGCTGCAAAGCGGACCTCGGACTTGATTCCGTTATGTCATCCTTTGCCGCTCACCAAAGTGGACGTCGATCTGGCGCTCGATGATTCTTTGCCCGGTGTGCTGATCACCGCGACCGCCAAAGTCACTGGCAAAACCGGCGTTGAAATGGAAGCGTTGACCGCAGTCTCTGTTGCTGCGCTGACAATTTATGATATGGCAAAAGCCGCTGAAAAAACGATGCACATTCAAAACATCCGCCTTGTCGAAAAGCATGGCGGTCGTTCAGGTGATGTGGTGAATGAATAAGATAAAAGTCTTGTTCTTTGCTACTCTTCGTGACCGCGTTGGAACAAAGTTTATTGAGCTTGAAGTTCCTGCTGATATGACTGTGGAGGCGCTAAAAGATAAACTTGCCAGCGATTATCCTAATCTTAAAGAATCGATGAAGACGGTATTGGTTTCAGTCAATAAAGAATACTCATTGGATGAAGCGGCGATTCCGCAGAACGCGGAAATAGCGTTATTCCCACCTGTCAGCGGTGGATGATAATATGCAATCCTCAAACTTTCCAACCATTTTTTTTATCACTGAAGAAGAAATCAATCTTAACGATTTGCTTGCGAAAATTACTTTGCCAACAACTGGCGCGGCCGCGATCTTCACTGGTATGGTGCGCGGGGTAACCACGCGCGATGACCCACATGAGACGGCTTATCTCGAATACGAAGCCTATATTCTGATGGCTGAAACCAAGATGAAACAGGTCGCTGAAGAGATTCGCTCCAAATGGTCCAGCGTTGAGGGAATAGCCATTGTCCAACGCGTCGGCAAACTGTATCCGCAAACGCCGACGGTGTTGATTGCCTGTACCGCCGCACATCGGAACACTGGCGTCTTCGACGCGGCTCGATATGGCATTGACCGTCTAAAAGAAATTGTCCCAATCTGGAAAAAGGAAGTTGGCCCGAATGGCGAGTTTTGGGTAGAAGGCGAATACATCCCCAAAGCGGGTGAGTAATGAAGATCGCTTGTGTCAATTGCGGACAGCTTTATCCTGATTTGGGTACACCATATAAATGTCCCAACTGCGGCGGACTATATGATTATGTCGAACCATTGACATATAACCTGCGTCGCTCGACGCTACGAACGGATTCTGTTTCATTGGGCGAAGGCAACACTCCATTAATTCCCGCCAAGGTTTTTGGACACGGAGTTTATTTAAAATGCGAATATGCTAATCCCACCGGATCATTCAAAGACCGCGGCATAGCCACTCTTATTTCCTTTCTTCGGTCGCGCGGCGTAACGGAAGCCATGGAAGATTCATCCGGCAATGCGGGCGCGTCGTTCGCGGCATACGCGGCACGTGCGGGAATCAAAGCGCGGGTCTATGTGCCCGACTCCGCTTCGGGGCCAAAACGAAAACAAATCGAGGCATATGGCGCGGAATTGATCACCGTTCCGGGTCCACGCGACAATGCTTCGGAGGCTGTGATCCATGCCGCGGAGGCAGGGATGGTTTATGCGAGCCATGCTTATCTTCCATTCAATCTTCCCGGTTATGCAACGTGTGCTTATGAAATATATGAACAGCTCGGACGAAATCCCGGCGCAGTGATTGTCCCCGCGGGGCAAGGTGGATTCCTGCTTGGCATCGCGCGCGGCTTTGAAGCTTTATTGCGCGCCGATAAAATTCAGAAGATGCCGATGGTGATCGGAGTGCAAGCTAGCGCTTGCGCGCCTTTGTGTGCGTTGTGGAAGAACGGAACGATGAGCGATGTGGTAGAGGCTCCGACGATTGCAGAAGGAGTCTGCACACGCTGGCCGGTTCGCGCAGAAGCTATCGTGGAGATCACGCGTCGAGGCGCAGGCCGCTTTGTGCCGGTGGATGAAGCGTTTATCTTAGCTGGGCGTGACGCATTGGCACGTTTGGGGTTTTATGTAGAGCCAACGTCGGCGCTGGTGTGGCACGCGTTGGAGGAATCAATTTCTAGTTTGCCCGATCCCGTTGTCGTTGTGTTGACTGGTTCGGGTTTGAAGTACCTTTCATAGAGGAGCGAATTGATGGAAAGAATTGTTATTACCGGAATGGGAACGGTCAACCCACTTGGCCTGACCGTTGCCGGTACGTGGAACAATCTGACTGAGGGTGTGTCCGGCGTGGGGCCGATCACGCTGTTTGATTCTTCGCCGTTGCTTGTGCATATCGCAGCGGAGGTAAAAGGATTCGATCCCGCAAACTATATGGATGCGAAGGAAGCTCGGCGGCGTGACCGCTTCGAGCAGTTGACCGTGGCCGCGGCAAAGGAAGCGATTCAGTCTTCTGGCTTGGAAGTCACCGAAGCGAACGCCGGAAGAATTGGCGTGATCATCTCATCGGCGATTGGCGGGCTGACCACTTTGCAGGAAGCGGTCCTGATTGTCAACAACGATAACCCGCGCAGGATCAGCCCGTTCATGATCCCGATGCTGATGTCGAATGGTGGGGCGGGATTGGTCTCGATTGATTATGGGTTCAAGGGACCGAGTTTTTCTGTTGCTTCGGCATGCGCCTCGGGTGCCGATGGAATCGGCATCGCCATGATGATGATGCGTTCAGGGATGATCGATGCGGCCATTGCAGGCGCGACGGAGTCGACGATCACAATGACCGGCGTGGCGGCTTTCGACCGTGTGGGTGCAATGTCGCGTCGCAACGACGATTATTCGATGACGCCTCAGCCTTTCGATAAGAATCGGGATGGCTTGGTGATGGGTGAAGGTTCGGCGGTCATTGTATTGGAAACCGAGTCGCGCGCAAAGGCGCGGGGTGCGAATATTTTGGCGGAACTTGCCGGTTACGGTTCAACGGCAGATGCGTTCCACGTTACTGCGCCGCATGAACAGGGCGAAGGTGGTAGGGCAGCGATCCGCATGGCATTGGCGTCTGCAAGGGCCAATCCCGAAGAGGTGGGTTATATCAACGCGCACGGCACGGGCACGCAGTTGAACGACCAGTCTGAAACGCGGGCGGTCAAAGGCGCATTTGGTGACTTGGCGAATAAGATCCCAATCTCTTCGACCAAATCCATGACTGGGCATATGATGGGCGCGACCGGCGCCTTGGAAATTATCTTTTGTGTGCAGGCGATTCGCGAAGGGATTCTCCCGCCGACGATTCATTATCAGACTCCCGATCCAGAATGCGATCTGGATGTCATTCCGAATCAGGTGCGTGAGAAGAAGATTGATCTGGCGATCAGTAACGCCTTTGGCTTTGGCGGTCACAACGCGGTGCTGGCAGTCAGAAGATATAACTGATTTAATGCAAACCGCCGGTCTCGCAGGGCGAATTACGGAAACCAAAAAGCCCTTTCGGAAATTCACAGTGCGTAGAACGTAACTGCAATTTACGTTTTACGCGTTACGTTTAAAATGGTTCTATGCGCCCAACTTACCTTGAAGTCAATCTTCCTTGCCTGAAACAAAATCTTGAAAACATACGCGCACATGTCGCCCCTGCAAAAGTGATGGCGGTATTGAAAGCCAATGCATATGGTCACGGCGTGGACGGGGTTGCGCCTATCATCGCGCCGTATGCGGATTACATTGGCGTTGCGATTGTGGAGGAGGGAATTCATTTGCGTGAGCTTGGAATCAATAAACCGATTCTGGTGATGGGCGGAACATTGCCTGAACAGGTTTCGTTATTTGTCCAATACAATTTGATTCTCGCGGCTTCATCGTTTGAATTGCTTGATGCCGCCGAGCAAGCCGCACAGGCCGCAAAGAAAAAGCTCAAAGCCCATCTAAAAATTGATACTGGCATGGAACGCACTGGTGTTCATGAATATGAGGCCGAAACCCTCATCGAAAAATCTCTAACGTGTAGCCATTTAGACATAGAGGGAATCTTTACACACTTCGCCAACTCAGAATCAAATGACTTGACACATGCCAAATTGCAATTGGAACGCTTTCAAGAAGTTTTATACGTTTATGAAAAGCGAAGCATACCTCATCCGCGAATCCGACACGCGGCAAACTCCGGAGCGATTTTGCAAATACCCGAGAGTTATTTTGATATGGTTCGTCCTGGTGTTTTGTTTTATGGAGTTTATCCGGAACGAAATGTTAAAAAAACTGTTGATGTCAAACCTGCGTTGACATGGCGTTCACAAATAGTCTACAGCAAGATTACACAGCCGGGGAGGCCGGTTAGCTATGGATCGTTGTGGCAGTCTAATGTCCCGACACGAATTGTGACCATCCCTTGCGGTTATGCAGATGGATATTTTCGTCGCATGACGAATCGAGCGCAAGTTATCATCAGTGGAAAAAAATATCCGCAAGTGGGGCGCATCTGTATGGATCAGTTTATGGTCAATGTCGGCAATGACGACACAAAGGTTGGCGATGAAGTGATCTTGCTCGGGGATGGGATAACCGCCGAAGATTTTGCCGATTGGGCCGGCACGAATGAATATGAAGTGATGACGAATATCAGCACGCGCGTGCCGAGGGTTTTTATCAAGTAAACGGGGTAAAATAGGGCGCGCGCTTTGGCGTGTAATTTCTTTTGAGGTGAAAAGTTGAATCGCTATTTGCGTGATTATTTGATTCTGATTCTGCCAGCTGCAGCAATTGTTGCGCTCGATCAGTGGACAAAGTGGCTGGTGCGAACCAACCTGCCGTTCGACAGCGCGTGGCTCCCTCCCAACTTATTATGGCTTAGCCCTTTTGCGCGGATTGTCAATTGGTCTAACAGCGGTGCGGCGTTTGGCTCGTTTCAAAATGGCAATCCTGTTTTCACGGTGCTGGCAATCATCGTGATTGCCTTGATCTTTTATTATTTTCCGCGCATCGATGCCAGTGATTGGACATTGCGTGTCGCGCTCGTTTTGCAATTGGCGGGAGCGTCTGGAAATTTAGTGGATCGTTTGCTGAAGGCTAAAGTTACCGACTTTATTTCGATCGGCACATTTCCCGTTTTCAATCTGGCGGATTCATCGATTACTGTTGGCGTGGTTGTTTTGTTGCTTGGGGTTTGGTGGAAGGAACGCGCCGAGAAAAAAGCCGCGCTCCAAAAGACCGACTCAAATTCGTGACGGATTCGATTTTTACTTTTCGCTTTCAAAAACCGGACGAGGAACGGCTCGACCATTTTTTAGTTGAGTCCCTGCCTGATTATTCACGTGCGCGCTTGCAGGCATTGATCAAAGATGGCTTGGTTTTGATCAACGGCGTGCCTGCTAAAAAGTCCGGGCAGATGCTCGAACAAGATTCTGTGATCGAAGTTCGTATCCCGCCATCCGTGCCGACAGATTTGATTGGCGAAAATATTCCGCTGGATATTATTTTTGAAAACGATGACGTGATCATTGTCAATAAACCGGCGGGCATGGTGGTTCATCCCGCCGCGGGACATGATTCTGGAACGCTGGTTCACGCCGTGCTTGGATATGATCCCGACATCGAAGGCATTGGCGGTGAAGAACGTCCCGGCGTTGTGCATCGGCTGGATAAAGAAACATCGGGTTTGATTATGCTTGCGAGGAATGATAAGGCGCATCACTGGTTGCAGGATCAATTTCGATTGCGTAAAGTTGAAAAGACTTACGTGGCATTGGTTGATGGTAAGCCGCCAACACCGTCGGGCAGAGTCGAGGCCGCGATTGGACGCGATGCAAGTCATCGCAAGAAGATGGCAATTGTTTCGGAAAATAGAGGCCGTGCAGCGATTAGCGAATACAAAACGCTTGAAACATTCCCGCAATATACTTTGCTTGAATTTCATCCATTGACCGGGCGCACGCATCAAATCCGATTGCATTGCGCAATGCTCGGTTGTCCGATTGTTGGCGATGAAATCTACGGCAGAAAAAAATCAAGCCTTGATTTAAACCGGCATTTTCTTCACGCGCAAAAACTCAAAATCATTTTGCCAAATGAAAAAGAAGCGAGGGCTTTCGAAGCGAAATTACCTGAAGAGTTAACTCGGGTTCTTGATGAGTTGCGAAAGGAAAAATAGAATGGAATATATTGACCTTCGTTCTGATACTGTTACCCAACCCACGTCTGAAATGCGCGAAGCGATGGCCAAGGCCGAAGTCGGCGATGATGTTTATGGCGATGATCCAACCGTAAATCGCTTGCAGGAGATGGCTGCGGACAGGATAGGCAAAGAAGTGGCTTTGTTTGTTCCTTCGGGGACGATGGGAAATCTGGCGGGAATTCTTGCTCACTGTCAGCGCGGCGACGAAGTGATTCTTGGCAAGGAGAATCACACGTATCTTCATGAGGCGGGCGGGATTTCGGTATTGGGCGGAGTTCATTCGTGTCAACTGGCGAATCAACCGGATGGCTCGCTTCTTATCCGGGACATCGAAGCGGCGATTCGATCAGATGATCAACATGAACCGATCACGCGGCTGGTGTGTCTCGAGAACACACACAATCATTGTGGCGGAACAGTGCAGACTGCGGAAACCACGCGTCGCATCGCGGACTTCACTCATGCGCGTGGTCTAAAGGTGCATCTCGATGGTGCGCGCATCTTTAATGCCGCGGCTGCGCTGAACGTGAACGTTAAAGAATTAACTGCGCCAGTTGACTCGGTCACATTTTGTTTGAGCAAGGGATTATGTGCGCCGGTCGGCTCAGTGTTATGCGGTGATAAGGAGTTTATCAAGCGCGCCCATCGTCTGCGCAAGATGCTGGGAGGCGGGATGCGTCAGGCGGGAATATTGGCAGCGGCGGGGATTGTTGCGCTGGAAAAAATGACCAGAAGATTAGGCGAGGATCATGCGCGGGCGCGGAATTTAGCTGAAGGTCTGAGTGAGAACCGAGGAATTGTTCTAGATGGAATACCGCAGACGAATATGGTTTTCTTTGATCTCGCTCCACAAGTTAAAATGTCCACGGATGAAATTATCGATCAATTGAAAGATCGTGGAATATTGGTAAGCGCATCAGGCATGCAGCGTTTCCGTCTCGTGACACATTATTGGATAGATAACATGGGAGTTAATAAAACCGTCGAAGCCTTTCGCCAGGTTCTGCAATAAAAAAAGAAGGTCTGTTTCGTTTCAAGAATCGGACCTTTCCTATCATTGCCAGTATAAAATTCTTCCAATGACTTTCATCTGGTTCAACTTGATTCCGTCCGCGTTCCTTGGCAACATACAAACGATTATCCGCAAGATCAATAACTTCATCATCTCATCCGCTTTAAACGGATCGGCGGCGATTCCCCGGTTGGCGGTTGGCGCAGGAATGGTTGTTTGCTCGTGATTTTGCAGGGAAAGTATTGGCATGGATGAGCGAATTCGTTCAGCAATCTGTTAGGCCCGCTTGCTATTTGCAGCTGGTACCGAAATGGCGAATTCCTCTCCGCCCCACCGTCCAACTGCGTCAGTGCTGGACGATGAGATTGTTTTTTTCTTGGCACCATATTCCAATTCCGTTGATCACGATAAAAATCAATGCTAATATTCCAGTAACAGCTTTTCCTTGGAAATTTGAGTCCTCCGCAGACGGGCTGCGCGTTCGATCATGCCATGGGTTATGTTTTGTCGGTAGCCGGGTGAATTCAATTTTGCCATCGTCCGGCTGAAGCAAGTGCAACGAATTCTCGTCCTTCCGGTTCGTGAACGAGAAGGCATATCTAGGAACAACCAATCGCGCGCTCCAGGGTATTCATTGCCAATCGAGCCGCCACAGGTATGTCAAGACGCATATCCAATTGATGGCACAATGCCTCGATCTGATCCGGTTGGATTTCGGCCACCGAAGGATGAACACCCAAGGCTTGGTCATGGTGAATAAAACCACCCGGCCGATTGATAAAAAGAGACCTACGGTCTGTCATAGTTTTCTATGGCATAGCATAACAGGCCGTTTTTTTCTACCTTTTTGAAGCCATGATATGTTTTCGTATGTGTGCAAAGAAACACTTTGTGATTTCTGATATAATCATCGGCGCGCAGGACTTTGAAGGGGACCCAAGTTTTGCTCCGGAGATATAAATTTTAAAATAGGTCCAATTAATGATTACCAATTTTTCCCTTGAACAAATTGACGAAGTCGTTAAAGCGATTCAGGCGCGGACTTCATACCGGCCGCGGGTTTCGATTATTCTTGGTTCCGGCTTGAACAGCTTAGCAGACTCTGTGGACAAGCCTGATGTGATCCCGTTTGGCGATCTGCCGCATTTTCCGGTTTCGACGGTATTGGGACACGCAGGTCGTTTGGTGGTTGGCACATTGGAAGGGCAAACCGTATTTGTCATGCAAGGGAGGATTCATTTTTATGAAGGGTATAGCATGGCGCAAGTGACTCTGCCCGTCCGCGTGATGCAACGGCTTGGAATCAAAATTCTTATTGTGACCAACGCCGCAGGCGGCGTAAATCCCACTTTTACGCCGGGTGATGTAATGTTGATCACTGATAACCTAAACCTGATTGGCATGACAGGACAAAATCCGTTGATCGGTCCTAACATTGATGAATTGGGACCGCGATTTCCTGATATGAGCCAGGCTTATGATCGCGCGCTTTGTGATCTGACACGAGGTACAGCTAGAAAAGAAAACATTGTTCTGCACGAAGGTGTCTACGCCGGATTGAGCGGTCCGTCTTTTGAGTCGCCTGCCGATTTACGTTTCCTGCGCGTCATTGGAGCAGATTCGGTGGGCATGTCTACTGTTCCTGAAGTGATTATTGCACGCCACGGTGGAATGCGGGTTCTTGGTCTCTCTGGCATCAGCAATAAGGCGAATCTGGATGGCTCGACAATCACTACACATGAAGAGGTGATGGAAGCTGGAAAACTCATCACACCTAAGATGGAGAAGTTGATTCGCGGAGTTCTGCGTCAGCTGTAAGAAACATTGATATGGCTGGAATTTATCAATTCCTCAGCAAATACGAAGTGCTGATTTATGTTGTACTGGCTATCGGAGGATTGTTTGCTTTTCGGCAGCTTTTTAAAACTTGGAATGAGTGGCGAGAGTCGGTTTTCACCTTGGAACGTGAGTTTGCTCTGCATCGAATGGGTCAGGCAGTGGCTTTTGTAATCCTCATTCTGATTTTGTTCTTTGGAGAATTGACCACCGTTTCTTTTGTGATACCGGATCTCCCCGCTTCCTTTTTTATCTCGACGCCGACCATTGATGTGCTTGCCACGCCGACAGGAACGATCTCCGCTGAACTTGCGACTCAAATTGCGTTGACGCCACTTCCTGTTCCGACCCTTGGAAATACCAGCGGTTGTGTAGCTGATAAATTAATGATTACATCTCCCAAACCCGGAAGCGAGGTCAGCGGGGTAGTGGACTTGATCGGAACAGTGAACATTCCTGATTTTGGGTTTTATAAGTATGAAGTTGCGCCGCTTAACACTAACGACTGGGCCACAATTGCTGCGAGTACTACTCCTGTTCCCAATAATTCGCTTGGGCAATGGGATACTTCTATTCTGACACCCGGCGATTATCAATTGCGCCTAGTCGTTACGAATACACAGGGGCAATCTCTGCCGCCTTGTGTCATTCCTCTGCGCATAACTGCTCCGTGAGCAGTGTGTCGAGTTTATTGAATTGGTTATGGAATTTAGGAGACTATGCCTGAAATTCAAATCCGACCGACTGTAGCTGGTGACCTTCTTCGTATGATGGGGATGGATCATTCTGTCACATCTGAGTATGTCTGGCAGTTGGAATTGCGCCGGGATAGCGGCCAAATCGCCGCAACCTTTCGAGAAGTTCGATTGCCACGACCCATTCCACTGACCTACCCAAACAATCCCTTCGTTCTTGCAGACGACTGGACACGTAGATCAGCGATATTAACTGCCCTGGTTGATAGCAGTCCGATTGGTTATCTTTCGTTGATGGATCGCCTAGGCTCTGTGGCATCGATAACTGACCTCGTGGTCTCGCCCGATTGGAGACGCCGGGGTGTAGCCAGCGCGTTGTTAGGCGCCGCTCATGAGTGGGGTCTGAAGCAAGGTCACCGCAAATTGTTCCTCGAGATGCAGTCCAAGAATCAACCAGCAATTCGCTTGGCGCAAAAACATGGATATGAATTCTGCGGGTATAATGACCATTATTATTTGACGCAGGATGTAGCTCTTTTCTTTGCGAGGGCATTGAAATAGGGCGCTTTGGGAAGGTATTATGTTTAACGGTTGGACGGAAAATTTACTGGCGGGCGTCCAGGTAATCAGTCAAATTCTAACGGCCGGAATTGCCATCACGGCCTTTTCGTTGTTTCTTTATTCACTATCTTTCAATTTAAGAGATCGCGTCGCCCGTTCTTTTGCTATCATTCTTTTATGCGTGGTCGTGATCTTTACCACCGATGCATTGCAAAGCAAGGATGTTCCTCTTTGGGGGATCGATTTACTCCTTCGTCTTCACTGGTTCGGGATCATTTATTTGCCTGCCGCATATCTGCATCTTTCGGATGCAGTGTTGGTAACCGCGGGTCGTCCTTCGCGCGGGCGCCGGAGATTTGCGATTCGAGTGACATACGCAATCTCAACAATTTTTGTTCTCGCCCTCGCCGCAGGATATTTACTTGGTCCGCTCGTGCCGGAGGGTCAACCGGCTCCACATCTTCAACCAACTTTTTGGTCCGAGGTTTTTACTTTTTACTATATCGCCGCGATGCTTTGGGCTGGCTGGAACTTTGTCCGTGCCTATCGCCGTATGCTGACGCGTTCTGGTCGCCGCCGCATGTTGTACCTCATGGCTGGGGCGACAGCGCCCGCGCTGGGTTCGTATCCATATTTATTGTATGGCTCATTTTTCGCGGCGCGATTCCCGCTATTGTTTTGGCTTGGATCTGCATCCATCGATATTTTGGTCGGCGGGTTGGTTGTTGTAATGGCTTACGCAGTGGCCTTCTTCGGCGTGTCCTGGCCGGATCGTGTGATTAAGAGCCGCTTGTTCAAATGGATCATCCGCGGGCCGATAACCGCTTCATTGGCCCTGGGGTTGATGACCATTGTTCGCCGTGCCGGCGTATTGATGGGCTCGGATTATTCGGTTTTTGTTCCTTTGACCATGGTCGCAACGGTTTTGCTTTTTGAACATGCCATTACATTATTTTATCCCTTATGGGAACGTTATCTCTTCTTCGGGCATGATCGGTCTGAATTGCAGATATTGCAAAACATGGAAGAGCGCTTGCTCACACAGAGCGACTTGCAGCAATTCCTTGAAGCTGTTCTTGCCGCTGTGCGAGATCACATGCAAGCTCCCGCGGCCTTCGTTGCTGCGTTGGACGAGAGCGAGCTAGCGCTTATCGTTATGGCAGGCAATCGTAGTCTCATCGAGCATGATGGTCTCTCGGACGCACTGGAAAGAATAGGCAATGGAAATGGAAATGAACGTGAGGAATTTGAATCGGGAAAGTTTTGGATGTTGCCTTTGCATCAGCGCAAACGAGATGACTTGGACTTGGATGAAATTCCGCCTCTGCTTGGATTAATGGGGGTGGCGCGGCGCGAAGGTCATTCATCCATGGAACAAGATCAGCGCGATGCGCTTTGGCTTTTGGCAGACCGCGCGGCGATGGCATTGGAAGATCGTTTGTTGCAACAGCGAGTCTTTCGTTCTCTTCAGGATTTACAGCCGCGTGTGGACATGCTCCAACGCTTGCGCGCGTTTGGACGATATGATAGTCGCGTTAATATGCTTGATCAATCCTTGCCTCCTGAAGCGGACCTGGCAAATTGGGTTAAGGACGCGTTAACTCATTATTGGGGCGGGCCAAAGTTGACGAACAGCCCATTAATGCGATTGCAGGTTGTTCAGGAATTGGCGCGTGAACATGACGATAATCTAGCTAATGCTTTGCGCGCCCTGCTTCGCAAAGCGGTGGATCAAGTCCGCCCGGAAGGAGAGCGGCGATTTACTACAGAATGGATTTTATATAATATTCTTGAAATGAAGTTCATTGAGGGACGCAAAGTTCGTGAGGTGGCAGAACGTCTGGCAATGTCGGAGGCGGATTTGTATCGCAAACAGCGTATTGCGGTGGAGGCAGTTGCCAAAGCCATATTGACCATGGAATCTCAAATCAAATAAGGAAGGGCAGGCAGGTATGACGAATCACAAAAATGTTTATGAAAGTCCGATGCCGGTCACAGACGATGGATGGTGGGAATCAGTGTTGGCAGAAGATGAGCGCCACGCGCCATCTTCGCCCTCTCGACCACCGATCCATCCTCCGGTCCGCACGGAGACGAAAGCGGAGGAGTCGAATAAAGTTCAACCCGATTGGGCGCAAGTCGAGGAGCTTTATCATCAAGATCAAATCGTGACGCTTAAAGTGACCGGAAGTAATCGTGGGGGTTTGCTGGTCGAAGGCGAAGGCTTGTATGGTTTCGTACCCTTCTCGCATTTGATTGAAATGGCTGGACGCAATGATATGCCAGATCGCGAAAAGATCCTTGGAGCATATGTAGGTCAATCGCTCAGACTTAAAGTCATTGAATGTGTTCCTGAAGATGGGCGCATTGTTCTCTCTGAGCGCGCCGCATTGGCGGAGCCCGGCAAGCGTTCTGAATTATTCCACTCGCTGCATTCGGGAGAGCGCGTTCAAGGAACGGTCACGAATATTACGGATTTTGGTGTGTTCATTGACCTTGGTGGCGTTGAAGGGTTAATTCATATTTCCGAACTTTCGTGGGGACGCGTAGTGCATCCAAACCAAATTGTGCATATGGGGCAGTTGCTCGATGTGCAGGTACTGGACCTTTCGCCTGAACGTTGCCGTGTAGCGCTTAGCCTCAAACGTTTACAGCCTAATCCGTGGGAAAAGGTCGCGACCGATTTTTCGGTGGGACAAGTTTTGCCGGCGACGATCACGAGTATTCTTTCCTATGGCGCATTTGCGAAGTTTGATCTTGGTGTGGAAGGATTGATCCACGCTTCGGAAATGTTCCTTGACGAAGGGCAAACCGCAAAGGATGTTTTGAATGTTGGTCAGCTTGTGCAAGTCCGTATTTTGCATATGGATGCCGTTCATCAACGCATGGGATTGAGTCTGCGCCTGGGCGCGTAAATTATTATTCAATGCCGATAAATTCCGAACAGAGCGATCCACAGAAACCTGTTCCCGACGATTGGCTGGATCGCATCGGGCATTTCAACCTGCATTTTGGCCGTTATCTGCGCGATGTGGCCGGCGTTCTGTTGATTGCTGTTGCGCTGATGTCTTTGCTGGCGCTATGGAATCTGACCAGCGGCATTCTATTGACGCCCTGGTCGGCGTTTCTTTCAAAATGGTTTGGCTGGGGAAGTTACGTTATTGTCCTCGCGGTTGGATATGGCGGGTTTGTTCTCCTTCGCCACGATAACAAACCACTGGGTTTGTTTCGGATTCTATCTCTTGAATTCGCCTCGCTTCTGACCTTAGGGCTGCTCGCCGTTATCGGAAGCGATTCGCTCGTCCGGGCAGAAGCGGGGTTGGATGGCGGACGTTTAGGCTGGAGCATAGCTTTTTTGCTCGATAGGTATGCTGGCGCTGTTTGGGCAGCGTTGATTATCTTTATTCTATGGTTGTTGACAGTTGTCACGGGGTTTGGTTTTTGGGCTGTTTTCGAAGCGTGGCTTTTGAAGTTGGCGGGCGAGCCTATCACGCCTCCGCCGCTGATAGGTCAGAAAGCAGCAGATACAGAATCTTCGAAGGAAGAGCGATCTGCAAAGTCTGCACCGAGAAAGAAAAAATCCACCCCGCTTCCTCCTGAGTTTCAACCGTCGTTGAAAGCCGTTGATAAGAAAAGCGAGAAGCCGACCAAGCCGATCCCGCGTGGAGAGGGGTTGCCGCCGCTTAACATCTTGATGACCGAGCAATCCGTGCGAGATGACGAGCGGACAATCAATCAAACCGCGGGCATGATCATGAAGACGCTTTCGGAATTTGGTATTCCTGCAACCGTGATCGGTTATCGCATCGGGCCTTCGGTGACTCAGTTCGCGGTACAACCGGGTTATATAAAAAGGCCAGGCGCGAATGAGGATGATGAAGCCCAACAAATGAAAGTACGTGTGGCGCAGATTGCCGCATTGGAAAAAGATCTAACGCTGGCGTTGTCCGCGGAACGATTACGTATTGAAGCGCCTGTGCCAGGCAAACCTTATGTGGGTATTGAAGTGCCGAATTCCACTTCGACGGTTGTGCGTTTGCGGCCAATCTTGGAAAGTGGCGCGTTTCATAAGGATAGTGCGCCGCTGGCCATGGCGCTCGGGCGCGATGTATCGGGCAATCCACTCGTCGCCGACCTTGCCCGCATGCCGCATTTGTTGATCGCAGGTGCGACAGGTTCTGGAAAATCGGTGTGCATCACCTCGCTGGCGGCGTGCTTTGCAATGAATAACGCGCCGGAAGATTTGCGGATGGTCATGATTGACTCGAAGATGGTTGAATTGCTTCGCTTCAACGGCCTCGCACATCTTTATGGAAAAGTCGAAACCAACATAGATCGAATCATGGGCGTTTTGCGCTGGGTGGTGCTCGAGATGGAACATCGTTATCGTCTGCTCGAAGGTGCAAATGTGCGTGATCTCGAAGGCTATAACCGCAAACAGGCCCGCAAGGAAGATGGTGTGGCTTTGCCGCGGATTGTCGTGTTGATTGACGAGCTGGCTGATTTGATGATGTCCGCGCCGGATCAGACCGAACATAATCTGGTTCGCCTCGCGCAGATGGCGCGCGCGACCGGTATCCATTTGATTGTTGCAACCCAGCGTCCTTCCACAGACGTAGTAACGGGCCTCATTAAAGCTAACTTTCCGGCGCGCCTAGCCTTTGCCGTCGCATCCAGTATAGATTCGCGCGTTATCCTCGATACTATCGGCGCAGAAACTTTGCTTGGTCACGGCGATATGCTGTTCCAAAATCCCGAGGTTGGCAATCCCATCCGCGCGCAGGGTGTGATGGTTACGGATATGGAAATCGAGCGCATTCTTGATTATTGGCAAAAGAACAGTGATATGGAAAGCGAAAACATGCCGCCGTGGGAAAAACTATTAACGGAACCTGACGAGGACGAAGATGAAGGTTTGATTGAGCAGGCTATCTCCATAGTGCGCGGCACCCAGCGCGCCTCCGCTTCATTGTTGCAGCGTCGCTTGCGGGTCGGTTATCCGCGCGCCGCGCGTTTGTTAGACCAGCTTGAGAAAATGGGGATTGTTGGTCCATCGCAAGGCGGTGGAAGAGAGCGCGACGTGATGCCATTCGAAGAGGAAGAATAATTTTTTGACAGGGCATCAGGCATGAATTTCGGGTATCATTAGGCAGTCTTGCCTGCGAGGTTTAATTGAAGAAGACTTTCACAGATGTTTTGCGTTTGGGCTTTAAGTGGTTCCTGGATCCTGTTGCTCGATTCTTGAATCGAATTGGATTGACGCCCATTTCAGTTACGTTGATTGGCGTAGCCGGAAATGTGCTGGCGGCGTACTTCATCGCTCGCGGACACATTAGCATTGGCGGGCTGATCGTTTTGATCATCTGGCCGGTTGATGCCTTGGATGGCACTATGGCGCGTCTGCGCGGTGAAGCCAGCGATTGGGGTGCATTTGTAGATTCGGTCAGCGACCGCTATTCAGAGCTGATTATTCTTGGCGCGGTGCTTTATCATTTTGCAATGAACAATCAGCCTATCACGGCAGTTGTTACTTTTGTCGCAGCGGCGGGCTCGATTTTGGTTTCATACGTCAAGGCGCGCGCGGAGGCGCAAAGTTTCAGCGCTAGGGAAGGTTTGCTGACGCGCGCAGAAAGGTATTTCGTCCTTGGCCCAACGCTATTGTTCAATATCCCCGTTATTGGTGTTTGGATCATCGCGATACTTGCCAACTTCACGGCCCTTCAGCGCATTTGGGTTGTACGCGCTCAGGCGCATGATAAAATGCGGAAAGTTCATAAAGGAGAATAGAGATGTTAGTCCATTGCGGTACTCTTGCGTTCAATTTCTTCCAGTTTGACGGTTTCCATTTTTGTCTCTTCGGTGGCGAATTTATCTTACATTATTACGGGATTATGCTTATGCTCGGCGCGGTCGCAGGCGCGTGGCTTGCTTCGCTCGAGCTTAAGCGCCGGGGTCAAGACCCGGAGATGGTTTGGGACCTCTTAATCTATCTCATTATTGGCGGTGTGATTGGGGCCCGGCTATGGCATGTATTTACTCCGACTCCTGCCTCGGGTTTAACAACTTACTATTACCTGACCCACCCTCTCGATATTATCGAGATTTGGAAAGGTGGATTGGGAATCCCAGGCACAATTATCGGCGGATTGGTTGCGTTGTATTTGTATTGTCGTAAATATAGAGCTGTCAGCTTCCTCGAGTGGACAGATATTGTCGCACCGGGTCTTGCTTTGGGCCAGGCGATTGGACGCTGGGGCAATTATTTCAATCAGGAACTCTATGGCTCTCCGACTAATCTGCCGTGGGGCATCAAAATCACAGATGCCGCCGCGCGAGTTGCGCCGTATACTGATTTGACGAAGTATCCGCTGGATGTGACGCGCTTTCATCCGTTGTTCCTTTATGAGTCGATCCTAAATCTCGCAAATATGTTTTTGTTGGTATGGCTCACGCGCCGCTACGCAAATAAACTGAAACGAGGCGATATTTTCCTTGTTTACTTGATCTTCTATCCGACAGTTCGTTTCTTTCTCGAATTTCTCCGAGTCGATTATCCGCTGATCGGCAGGATTGACCCTAATCAAGTTCTGGTGGCGGTGGTGGCGGTTCTTGCCGCGGTGACGTTGATCTGGCGTCATCGTTCAAATGCCAATGGGCTGGTCGAAGTCCGAAGTAAGACGGAGTTGTCGTTTGTGGCGGTTGAGGCGGAAGAACCGGTCGAAGAAAAAAAGGTTGTGAGAAAATCTGCATCATCGGCAGCCGCTAAAAAGTCCAAACCAGCCGCGAAAAAATCAACGTCGCGGTCTTCTTCCACACCTCGTAAGAAACCCTCCACCGCATCATCATCTAGGAAGGCCAAGAAACGGGAATAGCAGATATTTGCTAACAGAATTGTTTGGAGGACTGTTGTCTCATTGACACTGTCCTCCATTTCTTTTATGCTGGATGAATAATGATTGAAATTCATGATTTAAGCAAGCGATTCAATGATTTTTGGGCCGTGGATGGTGTAACGCTGTCTGTTAAACCTGGACAAATTCTGGCATTGCTTGGACAAAACGGCGCCGGTAAAACTACCACAGTTCGAATGTTGAATTCCCTGTTGGTGCCGACGCGCGGCTGGGCGTGTGTCGCGGGTTATGACGTGGTCAAACACGGCGCAGAAGTGCGCGCTTGCGTCGGCGTGCTAACCGAACAACATGGCTTGTACATGCGTATGACGGGCGATGAATATCTTGAATTCTTTGGTCAAGTGTATCGTCTCAGTACAACGATGCGGAAATCGCGGCGCGATTATCTGCTTGATTATTTTGGATTGGCCAATGCTTCGTCGCACCGCATTGGCGAGTATTCCAAAGGTATGAGGCAGAAACTGGCGCTGGCACGTGCCCTGATGCACGAACCGCCAGTCCTTTTGCTGGATGAACCGACCTCGGCAATGGATCCTGAATCCGCGCGGCTGGTACGCGATGAGATCGCTCGCTTGAAATCATCGCAACGCACGATCGTAATTTGCACACATAACTTGTTTGAGGCTGAGGTGCTGGCCGATATGATTGCCATTATTTACAAGGGACGGATTTTGATGATTGGAACGTTGGATGAGTTGAAACAAAAAGTGTTGGGTGTTGCCGAATATGAAGCACGGCTTTCTTCTGATTGGAATGGCGACGGGTTAAATTTCCCATCGGGCGTAACGTTGATGGAACGCAGCGCGTCTTCGCTGCGATTTAGAGTGGAGCGCCCGCTCGAAGCGAATCCACGCCTGATGCAGGAGCTGATGTCAAAGCATGCGCCGCTTATGGCGTTTCAAGAAGTGCCACGCAGTCTGGAGCAGGTTTATCTCAAAGTGATGACGGATGCGCAGACTTTGCACGCGGAGGCTACCCATGCGTGAGGATCTGCAAATGGTCTGGCTGGTGGCCGGGAGAGAATTGCGCGATCAATTTCGTGATTGGCGTATTCTGACTCCGCTCATGATACTAACGCTGGCTTTTCCTTTGTTGATGAATGAGGTAGCGAAAGAGGCCGTTGCTTATATTAATCAATATGGCGCGAACCTGATCGTGGATCGGCTGGTTCCGTTCTCCATTCTCATCATCGGATTCTTTCCGATCACGATTTCGCTGGTGGTTGCATTGGAATCTTTCGTGGGCGAAAAAGAACGCGGCACAATCGAGCCTTTGTTGAGTTCGCCGTTGGAGAACTGGCATTTATATTTTGGTAAACTTTTGGTCGGAATTTTTACGCCTTTGTTGGCGGGTTATATATCCATTATCTTTTATGTGATCATCGTTTCCCGCCAGCATCTTCATATGCCCGATGCATCTGTCTTTGTGCAGTTGTTCATGTTGACTACAGCTCATGCGATTCTCATGGTCAGCGCGGCGATTGTCATTTCGGTCCAATCGACGACCGTGCGAGCGGCGAATTTGCTGGCTTCGTTCATCGTAGTGCCGGTTGCGATGTTGATGCAAGGGGAGAGCGTGTTATTGTTTTGGGGCAACGATCAGGTCTTATGGTTAGCCGTTGCGGCAGTGCTCGTCATGGCTTCCTTGTTGATGCGCGTGGGTATCGCCCATTTTCAACGTGAATATCTACTGGGGCGCGAGTTCGATACATTGAATTTCCATTGGATGTGGATAACCTTTTGGAGCGCGTTCGGGGGAGAGTCAAAGACTCTGGGAAGCTGGTACCATTTGGAAGTTGGAAGAACGATGCGACAATTGCTCGTTCCGTTCTTAATCATTATTGTTTTCGCTTCTGGCAGCTATCTGGCCAGCTATCAATGGGCGACCGTTAACATTCCAAAAATGCTGCCGAATGCGACTACCAACGATATATCTGGAATCGTGAAGAACGCGCGTCAATCTGCAGGTATTGCACAAACAGGTGAGCACTTATCGGCAATATTTATTTTTTCAAATAATGTACGCGCCACCTTTTTGGTATTTTTAGGTGGGATCATTTCTTTCAGTGTGCTTGGTGTGCTGGCTTTTCTGCTGAACGTCGGTCTGGTTGGGGGCGTGTTGGGTATCGTCAAATTGATGGGATATTCTCCCGCTTTGATATTCGCGGCGGGTTTGCTCCCGCACGGTATCTTCGAAATCCCAGCACTGATGATCTCCAGCGCAATTGTTCTGCGAATTGGTGCGGTGCTTGTAACGCCACAATTGGGAAAATCCATGGGTCAGATATCGCTTGAATTATTGGCTGATTGGGTTAAGATTTTTATCGGTTTGGTTGTTCCGTTGCTGGCAATCGCGGCGCTGATTGAGGCGTATATCACACCGACGATTCTAGCTTCCGTGCTTAAATAATATTGGTGCCTTATGCCCAGAGTGATCATCCTCGGTTCGTCCAATGCCATCCCCACCACTGACCATGAGAATACGCATATGGTCGTGGTTGGTGAGGAGCGCATGGTGATGGTGGACTGCGTCAGCAATCCGATTTTAAGATTGGAAAAAGCCGGTCTTGACTTTAACGATTTAACGGACTTGATCGTGACACATTTTCATCCCGATCATGTCTCTGGCTTGCCGCTTCTGCTGATGGATATGTGGCTAATGGGCCGCCGCAAGCCGATCAATATCTATGGCCTGCACCATACTCTTGATCGGGTGGAGGATTTGATGGGATATTATGGCTGGTCGGAATGGCCTGATTTTTTCCCTGTTGCTTTTTATCGTTTGCCTATGCAAGAAATGACGACTGTGATCGACTCTCCCGATTTCCGAATCTTTTCTTCGCCTGTTCATCATCTATTGCCGACGATTGGGCTGCGTTTTGAATTTAATCACACCAATAAGACCATGGCGTATTCCTGTGATACCGAGCCGTGCGCGCAAGTCATCCGTCTCGCCGCGGGTGCCGACATTTTGATTCATGAATCAGCTGGTGCCTCGCGCGGACATTCATCCGCCGCACAAGCCGCGGAGATTGCCAGTCAGGCCGAGGTTGGGAAGTTATATTTGATCCATTATCCGACGGGCAAATACGCGAGCGGAGATCTGATCGCCGAAGCGCATCAGCGATACCAGGGTGAAGTCGCATTAGCCGAGGATTTTATGGTATTGGATTTCAGCTAAGGCTCGCTGGCGTGCATTAATAAATAGAAACAGCTCGGAAGTCCGCGCTGTTGTGTCTGTGGTTGAATTACCAGCCTTTGATATATTGTGACCACTCTTCATTCTCGGCCAAATGCCGCCCGAAGATATAAGCGGCATTGGCGGGCGGCTCTTTTGGAACGTGGTGAAGATTCATATGTGCTTCTTCGAGTCGACGCCCGCCTTTGTGGTGATTGCAGGAAGGGCAGGCCGCTACAACATTGGTCCATGTATGCGGGCCACCCAGATGTCTGGGAATCACGTGATCTACCGTCAAGCCCCCATCACGCCGGCCACAATACTGGCAGGTATAATTATCACGGCGAAAAACCTCGCGGCGTGTTAATTTGACGCGCGGCCGCGGCCGATGAATTTGCACATCCAGGCGAATGACCGAAGGCCGCGGGATCAATTCTTTGACTGTTCGGATATAACCGCGGCCATTTGCCACCATCGCCGCTTTACCCCCCAACATCAATCCGATGGCTCGCCGCGTTGTGCAAACATTGATAGGTTCAAAGTTTGCGTTGAGCACCAAGACAGGTTCCTGCATAGCAATTTGTAATTGGCATTGATTATACTGCTTCTTGAATGAATCGGTAAACTAGCTGAAATGATAGGGGTGCACTAAAAGGATGTAAGTGGGTTATCAAAAATGAGCCTCTAGGATAAGCTTTGGGCTTCTGACAGACCAAAGATACACCGGAGGCTCGAGATGGAGTTTAGCATAGCAAAGGTAAGAAAGATAGCGGAATTAATGGCGGAGGCAGTGCAAGAGGAGTTACAGGAAGGTGCGCAAGTAGCAGAGATTGAACAA
>Ga0209039_10000146_pt1 | contig 64325 bp, 53 predicted proteins | sample BogFormECP12_OM1_FD_188238 | JGI IMG/M metagenome (GOLD analysis project Ga0209039, IMG submission 188238) | Bog forest soil microbial communities from Calvert Island, British Columbia, Canada - ECP12_OM1 (SPAdes) (version 2) | ecosystem: Environmental > Aquatic > Freshwater > Wetlands > Bog ...
GCGATCACCGGGTACAACGTCTACCGCAGCTTGACGACTGGAACCGAAACGTTACTGATCAATCTCGGCGTGGTCTTGACGTACACGAACGTTGGCTTGACGAACGGCCAGATCTATTACTACGAGGTCACGGCAGTGAATGCGATGGCTGAAAGTGCCAGGTCGACAGAAGCGAATGCCACACCGAGGACTATTCCATGGGCACCGATCTTGAACACGGCAGCACCGGGCAATTCTCAAGTCGTTCTTGCATGGACGGCGCCGGCGAGCAATGGTGGCTCGGCGATCACGGGTTACAACGTATACCAGGGCACGACACCAGGCAACGAGACGCTGCTCGCGAGTCTTGGCGCGGTGCTAACCTACACGAGTACTGGTCTGACGAACGGCCAAATCTACTACTACAAAGTCTCCGCAGTGAACGCGGCAGGTGAAGGCGCACGATCAACCGAGTTGAGCGCGACGCCGGCAACGGTGCCAAGTGCACCCCTCTCCCTGACGGAGATACTGGAAAACGTGCAAGCCTTTCTGAACTGGGCGGCGCCGGCGAGCAATGGTGGCTCGGCGATCACGGGTTACAAGGTTTACATGGGTACGACGTCGGGTGGGGAGACGCTGCTCGCGAACCTCGGCGTGGTGCTGAATTATACGGCGACAGGCTTGACGAACGGCCAGATCTACTACTTCCAGGTCTCTGCTGTAAATGCATTTGGTGAAGGCGCGCGTTCGACAGAAGTAAGCGCGCTCCTGTCACCAATGCCCGGTGCACCACAATCGTTCGCGGCAACTGCAGGTGCTGGTCAGGTCACGTTGAACTGGGCGGCGCCGGTCTACAATAGCGGATTCCCGATCATTGGCTACGTGATCTATCGTGGAACCGTGTCGAATGGGGAAACATTGATCGTTACCCTCGGCGTTGTCTTGACCTACACGAACACGGGCTTGGTGAACGGCCAGATTTACTATTACAAGGTTGCAGCGATGAACAGCCAGGGCACTGGCCCGAATGCCACGGAAGTATGCGCAACACCACTAACAGTGCCGGGAGCGCCGACGTTGAACACGGCGATTGCTGGCGCTGCACAGGTAACGTTGACATGGACGGCTCCGGCTAGCAATGGCGGCTCGCCGATCACGGGCTACAACCTGTACCGCGGCACCTCTTCAGGCGGAGAAGTTCTTGTCGTAACGGGCATTGTATCATCGCCATACACGAACACGGGCTTGACGAACGGCCAGATCTATTACTACGAGGTCGCGGCACTGAACAGCCAAGGCGTGGGTGCGATGTCGACGGAACAGAGCGCGACGCCATTCACGGTGCCGGGAGCACCGACCGGGCTGGTAGCAACGCCAGGGAATGCGCAAGTCGTGTTGACGTGGGTTGCGCCGGCAAGCAATGGTGGGTCGGCGATCGCCGGATACAACGTCTACCGCAGCTTGACGACGAGCACCGAAACGCTGCTAATCAACCTCGCCGTGGCCTTGACGTACACGGACTCGGGCTTGACGAACGGCCAAATGTACTTCTACAAAGTGACGGCAGTGAACGTGGCTGGCACGGGTCCCTTATCGACAGAAGCGAGCACGACGCCACTCGCTGGCGGGATGCCAGGTTCTCCAACCGGGTTCTCGGTGACGCCGGGAAACGCGCAAGTTGTATTGACCTGGCTAGTTCCGTCGAGCAACGGCGGATCGCCGATCACGGGATACCATCTCTACCAGGGCACGACGTCGGGTGGTGAATTTTTACTCGTTACCATTGGAAACATAACGACGTACACGAACGTTGGCTTGACGAACGGTCAGATCTACTACTATGAGGTCGCGGCGGTGAACAGCCAAGGCGTGGGTGCGATGTCGATGGAACAGAGTGCAACGCCATTCACGGTGCCAGGAGCACCGACTGGATTGGCGGCAGCGCCAGGGAATTCACAGGTCGTGTTGACGTGGGTTGCACCGGCGAGCAATGGCGGTTCACTGATTTTTAACTACCAGGTCTTCCAAGGGACGACGTCAGGTGGTGAAACATGGCTCGCGAACGCTAGCACGGGGTTAAACTACACGAGCGTGGGTTTGATAAACGGCCAGACATACTATTTTAAAATCGTGGCAATAAATTGCGCGGGTAGCGGTGCATTTTCCACGGAAGTAAGTGCGATACCTATAGGATCGTGCACGATTCCATCTGAACCCCAATCAGTAACAGCAAACGCGGGAAATATGCAAATCGTTCTGAACTGGGTGGCGCCATCGAGCAATGGCGGTTCACTGATCATGAGTTATTGGATTTTCCGCTGGAACGTGTCGGAGATTGTATCGAGCGTGAGCATACCAGGAAACGAAACATCGTACATCGATTCAGGCCTGACGAATGGCGTGACCTATTATTACAAGATTGCCGCAATCAATTCTATAGGGTTCGGTCCAAACTCGACGATCGTATCCGCTACGCCGTCAAATGGTTCCATTCAACTCTATCCAGCACTATCAATCTTGTTTTCGTTGCATGGTAATGTATTTTATAATCCTATCCACCTAACTATCAACATCACCTACGGGGACTGGCCCGTGCGGCAAGCGTGGTGCGTCGTCGACAACATGACCTTGTATAATTTGTCTCGCATCAACGGAACGTCAACGTGGGGCATATATGGCGTGGACGTGAACTTGATCGCAGGTTCGCACGCGCTCGTGTTCTTCGTGAAAGACACGGGTAACCACACGATCAGCCAATCCATGACGATTACCGTGATCGTGGTAACGACTGTGTCTAATAATTCAACAACAATCATGGTCATCGTCATCATCGTTCTCGGGATGTCGGTTGGCGTCGCCCTTCCCTTGTCGTATAGCCGCTATAGACAAAGGATAAACCAGAAGAAGCAAGTCACGTCGAAGGCAAGTACCAAGGCAAAGCAGATATCTGGCATGGTTGGAGAGTTATCTCAAGACCTTGACAAGAAGGCAAAATTGCTCAAGACATCGATGCCAGTAGCGAGCACGATCCAGCCATATCTTAGAGCGAAGGTCGCGCAACGTTGTGCCTTGCACAAGGGGTTGATTGTGGGCCCGAGCTATGAATGCAAGCATTGCGGCGCGTGGTATTGTCTCGGCTGCGCCTACCAGTTGCTCGAGATCGATGAAAAATGCTTCAATTGCGGTGCACCGATCGATGCCGGGAGCGTGGTCGCAGCAAGCCAGCAAGATATGCATCCCGGGAAAAGGTTAGGCATTTCGACCCTGATCGATCCAGAAATCATCGATAAGGTTCGTGATCTTGCTTTAAGTGACGAGGTGGAACAAGACGTGCTTCGAATGTTGAGAGATATTCCTCCCGAGCAGAGGTTCCGATATCTCGAAGACACGTTCGATGAAAAAGTTCCCGACGATGAAGATCCATTCTGACGGGGAAAATTAATGAACGACGAAGGCAGGAATGATTTGCGCGCGGGCTTCGCGAAGCCCAAGGATCGATCCTTCGATCCTTCTTTCATCGCGGGCTATCGCGTGGACTTTTCTCCTATCGAGAAAAAAATCCTGCTTATCGCCAAGCAATTGATGAAAAAACATTACTTGCTCGACACGGAAGAGCTTCGCCTCCAAGCCACCAGGGAATTGAAAGATGATGCCCCGGATGCAATATATACCGCCATCCTATCGTTGATCGCGAAAAAAATCTTGTTTGATGGCGCCGCGATGACCAAGGACGACGTGCTCGTGAATGAAACTCGCCATCACGTGTTCGATACCATTTGCCACCAGCCGGGCATCCATTTTTCCGCGATCAGGGCTCATGTCGATACCGATTCAAGGACGCTCTTGTTTCATCTTAACGTGCTTCAGCGGTTCGGGTTGGTGCGTTTCGAGCGGATCAACAACAACAAGGCATATTTTGAAACATCCTTGCCAAGGGAGCACGATATTCTTCATTATTACTTGCAAAATGAGAATGCGCGACGCATTTTCAAGGCCATCCTGGAAAATCAAGCCGTGTCCCTCGACGAGCTCGACACGATCTTGAAAGAATCGATGACCTTGCAGGCCTTGACGTGGAGAATAAAGATACTCATGGAACACAAGCTCATCTCTGGAAAATTCGATGGTAAAAAGCTTATCTCGTTAATCATTCCATCCAAATATAGAGGCTTGATCAAGAACCAGTTTCTGAATTCCTAATTCCAGCATTCCTGGGATTAATCACAAGCAAGAATGCAAGTAATTATTATACGAACGATGCCTTTCTCATCATGTAATCGACGTGTTTGCATCCCTTCTAATTGAACGAGTTGACAACCATGGCAAAAAAACAAGGTCGACGTGCTCAACGCAGGAGTAATAAAGGCATGAGCCCGATGGGCGGGGCCGGATTGATCCGATTCTACCAAGACGAGTCATCGAGAGTCAAGATTGGCCCGGTCGCGACCATGCTGCTCTCTGGCTTGTTACTGCTCGTCGTGATTTGGGCGTGGCTGCGTCAGAAAGGTGTTATCCCGTTCCCGTGAGAAAGTGCTTATTTGAAGAGTGTTGATGCATCTTTTCATCAACTATCGTCCCGATCATCTTCCCATTGACCATTCTGCTTTTCTTAATGGCGTTACCTACCTTTCTATTCAAGAGTGGGATGAATTCTTGTAGAATTGGCAGTATCATTAGCTGATAGGAAAAAGGAATTAATTGATTATTCAAAAAATGCTTTGATAGTATCTGCCGCGAATTCCAGCTGTTCTTGCGAGAGCAGCGGGTGAACCGGGATGGAGATGACGTCCTTGCAGAGCTGTTCCGTCACGGGAAGCTTTACACCGGCACACGCGCTCTTCATGGCTGCTTGTTGGTGAATCGGGATTTTATAGTGGATGCCGTAACCGATCTCGTTTGCTTGCAAGTGCTCGGCGAGCTGGTCCCGGGTGCCATTCTTCACCTTGAGCGTGTATTGGTGGTACACGTGCACGCGGCCCTCGGGCGTGACAGGCGTTTCAAGCTGCTCCATGGATTCAAACGCGCTATTGTAATACGCGGCATTGCTCTGGCGGACTTCGTTGTTTGCATCCAGGTTTTTCAGCGACGCCAGCGCGATGACCCCGTTTACTTCTTGCATCCGGTAGTTGAAACCCATCGTGGTATGCACGTATTTCTCTGGCTGGCCATGATTCGAGTAGAGCTTCGCGCGATTGTAAATTTCCTCGTTATCGGTGGTAACCATGCCACCTTCGCCACCACAGACCATGTTCTTCGTCGGATAGAAGGAGAATGCCGTCACGTCACCAATGGAACCGCATTTCTTTCCGTTATACATGGTACCATGCGCTTGGCAAGCATCCTCGATAATTTTCAAGTCGTGACCCGAGGCCAACTCGGCAAGGCCATCCATATCGGCGGCCAAGCCATACAAGTGGACGGGCATGATTGCCTTCGTTTTTTTCGTGATCTTTTTCTTCGCATCCTCGACGCTCATGTTAAAGGTATCACGGTCCACGTCCACGAACACGGGCTTGGCACCGAATTGCAAGATCGTGTTCGACGTGGCAATGAACGTGAACGAGGGGACGAGCACCTCGTCCCCGGGCTTGATGCCAATTCCAAAAAGCGAGCAGAGCAGCGCCGCCGTGCCGCTATTCACGGCCTTCGCGTGCTGGATACCGATGTACTGGGCGAATTCTTCTTCCAATTCATGAACATTTTTACCCTCGGCCCACATGCCACTGGCAAGGACCTCGGACACGTCATTTAAAGTTTGTTCTTCCAATTTTAACTGGACTATAGGGACTTTCATGCTTCGTCATCGATTTCGTGATCATCTTTGAAAATTTTGCGTCGCATATGGATTAGATGAATATTAATAATGTATAGATCCGTTTATAATTCATAGCATCATTTGTAACTATTCTTCAACATGAAGGCACGAGAAGTTCTCAATTTGCTACGCATTGCCGAACGGGTCGAAATCCAAGGTGTTCATGCCGACATTGCATCTGGCATTTCATTCGAGAAGTGAATGGCGAAGGAGATCTGATACCATCAATTGTTCATGGTTGCGAACAACGTGAATGATTTCTATTACGTAGTCATGTGCACGATCGAAAATTAGCATTTTCGATGTCATCTCGTGGCGCGAAAAAAAATGGCTCGTCTTAAATTGGCTCGCGTGATAAAAATATCATCTGGTACGGTCTTATTACAAGGGTAAAACAAATGAATCGCAAAGCCATCTTTGCTTGCATCAACGCGTGTCTCGTGCTATTCATTGTTTCGAGCATTTTTTCGTTCATGGATTTCTTCGTTTCATACCTCGCGAGGAACGTGTTGTTCTGGGTTAGCATCGGTCTCGGCATTTTCCTGGAAAGCGAGTTTTATCAATGGGTCAAGAAATCCAAGCGCAGCGGGTACGCAGATCTTCTCTTTATTGCATTCATATTCGTGCTCATGTATCTTGTTACGGACGACCTTTTTACCGGCTTCCTCGGGGCATTTGCGGTGTACTTGATCATCGGCGCCCTGGAACTCAAGGGACATCAAGTGGTGAACAAGATCATTTATATCAGTACCATCACCTATAATGTCTTGTTTTTTGCCGCATTGTTCGATTTCATCTTCAAGAGAACAGGTTTGCCGGATCTGGGGCTCTTGAACAAGGCATTCTCAGTTTCTTTCTGGCTGATCCTCGTGCTCGGCTTCGTATTTTTCGGACGTCGCTACATCGTCGTGTGGCGCTTCATGAGCCCGCAATACATCACGCTCGCGTTTTACTTGCTCGCGTGGGTGCTCGTCGCCACGATCGGCTCCCTGGGGCATTTCAACATCTACGATCCGTTTCCGTGGATATACCCGATGTTGTTGATCGTTGACGTCATCGTGTATCTCGGGACTGGTGTATTGATCGACAAATTCCTCGGCGTCAAGCCATTGAAGAAGATCGACGAGCGCAAGGCTGCCGTGATCCAGGCCGTCGTTGACAAGGTCAAGCAGCGGATAGGATTGCAAGGTAAGGTGAAGGCAGGGTATGGCGATTATCCCATCATCAATGCCATGGCGTACGGCCCATCTTTTGACAAGCGCATTTGCATCATCGCCCCGCTAGAGATGGAGCTGCCTGTCGACGAGCTGGAAGCCATCGTGGCGCACGAGCTCGGCCACTTGAAGTGCAATCATCCCACGAAACTATTGCTGATCAATTTGATCAATCTAGGCTTGTGTTGGTTGCTGTCCAGCAATATATTACCCGCAACTTATTTTCCAGCAACTTATTACGACTTCGCATTTGGCAAGAAATTCCTGATTTTAGGCTTTGATGCCGGCATTCTCGGGTACTTGATCTTTAACATGATCGTGTACGTGATCGTCTATGTCTTCGTTCGCGTCATGGAAGCAAATGCGGATTTCATCGTGAAACGGGCGGGAATGGGAAAACAGCTGGTAAAAGCGCTGTACAATCTCGAAAGCTTTTATGCGCTTGGCAAGGAAGGCGGCCTCAACGTGATGTTGCTCGCCGATGAAAAATTGGACATCGATCACGCCATGCTCAATTATATCGAAGCTGCCAGGACGCTTTACAAGCAATTGGTCGTGCCGCCGAGATCCATCGCCATCACCACGCTCTTGAACAGTCATCCGCCAACATTTTTACGCATCGCGAACATGCTCCTGCAAGACAACGAGGAAATCGGCGCGTGGACGGCGGCGATCTTGCCGAACAAGTTCTTGCGAAAAAAGACCGTGCAAGCATTTTCCGCGAGAACTGAGGCTATCAGGACCGAATTTGACACGATTTCGAGGGCAAAGTTTCTCGAACTTTTCGCGGAGCGTGTCGGTGACAGCCTTCCGAGCTTCCTGGAACGCATCCAATTGCCTGGCAATAGGGATGCCTTGTTGAAGAACCAGGTCATCGCTATCAAGAAGCTTGATGGCGCGGCCACGCACGTGCAGCTGGATCGAATGAGCTATCATGATTCCATAACCATCCCGTATACTTACGAGGGTGAAACCACGAATGATAAGCGAGCGATCGACATCGTACCATTCGAGGAGGAATTCTCGGTCCTCAACGCTGGCGAGCATTACAGGTTGAAGAATCAAGGCGCTTTCACGCTCTCTGCAATCCTTCCAGGCAACATCAAGAAGCTGGAATGCACGATCGTGGACGCCAGCGGGACTGAAAGTACCGTGCCGTTTAAGGAATTAAAAAACCAGGTAACGATCGAATTTCTGGTTGGTCTTCCTGGCAAATCAATCTTCCTGGATGACAATGACGCGATAGACGTAATTGATTGCGAAGAAGTGGTACCTGCAGACCGCCTGCTTGATTTCACGATCGAAGGGCATTACCACCATTCAGGAGAGCACGTGTCGCTCGTTCTTAAGGATTATAGCATCAGCCGGTTCCAGCTGGGCATGCAAATTCATGAGGATAAAAGATACGCGGATCGTTATGCCAATTTCTTGAACTGGTGCATGGTAACGGGAGTACACATGCTGCTCTTCTTGAAAAAACCCGTCAACAATGATTATTCTGGCGTGGTGAAGGCAGTGGACAGCGACGTGAAAACAATCACCATCGTTGACCAATTCGGCAAGGAACAAGTGATGGGGTTCAAGGACGTGGAGCTGGTTTTCATCGATCACGAGACGATCGAGCTGAAAAACCACAAGCAAGAATCCGTGTTCCAGAAAATTGCATTCCGATTGAGACGATCCCGCAAGAACATGCCATGGATTCCAAGCTGGTGAACTCGAAGAGGCAACCTAGGAGCCATTCTTTTTTTTAACAAGTTTTTGATGGCACGAACATCACGATGGTAATCGTTTAATCGCTATCATCCTTTTCATTTCACGATGAGCCGGAAAGAATTCTCCATCGGTTTCGTTGTAAATCCTGTCGCTGGCATGGGTGGCAGCGTTGGACTTAAAGGCACGGATGGCCCCGAAATTTTATCGGATGCAATCCAGCGAGGTGCGACCCCGCAAGCATGGCGCCGTGGATGCGAATTTCTCGAGAATCTCCGGCCTATCGTGAACCGGGCGAGATTCTTCACGGCGCGTGGTGAAATGGGTGAGGAATGCTTCAATCAGGTTTCATTACCTTTCGACGCGGATAAATGGACATCCGGCGATGTGTCGTCAAGCCAAGGCACTACCGACAAGGACACGGAAGCATTCATCATGGCAGCAAAGGATCAAGTTGACATCATCGCTTTTGTCGGAGGAGATGGCACGGCCAGGAATGTTCTCGAAGGCATGAATTGCGGCAGCGACCGCAAGGTGCCCGTAATAGGAATCCCTGCCGGAGTCAAGATCCATTCTGCCGTGTTTGCCGTGACGCCTGTCCATGCCGCTCTTATCTTGCTCAAGTTCCTGGCTCAAGAAATCGGCACTGGCGAGGGCGAGGTGATGGACATCAACGAGGATGCATTCCGCGAGAATCGGGTTGAGGCTCGATTATTTGGCTATTTAGAAGTGCCGCAGGAGCCCGCGTTCATGCAAGGATCCAAGGAAGGTTCGCCAGTCGAGGCCTCCGACGAGGAGAACAAGGACCGCATTGCCGATTATCTCGTCGAAGGCATGGATGCGGAAACATGTTATATTATTGGTCCCGGCAGCACGACGAAACCGATCCTCGACAAGCTCGGCTTGCAAAAAACACTGCTCGGCGTCGACGCCGTGCTGGACGGCCAGCTAATCGGGACGGATCTTTACGACACGCAATTGCTCGATCTCGTCACGCGCATGCATGAGGATGGAAAGAACGTGCGATTGATCGTGACGGTCATCGGCGCGCAAGGTTTCTTGTTCGGCAGGGGTAACTTGCAATTCACGCCAGAGGTAATCCACTGCATCGGCCTGGAGAACATTATCATTATAATGACGCTGCACAAATTCTCGACATTGCCTGGTGGAAAAATGCGAAACGATACACGAGATCCCGCGCTCGATGCCGAGATGCGCGGGCTCTATCGCGTGCTCGTCGACGACGGCGAGTACAAGCTCGTGAACTTGGAATAACTAATCTTTTTGAACAAGATTATCTAATATACATTTGCTATGCAAACAGCGTCAGCATCAGAACCCGTCGGGAGCATTTCCACCTTGCAAAGCCCGATCGAACTCGGCATGATAACCATCCCGAATCGACTCGTGGCACAACCCATGGAACGCTCCGCTGGAACTTCAAGAGGGGAACTAACACCAGCTCTTGTCTCGGAGTACCTTGACCTCGCGAAGGGGCAATGGGGCATTTTGCACGTGGAGGCGATGTCCACGACGCCGGAATACAAGAGCAGGAAAAATCAACTCGTCATCAACGAGCATACCAAGGAAGAGTTGCATGACTTGCTCTCAAAAATGCGGGAGATTGCGCCTGAAACAAAATATATCGTGCAATTGACCGCGCCAGGGGTCATTGCAGGCAATGGCTTGCAAAAAACGACGATCATTCCCGCCGTTCACGATGCAGATCCTACAATCAACCTCTTCTCCGATGACGAGATCGAGGCAATCATCAAGTCCTACAAGGATGCCATTGATCTCGTGGTTCATGCAGGTATTGACGGCATCGATCTAAAAGCTTGCCACGGTTACCTGGGTAGCGAATTCTTGAGACCGGCGAACACGCGAGCGGGTGAATATGGTGGTTCCTTCGAGAATAGAACCCGGTTTTTCAAGGACCTATTCGAACACGCGAAAGGCACCGCAGAAACTGTAGGAAAAGAGGATTTTTTGCTCGGATCACGCATCTCGATCGTGGAGTCCATCGCTGGTGGTTTCGGGACCAGCGGGCCGGATGAATACATAGAGGACCTCGCCGAGCCGAAACAGTTCGTGGAATTGTTATGCGATTGGGGCGCGAACTTCATCAACGTGACGGCTGGTATCCCTGCCATAACTCCAGAATTAACACGACCAACAAAGGATGTCCCGTGGGGGATTTGGAATCATTTCAGATTAACCAAGGCAATAAAGGATCATCTACACGACAAGGGCAAGCAAGCCATCGTCATAGGTTCAGCCTACACGATGCTCGGCACGGACCTGCCACGCTATGCCGCGAAGAACATCGATGCAGGCTGCGTCGACTTGATCGGGCTCGGCCGGCAAGTCCTCGCCGATCCGGGTTATCCCCGGAAATTATTCTCGGGGAAGATCAACGACATTAAAATCTGCAACGGGTGTGGTGGTTGCGCGAAACTGCTCCAGCAGCAGCGTCACGTTGGTTGTGTCTATCATGACATAAAATTCAAGATTCCCATTCGTGCGTGAGGGTATTTCATGGAAAATAAAGTTGCGCTCGTGACCGGCTCCACTCGTGGCATTGGTTTTGCCATCGCGTTGAGATTAATAGTAGAAGGATTCTTCGTGATTTTTAATGGAGTTTCCTCCTCAGAAATCGAAGAGGAAAAGCTAGCAATCATCGATGGTGCCGCGGGTGACGCGGGTCACGGGTCTTACAAGTACATCCAAGCAAGCATTGGCACGACCGAAGGTCGCGAGACATTGCTGGATTTCGTGAAAAACGAGGCCAAACGGATCGATGTGCTCGTGAATAACGCGGGTATTGCCCCGCGCGAGCGCAAGGACATCCTCGACCTCTCCGTTGACGAGTATCAAGAAAACCTATCGGTAAATCTCGAAGGCCCTTTCTTTCTCTCGCAAGCCATCGCCAGGTTAATGCTCGGTTACAAGGATTCCGGCGCCATTCCCAGTTATCTCCCGTGCATCGTCAACATCTCGAGCATGTCGGCCTACACGTCATCGCCAAACCGGGCTGCGTATTGCATCGCGAAGGCAGGCGTTTCCATGATGACATCGTTATTTGCCGTTCGCCTTGCGGATGTCATCCCAGTTCATGAAATCCGGCCGGGCATCATCGACACGGACATGACTGCCCCCGTGATCCAACGGTATCAAGAGATGATTGATGATGGCTTGTTACCCATTGCACGCGTTGGCAAGCCAGAGGACGTCGCGGAAGCAGTCATTGCCATCTTGCACGGGCATTTCCCGTACAGCACGGGAAATGTCATTGATGTTGATGGCGGGTTTCATCTGAGGAAATTGTAGGTCTTACATGATCAAGGCTAAAAAGAAATGGTCGATTGATTCATGGAACTCCCGACGCCAGCGTGTACTTCCTTGCACGATGAATCGTTACTCCTCATCTATGTTAATGACGACCTCGTCACCATTCCCGTGTTCAAGGCGCGAGCAGCAGTCATCGGTTCCGGCGCCGCCGGCTTGAATGCGGCCGTGCATCTTGCCGGAGCAGGACTCTCCCCCGACAAGATTGCCATCATCACCGATTCGTGGGGTGGTGGGACGTCATGCAATGCTGGCTCCGATAAGCAAACATATTACAAGCTCTCGCTCGCTGGCACTGGCATGGATTCCCCGGTCGCCATGGCACGGGATCTTTTCAGGGGTGGCTCCATCCACGGGGATATCGCGCTCGCCGAAGCCGCGGGATCGGTCGAGGAATTTTTTCACTTGATCCAGCTTGGCGTGCGGTTTCCAAGGACCGAACATGGCTTGTATCCGGAGTATCAAACTGACAATGATGTGCGCCAGCGTGCGACTTCGACAGGCCCGTACACTTCACGGGAAATGGCCACTTGCCTTGCCAACGAAGTGAATCGCCTTGGCATTCCCGTGCTCGACAAGCACCTTTGCACGAAGTTATGCTTGGATGAATCCGGGGAAAATTCGGGCGTCATTGGTGTCATGTGCATCGATTTTAGCAAGATACCCGATTACCAGGATCGCATCGGTTCCTGGAACGACATTCCCTTCAATGTCATCATTGCCCCGGTAGTCGTGCTCGCGACGGGGGGGCCGGCCAATATTTTCCAGCATTCCGCGTACCCCGTGGATCATCGTTGCGCTCATGGACTGGGTATCGAAGCTAGTGCATCGTTGCAGAACGTTGCGTTCATGCAATATGGCATTGCATCCAGCACGTTCCGGTGGAACTTGAGCGGCTCGTTCCAGCAAGTAATCCCGAGTTATTGGGTCGAAGGCGAGGAAGCAGGCGAAAACGTCGAGATTCTGCACGATTGGTTACCTTCCATGGCCGATCTCGCGTTCCAGACATTCTTGAAGGGGTATAATTGGCCGTTCGATCCCGCGAAGTGCAATACAAGGGCGCCAAATCACTCCTCGATAATCGACCTCGCCATCCACGATGCCACCGTGAACCGTGGAAAGACAGTGTACATGGATTTCCGCGAGAATCCATGGGACTTGACGGGGGATGAATTTATGCTCGAAGCCATGCCTGCTGAATGCAACGAATATCTCGAAGCTGCAGGCGCAATGCAAAACACGCCGATCGAACGCCTTGAAGTATTGAACCCGTTTGCCATCCAAGTTTACAAGGATCACGGCATCGACCTGGCGAAGGAACCAATTCAAGTGCACGTCGCCGTCCAGCATTGCAATGGCGGCTTCGCCGGCGATATGAATTGGGAATCGATCGATGTAAAAGGCATGTATCCTGTCGGCGAAGCAAATGGTTCCCATGGCCAACGGAGGCCCGGCGGCGCGGCTTTGAACGCGGGGCAAGTGGGCGGGCTTCGTGCTGCCAGGCACGCCGTTTCTCAAGCACGATCGATGCCCCGGGTTTCCAAAATCGAGCCGATCATCTTGCGCGAGCTTGAGAATTTCCTTGGATCCGTCGTGCTTGGCGATTCCGGCGACCAGGCATCCACGACGCTCGAAGAGGCAAGAACCAGCATCGAGGCGAGAATGTCAAGCGCTGGGGGCATTATAAGGTGGCCATCAACCTTGGAATCAGCAGCCGATGAAGCAAAAATGATGGTCGATGCAATCCATGGTGGGGTCCACGTGAGCACATGGAGCGATCTCCTCGAATATTTCAGAATCCGGGACGCGGCACTCTCGCATTGGGTAATTCTTTCCGCGATGGCGGAACAAGCTCGATCCCAGCCGTTGATCAACCCGTGTTATCTTGTCGGGGAAGATTCAAGAAATATCTTAGATAATTTGCACGACACGAACTCACGAGACCCGTTGATGGAAGATAACCGGATCTTGGTGACCATGGTACGAGGCGGCGAGATTCATCATCACTGGGAAGATGCCCGTCCCGTGCCGGATACGGAAGAACCATTCGAGGCCTTGCTGCAACGAAGCGGCTGATCGACGCTGCAACGATTTCCATCCAGCAAAATGGACAAGACAAATAAAGAATGAAAAAACGAGAAAAAAATTTAGTGTGCAAATTCCTGGTAGGCATCAGCGGACAGCAAGCTGTCCTTCTCCTCATCCCAGCTCGATGCTTGGATCTTGAACAACCAGCCACTACCGTATGGATCGGAATTGATGTTTTCTGGATTGTCTTGCAAGGATTCATTGACTTCTATGACTTCCCCCGAAACCGGAGCATAGATGTCGCCCACCGCTTTCTGGGATTCGACGCTGACGCCGGAAATCGGATCGGATGCCGGTTCATCCCCGGAGTACGTCAAGGCTGAAACTTGCTCGCCCTTCAAGCCATCATCCCACTTGAGTTCAACATACACGATCTCTCCGAGTTGTTCTTGAGCATAGTCGGTCAAACCGACCGTGCAAACGCCATCTTCGAACTTTACCCACTGATGGGTTTTTGTATATAATAGGTCATCAGGTGCATTCATTATAGTTCACTTCAATTTTTAGTGTTAATGTCTCAAATTGCCTTGTGACAAATACTCATTCGTCTTCGATTGTTATAAATCCACCGACAAAAAGGTTATTTATCTCCCAGCTAAAACCACCTAATTTATAGGCGCGTTATTGTTGGTTTAATGAGCATCTTTCGGGGTTACATAATGTACATCGTCGAAATAGGCTTGCTGCACCATGAAAGGCCTCTGCTTCAAGTCAGCTTCTATCGCACGGACGAGGAGCTGAACGATGCAACGATCCAAAAGATCATCATTGGCATCTACAGCATCGTGCCGGAGATCTTCAAGAACCAGGTCTTGAAGCGGTTAATCGTGGCGAAGTACACGATCATGTTTCAAGGATTCGATATGACCCACGACAATCTTGGACAAGAAACGAAAAATCTCGTCGATCCAACCGATCTCGTGCTGGCCTACGCGATCGTCGACCTGGAAAGCGAAAAGCTCGATAGAACCACCATCAAGACGATCCAAGCAAAATTGAAACAAGTGAGCCAGGACTTCAAGAATGATTTTCAAGACACGTTTTCTGGCAATGAATCAACCGACTTTCATGCATTCGAGGCCCACGTTAAAGATATCTTCAAGGACATGCTCTTGAAATCCACGGATCGCTTTGATAGCCTGTGGGAGAGATAAACACCTTGAAATCAAGTGCTTATCTTACCGGAATGGAGTAAATACCAAAAAAAAGCATCGATGACGAGGGCGTGGGTGATCGTCCCGTTTACTAGCATCAAGCGCACCTCGTCGATCGTTGCCAGCGAGTCCTCGCAATGCTCATTCGGCCCGTCGAATGCTGCTTCCCCCGTTTTCATCGCATTCTCTATCAGGTAGGTGAAACACGCGTGATGATGCAAGGCCGGGTTAGGATTCACGCGACCAATGAGAACGGGCGCCTCACCTTCATACCCCGTTTCTTCGCGCAATTCTCTTGCCGCGGCAATGGCTGGATCCTCCCCGGTTTCGATGATGCCGCCAGGAATCTCCACCTCGACCCGATTCGAACCGAACCGGAATTGCCGGATGAGAACGATGCTTTCATCGGACATCGTCGCGATCACGTTGACCCAATCCTTGCAGCCAATCATGTAAATTGGAACCTCGTTGCTCGTGTATGGGTTCAAGTAGACGATCTCGTCAACATCAAACACTTTAAAAGAGCCTTTTCGCCGTTGGCGTAATTTTTCCCATTCTATTGCCACTTGTATCATCCATTCGGAAAAATAGTGTATTATTTTGCAATTAAAATAAGATTATTCCTCTTGCGCTTGCTTGATGAGATCGATGCCCCATTTCGACAATGTTTCAGCGATCTCCTGGGTTTGTCCGTCCGCGAAACTTCGGAACTTGGGTTCTGTCCCGGACGGGCGAATCAAGACCGAGCCACCATCCTTGAAGACCTTGACGCCGTCGAGCGTCAAGATGGTTTCGTCCTTCACGTAATCGAGCACGCGGGCCATGATCCGTTCCTTGTCCTTGTGTTCGACGTGGATCGTTTCCTTATGCAAGTAATACTTGGGCAAGGCCTTGAACAGCGACGAGAGCTCGCAGCACTTGCGAGTCACGAGAGCCGTGATGAGAGCCAGTGCCATTCCACCATCGCGCACGGGCTGGTGCGGCTTGTAGAAGATACCGCCATTTTCCTCCCCCGCGATGATCGCATCGAGCTCCAACATGCGGCGTGACACTGTGATGCTACCGACCTTGGTCCACTCGAGTTGTGCATCGTGTGCCTTGACCACGTCCTCGACGAGCACAGAGGAGCTCACCGGTGTCACGATCCAGCCCTTGTATGTTTCGAGGAGATCATCAAGGATGATGGCGAAACTTTCATCACCCCAATGAAAGACACCCTCGTTATCGATGAAAATGGCTCGGTCGCCATCCCCATCAAAAGCTACGCCGAAACTTGCTCCTTCCTCAACGACCTTCTCGATGAGAACTTTCAGCGTCTCGGGCTTTGGTTCGGATTCGCGGTTCGGAAACTTGCCATCCGGCGTGTCGAAGATGCAGGTGTATTTCACGCCGAGTTTTTCCAGCAATGTCTGGATATACGAACATGTTACCCCGTTTCCTGGATCCACGATGACATGCACGTTATGCGATTGGTCCTTGTCAACATTCGCATTCTGCAAGATGCTCTTCATGTAATGGTCGAGCACCCCGGATTCGCTTTGCAACGCTCCTGTCGAGTGCCATTGTGGCAAGGAAACATCCGGTTTCCATGCCTTGTATTGTTTTTCGATTTCCAACTCTTTCTTGGGCGGGATTTCGATACCGTCCGAGTCGATAATTTTGAAGCCATTATATTCTGGGGGATTGTGACTTGCGGTGATGATTATTCCCAGAGTATACTTTCCCGTGTCCTTGATGATTTTTTGCAAGGCGGGCGTCGGAACATGACCTGCATCGGACACGTTCACGCCCGTCGAGAGCAAACCGGAAATCAAGGCATTCCTGATAATATCACCGCTCGTCCGGTAATCATTGCACACGATGACCGTGGGATTCTTGGTTTTCTTCAAGTAGTTGCCGACCGATTGCCCTATTCGCACGCATGTATATGGCGTCAGGTCGACGTTCGCAATTCCCCGGATCCCGTTTGTCGTGAACTTTAATTCTCGCAAGAATGGAGAATCCGTCAATCGTTTCCCCTCTTCATTTCTTCGCTTTCTTGTTTTCAAATTTGCTGGAGATCGACGCTATTAAATGAACTTTATTCTCGAGTTCCTCCTTCAAGGTCTTGATATCCTTCACCGGGGTCGGATCGACGCCGTTGAGGAATGCAAGATACACGCTGGTAAAATCGGCCGTGTAAATAAGTGACATCATCCTGGCGAGCCTCGACGTGCCCATCGCCTCGAATTCGATGACGGATTTTGCCTTGGCCACTAGCAAGTTTTTCGTGAACTCGATGCGGACCTTGATTGGTTCGGATTCCTGGCCGTTGTTTCGTAAAAAGATGCACGAGTAGTTTTTTGCAATGTCGTGATCGATTTCCCAACCAACAGTTTCGTTATGGTTGAGCTCGGGAAAATTATCGTAAAATGCGGGATTCTTGCTGTTCTCGTTGAATTGTTCTTTGAACCGGCGAGCAACCGCTTGCAAGTAATCAAAACCGTAAATGATGACGGTCGTTCCATGGAGCAATTCGGCATATTGTTTCGCCAGGTTTTCGCTGGACGGGATGTCCTTCTTGAGTTTCTGGCATAAATCTTTCAGCAAGGAAATTGTTTCACGAATCTCGTCGATCAACGGCTGTTTATCCATGAAATTGCAGTCTGCCATGGCTAGCGCGAGCGTGGAAAACATGTACAGCAAGGCCGAGCGAGGCTGGAAACCATCAGGCACTTTCAAGCACACGTCGTGCATCTTGTCCAGGAACTTCTCGAGCAAGCCACCCGAGGTGATGCCAATGCATTTGATGCCGCGGTTTTTCGCGCAATAGTACGCGGACAGAGTTTCTTCAGTATTGCCAGAATACGATAGAACAAAGCCTAGCCATGTTTTATCGACACATGCAGGAAGTTGATATTCCCGGCAAACGAGAACAGGAATTTTCAATCGATCCTTGAACCAATCATTGATAAGATCACCCGAGATCGCCGAACCGCCCATGCCAATGATGACAATGCCCGCGCTGTGCTTGGGAATGAAGCTTTTTATTTTGCTCGCGATGTTGGTTTTCTTGTCGAGCTCGAACGTGTTGAGACACCAGTCCATGAATGTAGGTGCGCTTTCAACGACGTTTAGCATGTTATTGGAATCTAGCGCGCTAATCTGGTCAACATCGTCAAGGATGCTCGAATCGCTCATGGTTCGAAGGAATTAATGATTCAAAGGAATTAATGATTTCCGAGCAATAAAACTCGGAAACCGTGTAGAAGCACCAGATTAATAACCGGAAACAAAAGAATTATTAAAAAATTCATGCGCATTCGGATGCAATCAGCTCCGTTCCGCACCAAATACGTCCATTGTGGCCAAGCTTTTTTCAATGGCAAAATTAAGGAATCTTTATAAATGATGATTAAAAAAACAAGAAGTTCACGTGAAATATCCTGTCGAGCTGCGATCAAACCCTTTCACGACTTCGATGTACGCGTTCTCCGGGGGCCTGAATGTATAATTCTCAGGGGCGTAGATGAATTGCGGGAAATACACCCCGATGCCGCGATCTGCCATCACGCTGATCGGGTGCTCAGGCGGAAATAGTTGATGGGTAATCCACCTTGTCACATCTCTGCATTCGCGCTCGTCAAGATAACCGAGAGAATGGATGTATTCGTGCATCAAGACGTGATAGACATAGCCCTCAGCAATTTCGGGCGTCTTTGCCTTGTTCTTGTTGACCTCGTCCACTAAAACATCTAGCGCTCGGATATTCATGAGGATCATCGTGCCGCCGGAAAAAAACATTCCACCAATGAACCCTTGGGGGGACATGCCCATGTCCACGAACCCCAAATCGAGGCCGGCTCTTCGTTTCTTCAATACCTTGTAAACATCACGTTTTATGTGTTCAAACATGTCCGGAATCTTTTTCTTGATCGTTTCAACATTCATTAGACATCATCAGCATAAGTTTGTAGGATTCTTTGAATTACTATCCATTTCCACATCAATGATAGACGCTCAAGAATTTATGTTCGCTCCTTATGATTCATGAAAGATCGAAAGCAAAAATGAATGAAATGCACGTGTACTTTTGCCACTTATCAGGCACCTCTATCAGTGGCAATGATTATTAACGCTAGCGGCGAAAATGAACCATGGACGAGCTTGCGCGCTGGTCATGGCGCGCCGAAGCAGGTGAACCGCCGTGAACGATGAAAAAAATGACCAAGCACCATCCGTTGAAAAAATTGACCAGGCACTGGAGGAAGTCGGAAACATTTCTTCCGAATTGCAAGCAGCAAGGGAACAATTTCAAGAAACGCTGGCTAAATTCGATGCAATAAATCCGATCTTCACTGATCTCGAAAAAATCCTGCAAGATAACAAGGCCACGATCGAGGAACTTGATCGCGAGCGCACGCTCCTCGAAGAGGAGAAACAAAAGAAAGACGAGAAGATATCGCAAATGTCCAGCGAGCAAGAAGAGATCCTGCAACGATACTCGGAGATCGAGGGAGAATTAAAAAAATTCACCTCGCTCGTGCAAAAATACGAGGGCCAGGAACTCACGTTCGATGACATCAAGGCGTCCTTGGCCATCTTCACGATACTGGTCGAAAAAATCTTCCAGGGCCAGCCACATGCTCGGATATTGTATACATTGCATGGTGGTGCAAGTTCAATGACCCGCGACCAACTGAAGAACGCCACGGGCATTGAAGGTGCCATGGTTTTGCGCGCCATTCATGAGCTAGCAAGGGCAAACCTCGTGGATTATAATGAAAACACGAGCACGGTGAAATTATTAAAGCGATTTTATTGAAATAACACCGTTTTGCCGATTTTTCATCATTGAAAAATTCTTTTTTTTAATTCTTTAGCACCACTCGTCAATGTTCTTTTTTACATTCCATCGCCATTTTCTCCCCTACGGCGAAATGATTATTTTTCTCCTATCACAAGTTATCACGTAAGAGGTCGATCAATCGAGGTCGGCCGTTACTTGAAGACACATGAGTCCAAGCAACAAATGGTGAAAATCATGTCAAAAGCAAAAATTGCTAAGTTCCAAGGCAAGGAATACAAGCAACTTGAAGAAAACTGGGAAATCAAGGAGAATTCCACATCGATGACATTCGCCGGCGAGGAAGTCCAAACAGCACCCGCCGAGGGCGCGAAAGCGGCGACGGTAGCTGGTTACATTATCGACGTGCAGATTGCATATAACAAGGAAGATGATGCATACCCGTGCTTTGCCGAATTCTTCAAGATTGCCAAGAAAGCAGTCGATTTCAAGGCATACACGGCAGCTCGGAAGGATGCTGAAGCAAGCGCGGACGAAGATGAAAATGTCGACGATATCGTCCCGAAATACGCGCAAAAACAATGGGATGAAGTGTCGCTTGGAGAAAAATTCGAGCTTCTGGAGCCATCAATGGATCTAACCGCGGAATTTGATGTCGAGATGGATGATCTCGACAAGTTTACCGAGAAAATGAAAGAGTTCGGCATCGAGATTCCTGAAAGCCTCAAGGATGATCTCAAGGCTTGAACAGGGTATTTTATCTAATTTTTTTCCGTGCATGGTTCACGCGAGGAAATATTCCAAACTTGCCAGGCTCGGAACGCCAACGATTTTCTTTTCGAGATTACCATCGACAACGGTGACCGGCACCCCCGTGACGTTGTATTTTCTGGCAATATCCGGATTTTCGTAGGCTTCGATGATATCGATGGCAAGCTTTCCACTCGATTCCATGACTATCGAATTCTCTATCAAAGCTGCCTGGGCACAGTACGGGCACGTCGGCGTCACGATGAGCTCGAGCCGTGCCTTGTGGAATGCTTCCATCTTGCTGGTGATTGCCCCGCCGAAGATGGAGGTCCTGTTCGATGCCATTATGATCGTGTAAATAAAGGGAGCGGTCTCGAGCCCGGCCGGCGCTCCTGTATAGCGTATGCCGTGTCCTGGGATAATGATGGTGGGAGCACGGGTAACGTTGTAATGTTCGGCGCTTTCTTGATCTTCAAGGATGGAGATCTCCTCGAATCTAATCTTGCTCGTGGCTCGAGTTAATTCACGAATGATGTTAACCGTGTTCTCGCATGCGGGACATTGGTGGTACCCATTTCCCGTGAGCGTCGTGAACACTTTTAATTTCACGGTCTCCTTCATTTTCTCGTCCAAGTCACTTGGGAGTGCTGCACTGCCAAACATTTCGGTCACTTTTCATGTTCATCGGTGAAAAAACCAGATTTAAGATTTTTCCTTATCGTCCATGAAGATCTCCCACGCAAGAAATTATCGCGTGAAATGGAAACAGCAACTTGGGCCGGATTTCACCATGACATCTAACCTGCACGCAAGGCATATATTGATTCTTGAAAGTTAATCCGGCAAAATTTCAGAACGAAGCAAAAATGTTGAAGTTGCCATATTGATGGCGGCAAGCTTTACTCCGGATTCAGTTAAAATGAAATTGGTGATCAAAAATGTTGAAGAAAAAAACAAAATGTGTAGTTTAGGACTCTTCCTCGTCCTTCTTTTCGTCGTCGGTCTTCTCTTCAGCGCCTTTCTTCTTCTTTTCCTCGGCTTCTTCGGCTTCGAGCTCTTCTTCGAGTTCCTCCAGCGGTACTGGTGGGGGCGTCGTGAGCATCGAATAACCGATCCACATGGCGATTGCGAGGATCAATATTGCAACTAGTTCCATCGGCCCGATAACGGCGAGTTCCCACGGCAAGTTAAAGAAGGATGGTATCCAGTTCACGATGGAGGAATTGTGTAACGTGCCCGTTGTTTGCTGGATGTAACCACCGACGAGCCAGAGAGTGTAAATGACGAGTAGGGCCGCAGCGCCGAGAAGGATGACCAACCCGATGATTTTATCCTTGGCCATTTTACATTGCCTCAACTTAATGATATCTAATTCAAATGATTGCTTTCAATTCACGGGTCTCGTTCAAGATATAAGCCGTTCTCGACCAAGACTCGGGGAGCATCTGATTGAGATAAAACGACCTTTAAATAAAAACCATTTGCCAGGGATATTTGTAGCCCCGAGTCGTGATCTTGGTTTCGTTTTCGTTATTCCTTTTCGATGTCGTCCGAAAATATTCATGCGATGGGTTGTCGCAAGACCGTTCGCAATTTCTCGGGAGCCGTGCGGCGCAAGTCGCTCAAATAAATCTCGTGGTGCTTCCCAGCTATTTCAAAGCCGTTTTCCCTTGCCCACTCGTGCATTTTTTGAATGGCCGGTGGCTCTGCATCAAAAGGTCCAACATACATGATTTGCATGCACTTACCCTCGTTATAACGTTCGAATCGCACCTTGTCGATGGCGGGCGGATGCTTGGTTGCCATAACTTTCTCGATCACCGAAATCGCCTCATCGTCGGGCACAAAATCTGGTACTCGCATCATGAGCGTCCAGAGCCACAGGTCCTTGCTCGCCATGGAAAATGCAGCCATGTCTTCCATGAACCATAACCCTTCCAAAGGTGGCACGATGTAATCCAAGTCAGGGTGGTTTTTCTTGAACGGCATCTTCACGCCATACGAGAGTGGAAATAACGTTGCGATGGCATCCTTGAATTCTTGCGCCGTGTTCGGATCGCCTTGTCCATCGATCATGAAAAACTTCATCTCTGGAACGTCGACGATCGTGATGTTTTTCGAAGTGGGATTGTATAACGCGGGAAATTCCTTCTTGAAATCATGTTTCTTGGTGGGCATATGTTGATCGCTTCATTTTCTATATCAAGTTTCAAGAACCATGACGAATGACCCAGTTTTCAAGATGCTGTAACTATCACGGGTTACTCCTTCCAACTTCGTCGTGAAAAAAAACAAGATAAGTTCAGGGCAAGGCCGAGCGATGTTCAACCAAGATCGATGATTTTCTCCCCGTTCGACTCGTAAATCGCCCGGACAAGTTCTATCGATCGTAGTCCTTCCTCGCCGCTCACCAGGGGCTCGCGATTCTCGCGAATGGCGTCGGCGAAGTCATTCATCAATCGCCCGTGAGCTACAGGAGAAAATTTCTTGGGATCGGTTGCCGAAGCCACTTGCCCGCCTTCGTTGGCCGCGAAATCTGTCTTGTCATTCGTGCCATCAGCGTTGAACACCGTGAGAATGTTTCCCTCGATTTCAAGCCCTCCATCCGAACCGAAGATCGTCACCTTCGCGGGAAACGCTGCTTTCGTGGCAGTGCTCGTCTGAATCGTCCCGAACGCGCCGTTCTCGAATTGAAATGCCGCACAAGTGTTATCATCGACCTCGATGTCGTGCACGAGATGTCCCCACAAGCCGAAAACCCGCTTTACATTCCCGACGAGATAGAGCATTTGATCGACGGGATGAATTGCCTGGTTGATCAGCGAGCCGCCGCCTTCCATTTGCCACGTTCCGCGCCAGGAGCTATCCTTGTAATACGATTCATCGCGCCACCACATGACCGAAACTGCCACTTGCAAGATCTTGCCGATAGTTCCGGCGTCGATGATGCTCTTGGCTTCCTGGACTGCATCGATGAAACGATTTTGAAAGTGAACACCAAGCTTGAGCTCTTTTTCACGAGCGAGCGCGATCATGGCCTTAGCATCCTCGACATTCGTGGCAATGGGTTTTTCCACGAGCACGTGCTTGCCCTTATCGAGAAAATGCATGGCAACCTCCTTGTGCAGCCCGTGAGGCAAGCTGATCACGACGAAATCGATGTCTTCGCGCTCATCCAGGTCCGTGTACTCCGTGACCACCGTGTCCACGCCATGATCCAAGGCGAGCTTTTGCGCGACCGCCTGGTTCGCATCGCACACCGCGACGAGTTTCAAGTCCTCGATCGTGTCGATCGTCGTTGCTATGTTCGTCGCCGACGAGCCCGCACCGATGAGCCCTACGTTGAGAATTTTCTTGCCCATGTTTAAGTCATCATGGTGTTTTATGTCTTGTTTCATTTTTAATGTTAATATTAATCGAGATGCGTGAAATGCCGGCAGCGAAAAAGAGTGCCCACGTTGACAAAGTACTTTCACTGATGAGTATCTTGCCACGCGTGCGGAATTGTTCAATCATCGGCCATGTCGATCATGGAAAGACAACATTGTCGGACTCGTTGCTGGCATATTCCGGCTTGCTCAACCCGAACCTCGCCGGGCACGCATTGCTCCTCGATTTCCTGGATGAAGAACAGCAACGGGGTATCACGATCAAGACAGCAAATATATCCCTCGTGTTTGCTCCTGGTGGGGAGGATTTGCTCGTGAACTTGGTCGACACGCCGGGTCACGTCGATTTTTCGGGAAAGGTGACCCGGGCATTGCGGCTCATCGACACCGCCATCGTCGTGGTTGATTCGGTGGAAGGTGTCATGATCCAGACCGAGCACGTCGTCCGGCAAGCCCTCGAAAACGCCGTGCGACCGCTTCTCTATATTAACAAGATCGACCGGCTCATCAAGGAACTCCATCTCGACGCGAAACAAATCCAGCAGCGTTTCAAGGCCATCATCGACGCGTTTAACACGCTCGTGGACGCGCGAAATCGTGGGGGTGTTGAAGCCGAATGGAATGTTGACTTGAAGAATGACACGGTCGCGTTTGGTTCGGCGCTTGATGGATGGGGTGCAACCCTCTCGCAATTTTTGGAGCAATACAAGACGTTCAACGATATCATCGAGATATACAACGACGCGGAAACGAACAAGGACGCGGTCAAGAATCTCAAGGTAAATTTGCCATTGCACAGCGCGATCGTCGAAATGCTCGTGAAGAACGGCCCTGATCCCGTGCAGGCGCAAGGGTATCGCATCCCGTTCATCTGGCGGGGAAGCACTGATAGCGACATCGGGCAGGCCCTCGTCGCATGCAACGTGGATGCTCCCACGGCGATCTTCGTCAGCCGGGTCCAGATCGATCACGGGCAAACCATTGCCACGGGGCGCGTGTTTTCCGGCAAGGTGCACCAAGGTGACGAGTTGTGGCTGTTGAGGGCCGGCTCCAAGGAGCGTGTCGACTCCCTCGGGGTGTTCATGGGTCAACGCATCATACAAGTCGATGAAGTTCCCGCGGGCAATGTCGTTGCCATCAAGGGCTTGAAAGACGTGAAGAGTGGCGAGACGTTGATCTCGAGTGATTATGCCGGCGACGAAGGAAACCTCGCGTTCGATCAACTGAGCTATCTCATGGAACCTGTGATAACGATCTCGATCGAACCCGAAAAGCTCGCCGACTTGAAGAAGCTCGAAACACTGCTCGAGCAAAAGATCATCGAGGATCCTAACTTGCGCATCGAGGAAAGCAATCAAACCGGCGAGATTCTCTTGTCGGGCATCGGACCACTGCATCTCGAGGTCATCGTGCACGAGATCAAGAACGCAGGAATCCCGGTTATCGTGTCGGACCCCATAACGATGTACCACGAGTCCATCGAGTCACGAAGCAAGCCGTGCACAGCCGGGAGCATGAATGAGGATAACGAGATCACCATCAGCACCGAACCCTTGCATCCGCAAGACACGAAGATCCTGCGATCGCTCGGCTTGAACGGGGAAAAACGGGGCGTCAGCAAGCATGTGAAGGACTTGTTGAGGGATGCTGGCTTGTCTTGGCCCGAGGAGGATATCGATGGGCTCGTTGATGTTGGCTTGAATAGCATTGCCATCGTGTGCAAGGCGGACATTAATGATGATGACGTGCAACTCATCCTTGATTCCACCGATCGCATCGTGAAACATGGCCCTCTCGTTCAAGAATCGATCACCAGCTTGAAGATCATCGTGGAAGCAGCACGATTCTCCTCGAAAGGAGAAGAACGGGATCAAGCAGAAATCATACCCATGATTCGCAAAGCACTGTTCGATGCCATGAACGGGGCGGGGGTTATCCTACTCGAACCAATTTTCGAGAGCACGATTTACGGGTCCTTAGAAAACCTTGGCAAGCTCACCTCACTGCTAACCCAACATGGTGGCCGCATCGAAGCCATGGATCAAGAGAGTGGATCGATCAAGATCAGGGCGTATTTTCCCGTTCGCGTCTCCTTCGATCTCATCGAAGCGGCTCGGGACGTGACGTCCGGGCGTGCCGTGTTCCAAAATGCTTTTGCTGGTTTCGAAAAGATGCAAAAAGGCATATTAACCGGCGTGATCCAAGATTTGAAGGAAAAGAAAGGCCTCGTGTGAATAACAAGGAAATACAACACCTTTTTTTGCGAATGCGTGATCATTTTTACTAGAAAAATCGTCAGCCAACCGCGAATAACGCCGGGTTAGTATCCTCCCGCATCAAATATCGACAAAAATCACAATGCAATTATTTGTATTTCGCAGTTCATGCATTCCATTCAGCTACGAAAACCTTAAATGCGTGAAAGAGGGATATGATATTGGTATTGGGTTGGAATGCAAACTCAGTACCAAGAACCTCGTTAAGACCGCCCTGTAGGCGGCAAAGTCTACTGGTGGTTTTCTTTGCGAGCGGTTCTTTTCCCGCGAAAAAAGAACTGCTCGATTTGCTTTTATATCTTGATTTTTGGACCTCGAGCATAATTGAATGAACCATCTTTCATATTGCAACGTGGAGCAATGTGTTCGAGTTGATCGAGCCAAGATAGCTGTCAAGAAACCAGGGCATGCCCGGCCGCAAAAAAATATATTTCACGATGGATTATTTTAATTGCTCGGAGTTGATATCGGCTAATATTTGCCAAAATTGCGCCCATAGTCTAGCGGTATGCTAAAACTAACAAATTTAGCCCGTTATGGATGGAGGCTTCCCAAGCCTTCGACCCGGGTTCGAATTGCTTGTTCGCTTGGAACTGGCTCGAAATTCCCGGTAGGCGCATTTTCTTTTTTATTTTCATGCTGATCGCGGGTACGCTTCACGCGAGATTTATTTGCCCATCAATCATGTCGAACCAAGAGTGCTTCCTTGACGAATAAATTTATTATTGTGAATCATGTTTATATGGTCTAGACCAGCACGAATCATGATGGGGAAAAGTCACGATGTCTGAAGGAAATACTGAAAAAAACCTCACGGCGGAATTGAAAAAAGAACTCCTGGACACATTTAGTCTTCCCCGCGCTGGCCTTAAGAGACGAGAGAACACGATAATGACACGCGTGAGCCACGAAGACTTGCAAGTGATGGAAGCACTCGTGGAGCTCGGTATCTTCAAGAGCATATCTGAATCTGCAGCATTCTTGATACATGAATCGATTTCATCTAAAAACAATTATTACCAACGAATCTTGAAAATATTCCGGGAAATCAAGACCAAGAAACTTGAAGCAGTCGCTACCTTGCTGGAATCCGTGAAGGAGGAAAAGCAACAAGGAGAAGATGAAGCTGCAGCAGCTCTTGCCGCGGCAAGCAAGGTTGAAGAGGTTGAAGCAGAACCCGGAACGGAAGCAGATGAAAATTCAGGGGAAGAAGCATCGGACGAGTAACCGGAGAACGATGGTGGCGTGATGTTTCCGAAGAAAGCCTTGAAAGGCACCAAAGGAGTATTTCAAGCGAAGGATGTAGAAAAATATCTCCAGGAAATCATGGATCTCGAGAAATCCACGAAGCTCGCCGACATCCAGATTGCCCGTCTCGAGTCGCAATTAAACTCCATCATGCACGAGGTGAATAACCTTCGCAAGCAGATATCGAAGCAAGACACGACGATTCAGGAATTGCGGGGTGAAAACATCGACTTGAAAACGCGCTTGACGGAGCTACAGGGGAAGCACAGCGCGATAGTAAAGGAGCAAGGCGTGGAACTTAAAAAATTCAAGAAAGAATTGGGTCAAGCACCCGCGCGCGATGATTATGAAACCGTCCAGGCAACACGGGACAAGCTGGAGCGTCAAGTAAAAGATATGCAAAAGGCGATAGAGAATCGGGATGGCCAGCTGCGCCGGCTCACCGAGGAAAACTTGAAACTCAAGGACAAGCTCAAATTTCTCAAGCAAGAAAGCGCCGTATAAGCCGCGGGGCAATAACATGAGTTCTCCTGCGAAGATCAACGAAGATCAAGGATCATCCAATACCGATCCTGGCTATGACACGAGTAAATATGTCTCGAAGGACGAGTTTCTTCGTGATATTGCCGCCCTTCGCTATAAAGAAATCAAGATCGCGATTTTCGTCGCAATAGGTATGGCCGTTGGAAGTTTCAACATATGGCTCATCCGTTTCAAGCAAATTGACACCACGCTCGATTGGATATTTGCCGAATCCAACGGCGCCTTCTTTGACATGACACAGATCATGACATGGTTACTTGCCTTGTTCATCTTGCTCATTCCGGGCATCTGGATCAGCGTGGCGAACCACAGGTTTTACGGATTGGCGTATTTTTCTGGATTTTCCGCTGCAGGCTTCGTGTTCATGTTTTTCCCCGAGTATCTTATCGAGGGAATTTACGTCTTCGCAATGGCTTTTTGCTTGCTGGCCGTGGTGATCATGATATACAGGATCTGGAAAAGGTTTAAAGAGTCGGTAGTAAAACCACAGGTTCCAATTTCATCTTAAGTAGTACCGAGTACCGCCAGCACTGGTGTCGACGATAAACCTGAATGACGTCGATGGGTTCATTTCAATAATGGATACATCGATTGGCTCATTGGCGCTCGTGTACTGAAGCCGCGCAGATACAGAACCGTGCGCCTTGCGATTTATTAAATTCTTTCATAATTTTCATCGTGATCGTCTGCGATCTCGAGCAACTTGGTTTCATTGCTCGTTCCGGATGCGAGCACGGGCCTGCCGCAACGTGGACACCCGAGTGACCGAGCAACATGCACCGTCGTGCACGCGTTGCATAGCATGGCGTGGCAACTGGGACACGCGTAAACGAGGCCCTCGATAACTGAATGGTCGATCTCACAAGAGAGCACGGTTTCCTGGTTTAAAGGAGGGGTTTCTGATTGATGTATTCGAGAATCGCCATCCCCCGTATAAATTGGAATCGTCATATCCGAGCATTCGATATGCGTCATGCTCATCACGAGGTTTTTGAGATGAGATCGCAGTAACACCTCTATCGAGCGCACGTTGCTTAATAGATAACTGCTGAACAATCTCACCTCGCCTTTATGCTCGATCTTCAGTAACAAGATGTACTGGGAGGAATTTTGGTATCCGTTATCTAGCCGGATGATGATATCTAGGATGTCGCGGATATCGTAGGTATTCCTGGAAATAACTCGGCGTTTAACGTTTTTCTTGAGAATCTCGAGCTTTCCGCTCGTGTTATCGACGATCAAGTGGTTTTTACATGGAATCCAAGGTAAGGAGAAGCTTGGAGCAATGATGAACAAGACTAAGAATGAATAAATAATGGCCCATAGATCCGGGTCTTGTAAAGAAGCGAGCAAAAGTACAAGTTCAATAAAAACCCATATCGAAAGAAAGACGATCATTGCAACAAATGCAGGGGAGAGACGCATCATTTCCAGCATACTATCGGCTTTCCGGTAATGAACATTTGTGTCGCCAACCGGCGCCCAATTTTTATTTATCATGGTCATTGCTATCCTCGCCGATAGAGTGACCAGTTCTTATAGAATATATTTTTCGATCCAGCATGATGTTGATTGATCTGTAATTACGTTCCAATCAAGTTTCGATTTCTACTCTTGACCTAGAAAGTAGGATAACGGGTTTGAAGTCGATTTTTATAACAGATACGCTCAATAATTATGGAATTAAAAAAAGAAGTCAATCACGCCAATGAATCAAGCAAGGACTCTATCAATTTCGGTGCGGTCTTGCTGTCTTTCTCCCGGAGCAACTCCGTTTGATCGGTGACCTGGACATTCTGGATCGTGGCTTGCACGGCTTCCTCGGCCACCTCGACACCGAGCACGTCCTCGATGAATTCCCTCGGCAACTTTAGCAGGGAGAAACAAATCGGGCAGCGGAACACGTGCCGGACGCCGATATTTGCCGTTTTTGACCAAAACGCCCAGCATCGCTCGTGCATCACGGCATTCCCGCATACCGCGCACTTGAAAAGCATGTTGCCATCCCCGACTTCCTTGAAACACGCCATGCACTTGGTATCGCCCGGTGCATCGATGATCCTCGGGTCCTCGGCAATGTTTTCATAAAACGAAGCATGCTTGTCGGGAATCTTGATCTCCAATTCTTCCTCCCAGATATCAGCCTCGTTGAATTTCTTCTCCGCGAGTTCCTCCATGATGGTATCGAGCAATTTCTTGGGCTTCGGGACGTAAATCAGCTCGCCGCCCTTGGACATCTTGATGATGGATCGCAATTTCATTTCGTTTTCGTCTTCCTGCCCTTGCTTGACGTTCAAGCGCACGATATCGATGTAGACCGGCATCTCCTTCGTGATGTCGAGAAGATCCTGGACCATGAATTCCTTGGTAACGGGTTTCGTGTCTTGATCCGTGAGAATGATGATCCGGAAGAATTTTTGCCCAACTTTCTTGAATACCTCTATGAGAAATGTGAGACACATGAAAATGACGTTCTCGACCGGGACGGGGTTGATATGTTGTGGATCCTCATCAATGAGACTCAGCAAATATTCCGACTTGAACGTGAAATCTTCGAGATAGCTTGGATTGCCATGAAATAACACGAGATTGAACCTGTCCGATTTATCTGCTGCATGCTTCTTCTCGAAGAAAGCCTTGATGCCACCCTTGACCATTCTCATGTTCACGTTTTTTGGATCGAAGTCAAGCGCGAGTATCGTGTCTTCAGATCGTTCTGTATTAGGTCTTACCATCGGAGGACTCCCCGGAAGGATGGAACAATTATCGGTAAGATATATTTGGTTATCATTTATAAAAAGGATTATTTGAAAAAGATGGTATCTTGTAAAAATCATTCGGCTTTCTTTTTTTGCTGCTTTTCCTTGAACATGATGCCTGGATGCTTCATATCCTTGAAACTTTCAGGTTTATTACGTGGTCGCGGTGGACGCTTTGGTCCCATTCCCCCCTCGCTCGACTTGGCTAGCTCCCTTTCTTGCAATGCCTTGATGCTGAGCTGGATGCGTTTCCTTGGAAGATCCACCTCTTTCACCATCACGTCCACCACGTCGCCAACCGACAAGTGTTCGTGGGGATTCTTCACGAATTTGTTCGCGATTTCCGACACGTGAACGAGCCCGTTGTAATGCAACCCGATGTCCACGAATGCACCGAAATCCACCACGTTCCGCACGGTGCCCTTCAAGACCATGCCGACTTGAAGATCCTCGGGTTTTAACACGTCTTTCTTGAGCAAGACAGGGGGTAAATCATCACGGGGATCGCGACGGGGTTTTTTCAACGCGTCGATGATGTCTTTCAACGTGGCTTCGCCAGCTAAATTTTGGAACTTAGAAATGATTCCGGGATCTGACAATCTCGCGTTGATGCTTGCGAGCTTGATGGCGTCGAGCAAATCCGAAGGTGTCGCATCCATGTCTTCCAGGATTTTAATGGCAACTTCGTATGATTCGGGATGGATGAACGTGGAATCGAGTGGATTATCACCCTCGAGCACTTTTAAGAATCCAGCGGCTTGCTCGTAAGTTTTCTCGCCAAGAAATTTTACATCCTTGAGTTGTTCCCTGTTCGAGAATGCCCCATCACTTTCTCGTTTCGTGACGATCTCCTTCGCGACTCGCGAATTCAGGCCACTGACATACTTGAGTAATTCTGTAGACGCGTTATTGACGTTGACACCAACCGTGTTAACGCAGTCTTCAACAACCCCCTTGAGTTGATCGCCGAGTTCGGTCTGGTTCACGTCATGCTGGTATAATCCCACGCCAATTGCCTTGGGATCGATCTTGATCAGTTCGGACAACGGGTCCTGCAATCGTCTCGCGATAGAAACGGCGCCGCGAATGCTCACGTCGAGGTCCGGGAATTCCTCGCGGGCGATGTCCGAAGCTGAGTATACCGAAGCGCCGGCCTCGCTCACGATCGTGTATTCTATATTTGGCTCCACCTGAGCCATATCCGCGACGAGAACTTCTGTTTCCCGCGACGCCGTGCCATTGCCTATGGCTATCGTGTAAGCCTTGTGCTTTTTCACGAGGTCGAGCAGCACGTTCTTGGCTTCATCGGCACGTTGCTGGGGCGGGTGTGGATAAACAGTTGCCTTGTCCAGATATTTGCCATTTTCATCGATCACGGCGCACTTGCAGCCATTGCGAAAGCCAGGATCGACGCCAAGGATGCGGCGGCCCTTGATAGGTTGCTGCAAGAGCAATTTCCGCACGTTTTCCGAAAAAACCTTCACGCCGTGGCTCTTTGCTTCCTCGATCTTCTGCACCCACGATTCCCGCTTGATCGTACGCGCCATGCGGGAGTAACCTCGATCTATCGATTTTTCAAGATCATCCTTGAAAATGCTGGTCTGGTTCTTGACGTGATCAGCTTTCAGTGCTTCGACGAATTCAGCATCATTCGTGACTAGCTCCACGTCGAGAAAACCTTCGTTCTCACCGCGGTTGATGGCAAGGACCTGGTGAGGTTTAAGGGCACGAAACTTGAGCTTGAAATCAAAATAGTCGGTGTACTTGTCCTTGCTCGTCTTGATCGGGACAACTTCCTCGTCGTTTGGTTTTCCAACTCCAACACTACTGTCTGATCCCGCCTCATCGATCTCCGTGTCAGTCGGCACCTCGACAGCCTTGCTCTGCAGCTCGCCGTCAACATCAACTATTTCCCGCAGGGCTTTGCGTGTTTCTGCCTCTTCGGAGATTGTTTCGGCGATGATCTCCATGGCGCCATCGAGGGCATCCTTCTCGTTCATGATACCCTTGTCCGGGTTGAAAAATTGCTGCAAGATGGCGAGTTTATCGCCCTCGATCGGTTGCTCCTTCGCAATCATATCCGCTAGAGGTTCGAGCCCGGCTTCGCGGGCTTTCTGTGCCTTGGTCTGCTTCTTGGGCTTGTAGGGCAGGTACAGGTCTTCAAGCTCGGTAAGCGTGGATGCTTCCTTGATCTTTGCTTCTAATTCGGGTGTCAGTTTTCCTTGGTCTTGAATGCTGCCGAGAATCGTGTTTCGCCGCTCTTCGAGATTGACAAGCGACCCGTGATCCCGTTGCAAGTCACGCAACTGGACTTCGTCAAGTTCTTTTGTCACGTCCTTTCGATAACGAGCAATGAACGGGATCGTGTTTCCTTGGGCAAATAAATCCATCGTTTGCTTGATCACGCTAACGTGACGACTGTATTTTCCTGCAAGCGTTGCGAATATGTTATCAAGGACCTCTACTGCAAGATTGGTCATGATGTTAGAAAAGGAATCGCGAGAAAAAACTAATGTGGTCATGCGAGCTTTGCGAGGATACCTTCACCAGGAAGCCATGCCGAGTTAAGACTGCCATTCGGATGGAAGATCATCTCGTGAATCACGGGCCTATTTTGTCGCCGAGTTCTATCCTTGTCTATGAAGGCCAAGTCTGCATTTTCAAACACGACATCGATGGATTTCGAGCGTGTTGACATGTACCGGTATATTTCGATGTAATAGTAATATCCCACGACTTGTTTCGTGAATTCAAAGGATGGATGATGATTCTCAGGCGCTTGATATATCTGATGAAGCATCGGATCGAGAAGAATTCGATTTTGGTCGGAAAATGTGATAACGGGATCTGTGCATCTTGCTGGATCAAATTTCATGAGCTGGCGGAACACGACATTATCAACCCCCATATCCGCGGCCCATTCAAGATAGGAGGTTATAGCATCGAGATTGTCGATTTCACCGCGGAGCAACACGCAAGACAAGCGTGGTCGTAATGCAGTGCCCTTCGTCGTCTGTATCACGGCTTGAAGATCGTCATTTGAAAATGGCGCCTGGAGTTGCATTATGGCCTGGTTTCGTGCCTCATTAAAATGGGCGCGGCTAATGTTCAAGTGCTTGAAATTTCCAGCGGCCAGCATGGGCACGAAATTGTTCTTCAACAACCCCGATCCATTGGTGGTGATCGTGCTTTTCCTGAACCCCCTTTGTATTATCATCTCGATGATGCTCGAAAGGCGTGGATCGATAGATGGCTCCCCGCCAGTGATCGATACCGATGGGTCAAGCGGCCGCACGAAATCGAGCGCTTTTTCCAGCGCCGTGAAATAAGATTTGTCGTCAATGCACTTCTTGACCTCTACCAAGCTTAATCCCCTGCTCGCGGGACGGACCTTCTCGACGCAGAAGGGGCAGTTCCCGTTACACGTTGCCGCGGAATATATGGAGAAGTTGAAATTGCCATACACCTCGCGAAACCTCGCAGCATTCACGGGATCCCGCCAGAGAACCGTGTGCTTTGCCGTGGATGACCCCTTGATCGAGAACGCGGCTTGCTTCCATCGCCGCAGGAACGGGTCGAAGGGCACGGGTTCCACGTCCAGCAATGCCGGGATGTCACTCGTGATGCTTGCCATTCATTCCAACCTCCGCATGGCTTCGCTGCGCGCGATCAAGTCGATGCCATAAGACGTGCCGTCTGGATTGATCGCGCACCAATTACAGCCGACCACGAACGGTAGCTCGGCATTTACATCACTAGAATTCCTGCCATATCGCTGCAAGAAAAAAGAATTCGTCGCAGCCCGCAAATCATATGCATCCACCAGGCATTCAAGACTTGCATCGAAATCATGCCGCGGATCGTTTCTCTTGCGCAGGTTAAAGACGACATCGATGCTATTGCTACGCCCGAAGGCGTGCAACAATGCCGCTTTTTGAAACAGCAACGGATCCTTCTCGAGCAAATGATGATTCAACGACACCTTGAGCAGCACGTGTTTCGGCAACCGTGAGAAAAAGCGACTCAACGTTACCAACGACGAGTCTCGATCGATGATGTCATTGGAAATCACGAACGGGAACAGCGATCCATTCGTTGATATGATGATTCTCGTGCAATGCTCGTCGCTTGCAAAATGGCGGGCGAATTCAACCAAGCGTGGATGCAAGAACGGCTCGCCCCCTTCGAATTGCACTTGATATTTGCTTTCCGGCACGTGTTGCAGGATCTCGTCGAGGTTGATGAAGGTCTTGCCAACTGGGCTTGAATACACGGAACAAAACGGGCACATTCGATTACACTTGTTAGTAATGGCGATGTATAATCGAAACTCGCGGCCATCAAACGGCGTGTCCAGGTTTGCCGGATCCGGTTGCCGGATATCCAATTGGGTTGCACGCACGTTCATTATAAATTGCCTCCTTCAATCGTAGAACAGTGGATAATCCGTGGTGAACGGGATCACTTTGCCAATATCACGATCGCCAAGGGTCGGGTCGAGCTGGATGTCGATCATGCATTCAACCCCTATCAATGTTCGCAAGGCTTCGTCCAAGTCTGCTTCAGTGGTCCTAGTATCGAAGGGAGCGAGTCTTGCCGCGAGTGAAAAATTACCCTGGCTATCCTGGTGGAACGTGAATCTTGTTACAGGAAATCGTTCCAGCACTGCCGTGATGTCCCGGTTATTGATCCATTTTCCTGATGGTAATTGGTACAGCACCGGCATTCTACCTTCCAGATCAAATATTCGAGGCATGGCATCGCCACACTCGCACATGCCCGCCAAGTCGAGCCGCCCCCAGTCGCCCGTGCGATACCGGATCAGCGGGAAATACGGATTTCTTCCCCCGGTGATGACGATCTCGCCTAGTTCGCCCTCGGCAACGGGTTGTCCGTTCTTGTCGATGACCTCGATGTGAATGTCGTGCGGGAGAACGTGGTACCCATGGCCTGCCATGCATCCGTACGCGACTGGGCCTGTTTCGGTAAGGCTATAGAAATCAATGACAGGTGCGTTAAATTTTTCCACCAATCGATCTCGCACGGCTTGCTTCAAGGCCACGGCGGTCGTGATCAACGCCGCCGGATGATAATGTGCGTCAATTTCCTTGGCATCGATGAGCATGTCGCCGAGATGCGCAAGCTGGGAAAATGAAAAAGGATCACCAGTGAACATGCGCGGTTGGATGTCAAGAATGTACCGATAAGGGTCGAGGGGATCCCGCCACTCCGATTCCATGATGTTGATCTTCACGAAGCCACAATTGTTCAATGCCTTGAGGCGAGTGGCGACCGTGACGGATTTCGCTTGAAATCCAATTAAGGCAATGCCCACGCCATCGGTCGTGAAGCCCGGGTCCACGCCCCACGCGGCCATTGCTTCCACGAGCAAAGGTGCATAGCAACCCGTCGCAACAGGGTGCGATGGCACTGCCATAGGTTCGGCGGTCGTCCCGGCGGTCCGATAGACGATCATATGATCTAGAGGCAAGTTGATCGGGATGTGCCGCCACGGGCGCTGCGCCAGGTCCTCGCGTTTGGTAAAAGGTAATTGCTCAAGTAATTGAAACACGTCCTCGTCGGCCATGGCGGTGAACTCGGCTTGCTTGAGCATGTCAAGCTCCATGTATTCGAAAATATTTTTTGCCGCGCTGTTAAGCATACCACGGATTTTCTTAACCAAGAATTCATCCCGATCTTTCTTGCTCGCGCGTAACTTGTTTAAAAAAACACCAAAGTCCTTAACATCTTGCAAGAATTCTGGCGATAGCATATCCGTGGTTTCATAATTGAAGCGGGGGGCATGGTGATTTTCTTTCAAGGTATGCACGAGCTCGTCTCTTTCATTTTCTGACATGAAATCACTCCCGTGTTTCTTTCGCCGCCGCTTCCTCGGCAGCGAGCCGATCTTCAATCTGCTTTCTAATCACGACTTCCAATTCCGATGAAAGTTTCGACATTTCCACGCTGTCAAGGTTTTCAAGGGTTGCAGTTGACTCTGCTTGTGTTTCACCGTCGATGCCAATGCCGAAAATCTTGAGCAATTTTCGGGCAAATTCTTCCTTGCGATCCTGGCTTGCAATAAAAGCTTCCATGGTAACGACCGTGGAATAGTACAGCGTTGTCGTGAACAATTCTTCCATTAGATATTCGATCACGTTGAACCGGGCCTGCACGGCAGGTATCGCCTGTTTCACGGCAGGAAACACAGTGCTGGACTCAAGGAAGCCCAGCGCGATGACAAACATTTGTGGATTCAGCTTGGCCACAATGCGCTCGGCCAATTCCTTTACTGGACCGCGTGGTGGTGGCTTTTCTAGCAAGTCCTCCAATAAGTCGCAAAAAATCGCGTAAACAGCATCTTGCGTGAATCTTGCCACGTTTTCCTGGTTCACGATGACGCGAGGCAACTCGTTCATTGCTTTCATGAACATTCGACGTGCCAAGATCGCGGGGGATTGTGGTGGTGTGTTCATAATCGGGATCACGAGCCGAAATGTTTTTTTGAGAACGCCCTTGCCCAAGCGATGATTTGTTTCCATTCAAAGACGTTGTAAAAATCGAACCCTATTTTCTGCAGGGTGGTGATCGTGTTTTTGGTGCCGTCATTCATCGTTGAAATGCACAGCAACAATGATCCCTTGGCCTTGCCACGCTCGACTGCTTTTTTCATGGTCTCCAAGCCATTCTTCTTTTCAAGGATGCCAGCCTTGTTTTTTACTTCGTAATCGGATATCATGGAGGAAATGTCATCATCCGATGTCACGATGATGTGCACGGGCGGCGCGTTTCTCGGGCGCTTGTCGTATCGCTCGAGGACCTGGCACGGGAATTGCGTGCCATCGCCGTGATAAAACAAGATGGTCTTGAGAATTTCCTCCTTGTTTCTCGAAAACCCGCTGGTCGAAACGGCCTGGTCGGGCCCGGACCACGAGGTTGCTTGCACGGAAGCACCCGCACGCAGCGCTGAGATCACGATGATGAACGCGGCGATCGTCGTGTACGAGAGGCTTGATGCAGGATCACCCATGGAGCCGCTTGTATCTTGATATATATCGATGTCGACCGGGACTTTTTGCTGCTCGAACCCCTTGTCCTCACCCGTGACGAGCTTGCGCGTCGTGATGCCCGGGATGATCACGGGTGATTCTTTGATGCTCTCGAAGAGATCGAGGTCGGTCATTTCCTCGCCAACCGTCCACACGTCCGATCCCTCGTTGATGGGCTCGCTGGTAGGTCTATCTATCGTGGGAAACGGGATGACGTGTGGCATGGCAAGTTCCGTGTAATATTGGATGAGAGCACGGATGCGTTCGTTGTCCGTGATGGCACCGATGTTGATGAGCGTGTTCAAGTAATCGGTCGGCATGCGTGGCTGGTTCGTGACGCCGTGGGATGCAACCCCCTTGTCCTTTCCGCTGAGCGCGCCATCATACTGGCGGGCATTTGGCTTGTCACCTTCCTCGTCTGACAAGGTCGCAAAACCGCCAATTTTATCGAGCGCGTCATTGCCAGCAACTACTTTATCGATGAGGGGAAGCCCGTATTGCAATCCTGTGCTGTCGACAGGAAGATATGTCTTGAAAATATATGCCAGGTTCTTGAGACACGTGAACCACCGCTTCGAGTAGGTGCGGAGCACCCTGGCCGCGATCTTCGCATCCCGGTCGATCGACGCGTTGGCGGGCGGCGTTAAAGTTCCTGCCGGGAGGCGCCATAAAACCTCGTAGATCCGCATGTACAAGCTCCAGAACTGGTCGGCGATGATTATCGTGCCACGTTTGATCGCTGCTGCCTTGAGTTTCTTATAGACTTCATCTACAGGCAGGCCACGTTGCATGAACAAGAAATCATTAACTAGCAAATCCGTGAAAATGTTCACGACATATCCGGCAACGTTGGCTTCGAACATGCCAGAGAGATAATTGACCAAGCGTGCGAGCGTGACGAGATTGCCGGGTGCTAACACGTGGTGCCCGACCTCGTGAGCAAGTATAGTATCGACGTGATCCTCGAGACCTTCCTTCTTGATCTCCGCGAGATTCACGACCACGCGCAGGTTTGCCAGCCCGAACCTGGCAAGTTCATCGAGCATGGCCTCCTTCTTCAACACGCCCTCGTCCTCCAAGATGATGGGATCCTGAAGCCGCACGTACTTGCTCCATGTTAACTTTGCCATTTCCCACGTGGTTGTGTAAGATTGCTGGCTGCTCATGCGATGTTTCGTTCCTCCATCATTTCAAGGGCGGGGGCCATGGAAATAAACCGCATGGGTCGACGCGTGCGTGGTGATGATCTCCCGGGGCGTGATGCACATGGATGTCACGTTTTCGGGATCGATGCGTGTCTCGACGAGTCGGGTCTCGTTCTTGTTCTTGGCTAACTCGATGATCAACATGAAACCATCATGCTGGAGACAAGCAACGTGGGTGTCGCAGGCTGCGATGAGCGCTGGTTTCGTGAACTTTTCTTTAAATTCCGCGCTTCCATCGCCCGCGATGATTTGCAAGGTCCATGTTTTGTCATCGCTAGGTCCCGTGATGACCGCAATCCGCTCATCATCGATGGCAGCCATTGTATTAACAGGCGAACCAATCTCGATCTTGTCGGGAACATCTTGCTTAAAATTCACGTTCCCTCGATAAATGCACGAATCTTGTTTTTTTCCGATGTAAATGACTTGATATCCCGCGGTGGCCAGTATCGAGTCCCCCGGAATTGATTTGATCGCGGGGATCGAACCCAATTCAAGCGTCGTTTCAATATTCAACACACGATCGTTTTGCATGATCGCGACAAGCTGGCCATCGCGCGTGCACGCGAGTTTTTTGCACGTCACTGCACCAACGCCGCGAATGCGCATTCCAGGGCCACCATAATCTATACGAAATATCTTTCCGGAATTCGTCGCAACGATGATGCTGCCTGGCCATGGCATTCCCACGATCACCGGCGGTGTGTCAAAATCGCCACCGAAGCCCTCGTACTTTCCTGCTTTACCGAGAACGATGTACTCGCTGGCGCGCAATAAATTTTTTTGTTCGTCCCTCGCGAGCAAAGTCTCCTTTATATGTTCAGGTACGGCATCTAATCCGTCTTCCCAAAGAAGGCTGGCGAGGCTTGCATAGTCCATATCGAGAAAATTTGCAGCAGGTGGAATCCATCGATCGTGCGCCGCGATCTGCAAAAACAATTCGTGCATATCCTTGGCCAGCGACGAGGACAGGTTCACAGCTCGGGAGATCGATGGTTGGAAATACGCCGTCACGAGTAATTCTGGTGGGATCGTTCCGGCTTCGAGCAATTGGATAGCAACATCACGTCGCTGCACGTCACCAGCTAGCCACGCGGCGATCTGGATCGCGGCATGGATATCCACGCTTTCATTCACGATGATGTCGGCAATTTTTTCCATAATTTCATAAAATAGGGGAGCAATTTCCCGTAAATGTTCTCCTGCATTGAACATGAGAATCGCAGGATCAATGGACGCGTCGAGCATGCCATTCTTGGCAGCACAGGGCAATACCCTGTCGAACAATATGTCCTGGGAAACGGCAATGACATCAGGATCCGGAAACGCGTAATACCGCTTTTTTATGGCGATAACAACCAGCTTGATGATTTCTAGCATGCGTCGTTGCAATAACTCTGGCAACTCGCTATCCGCGCCAGATCGCTCGTAAAATGCATGAAAACACGGCCTCACGCTGTTGTTAAAGGCACCTTGCAGCCGTGCTGCGATGTTTTCCCCGATTTGCGGTAACTGCTGCTTGATGAATGAATTGATGGCAATTTTATTTGCCATCACGAACTGCTGGAACGCCTCATTGCTGTCAAGCATTCAATTTCGCCATTCAAGCCATTTCAAGTAATTGGTATACCGCTGGTGATAATACTTGAGCTTTAACACGGTATCGTATACATAAGCGAGTAACTTCGAGTCCACGGATAATCGAGTTATAGCTGCCTCTATCGCTGCTATGCGCTTGTTCACTTCCGCAGCTGCGAGACCGTCCAGACCTTGATTGAATTCATATTCTATGGGAATCAGCGGGTCAGCCTCGTCCCAATTGAGCTGGTTGTACAGGTCACACGATGCATCCCATAACTTCCGAATCCATGCGATGCGATCCAGTGACAAAACCTGGCTCGATTCAAAAACGGGGGATTCCAGATTCGGGAAAAGTTTTTCCCGGAGCAACCACGGTATGATCTGTCGCAAGTCTTCGAGCGTAACCTCGGGATTTCCCCGGAAAAATGCCATGGCCTTTGCGAAGTTGATAATCGTGAGACGCGCACGAACGGAAATACCATTCTGGGTTTGGCTGCACAGGTTCTTGACCTTGTCACGCCCGCAATCATTCCTGCATATCTCTGATAACATCTTGCCAGCAAGCCGTATGATATCCTTGGATTTATATTCGACAATCTCGGCGGCGAGATCGCAGAAATCGAATTGTGACGTGAAAAATTCAAGTCGCCTTAAAACAGGCGTCGGTATGGGTATTTTCATTATATCCTTGTATGCTTGATCGAGTTCTTCTGGCCTAAAGATGATATCCTCGGGCACTACATTCTCCGGCTTGATCCCGCTTTCAACGCGGTAGAGTAATTCATCAAGGAATAAGCTATTGAAATTCAAGGCGATCACGACGATATCGAGGCGATCCTTCAACGCTTCGATGACTTGATAGGTACCTCCACCGATATCGTCGTTTGCCGTCAGAAACCACGCGCTTTCGCCGCATTCGACAACTTGATCCAAGATTTCAGCATAACCATCAGCTAACAGAGTCAACAACGCCGATTGCGTGCGGGTAGGAATCCGGTTATACTCATCGACGATTTTGACTTTCATATCGATCCATTTCCGCCACGAAATCTTTACTTCCTCCATTTGCTCAGCATTGAGCAAATCTCGTGGAAGTGGATTCCCCAATAAATCAGAAATCGTCATTTGGGGCTGTCCATGTTGTACTGCTTGCTTGATCTCCTTCATTGTATACCCGGCAAGCAATCCCATCAAAAGGGCTGACGCTGTCTTCCCACGTCCCGGGCCACCGATGAATAGAGCACGCTTGCGAACGAGAAAATTTAGCAGCGGCAAAATCACGAAGGATGAATAGGATTGGTCAGAGGGCAACGTGAGCTTCGATCCGACGCCCGTAAACCGAATCTCTACAGGTGGCTTGCTGGAATTGAACTCGATATCATAAAACGGGGAGATGATCGCATTATTCACGATCCAAAAATAGGCTTTTCTTATTTTCTCGTCGGGGGTGATGCCAGATGGTTTTTCACCAGTTTCTTCTGTGCTTACCACTTCCGATGCGGAACCTTCGAAGATTTGTTCCACGTTAAATTCAATTAACTTGATCTTGCTCGGGTTGGGATTGACCGGTGACTCCGAAACATGCGCGGGATCTTTTTTCTCTTGAGCGGGCGTCTGAGCCGAAACAGTGGGGGGTTGACCTGGAACAGCGGGAGGTTGAGCCGGTGAAGTTGAAGGCTGAACCGGAGCTGTGGAAGGCTGACCTGGAGCAGCGGGCGGTTGGCCCGGCGAAGCTGGAGGTTGAACTGGAGCAGTTGAAGGCTGGCCCGGTGCAGGAGGAGGTTGAGCCGGAGCAGTTGAAGGCTGAGCCGGTGCAGCGGGAGGTTGAGCCGGAGCAGTTGAAGGCTGACCTGGAACGGCGGGAGGTTGAGCTGGTGCCGTGGAAGGTTGAACGGGAGCACTGGGCGATTGAACTGGAGGTTGTATTGGAGCAATTGGAGGTTGAGGTAACCGACGTTTCTTGCCCGCTGGGGATTTGCCCGTTGAAGTGGACTGCCGTTTCTTACCCATATGATGGAATTCAAACGCTTAGAAAAAATAAAATTAGTGCGATGGGATTATACATTTATTGAAATTAATTTTCGACAATTTTTCCAGCACACATAAGGGGTAATATCTTTGGGCCAGAATCCTTGGCCAGATTTTCTCTATCAGCAAGTTAGCGAACACATCGACGTTTACTACAGTGAATACGACCACCATGTACATGTCGCCGTCGATGGCCGCACAATCATATGGTGCGCTTTTCTCGCAATTACCATAGATGCATCCGGCGATAATACAACCGACATTACGAGCATCGACAGCTTAAGCGACTTAGATAATGTGAAATTAATCGAGGGTTATGCGTTTTCCACCGCGGGAAAACCCGAGAAGGATATCGTGAATTTATTTCGACGCATGCCCGACTTCAGCCAGGCTGTCACCGAATATCAGGTCCACCACGTCGCCAGCCACCGCTACAAACCCCGTAATTGTGCCACCCTTGCCGCTATGGATATTTGTCCGGCGCCGTGCCAATGCACAAACCCCATCGTGTTTGCCAGTAAAGATAAGTTATTGCACTTGGCTCGAGTCGCTAGTCAAGGAAACTGAAGAGCAGTTAAACTATTTTTAAGGTAAGGCTGGGAAGGTTCAATACAATGTAGGTTCTTTGCAGAAAAGCTGCTCGCCCGCGCCTACGACCAGCATAGATCGGAAAATCTCGGAAATATAGAAATAAGCGCGCTGAGTTATTATGTATAATAAATTTGATTTTCTTTACAATTCTTCTGCGCGCGCTATGTCGAGTGACGATTCTTTTAAGGAACAATTGATGAAGGCCATCATGTATTTGATGAAAGGCCACGTCGGTTCTTGCCTTGTTCTTAGCAGTTATAAAGTGGCAGCTGTGCTGAAAGAAAATTTTGGCACAGACGTGAACATCAGCAAGGTAGGCCGCTTTATCTCTCGTTTCGCCAAGGTGAATGGCCTGGAACGGCTTGACACGAACGTTCCAAAATTCAAGATTTCCCGCGATAAATTCGACAAGGTTTCGTTCGATTTTACCAAGTCAATATAATTTTGCATCTAAATCTCGCTGCAAGCACGATGTTGGGTGGGCAAATTGAAAATTTGACTGTATTTTACAGTCAACGTAAAATATTGGGTAGAATGACTGAAAGTGGAAGAAAAAGATGGGTAAGAAACGAATCGTGCACGTGGGATTGTTCGGCCACGTGAATGCCGGCAAGACATCGATCGCCCGGGCATTGTCGGAAACCATTTCAACTGCCGGCTTGGATGCCCACCCGCAATCGAAAGAACGCGGCATTACCATCGATCTTGGCTTCACCGCGTTTGATCTGGACGAGTATAAGATCGCGTTGGTCGACGCACCGGGGCATGCCGACTTGATCCGAAGTGCCGTTGCATCGGCGAGCATCATCGACATCGCGCTCGTTGTCATCGATAGTACCAAGGGTTTCGAGGTCCAAACCGGGGAGCACATGATTTTGCTCGAGGCGCTCGGCGTCGATAACATCATTTTCCTGTTAAACAAGATCGACCTCCTAGCAGGCGAGACAGCCATCGAGCAGAAAATAACACAAATTAAAGGATTTCTTGCAAACTCAGGTGCAGCATTCAAGAACGCGCCGATCATTCCTATCTCAACCATATCTAAGGATGGATTCGACATCCTTTTCGGCGCGCTGCGCTCGGTCATTGAACTGCTACCACAACGGCGTGATGTTGATGGCCCTTTCATGATGCCATTCGATCATCATTTCCAAGTCAAGGGGTTTGGCACGGTGCTCACGGGAACGATATTGTCGGGCACTGTAAAAATTGGCGACGCTGTCGAGGTAAGTCCTCTCGGATTAAAGGGAAAGGTAAAATCTATCCATATCTTCAAGGAGGAACAAGCCAGCGCCGAGGCAGGTGATCGCGCCGGCATCGCCATCCCGGGCATCGATAATGAAAAACTCTACCGGGGTTGCATCCTTGCTACGCCTGGCACGATCGTGCAAGCACGGCACTTGATCATTGAAGGAACTAGGATCACCTTCTTCAAGCACGAGATTGCCTTTAAGTCACAAGTGCATCTCGCCGCCGGCATGTTGACAGTGCCTGCCGTGGTGTTCCCATTCGAAACCAGGGATGGTATTGACATTGCGGTCGAGGTAATCGATGCATTATCCAGCAATGGAGCGTTTCGTGCGTATGTGCAAGTGATGGAACCTCTGCCCTGCAAGGAAGGCATGCCGGTCCTTGTATCTCGGCTTGATTTACCACCACAAGAGCTCCGCATCGCTGCACGGGGAAAGATCGAGAGGATCATCGATGGCCCGCCTCCATTGTTCAAGCTAAAGCAAAAAACGGGGCACGTCAAGGATGGGGCAAAAGGTGTGGTTGAAGGCCTTGCTGAATCCATCGAGGGTGCAAGCCGCATCATCGGCCGCCAAATACTGTACACGGTCAATGAAGATGGCATTGCCAACGACGTGCATGGGAGCATCGTCGAAACTTTTGGAACCAAGGGAAATGTCCGGGTTTCATTCGATGGGCCGGCACCAACCACGGGTGCTGAAATCAAGATGATCTATCCTAGGCAATTAAAATACGCGGGAACATGAAAATGGGTGATAAATCATGTCTACCAAGCACGACTTGAACTCGCTCATGCTGGACCAACCGAAAACCGTGCTGATCTTCGAGGCGCATAGCGATGACATGGTCATTGGCATGGGTGGTACAGCGAAACTCATGGCGTCCAAGGGAATCAAGATCATGACGTGCACGATCACCCGTGGAGAAACAGCGCACGCGCCTGGCGAGGAGGATAATATCATCGAAACGCGAAAGAACGAGGGCACGGAGGCAGATAGGATTCTTGGCGTGAAGGAGCATTTCTTTCTGGACCACGGTTGCCAGGATCTCGTGAACGATCGTGCCACCTTCCAGGAATTTGTCGGCATCATCCGGCGAGAGAAGCCGGATTGGATTTTCACGCACGGCCCGCACGAGTGGCATCGCGATCACCGCGCCGCGTCGCAACTCGTCGATGAGGCGTGGTGGAAAGCGAGCGAGGTTAACGTGCTCGTCGAACTTGGAAAGCCACACAAGACCCGTGCCGTGCTGTTCTACGAGGTGCTCCCGCAATTCGAGGGAAGCCCAGACGCGTGCATCGACGTGACGAACTTTTGGGATGCAAAGCTGGAGGCACTCGAGTGTTTCCAGTCCCAATCTACCACCATGGGTGGTTTTAATGGCCTTGTCGAGGGAAACGGCTTGTATCGCGGATACTTGATAGGCTGCAAGTACGCGGAAGCGTTCATATATTCCCGTTTCATGCCACGTGACCGGTTTTAAACCTGGAAGTTACAGGTCCCGTGCAACTCTTATTTCGGATGAAAAAAAAAGGATGGATTAAAAAAGTTGAATTCTCACGCGCTTTTCGACCGTTTCTCGAACTCCTTCTTGATTAAATCGATTTCTTGCTGGAATCGAGCATAATTTCGTTCATACGCATCTGTTCTTATCTGGCCAGAATCTAGCTTTCGATTCAATTGATCGATGGCACGATATATCGATTCTAATTGTCCTTGAAGCTCGTATAAATTCTGCTTGGACAGGGCCTGCATTGATTCATTTGATGCAACTTGACGCTCTTGATGTTGATGGTCATTACGTGGATTTAGTAGTTCATTCGCAAGCATTTCAATTAACCGCTTGAATTGATCCCCATCGAGCACGCCTGAACATTCCATCAAGAAATCAGCTAATGAGCCATCGTTTTCCACGAATTTTTCCCAGGAAACGCCAACCTTGTACCATGCAGGCCCGGTTGCATCGATGACGGAATCAGACTCTACTAGATGGCGTTCGAGTTCCTTGCCGATGACGAGAGACATGTTATTCACCGCATCAACGATTTCATCCATGTCCTTGTTGATGACATCCTGGATGGACTTTATCTGGGGTTGCATTGCCTGGATTTCATCGAGCGTGCCTTCATGCTCCACGGCTTTTTGCTGCGCTTGGAGCGATGAATAACGGCTGGTATCGGCTGCCAATTGGTTTCTCGCCTTTTCCAGCGCATCGATGTAGTGAAGGAGCGTGTTGCGAAGAGAAACATTCATTTCATTCTCCATGTTCACGGGTTTCGATTGCTCCTTTGTTAACGATTGTCGTGCAACAGAGGGCAGCAACGGGATGGATGTCTTGGTGATTCTCGACGCAAATTCTTGGCTGTTGATCGCTACTAGATCACGGAAATCCTTTCTGAATTCTTTCCCTGCATAACCCCTTTTACCAGGAATGCTGCTAGATGCGGTTTTTTTCATGCGTGCAGCCACGACGCCCACGATGACCACTATCGAGACTACACCTATAACAACCAGAATCCACCAATATGCCGGCCCAGTCGTTGACGGGAGTATCGCTATACCAATGATGAATGGCGACAAGGAATTCACGCTGAAAGCGATTGTCGCCGCTGTTGAATTAATCGTGACAAGAATTGGTGTCCACGTGGTACCGATCTCGTGATACACGATAATCTGACCGGCAGGCATTTCCGTGTAATAATAGGTGAGGTTTATACTCCCGCTGAAAGTTCCCGTGAAATGTAAATTGAACGAGGCAATGCTGGATGACATGTTTAAGTTTTTCAGAAAATCCGAAGCATTAAACGTGGCAAGCATCAAGTTTCCGCCAACCCTGACGTTGATGGAAACACGCAGGTGCAATGGCTGCGAGAAATCAAGATTATATAGCCCAATTGGCAAGAAATAATTCACGCTAACAATGACCGTGTCTTGTCTTGAACTGCCCAGTCCATTGCTGGCAATGATCGTGTAGTTATACAAACCCATCAGCAAGCCATCCACGTCGATTCTCACTGCCACGCCGGATGCCCACGACCCGGTCGACACTTGCGTGCCGTTGCGCAGGATGCTATACGACGTCGTGCCCACGCTCGAATCCGTGATTATCCACGTGATCGCGTGACCGATCGTGCCAACCACATACGTCAGGTTAGACATATTTTCCACCGCTATGCTCAAATAATTGGGATAATTCACGTTGGCGATGGCTGTGTTCTGCGCCGACCCGCCCAGGCCGTCGCTGGCAATGATCGTGTAGTTGAACGAGCCTGACAGAAAGATATCGACACCTTGCTCGATTGGCGTTCCAGACGTCCACGACCCGTTTGCTATTTGCGTGCCGTTCCAAAGAATGATGTAGGACGTAACACCCACGCTTGCATCTTTGATGATCCACGAGAACCCATCCCCGAACCCGGGCCCAGTTGTTATGATGGGGGCAACATTCTGAACGGTGACGATGACCGTGTCTTGCACAAACCCACCCAGACCATCGTTGGCAATGATCGTGAAGTTGTACGAGCCCACGGTGAGATTATCCACGCTAATGGTCACGGGCGTGTTGGATACCCATGACCCGCCGTCCACCATCGTGCCGTTGCGCAAAATGCGATACGACGTCGTCCCCACGCTCGTGTCCGCCACCGTCCACACGATTGTATTCCCGGAAGCGCCATACGAGTACACGACGTCAGCCGGATGCGTTATGGATGGTGCCACGTTCAGTACCGTGACGATGACCTCGTCTTGCACCGACCCGTCTAACCCGTCGCTCGCCACGATCGTGTAATTGTACGAGCCTACAAACAATCCATCCACGTTGATGTTCACCGGCGCGCCGGATACCCATGTCCCGCTCCCCACTTGCGTGCCATTGCGAAGGATGCGATACGACGTCGTCCCCACGCTCGTGTCCGTCACCGTCCACGAGATCGAATTTCCGGACACTCCATACGAGTACACGACGTCAGCAGGGTGCGTGACGGATGGTGGCACGTTCAGTACCGTGACGATGACCTCATCTTGCACCGACCCGCCTAACCCGTCGCTCGCCACGATCGTGTAATTGTACGAACCCACCGCCAAGCCATCCACGTTGATGTTTACCCCCACGCCCGACGTCCATGCCCCGCTCGCCACTTGCGTGCCGTTCAGAAGGATCCTATATGACCCCGTCCCCACGCTTGCATCCGTGACCGTCCACGAGATCGAGTTCCCTGTAGCGTTGGCATCGTACGTGACGTTAGGCGGCGACGTGATGGCCGGTGGTGAAGTGCAATTGCTGAGGTAATTCAAATAATTGATGTAATTATCCGCAACATTGGCATTTCCAGTGCCCCAACCACCATCGATCGAGGTGAGTGTGTCCAGGACCACGAAGCCACGACCATATTTATATTCCAACATGGACGTTCCATCGGTGTTGGCCAGGATTTCTTCGTAGCCGGTTTGCCCAACAGGCATGTTCGTGAACCAGCCTTGATCGGTGTTTCCCCAGGAGTCGAAATTGCTTGATGTCAAGAGATGCCCAGCCCAAGGCGCACCTGTTATGAAAGGATTGTTACTATTGGTAAAAGATTCTCCCTGATGAGAGGTTGCTTGGCAATAATCAGTCCCGAGCATATCGATCTTTGTTTGATTGCCACAATTGCCTGCAACGCGGATTTCGACTATCATGCTCGTCATATCGAGATAAGTTTTTACCGTGGCAAGCCCCTCGCGCAAGTTGTCATAGTCGACCCAATCTGGTTCCAGGATCAAGATCCGGTAGTGTGACAGGGTTGCCGATGTGATATAGGCAAATGCAGTCTCGTCGATAGCATCAAAGGTGAAGCCGTTACTCGCAAGGTATCCAATGTTTTGACTATCGTGAGAAACGACGAGCACGTCCCGGGTATAGGTACCGGAGCCAGGAATAACGAAATTCTCATTTGAAAGCGAGCTTTCCCCGATGCCATTGAGCGCGCTCACCTGGTAATAATAAGGTTGACTGTTCACGATTGACGTGTCGGTATACGTGGTCACGTTACCAACCGTGGCAAGATATGATTCTTGACCGGAAGCGGTGCTGCGAAAAATAAAATAATTCGTGATCACCGACCCGCCATTACTCGATGGTGCCTCCCAGGTAAGCACGACTTGTCCGTCCCCGCCAATTGACTGTAGAGCTCGTGGTGGTGCCGGCGCAAAGGTCAACGGGGTTCGATAAAGGACTACATTTTCCAGGAAACCAGAGGCACCAACACCATAGCCCCATTCTAGAGTTTGGGTAGAAATGATAATCATTCCCGCGCCAAAATTGGCAATCACCATGACGGGATTGCCGAGGTCATCCATTATGATGACCTGGGGAGTTCCATTCATCGTGCTTAGATAGCCTTCCGCTGAATATTGCCAATTATCTAGGCCCTTTGGAGTAATGGCATTGGGGATACACATGATCGGATCCGACCGGTTCACGATCGCGAGACTATTCGAATACTTCTGAGTGTAAGTGAATCCAAAGGGCATTCCATTCCCCCATGGAGTGGCTTCATTTGATGCTGCATGGATCTCCAACGTACCTCCGCCCATGACATAATTCTCGAATAAAGCTTTGTAGGTCCCGACAATCAAGGTCAAACCGTAATCCCTGGATGTGCTCGAGATGATCACGCGTGAATAAAGGCTCAAATTTACCGCCGGTATTTGGGTCTGGTTGATTATGTTGTACGCGATGCCATGGTTGATTAAAACTGTCTCTATTTCGGGGCCCATCGGTGCCCCCATGTATGCCCACGGATCCTCATCCTGGATGATCAGCACGGTATACGCCGAGGCAGCTGGCTCTGCATTTGCTTCGTTTGATTGCATGCCTTCCCCCACGCCATTAACCGCGGACACCTTGTAATAATAGATTTGCCCATTGGCTAGCGAGGTATCGGTGTAGGAAAGCACGTTGCCGGCCGTTGCAACGAGTGTCTCGCCACCCGGTGCCGTGCCGCGATAGATGTTATAGTTCGTGATTGTTGATTCTCCGTTACTTGCCGGTGCTTGCCACGTAAGCAATGTTAGCTCGTTTCCAGCGATTGCTTGAAGGTTCTGTGGCGCCGATGGTGGCGTGAGTAACAGGGTCATTGGCAAGCAGTAGACATTGCCATCGGTGCTCCCCACGTACACATGCCCGCTCGCGATGGCGGGGGAGGTAAATATGCCGTTATTCGTGGGATATGACCACGCGAGTACGCCCGTTGTTGCGTCCAAGCAGTATAATTTATCATCCCAGCTGCCAACGTACACGTTCCCACCAGCAACGGAGGGAGAAGAATAGACGTAATTTCCCGTGGGATGTGACCAGACATACCCGCCCGTGATCGCGTCCAAGCAGTAAACATCATGATCATCACTTCCCACGTACACGTTCCCACCAGCGATTGCGGGAGACGAAGATACACTATTTCCGGTTGGATATGACCAGACGTACGCGCCCGTGGTTGCATCTAAGCAATAAACGTTACCATCCCAGCTGCCAACGTACACGTTCCCGCCAGAAACGGAGGGAGAAGAATACACGTAATATCCAGTTGGATATGACCAGATGAAAGAGCCTGTGGTTGCATCCAAGCAATAAACGTTGTAGTCGAAGCTTCCCACGTAAACACGTCCGTTAACGACGGCAGGGGATGATTCCACGTAACTCCCCGTGGGATATGACCAGTTGTACGCGCCCGTGGTGGCGTTCAAGCAGTAAACCTTTCCATCGCAGCTCCCCACGTACACGTTTCCGCCTACGACAGCAGGGGATGAAACAACGTAACTCCCCGTAGGATATGACCAGATCTTCGCACCTGTGGAGGCGTCCAAGCAATAAACGTTGCTGTCATCACTTCCCACGTACACGCGCCCGTCCGCGATGGCAGGGGTTGACTCCACATAATATCCAGTGAGAAAGGACCAGTTATACGCACCCGTGGTGGCGTTTATGCAGTATACGTTATCATCGCAGCTCCCAACGAATACGCTCCCGTTTGCAACGACGGGGGATGAATCCAAGTAAACCCCCGTGTTGAAAGTCCACGATGCGCCCATACCTTGCACCGGCGTTGTCATGGTCACTCCCGTGTGGTTGGGCTCCCCGTGGAACATCGGCCACTCGTCGCCAGTCGGGTCGCTGCTTCCAGGCGTCGTTGATTGCATCAAGGACCCGCGCTGAGATGAAAACCGTGCCTTATTCGTTTTTTCACTGAATAAGATTCCTATGATGCTGATAGATGAAATGCAAATGATAGTTATGCAAGATATAAAGAAAACGTGTTTTTTTTGTTTCATAAGACTGTGAGCCTTCACTTTTTGGTCTAGTTTCACGAGGCCATGCCCGAGAAGTCGCATTGCCGCTAGGACCGACAAATTGCGCCGATGCAATATAAAATATGCATCTTTTCAATTGGTAATAAGGACTTCCCCCATCCAAGCCTCGATACTCGATCCAGACTACATTCACGATACAACATGGCGTGACCATTTAACCGACGAGGAGAACTGGCATGTTTCGAGAAATCGGGAGATTGACAATGCACGTGCCACGTCCTCAATGATACTGCGAAAAACCGGGAGATCGTGCAAGCATATCCCGTGAAGTGAATTATCGGCGCGGGTCCGGGTTTTTGTATATCATGTCTCGTAAAGATATTTTAATCTTTAATTTTATAACAAGCTAAGATACAGACTATTAAACACGGATTGAGCACCCATGGGCATCATAGATTCGCTGAAAAGTTGGCTTTTCAAGAAGGAAGACCCGAGAAAAGCTATGCGGCGTGCGAAAGTCAAGCTAAAATTATTTATCTCGCGTCTTGAACGCCAGCGAGCAAAAATGGAAGCTCAATGCAATTCCGCCAAGAAACGAGCTATCGAGGCCCGAAAAAGAGGAGATAACGAGACCGCGGCAAATTACGCTAAATCTTATTTGCAATTTAAAGGTTGGGCTCGTGGTATCGAAAAATTCAAGTTACAACTCGATGCCCTCGAGTTCAAGGTCGAGAGCGCAGCAAACGTGACCGATCTAAACGATACCCTGGTTGGGGTTGGAAAAGCTTTAGCAGGTTTGCAATCTTTGAAATTACCCAACATGGAAGACGTGTTATCATCGATCGACATGAACCTTGAAGAATTCAACATGATGTTTGAAGGTGCTGGTGAATCCTTGGAAATGATGGATAGCACGGAGGACCAGCAAATCACCGATAAACAAGTTAATGACGTTTTGGAAGAAATTGACTCGGAAATAATGATAGATACCACGGATCAATTACCTTCGGCAGCAGGAACGAAGGTTTCTGGTGGTGGCCTGCAAGACGAGCTCGAGCGGCTCCGGGATAAAAAATAGGCAGAAGAGTTGGAACATCGCATGGGAAAAATGCAAGAATTCTTGGGTTGGCTGGCTGGTGACGATAGCGGTAGCAGCAGTCGCAGCAGCAAGGGAACCTATTCCACGTCCAAGCGGGGTAGCAAGGCAGCGCAAGCAGAGCAAGCCCGGTCACGAAAAATGCTATTTCGCTTGAAAATGCAGATAAAACGGATGTCAGTCCAGCAACGCAAGTTAGACTTCCAGGCAGATAAATCCAAGAAAAAAGCCATTGATTTGAAAAAGAATGGCGACGACGCGGGTGCAACTCTTTACGCAAAAGAGATGCTCAAATACAGGCACATGTCTGCAAACATGGTGAAATTCGTCACGAATTTACAAGCGATGCAATTCAAGCTTGAATCCGTGGTCGAGACACAAAGGATGGCTGACATGTTTCAGTCCATCGATGCATCCCTGCAGGGCATAAAAGACACGGTATCCGTGCCCGAGATGCAGAGCACCCTTGAATCGATCAACAACACGATAACGGATTTGGATTCCAATCTCGAGGTAACGGCGGAAGGCTTGGAACTTTCCACCGATACATCGAACGTGAAAGTATCGGATACCGAATTACAAGGTGCGTTGGATGAAATCGATGCGGGCCTCGCAGCCGAGGGCATGGAGCTACCATCCGCGGAGATAACGCCCGAGGAAAATGAAAAGATCAAGGATTACAAGGCACGCATCGATTCACTAAAATCCTAAAAAGGGTTTCCAATCTTGTTCTCATTATTTTTCGCGTTAGATTTTTATTACCCCAAGATCATGATTGAATGAATCAATTGAACATGCAATTCATACAATGCAAGGGACGCTTTCATGACAAAACATAAGCATACTTCATCATCGCACGCGTATTATCGACACTGGGACGCCATGCGCGCATTGATAATTGCCGGTGCCATTCTCACCATTATCATGGCACTCTTGTGGATGTTTCCATATTTCCAGGGTTATGGCGAGCTATGGTTCGGGACAGCGAGATTACCAACTGAGATTTGGTTTATCGCTTGGGGGATTGTCCAAGTCCTGCTCGCAGTCGGGCTTCTCAGTGGCACGGACGCGGTGCGACACAGAAAATTCCGGATATGGATCAACTGGTTCACGCTCATTATTGTTGGTCTCGTTATCGTGCTCCCTACGGGCAATTGGGGTGGCGTCGTCGTGGTCATTGCCGGCGTGGTCGGTATCGTCGATCGCGTCAATTAAAACGTCATGACTCGCTCGTCGAAAGATTCTACATTTTTTAATTCGCTTTCTTTATTCTCCATTTTTCCGTAATGTCGCCAAACTTCAATATAGACTGCATCGTTCCTCTACGTGATAACCATGGGATTGATCGATTGTTTCATCCTCGCATCCAAGTCGCCCGATAGGAAAGAAATGATGGAAAGAGCAGGTCTGACACCTTTCATCGTGATGCCGTCGGATTACGCGGAAAAAGATCAAGCAAACCAGCCAACACGGCTTGCCCAGATTTTCGCGACCAAAAAGGCATCGGACGTGCTCGACAAGTTCAGGAACGAGTTGAAAAAAGCACCGTTTCGAGAATCTTTGCCACTTCCCGAGGGAACATCAACGGCGACATTCGTGATCATCGCAGCCGACACGCTCGTGGGATTGAAAAACGAAGTGATCGAAAAAGCCGAGGACGAGGATGAGGCATTCCGGTTCTTGATGAAACTCCAGGGCCAGACCCACAAGTTGATCACGGCATTTCACTTGAAGGTTTTAGAAGTTACCTTGGATCCGCCCCGCGTGAAAGATATGAACAGCGTGACCGATGTCACGACGACGCACGTGAAATTTGCGGCCCTCACCGACGAGCAAGTTCGTGCATACATTGCCACCGGCGAATGGAAAGGTCGTGCTGGATGCTATGCGATGCAATTGCGTGGCAGTCAAATCGTCAGGTCGATCGAGGGCTCCCCGAGTGGCGTGGTCGGTTTGCCGGTCGCAGAAATCGTCGAGAAGCTACGAGGCTTCGGCTTGGATATTTGAGTGAAAATCCAATTTTAACTGGTTTTTCCCGTTTATTTCTTGCGAGAGCATGGCTTGTTTTTTGGAAACTGGCTGGAGATGCTCGTGGGAATCTTGTTGTTTTCGATGGAAAAAACCATGGAAAGGACGAATAAATCGGCTTGTGACAAGCCCAGTTCTTCCGTTGCGAACCCGCGCTTCAATTGTGAATCAAGCACCACGCATATCTTTGCAAAGCAGTCCTTGCATGGGTAGTAGGGGCATTCGGAGCAATTCCGTGAAGCAACAAGGAGCGCGGATTTGTTCAGGTCAACGTGATAGGTATAGTCGGGTTTTTCAAGAATGGCAATATTGTTCGTTTTATCGATTTGTATGTTCAATTGATCGAATAAATGAATGAGATTGTCGGATACCTTGGTCAAATAATTAAAAAATGGATTCTGGATCGCGGTGACTCGTTGAATATCGTTGATCGAGTGAACAGGAAGGATGCACGAGACATGTTCATTTTCTATGCAATTCGAAACGAGCTGGGTCATCATTTCCTCGATATTCCGAACCACATTTGCCCGAAATGCCAATTGTTCTTCGAGCATCGCTGGCAAGGTGTCAATATCGAGATCTTCATTGCTTACCAAGCCGACGATGCCGATGTTGATGTCCGGACATCGCTCCTTGCAATCACTCATGATCGCTTCGAGATTGGCAAGATCCGCATTTTCCAGGTTAAAAGTGATGATCGCGAACCTGCTTCCTTTCAAAAAATGACGCCAATTGAGGATAAAGTTCTTGCCATCGTTTAAATTCCAGACTTGAATTTTCACGACGGATTGCTCGTTTCTCGGTGCATCAATTTCCATGATTCCGAGTCCGAATTCAACGCCGATAACATCATAGGTGGAATTGATGAATCCCGGGAAGGATATGGCGTCGAATACTCGATCTTTCAACGGAGAGGAGGCACTACCCGGCAGGTTCGCATCGAGTAGAGTTCCTTTTAATACAAACACATTCATTACAATTCACCTTCCCGGGGGATTAATTCTTTTAACGAATGAATCAAATATACAAATACTAGTAAAAAAATTCGCCGATTAATATTTTTCGCGGGTGGGAAAAAAATGAGCGATGATGACACGATTCTTTCGAGCATTGAAGGCAAGATAGCACGGATCACGCTGAACAATCCGGACAAGCTCAATGTCTTTACAATCGAACGAATGCAACGATTAATAGATATCTTCGACGAAATCCAACAAAATCCCAAGGTTAGATGTGTCATTATCAATGCCATGGGTGAACGCGCCTTTTGTGCAGGGCTAGACAAGGCCATGCTGAGCAGTGGCGATCCAGACATCAACAGCAAGATCCTGGATGTAGGAACCGCGCTTTCGAAAAAAATCTTCTACACCCCGCAGTTCGTGGTCGGATCCATCGCGGCGCCCGCTATCGGCTGGGGTTGCATCCTTTCGATGCTGTGCGACTTCCGTTACGTGCTCGACAATGCCTATTTTAAATTACCGGAGGTCGAACTTGGTATCTTTCCGGCGACCGGCGCACTCACGCTGTGCATGGCCCATTTCGGGCCTTCGCTCGGGGAAGAAATGCTGTTCTTGTCTCGCAAGTTATCTGCCGAGGAAGGGGCGAGAATCGGTTTCGTGAATGGTGTCGGCACGACGCGCGAGGAAATTGATGATCTTGCAAATGAAACCGCAGAGAAGCTGTCACTACTGAATCAACAAGTTACCATGTATACAAAGATGAACGCTCGCATGATGCACGCGATAGAATATGGCAAAGCACTTGATCTGGAAGCCCAATGTTTCAAGGAGATGCTCGAGCTAAAAAAGGAAAAGAATTGGTTCGAGATTTGTCTCGAACGTTTTCGGGCGATGCGAGAAAGCCGGTAACGTCATTCACATTTAAAATGGCGTGCCCTGTCCATATTTAGACCACATGTTACGGATAAACTCGTCAAAATCGTCGGGATGTTCATTACCAACATTTTTCACCACGTACTCCGCAACCTCGTTTTCCAAATCATAATACGGCCTTGTCTCTGCCATGCCCATGATGTTGCACATCATTTTTTGCGTGGAGATCAAGAGGGGATTCTTTTCCACGAGATTCAAGCAGAATTTCTTCACCTCGACCTCCATGTCGCCCGGTTCGCAGATTTTCGTGATAATGCCCCATCGATCCAGCTCGTCCAGCCCAATCTTTTCGCACGTAAGCATCATGCGCTTGGACCTTGCGAGCCCCATGATGGCGATCGAGTTCACGGTCGGTCCCGTCGCGCCAGGCAAGTTCACTTGCATCTCGGGCAGTTGAAAAAATAAGTCTTCCTTGCGCGCCACGATGCGAAAGTCCGCCGCCAGGGCCATGTAACAGCCCAACCCTATAGCAGAACCTTGCATTTGCGCGATTACTGGCTTTTTCATGAAGAAAATAGTGCGGGATATGTCGCGCCCGTGATTAAGCAACAGATCGACGACCTCGCTATATGACATGTCTTGAGACTTGAACATGGTTAGATCCCAGCCGGCGCAAAAAGCACGGTCGCCCGTGCTGTTGATAACGACGACCTTCACCTTCTTATCCTGATTAGCCTCGTTCAGGACATCCAGGAGGCGCATGATCATGTCCTTGTCCACGGCATTTAGCTTGGTAGGATTATTTAGAGTGATATAGGCGATACGACCGGCAGATTTCGTGCTATACAGGATTTTTTCATCCGTTGATGCCGTCGCATCATCTGTTAGATTGGTTTCGCTCATGAGTTGTATAACCGTCGTGTTCCCTTTAAAAATTTTTGAGATCCATCCCTTTTGAAGGGCTCTAGCTGGACTAGTTCATTCTGATCTCTCTCTCGCGGCCCAATATTAAAAATGATGATAAAAAAAGCAGTTATAGAAGGAAACCAGTTAGATCCTGTTTCTCTTTCTAACGTAATAGACTATCACGATCAAGGCGACGATTACGATGATGAGCACGATCGCAAAGACGGTTCCGGCGATTTGCGTGAGCGTTGTAGGGGTATCCTGGTTCATCGCGGAAGAATCGACGAGATTTAGCGCATATGCAGCATAATACGTAGCTAAAATGCTCGAGCTCGTCTGGCTCGGATCGCCCTCGATGAATCCACCGTCATTGTTGTTTTGGTGGTTCATGATCCAGTTGGTCAAGTTATTATCATCGTTCGGAATCCCTATATTGAGAAGGCTCAACGTTTTTACTGCATAATACGTGGTTGACAAGGTTGCCACGTTATCAATGGATGGATCGATGAAACCCCCGTATTGCCCCACGTTATTCTTGATATACGAAACGATAGCAAGAGTCCTGGGTCCCGTGAACAAGTTGGTGAAATTCGAGAGAAATTCGTAATATATCATGGTGGCAAATGCCGTAGCCATGATCGACGTGGCGGAATTCGGGCTTCCCGAGAATAGATCCGTGCCATTACCGCACGATTGCAAGAATTGATATACTTTATTTTCGTTGATAACCGAGTATTGCCCGGTCAGGTTCCCCGTAAAGTTGAGGATTTTCAAGGCAAAATACGTGCTGAAGATCGTGGCGTTAGCACTTAACGATGGATTTGCCCCAAAGCCACCATTCGCGTTTTGCGACAGTTTCGTGAAATTTTCATTGTTATTCAGGTCATTGCGATCGAGCATCGTCGCGATATCAAAATACTCGGCAATCTGGAGAGCCTGGTACGTGCTTTGAAGCGTGACCACGCTTCCCGGGAAATCCTTGTAGCCACCGGTCGTGCCGTCTCTCAAATCGATGAGAAATGATTGGATTGCAAGAGCATTAGAGAAAGTCGAATTGCTTACCGGACCGTTCAAGAGATTGATGATTTGAATTGCAGAAAACGTGTTTTCGACCGTGGCGATCTGGCTCTCCGGAGCAATCGGATTCCCAAAATAACCTTCCGAATCAACGGGTTTTCTGCATGAAGTGACAAAGTTCAAAGCGGCATCCTTTCTCGAAGTTGCGCAAGCGGATGATATCATCGTTAAAGCAAATATCGTGAAAATAGCAATCCCAAGCACGATTTTCCGGTTCATGAATCTCATCAAGAATCACTGCGAATGAAGGAACGAAGCACCATTCGTAATTAATACATTTAAAAATGCATTGGTGGTTTTAATGCATGTGGTTCATTTCCTTCTTGTAGTTAAATAAGAGAACGAGTAAAAAATTTCCAGAAAATAGGGGTTGCCATTTAATAGAAATGTGTATTCACAGAGATCGAGATTGACGTGAGATTCTTTTTAAATATTTTCAAAAATCTGTTTCAATATAGATTGATGGATAATTTGCGGATTGGCATAAAATGCTTCTTTCGTGATCTTGATGGAATCGAACACGCCCCGCATTGCACCGAGTTTGGAAGCCCCGCGAAACACTGCTGTTTCCCGATCACCCGATGAGATGATGCGAACGATGCCACTGCTGCTCGTAGTTGACATTGGCTGATCAGGATCATTGAATTCCTCGGCTATACCGAAAGCATCCGATGATGCAGGTGCTATCTCGATAGGCTTTATCGTTGCCCCCTTCATCACGTGCCCGCAATTGGGGCAGTAAGTATCGATGTTTCGATTAACATCGTGACCGCACTCGGGGCAAGAATCCATGCCACTCGCGCTCGTCGTACCCGGCATCTTGACCTGGGAATCGTATGCCACGAGTTTGGGCTTGTACTGGGCCAAGGTTTTTTGCGCGATGCTCGTTTGGGGCATTTCACCGAGGGACGGCAGCCACTGGTCAATCTCTTTCTCGAGCCTCCGTTCGAAGCCTGGAAATTTCGTGCTACCTCCGCTTAGCACGATGTTGCCAAGCATGGCACGTTTCACCTCGGATGGAACCTTCGATACCGAGTCAATGATGGCTTGCGTGATGGACATCGTGTTGTAGCCGAGCATACCAGGCGTGAACAGGATCTCGGGGGCCATGAAGCGGCTGTTACCGACCTGAACGACGGAACCGTCTGGCAAGGTATACGGTCGGCGGATATTCATCCCGTTTTGGCTCTCAACATTGATATCCTCGGCCACGTAGCAAAGTTTTTCCTTGATGTCCCGAAGTATTTCTTTCTGCGCCGAGTAATTGACATTTACACCTTCTTGCATGAGAAAATTTTTCAAGTTTTCGTTAACATCCACACCACCGAGTGCCAGGCGGTTAACCGCGTAGTTGAGAACTTCGCCCTCTTGAATCGGAACCATGAATGCCATACCCTCGCCTATTTCTACTACCAAACCAGTGGATAATCCGGCATTCACCAAGGCCATGACCGCTGATGGGAAAATGACGATGGACGGCATCTGATAGGTCTCGAAAAATACACGGGCTAGGTGCTCCCGCAAATTTGGCGGGTTCAGGATCGGCTCGGAATAGATCACGGGATATTGCCGCATGTCCAATCGCAAGACATTGTAGAAAATATGATTGAGGACCTCGTAAAACGCGTTCCAGTCCATGATCTGTCCCCGGCTGAGAGGGTAAATGATTTTAAGCACACCACGCATGCTTTGAGCATCGTTCCCAACATAGGCACTCCGGACTCTATCGCTCGTGTCAACCATCACAGATTGATATTTTTCACGACCGACAATGGTTGGAAATTTCTCTCGTGGCGTCATCTCGCCAGATATACCTACCTTGCAAGCAGCTTCCCCTATGTCAACAATAACGGGCGTCCCCGGTGGAATTTCAGACATTGTTCAACCAGTTTCCATGTCGCTTAACTTGTCCAATTCTCAAGACTAGATGAATCCTTTATCATTTATTTATTTCGCGTTACAAATTGAGTGAATTTCAAGCTTGTATTTTCCGATTGAAATTCTAATGCAAACAACCCTGGCTATCACTGCAATAAAGGCGTGCAAGGAACGAAGGAACGGCAAAAAGAAAAAAAGTATTGATTGCGAAGTTATTCCGGTTTATCGAGAAATCCAGTCTTGTTCAAGATTTTGCCATCCTTGTAATGAGGACTTCTTTGGACAAGTCCCGTGCTTTTTTCTATTTCTCTCGCTTGATCCGCGAGAATTGCTGCAGCCCGCATCATCTCGTGGGCCGCTGCAATGACGGGCATATACTCTTCCCGGTGCTGGAGCTTGAAGCAACCTTCCGTGTCCAGCTTGGCCACGGCTTCTGCCATCTCGTGTGCCGCGATTGCTTTCGCCTTTGCATACGGGTTGCCATATTTGGCAGCCTCGATGGCATTGTCCTTCGTGACGACGAGCTGCGGCAGTGTCGGTGTCTCGCCTTTCTTCACGGCGGTGATGACATCCTCGATAACTTGCACGACGAGCTTCACGACGCCTGTCAAGGCCAGGACTTTCAGCAAATCAGCGTTGAACAAGACCATTTCCGTCGGATCGAGGAGCTCCCTCCGGGCACCGATCATGGAATCGGCTTGAACAACGATATAACCAATGTTTCCACGTTCAACGATCTCATCCTTGGCTTTCTTGCTCGGCGCATCCGAGATGATGATGGCAGGGATTCCGGATTCTTGAATGAGATCACGTGCCTTTGTCGGACCTGGCAAAGCGGCATTCGGACTTGACCAGAGAATGAGCTTTGGTCCTTGTGCAATGACCTTTTTCGTGGTTTCAATGCATTCCGCTTCTCCAAGCTTTGCACCCGATGTCGCAGCAATGACGTCCAGATCACCCCGATCTGCACGCTCATCAAGGATCATGGCTAAAAGCGGGGAACTTCCAATATTGCCACAAAGAATGATTCCAATCTTTATCTTTTCTTCTTCTTGTTCACTCATTTTAATCATTCCATTCTGAATCAATCATTATTTCTCTTAATGCATGCACAACGCGTGCACGGCATTGTTTTCATCCGTTGCACTCGTTAGCACTTGAGTTTCACTTTTATTTTCTCGCTTTAAGATAAAAATCTATCGAAAAAAGAAATTTTCCGAAAAAGGTATCGAATTCCAGTTATTGAAATGGGAAGAATGGGAAAAAGAAAATATACTTTTTTTTTAATGACTAAATGCTGGATAGAACATGTTATTATTTGGTAATAATTGGAAAACCGGCGTGCAAAAAGGAAAATAGGAATCTGAAAAGCCCCGGAGTGATAGTGCAAAACAAAAGGTTTTTCAATCAAGCAATCGATCGATCATTCATGTCAAATGTCGTTGACATGTTGAAGGGAATCATGGCCCGGGACATGATGGTAACCGACATCATCAGCATTCCCGAAAGCGAGCGCATCCGTGATATCGAACTGATGCTGTTGAAAAAAGGAATCGGTGGCGTGCCCGTGGTGCGAGATGGCATGATCGTTGGCATGTTAACGCAGCACGACATCTCGGTCGCAAAAAATACGATGAGCATTGGCGGCATGGTGGCCGGCGATCTCATGTCACGTTCTCTTGCATGTGTCGGTGAAGATGCGAGCCTCGTCGAAATTCTGCAGATGATGCGCACGAGGGACATCGAACGTATTCCCGTGGTTGATGAAAACAAAATGTTAATTGGCATGATCATGCACCGCGACATCCTCGCAAAAATTCTTGAAATCTTGGAAACAGAGTCATGATTTTGAGCTTTTTTTTGATATATACCTCCCTTGATTCAACATCGTGCCCTCCAGGGAACACCACAGCACATTTTTAGGCAAGATTGACAAGTAGTGTTAGGTAGTAATTGAAGGGAGGAAGAAAAGCAATGACGAATTCAATTGTCTTTGTAAAGCACATCGAGGGAAGAATGATCGATAACGTGAGAGCTTGTTTCGACCAATTCGGTGGTGCTGCAAAAATCTGCAAGGGGAAAGTCTTCATTAAATTCAACGGGACTGGCCCGGACAAGAGAATAGTGACCGATGCTGAAGTCGTGCTCGCGACCGTGGATATCGTGAAGGACGTGGTGCCGGCGAAGGATATCTATGTCATGGAAAATTGCGCGGTTGGCTATCCCACGAGAGCTGTTTTCGAAGTTAACAAGCTTGGCAAGAAAGTCAGGCAACGCGGCGCGAACACCCTCTTCTTGGATGAACAAAAGCCGGTGCTGGTCGAATTTCACGGGGAAGCACTGGATAAACCGATTCCCGTCCCCGAGATCTTGTACGAGAACCTCGTCACGCACAAGGAAGAAAACACGTACATCAACCTGCCCAAATTGAAGGCGTACACGAATTGCGGCGTGACGCTCTCGATCAAGAACCAACACGGGCTGTTGTACGCTGCGGAAAAAGTCTATCACCATCACCTGATAGATGAAAAAATTGTCGAAATACTTGGCATGTTCAGGCCAGATTTCAACATCATCGATGGAATCACGGCCATGAATTTCGGTCCGAGCGTGATATCGAAGGAATTCGTGCAACCCATGGGCCTGTTGATCTGCGGGGATGATCCCGTTGCAGTCGACACCATTGGCGCTAAAATACTCGGCATCTCTGACGTGCGCCACATAAACATGGCTGCCGAGCGAGGGCTTGGGATCAACGATGAGAACGAAATCACCGTGCTGCCAGGCTCCGAAATCATCGATAAATTCAAGGTCAACTTCGACCACGACGTCGACCACATCCCGCTGGACATTCATCCGCTCGTGAAGATTTTCCGGGGAACGGAGAAAGCGTGCAAAACAGGCTGCAAAGCCCTGGATGGTAGCATGAGAGGATTGAACAAGAACATGAAATTTCGGCCATTTGCTCTGGTTTACGGCAAAGGACACGATACAACGGAACTAGATGCCCATCCAGGACCGTTTTTCGTGAATGGCCCATGCGCACACGATGAACTGGTACAATATTTCGACGAACGACAAAAAAAAGAGGGAATCGAGGTTATATATACGACTGAATGCGCTGATCTCGTTCAAATTTATCACGGCATCTTCAAGGCGTCGAAGATCAATGCATTCCTTGCCAAGTGGATGGCACTCGGGATGAATCCCATGAAAATTTCGATGCTTGCCCGAACGGCCAGGCGAAATGGCGGCAATTTCATGTTAATATAATCTTTTTTTTCCGCTTTTGAGTAGAATCGAGCATTCCTTTTGTAACAAGATAATACAATGATCTTAAAAACCATTTTCTGTATCTTGAGTTTTTGAGTTTTAGCTACTTCATGCAATCCAAGCCTTCTGCATCAGACTTTCTTCCTTCCTTGCTATAAAGGTGCTGGTATAACCAATTTGCT
>Ga0209039_10000147_pt1 | contig 63782 bp, 55 predicted proteins | sample BogFormECP12_OM1_FD_188238 | JGI IMG/M metagenome (GOLD analysis project Ga0209039, IMG submission 188238) | Bog forest soil microbial communities from Calvert Island, British Columbia, Canada - ECP12_OM1 (SPAdes) (version 2) | ecosystem: Environmental > Aquatic > Freshwater > Wetlands > Bog ...
GAGGCCCCGAAGGATGAACGGACCCGCGGAAGCGAACTCGGTCGTGCCGACGTAGCTCAGCGAAAGCCCGGTCGACGTTTCTCCCGTGTCCCCACCGAAATCCTCCGCGGCGGGGACTGATTGGAACTCATCGGGTGCGCAGGAGGCGACCGTCGCCGGACAGTAGTCGAGGGTCGCGGAGGCGTTGGCGGCGAGCACGTCGAGGGTCGAACCATCGTACGGCCCGATGCCGAAGTCGAACTCGAGGTCATTGGGTAGGCCGACAGGGTCGAGACGCTTGCCGTTCGCCTCGAAGGAGGCGAGGGGGACCGCGCCGGAATGTTGTGGGTTGGTCGAATTGAACACCAGCCAATCGTAGTTCCCGTGGGTATGGATGCCCCCCGCGGCGAGCACACTATAGTTGAACCAACACTCCTGCTCGCCGTCGGTGGTCAGGGACGAGTTGAGGTAGACCGTCAAGGTGAACGGCATCGGGGCATAGACGAACGGTCCCTCGCCGATGTATGTGCCTCCGATGACCGAACCGCTCGGGTTGTGACGGAGGATCGTGGAATTGCCGCCCGGCACGACTGCCGTGGGACTCGAAAAGTTCCAGGTGTCCTCGCCGAAGCTGAGCGTGTGGTTGTGCTGGATGTAGTCGGCCGTGTTCTGGGCCCAGAACTCGAACCCGCCCTTGCCCTGTAGGGTGACGTTGGTCAGCACCGCGTTCAGCTGGATCCCCCACATGTCGGGGGTGTTGTCGTCCAGGTAGAGGGCGTTCAGCTGGTTCACGGTCAGGGTCCCGACCACGCTGGACGCCTCGAGCGTCGTCTCGTTGATCGACCCCGAGGTGTCGCTCTGGCCGTAGTAGGTGATGCCCGCGGGAGCCGGGGTGGCGGTGTAGGAAGGAGGTACGGGCGAGGGCGGAAGGGCGTACCCGGGCACGACCGCGCCGTTGACCACCTCGGCTGCGGGATGGCCGACGTAGGGTAGCCGAAGCTCCCGTGGCGATACTCCCGCCTCGACGAGCGCGCTGGCGGTTTCGGCAACCCGTTGATCGAAAGTTTGGGAGACGGACGATACCGCTCCTCCGCCGTCGGCCGAGCCTGTCGAAACCGAAGCCGGCTGCGGCCCGGTCGAGTCGTTGCCGCTTGGCGCTGCCGAGCCATGGGAATCCGAAGCCGCAGAGGCCGACCGACCCGTGTCGGGACCGGCCGCCGAGAGGACGAGGAGGAGAAGGACCCCCCCGATCAGCAGGGTGCGCAGGAGACGCGCTCCGGTCCCGGCTCGCTGAGGCTTCCAGGCGGTCGCGGTCGAGCGAGCGATCACCTCGACGCCACCTCCCTCGGGTCCATCCGGCGGGCCAGCAGGTCGACGGCGAACAACCAGAAGATGACGATCAGAGAGAGCAGGAACATCATCGCCTCCAGGGAGGCGATACTCCCGGATCCCTGGTCAGTCAGGGCGGAGAGGGCCAGGAAGCCCATCCCCGGGTCGAGGAAGGTCGCCTCCACCACGAACTGGGTGCCGAGATAGGCCGGCAGCGTCAGCGCGAATACGATCAGGAACGTCGGCGTGACACGGCGCGCTGTGTGTTTCCAGAGGAGGGTGCCCTCGGCGACCCCGCGCATGCGGGCGGCCACGAGGTGGGTCTCCTCGCTCGCGGCCCGTACGACGCTTCGGGCATGCCGGAGGAAGATCGTGACGTAGACCAGCGCGATGACCACCGCCTGGATGAGCGTCTTGATCAGGGTGATCTCCTCGAACGTCCACGCCTGGTTGATCACTCCGTCGACGAGGGGAAAGCCGGTCGGCCGGGTGATGCTCTGGTAGAGGATCCAAGACGGGTAGCCTTGGTAGTTGACCAACCACCAGTTCAGGCCGGGGATCACTCCGCCGTCGGGCAGGTCATTGAACTCGGCGAGGAACCAGAAGAACAGGGCGGTGATCACGAGCAGGCCCACGATGAAGACGGGGAGGAGCGTGCCGAACAGGCTGGCGACGCGCGCGGCCACGTCGACCCCGGGGCGGCGGCTCCACCCGATCCACAACGCGACGGGGTAGGCGATGGCCGCCGAGATCCCGAGAGAGAAGACCCCGAGCTCGACGGAGCTCGGTAGCAAGTAGCCGTACAGCTGGGAGATGGGGACGCTGGGGTACTGGTCGAACGTGGAGACCCCCCAGTTCCCGGTGAAGTCGTTGGCGACCATCTGGGCGAAGCCGTGGAAGAACCCCAGGACCCCCAGGTTCTGGTTCGTGGCGATGTTGGTGGGTTCCTGGATCGCCGCATAGAGGATGACCAGCACGAACAGGAGCTGCGCTGGGATGAGCGTCAGGCGCATGAGCACGAACCGACCGAACGGAGAGAGGCGGAACGGTCGGGGACTCTGGGGAGAGCCTGCGCGCGCGCGAAGCATTCCGGTGCGCGAACACGGGGCACCTCGGATAAGGCTTTAATCGACTCTGACGGCGCCGGAAGGCTACCCCGTACGAGCCGACCCATCCCGGCTCGGTCCGCTCGCGGACCGAGCGTCCGCCCGGTTAGATCGCCGGGTCAGGGTTGAACTTCGATCTTGCCCGAACGGCCCATCGAGATCTGGAGCTTCCCACGGAAGTCCTTGACCCAGCCGTCCGTGATCCGGATCTTCTGACCAACGCTGTACCGCTTCGTGTCCTCTCCCCAGAGGGTGAGGGTGATCGTCCCGGTTTCGTCCTGCAGCGTGGCATCGGCCACCTGGGAGGCCCCGCGCGAGGTGGTCACATCTCGGACCGCGGAGATCGCCGTGATCGTGGCGTCAATCGTCGCATTCTGGTTCGCTTGGAGGGAGGCTATGCCGGCCATGACGAATGCGGCCGACGCGGGAGGGGATTAAACGGTATGCCCTCGACGCCGTGTCGGTCGCCGACGCGTCGGGTCCCGCCGTCGGGCGGCCCCACGGAGGCGTCAAGCCCTTGTGGTGTCGGTCCGATGCCCCAAGGATGCTCGGGCGGCCGGCGGCGGTCGTGACGCCCTCCTTCGAGGTCCATGACCTGGAGCGGGCGGACCTGTCGACGTGGTTCAACCCGTTCCTTGGGCACTTCGCGCGGGAGACGCAGCGATGCGGAGGCGAGGTCCATGTGCTTCGCGAAGAAGGAACGGTCGCAGGGCTCGTGATCTCGGACCCGGTCGAACGGGTCGCCACGGTCTTCACCCGGTCGCGTTCGATCGCCGAAGCTGCCGTCCGGGGTAGAGGTCCGTACGGAATGTACTCCGACTTCTCCTTCGACCCGACCGCCGACCCGTTCGACATCCTCTCCGCGTCGCTGGATGACCATCACCCCCTGCACCGGTTCCGTCACCCCATTCGGCCGTTCTCGTTCGAGGACGTTCCGGGCGTGGTCGATCTGATGCGAGAGGTTGACGGCGTGGTGAACGAGCGGTGGTTCGTCGGGCTCCCCACGACCACCGAGGCTGGGTTCGTCGCCGAGGTCGACGGCCGATTGGCAGGGGTCGGGTGGATAGCGAAGATTGGCGTCCACGCCCGGATCCACTCCCTCGCGGTACGCGCCCCGTACCGTCAGATGGGCCTGGGCACCGACCTCCTTTTCGCCCGTCTCCTCTGGGCGCGGAACGCCGGAGCAGGGACGGTGCTCTCCGAGATCTCGGAGGAGAACGTCGCGTCGCAGGCGGTCGCCGCTCGGGGCGGGATGCGGCGGGTCGGCCAGATCTACTTTCACCGACCTCTGTGAGGCCCCGCGTTACGACCGCGTGGCGCCGCAGAACGGGCACGTCGTCGCCGTGGTATCGATCAGCGACCCGCAGTAGCGGCAGTTCACCTTCACGGTCTCCTTGATGATGATCTGCTGCACCGCCGGTTCGCCGGAGGGCGTCAAGTGGATCCCCGGGGGAGGAGGTCCCATCGGAGGAGCGGCGTAGCTCACCTGGCCGGTTGCCGAGTGCTTCGGGATCGGATGTCTTCGGCGGGAGCGGGAGATTGCGACGGCGATAACAACGACGATCACGACGATGACCAAGAGGACGGCCGCGATGAGCGTCCAGTCGGTCCCGCCGCCCGAGCCCGAGGACGGGGGAGGCGCGACGCCCGGGGTCAGCGCGTAGCTCGTGTGGGTCACCGCTAGGGTATCGGTGTACGTAAAGCCGTCACCGGCGGGGTCCGAGTCCTGCTCCGTGTAGACGTAGCCGATGATGTACCCGGTTCCGGGGTCGTAGTACGCCTTCCAGTTGAAGTTCGCAGTGAACTCGTTGGTGCCGTCGCTCCACGCGTAGGACCCGTTCCCCTCCGTGAAGGTTGTTTTGACGTAGGTCCCCGCGGCGGTGTCGAGGACATAGCTGTACGATGTCGAGACGACCGTCATCTCGGTGTTGAGGATGTAGAACGTCGCTCCGGCCGCGAGGGAGTTGTCCATGAAGAACCACACGTACGGGTTCGCGTAGCCGGTCAGGTTGTCGGTCCCGTTCACGTAGAGGAACGTCTGGGCCGAGAACGTGAACCTCCCCGAGGAGGGCCAGCTGTAGTGTCCGCCCGAGTTGTTCTGGTAGGAGTTCGCGTTGTAATAGACCGCCGACTCGGTCCCGTTCGCCGCCACGGCGGTCACTGCGAGCGAGCCGTTGATGACGGTCGATTCGGTGTAGCCCTGGTAGTACCCCGCGCCGTTCGTGAGCGCGATCGTTTCGTTGTAGGCGAACTGGTCTCCGCTGCCCGGCGTGTAATGCGCGCTGGCGGCGCCGACCGCTAGGCCCGCGAGGAGGAGCAGGGACGAGAGGACCAGGACCCGCCCGATCACCCGACGAACCCCCCGCCGCCGGCCCCGCCGAACCCGTGGACATGCCCAGGATGGGCCCCACTGACCCCGCTGTAGGTCGAGAAGTACCCGAAAGGCAGCACCATAATCGGCACGAAGAAGAACCGTGGACCGTAGACTCCCGGAGGAAGTTTCGCGGCGGCCGCCGCCGTCGCGTCGAGCGGGCCGACGAGTTCGTTTCGGATCCCGTGCAACATCCGAACGGCGAGGCAGATCAGCTCCGCCTGAGACATCGGCGCCGCCCGGCGGCCGACGATGTCGTACGCGTGCTCGAGGAGGTTCAAGGTGTCGTTCGCCTCGAGGGTCGATAGGGAGGAGAGGACCGACGCCGCCACGAGCGGGTACGCCAGGTAGGTCGTCAGCCCCTTCGCGATGATCGCGAGCTTGGTGGTGATGCCCTCGATGGGGATTTCGGAGACCGCGAGGTAGGCCGAGGAGAGCTCGACGTCCTCCGACGCCTGATACCCCCATCGGGCGAACATCGTTCGGAGCGACTGGAACTTGGCGGTCAGGTCCGGCACGGGGAGGTTGACGATGGCGAGGAGCGCGGCGGATTCGTACGACCGGGTGACCGTGAGGTACTGGGCGAGGTTCGGTAGGGCGATCGTGCCGTCCGCCCGCCGGCCGAGCAAGAGGATCGAAGCGACGCCGAGGGCCGATTCGTTCGGGACGTTCACGCCTCGAACATCCTTGAGGATCTGGACGAGCGTGGGGTACTCCTCGGAGAGCGGACGGGCCAGAGAGAACAAGATCTCCGATGCCATCAGGCGGTTCTCGGTGTTCCCGGAAAGTTCGCGGACCTGGTTGTAATCGTTGACGAAGGTCGCCGCACCCTGGGCCGGATTGGGCTGGGCCTTGGAGAGGCCGATCGAGATCCCCCACAAGTGCGAGCGCTCCGCGCCGGCGATGCCCGGCGCAAGCCGGGCAAAGTAGTCGGCACCGCCCGCGGCCAGGTCGGTCAGTTCCTGCGTGATCTTCTGCGACTGGGCCCAATAGGTGGCGAAATCTAGATCGGAGACCCGGTACAGCCGGACCCCGAGGTTGCGCAGCTCCACCGCACCGAGGCCGGTGAGTCCGACGTACTGGTCCCCGTACGGGGTGATCGTGTCCAAGAGGGAGCGCCGGGCAATGAGCTGCCCCAGCTGTTGTTGCTTTTGGATAAGGTCACTTTCTACCGCCTTCAGCCGGGCCTCGTCGTCCGTCGCGCGCTGGAGCTTCGCCGCCTGCTTCTGCTTGCCCTCGAGATGGAAGAGGATCGAATGCGTCCTTTCCGCGTCGTCCTGGACCTCCCGCGCGAGACCGGCTCGCTGGGCGGCTTCCTGGTAGATGGCCTGCTGTTCCGCGCCGAGAGCCTGGACGTCGGTCTCGAGTTGGAGGTATTGCGGTTCGGTGAGGACCTGCACCAGGTTGAGCTGGGACAGTAGGTTCGCGTCCGCGCTCGAGAGCGTCGCGGTGACGTTCTTCGCGCTTACCTGGCTCAGGAACGCGTAGATATCTTTGCAGGTCGTCATCTCAGGTGTCCACCAACGGAAAGTCGAACCATAATGACCTTTCCCCCAGCCGGTTCCGAACCTCGAGCGCGAGGCCGCGGGCATCGACGTGGGTCCGGACGAAGGGGTCGTCCCGCAGCGAGTCGACCACGACCGACTCGAACCGGCGTTTTCGGCTCCCCTCCGACCCGAACCGCCGCGCCCGCTCGCCCTCGATCTGCTCGTAGGCGAACATGAACTCGTAGAGGGAGCGGAAGATCTGGTCCTCGATCTTCTCGCGGACCTCCTCTCGTTCGACCCAGACCGTGTCGATCCCTTCAAGGTCGACGAAGAAGACCGTCCCGTCAGGAGCCAGGATCGCGTCCTTATCGAGCCACACATCCTGGAAGTCGAGCCCCGAGTACCGCCCCCGCGTCTCGTCCCGCGCGAGGGTTCGGGCGAACAGGGTCAGCAAGGCCACCCCGCTCCGGACGAAATTCACCTCGAACTCGTGCGCCCTCCCCGCCGAATGGATAGAGAAGAGGTCGAACACGTGGCCGGGGTCGTTGCCCACCGTGCTGCGGGAGTGGAAGTAGACGCGAACGTTCGACGGGACGAGGCGAAGTTCCTGGACGAGGCGGTCCTGGTACTTCCGGTACCAGTGGATGCTACGGAGGCGGGCCTCTACCGCCTGCGGCAAGAACGCGATCTTGACGACCGGTGCGATGCGAAACCCTCCGATGCTGGTGAGGTCGGCGCGCTCCGACACCCGGAGCGCGGTCATCGCGTGCGGCAGGCCCTGCCCACCGTACGGGGAGCCGCGGAGCCAGAGTTCGCCGGTGATGACCCCCCCGGGCCGATCCCCGGTAGAACCTTCGAGCCGTCTCTTGACCTCGGGGTCGTCGGTCAGTTCGGCGGCGTAGGCCGCGTCGAGACGTCGGAGCGAGAACGGGTCCACCGTTGAGCCTATCCCTTTCACCGAGAGGTAGAACGGGAGCCCGTCCAGCGAAGCGACCGGTTCGGGAAGGATGGCGCTTCGATTGTCGTCTTCGATCGCGTCCACGCGTTCGACCTCGGGTCCGTCGGCGAGTGGGGCGAGCGTCGGGGGGAGGAAGTACCGGTCAAGGCCGTTGAGGGCGAACGGTTGGAAGTGGCGGTTGGTAATCGTCTCCGCGGGGAACGCGAGGAGCGGCAAGGGGTGACCGTTCAGCCGGAGGTCCTTGCCGAAGGAGCCGGCAAGCTCCCCTTGCCCCAAGGACGCGGTCGGGGGTTGGACCCGACTACTCCTTGCCGTGGGGTCAGAGTTCTGCGACGTGGTCCGGTCAAGCGGTAGCCCCGAAATAGGCTCTCCCCTTCCCCCGGGGTTCCGCGGGCGCGGTGTGCGAGACTTGTCGGCCTCCCTCCGAATTCCTCGGTCGCGTCGGACTCGGTTCCTTTTTCTGCCCCTGGGAGAATCGGGGTACGATGGTCGACCCGGACCGATGCGAGCTGCATGAGGTCGCGATCTTCGCCGGAGAGGACGAGGCCGAGGCGCTGGTGCGTCTGGCGCGAAGTCCGATCGGAGACGAGTGCCAGGTCTGCCCGGTGTGCCGGTCGGCTCGCGAGTACGTGGAGCGACGGCTGACCGAGCAGGCGGGGTACGTCCCTCCCCCGGGCGAGAATGCCGATGCCGCTTGGCACAAGCTCCAAACGGCGATCTCGGAGGCGAAGGCCTCCATCCACAAGACGACGTAACGACGCAAGAGAGTCGCCGTCGGACGGGCACCCCTCGCCCGGATCGGTAGGGGAGCCGGTTGGGGTATCGCCCCCAGCGCCGACCCCGGCTCTTTGCTGGGGAAGATGAACGTCAGGTCGCGAGCACGCCCGGCGGAAGCGTGACGGTTGGAGTGGGAGCGTAGGACCGGCGAAGGCGGACGAAGAACCAGACGGCGAGGATCACGAGCGGGATCGTGTACGGAAGCCCGATGGTAAGCAGAATCCCGAAGACCGATTGCCAGAGAACGAACCCGAACGCGAGGTTCACGAGCAGGTACTCGTTCGCGACGCGACCGATGCCACGCCGAACGAACTCGAGAAGGAGCACGAGGAAGATCAACTCCCCGCCGATGATCGCGGCGGGCAGCGCTCCGAAGTACGGGACAAAGTACTCGAGCAGGAACAGGACCGGAAACACCGAGAATCCGATCGCTCCGACGGCCCGTGGGGAGAGGGTGGGTCGATTCCGGGTGGCGCGTACGGCCCTTGCCGGGACCCGATAAGCGATGGCCACGAGGACCGCGATCACCACGAGGCTTCCCACGAGCAGGGGCGTCCCCATCCAGAACTGGGACGAGCCGTAAACGATCACAGTCTCGAGGGCCGTTGACCCCGCGAGCGAGAGCAGCGCCACGACGAGGCCACGACGGCCGACGAGCGATCGGCCTTGCGTCCGTGGAACGGCCAGACCCAGCAGGAGGATCGGGAGCCCGATGGAATAGATCACGTGGAACGCGAGCACGCCCGTGGCCCAGACCCAGTTCACGCCCGCGAACCGACCGAACGACCCAAGAACGCCGTCCGCGCCGTGGTTCGAATTGAACAGGGTGTTGTCGCCGAGGCCCTCTTCCGTGATTCCGTACGCCAATCCGAGGAGGAACACCGTCCCCCAACCCTTGTGCCAGCGCAGCACCGCCTCGCGGATCAGCAAGGCACCAGCGGTGTACTGGGCTACGTTGATCGCGAGCTGTAGGAAGAACCAGAAGGGGTTGACGGCGAGATTGAGAACCGGACTCGAGGTCGAAAGGTACTCCGGCAATCCGGGGGTGAGCAGCGCCAGGCAAAGGATGGGATGAGAACGGAGGTACCCTAGGAATCGTGAACCCGCGGAGGGCCTGGCCGGCGGTCGGAGACCGGCGCCCGAAAATGGGGGTCGCCCCAGGTCCGCATCCACAGCTTCCCAAGACATGGCGGGCCTTCGTACATCAATCTGAGCCCGTCCTCTGGGCCGGTCTGCGACGACCGCTGGGACGCTCGGCCCACCGGTCCGGTCCTCGGGGCCGCCGGTCCTCGACTATATACGGGCGAATCGAGATAGAAGCTGTGGCCGGACCATGGGAGCCCCCGCCGCCGCGAGCTTGATCCCCGAGATCGCCCAGCGTCCCACGTCGGTCGTCCTCCACGGTTCCGACCGACCTCTCGTGAATTGGGTCATGTACGCCATGCTCGTTCGGGCGAACCCCAACTTCATCTGGACCGACATTCGGCTCTCTGAGGAGGTTCTGGACCCCCTCGACCCGCTCGCTCGCCAGGTGGTCCCCAAGAGACAGCTCTTGGTCATACGGCCCGAGGTACTCCAGCGCAAGCCCGAGCCTGCCCGCGCCTTTCCGTCAGTGATCCACCCGGACGAGCCGGACGACTCGAAAGAGCGGCTACTGAACTTCCTCCAGCTCCCGGAGCACACCCAGGACCTCATCTCTCGGGTCCCGAGCGAGGGACTCGTCCCACTCTTCGGGCTCTCCAACGCCCATCGCATCGCCGCGCTGTTCCCCCCGGAAACGATCCGGCCCACCCTCCGGGGCATTTTGGACTCCGGGACCTCTTTGATCATGACGTGGGCGGACGCCCTGCCCGGCGGCGTTCGCGAATTCGATTTCGTGCTCGGCATCGAAGGGTTGGGTCCTCAATCGTGGAGGAGCACCACCCTCACCTGCGACCGCGGGAACTCGTCCGGGCCGGTCCGCGCGGGAAAGCGGTTCCGTCTGGGCGACCTTCCCGCGATCGCCGAAGTGCTCGGCCCTTTCGGACTGTCCCGAGCCTAGCGCTAGATTGCCGCCAGCGAAGCTCCTGCCCGGCGTGGCCAAAGCTCGGTCGCGAGCGCCCAGGAGAGGCGTAAGGTGGTCAGTTACTTCGCAGCGGTCGTCTCGCCCGTCGCGTGGCGAGCGAGATAGCTCCGCCCGAGGGCCCATCCGATGAGGGCCCCCAGGACGCCCCCAACGACGGCCCCGATGACCAGATTCTCGATGGCGGGCACGAGGTCACTGAGGTCGAGGTAGGCGATCTGCTGGAGGAAGATCACCAGGACGATGCCCAGAACCACGCCGCAGGAGGCGCCGTGGGACGCGGCGCTCATGAGTCACCTCCCGAGGGCGGCGGATTATTCTCCGCGGGAGTCTCCGGTGGGGCCGTGGCGTCGGCCGGCGGGGTCCCCGCTGAGGGCTGGGAGGGTGGCGGGCCACCGCTCTTGCGACCGAGCATGGCGTAACGTCCCGACCGGACGAGCCCGTAGAGCTCGTATACGACGATGATGAGGAGCACGATAGGGAGAAGCGCCACGAAGCCGAGCGGCGCGGTCCCGCGCACGTAGAAGTTCTCGCTCCACAGGGTGGTTCCGTTGTCGAGGAAGGTCGCAGTCAACCGGTAGACCCCTTCGAGGACGAAGCCGATCGACAACGGCGTCCAGCTCAGCGGGATGTTGCCCCTGGCGCTGGCAATGGCGCCGCTGACCAGCTGGTCGCGGGTCGAGACCGCGAACCCGAAGTAGAACATCTCCAAGCGAGCGTCGGTGACCGATAGTTTGGCCGAGCTGCCGGTGAACCAGTTGTAGTTGAGGTTGGCCGATTGAGAGAGGTCGATGGCGAGCGCCGAGGACGATGTGGCGGCGGTGCTCACATCCACGCCGTTCCAAGTCACGTTGAAGGGGGACGACGAGTCGTTGGGCTGGGATGTGATGGCCTGGAGGGCCGGCGCCGCTCTGGCCGGGGCAGGTACGTTCAGCAGAAGGACGACGACGGCGAATGCAAGGACGGCCGCCGGCAGGCGCAGATGTTTCGCACGAGGGGGACGGGAGCGCATTGGGCTCGGCAGGGAGCCTGAGGCTATGAACCCACCGTTACCAAGTAACCGAAGGCGAGAGCGCGGGCGCCCGGCCGAAGCTAGCTCGATGTCGGCTCCCCACCGAACGTGGACCGGAACCGCTCGAGGTCGTTCGGCTTCATCAGGCTGGGAGCCAGGCAGACCCAGATACGGGCGTCGTTCTCGCGAGCCAGGCGGTCGAACTGCACGAGACCGGTGAGCACCGCCTCGGCCCCGTGCAGCCGCACCAGGTACTCGATCCCTTCCAGGAAGAACGCTGTGACGTGCTCCTCGAGGAGCTTTCGGCCCAGGAAGGCCCATGCCCCCTCGAGGTCCGACGGTCGGAGCGACGGGCCCCGACCGATGTTCGTCAGCCAGAACACCTCGATCGGGCGGGACCCGACACGCGCCCGGATCCGCTCGGGCGACTCGCGGACGACGCACACCCCGTGGTGGCCCGCGGCCGTGGAGTCGAGGAAGCCGCCTAAGGCCACCACCAACGAGTCTCCAATGGCGAGTTCGACCCCCGAGGGCGGTGACGGCAGCGGCGGTTCGACCTCTTCGTGGAGTTCTGGAGGCAGGGGCGCGGTCGGACGGACCTCTGGGGCCGGGGGTTCGATGGGGGGCACCGGCACGATCGTCTCGAGCGTCGGCTCCGCCTCCTTCGGCGGTGGCGGGACCACTTCCGGCACGATTGCGGGGCCAGTTGGGGCGGCCGGTTCAATGGGTTGCGTCTCCCCGACCGCCGCGCCCTCCGGTTCGGGGGAGGCGCCGATCGTGAGTGGGAGAACCTGGCTCTCCGACGGAGTCTGGGTTTCCATCGGAGTTTCCGGTTCTGGGGCAGCCTCGGCCCCGGGAGGGGTCTCGACCTCGGCGGGGGTCTCGGGCTCGGGCGGAGCCTCGGCTTCCACGGGGGCCTCTGCCTCTTGGGGAGCCTCTGTCTCCGGCGGAGGTTCGGCCCCGGGAGAGACTTCGACCTCCGCGGGGGTCCTGGGCTCCGGTGGAGTCTCGACTTCTAGGGGAGCCTCGGCGTCTTCCGGAGTCTCACTCTCCGGCGGAACCTCAACCTCGGGAGGAGAGGGTACGGTCGGGCTTTCGGCCGGGAGCTCAGCATCCCTGGGTATCGAAGGCACGGTGGGGGGCGAGGTCGGTTCGGACACCGAGCTCGGGGGTGCGGCCTCCGGTTGCTCGGGGGACGTAATCACGGGCTCGGGAGCCGAGGAGGGCAGAGGTGGCTCGGGCCCCGCTCTGTCGGGAACCATCCGCTGGACGCTCTCCGCTATCGTGGGGGCCTCCGGTTCTGCAGGCTCCTCTTCGGCGGCTTGTACCGGCGGCGGGGTCGGTGAAGACGGAGGTTCGATCGCGACCCTGAGCCCCTCCGCGGGCGGCGCTGCCGAGGGAGCCTCCAGGGTCGGTGGGAGAATCGTGACGGGAGGAGGACCTCGCGGCGGACGGGCCGTCACCGAGCCGTGAGCTCTTCGCCGACGCGCACTCTCCGGGACGGTGCCTCCCAGCTTCGTTACCACGACCGCCGCCACCGGTCCGCCGAACCCCGGCCAGGTCGAGACCGTCTCGTAGGGGAAGCTACGGAGGTCGCCGATGCTGTGAAGACCCCGCTCCCACGCGGCGGCGATCTTCGCCGGTCCGAGGAGGGGGATCCCGATCAGGTCGTCCAGCTCCTGTCCCAGGGCCCGAACGACCTCCTCGTGGGCCACCAGCTTCTCGTCCGAGTAGTCGATCTCTTCGGCCGCATCGGAAGGCCGCGAGCAGGGTACCCGCTGGAGGCGGTCTCCGGCGCACGGGCGCTTGTCGCGCGGCGGTCGCCTCGGCAGCTCGGGCACGTGCACCCACCATCGGTCGCCCGTTCGCGTCCGTCCGGTCAGGGCGTTCGGAGGGAAGGCTTCCTCCGACTTATCTACGACCCGAAGCTCCGCGAGCCCTAGGTAGTGGGCGATCGGTTCCGCGAGTCCTCGCAGCTCCGAGGCCAGGGGATCCTTCGCGGTCACGATGGCGATTCGAGGGCGTTGCCCCGCGACCGGCGGAGCGGCGCGGAGCTGCCGCGCGACCCGACGCACGAGCCAGAAAGCGTCCGACGACAAGGGTGGCGCCGGAGGTCGCCCGACCCCCGCACCCGAGGGGAGCTCGACGTACATCTCGCCGAGCGGCCAGGGGAACGGTACGACCCTTTCGGGGAGGGTGTTCGAGAACGCGATCATCGTCGGGAACACCCGCCGGGGGAGCCCGCTGATCACGACATCGAGCTCCTCGGGTCCCGCGGCCGTCTCCCAGCGGCGAGGAGCCATCCGCTGAAGGAGATGGATGATCTGGGAAGCTTCGGTGGGATACGCCTTCTGGATCTCGGACTCGACCGGGCGAAGGACCCGCTGGCGTCCGGTCCACGGCTCTCGCGGCGAGCCGACATCGACCCGCTGGACTCGGGCGAGCCGTGCCAGGGTCTCCTTCTCCGCACGGAAGCGGTCGCCGACATCGTCCGCGGGCAGGACGACAACGACCGAGGGCAGCACGGTAGAGGGAGAGACCCCGAGCGTCCGTCGGAACCGATCGACGCTCCGGAGCACCGTCCGCCAACGGTCCCAGGCCGCGACGAGCTCGTCGTTCAGCAGGGCGCGGTCCGGCCCGGCCATCGGTTGTTCGAAGAGGCTCATTCGCTCGGGGGAGAGCGAGCGGTGGACCGCCTCCGCCGCGAACGGGGTGATGGGGGCGAGGACCTCCGAAAGCCCCCGGAGCACGTGGGCCAGGGTTCGGAGGGCGCTGCGCTTGGGGGGCGGTGTCCCCGCGAGGGCCAGCCGGGACCGGACGAGTTCCCTATACTCGACAAGGTCGTTGTCCAGGAAGCGGGCTACGCACCGGTGAGCGAGGGCCGCCATCCACTGATCGTACTGCGCCAGCGCGAGAACTCGCGTCCGCTCCCAACGCGCGAGGAGGGCCCGGTCCTCGACCTCGAGCTCATCGAGGAATTCGCGGATCGGCCGGGCGAAGGCGACGAGCATCGGACCATCGCACAGGGAGACGACCTCGCGCGAGAGCGTCCACCATCGACGGACCCGGTCGGCCTCGCGGCGGCACCCGTCCGCGAAATGGCCGCCCGTCGATTCCGAGAGCCCGCCCCGGAGCAGCGCCGCGCGGACGGCATCGGCTCCGTGCGTTGCGATCAGCTCGGGCGCATCGGCCGCGGCGAGGGTAGGGACCACCGTAAGGGCCACCTCGGGGACCGTCCCCTCGATCGCCGCAAGGGCAGCGAGCTGGTTCACGAGGGCCGGGACCCGCCGGCGTTGTCCTACGTAGAGGTGGACCGAATCCCCCTCGGGGACCGGGTCGAACCGCGCCCACGTGGCCATCGCGGCGGCGCTGGAGAGCAACAGCCGCCTTCGGACCACCGTGCGCTGACCGCCACAGGGACACTGCTTCGGCCCGTCCGGCGCGTCGAGACGTTCGCACCGCGCGCACTCTAGAAGCGCGATCGCGCTCGCATCGTCACTCGTGCTGGCCTCGCTGAACGGCCAGGGGGCGACCTCGGTCTGGGCGGGCAACACCTCTTGGGGAAGCAAGCGGGAGAACCTCGCCCGGATCTCCGGGGGAAGACGCGAGGGTTCGAGGCACCAGGCCCGCCCGGGGGTCCAGAGAAGGGGGGTCCCACAGACGGCGCAGTGCGGGACTCCGCGTCTTACTCGAAGGCGCGCGAGCAGCGCGCCCGCCTCGGAAAGGTCCCTCAAGACGAACTCGTTCGCCGTCTCGAGGTCGAGGCCGGCGTACTTGTGCATCAAGGTGACATCGAGGAATCCTTTCGGAGTCAGGAGCGGCCAGCCGGCGACCCCGATCCGGGTCGCGATCTGAGCGTCCGTCGGCCCATGACCCGGGACGAGAGGCACGATCCCGGTTCCGCTCTCGCCGACGTCGGCCGCGGCGACGATCGTGCCGGCGGGCGGGGTCAGGTCCCCTCCCATCGGAAACTCGTGCCGCAGGGGGTAGGTGTATGCCGTTCCCTGGAACGCCTTTCCCGGGCGCTCCTCGACCACCTCGAACTCGGCCTCCGGGATCCAGTTCCGAAGTCGGCCCAACGACGCCGCTGAGGTGAGGACGAGTTCGCGGTCCTCCCGCCGACGGTAGCCGGCCACCACGTACCGAAGGTCCGGGTTCACCAGGAGCGCGTTGGCGCCGAGGAGCTTCCACGGGGCGTCGACCCAAACAAGCGCGTTGACCGTCAACTCCCCGACCCGCACCGGGAACCGCACGAGGTAGGTGTCGCCTTCCTGTTCCTCGTAGACGATTCGCTCCGGACCCCGGGGCGTTCCGCACGACGCGCAGACCCGGAACGACTCGTCACGGGTGACCAGGATTCCCTTGGCGGCGAGACGCCCGATCATCGCCTGGACCCCCGCCGTCCGGTCCTCGGGGTCCCAGGGAGATTGCCCGTTCCCACCGGTCCAGATGCCCAGTGCGGTCAGGAGCGCAGGGACCGTCGACGGCACGACGTGGTCGGGTCCTACCTCCTGGCGCAGCGTGCCCGCGACCCGCCGGCCGACGAGGGCGAGGTAGCGGGCATCGACGTCGGCGGCCACCGCCCGCTGGGCCACGAGGGAGGGAAAGTCCCCCTGCGTCCAGCCGCCGATGACCTGCCGGACGGTCGGACCACGCGGTGGCCCCAGCGTGCCTCCGGCCGGCGGGAGACGTCGGCCTTTCCACAACGAAAGGACATCGGTCTCGAGGGAGTGCGGGTTATAGTCGGCCGGGACCGGATCCATATCGAGGGATAGTTCCCGAGAACACCGATGACAGCCGACGCGAATAAATCCTCGTTCGGAACTCTCCTCCGAGCGAGCCCCCTCGTCCGGGGTAACTCTTATCCCGTCCGAAATCTGCCCGCCATTCGAGGAACGGCGCGATGGCCTGGACCCAGCAGGAAGTCCGCGAGCTCAAGGAGGGCCGCTACATGCTGATCGACGAGGAACCCTGCCGCATCCTGAGCATCCAGACTTCGAAACCCGGGAAGCACGGGGAGGCGAAGGCAAGGATCGATGCCGTGGGCCTCTTCGACGGCGCGAAGCGCAGTGTCGTTTTCCCCGTGAAGCACAAGGTCCAGGTCCCGCTGATCGGAAAGCGGCAGGCCCAGGTCCTCTCTATGACCGACGCCGAGGTCCAGCTGATGGACCTCGAATCGTACGAGACGTTCAGCCTCGCGCTCGATGCCGAGACCAAGGCGCAGGTCAGCCCCGGTTCCGAGGTCCAGTATCTCGACGCGATGGGGAAGCGGCGGATCACCCGCACGTAGGGCGGCCCCCCCAAGGTCGCCGAGGAGATGGGCCGGCTCCTCGCTTCATTAATAAGGGGGACAAAGCATGAAACGGATGTCCGAAGCGCGCGAAAGCCGCTGTCGGGTCGGCTCAGTTTAGGGGGGGTGGTCGCACGACAGGTCCGGGGGGATTGGGAGGCGTTTCCTCGTCCCGCCTCTCCCGGATCCTGCAAGAGAAGGCGGAAGCGCTGAAGAAACAGCGTCAGGCCGCCGAGTCGACCCTCAAGGATATCGATGACCAGGTCGCCAAGCTCGACCAGCTCGGGATCACTCCGAGCGAAGTCCCCGAGCGCCAGGTCGCGCTGCGGGAGCTTGCCCGCCGGGCCGACTGGAACGGGGTCGAGAGCCAGGCGAAGGCGATGGTCGACTACCTCTCGAAGACCGTTCCGACGACGATCCAGGAGCGGCGCGGGCGCACGGCGGAGTCCGTTCGCCGGTTCTCGGGCCTCGGGCTCGTCGTGCCGCCGGAGGTGACGGCGGAGCTCGACGCGCTCGCCCACCCCCCTGAGGGCGAGGCCTGGTCGATTACCGTCGCTCGTCTCGCGAAGGTGGAGGAGTCGCTCCACACGAGCGAGATGGCCCACGTGAACAAGGTTCGCGAGCAAGCGCTCGGGGTCGGGAAATGGGCCGACCTCTCGTCTGCGCGCCTGACCGAGTTCGAAAAGCGCCTCGACGAGGCTCTGCTCCCCGTAAAGGAAGGTCGCCTGGCCGAGGCGTTCGAGAACGTCGACCGCCTCCTCCACGCCGGGCTTCCCGAGTCCGCCGACCGTCGGCAGCGGCTCCGGGACGAGGCCACCCGGCTCGTCGCCGCCGCGAAGGAGTTCGGCACGCCGACCTCCCGGCTCGACGCGGCCCTCGACGCGAGCGCGGACGCGACCCCCGACCGCTGGCCGGAGGTCATCCCCGCGGCCGAGACCGCGTTCCAGGAGGTCGGTGAGGCGCTGCGCGAGCGGTGCCTCCAGATCCTCGAAGCGTTGCACACTTCCCTCAAGTCGACCTCAGAGTACGGCGTGGACCCGACCTCGGCCCGGCTCGCCGTCGAGGACGCTCTCGGCCGCATCCGAACGTTGCCGCCGCTCGAGATCGGCCCCGTCTTCATCGAGGCCCGGCGCGCGGCCGAGGAGCCGATCGTCACCGTGGTCGCCGGGCTCCTCGACGAGGCCCGCCCCCGCATCGCCGATGCTCGTCGCCTCGGCCGCGACCCGAGCGAAGTGTTCGCTGCGATGAACCGAGCGCGCGAGGCGCTTCGGCTCAAGATCTACTCCGAGGCGTTCGCCGCGAGCCAGGAGGCCCTGGACAAGGTCAGCCGGCTCACCGAGGAGCTCGACACGGCGCGGGACGAGCTCCAGGCCCTCGAGGAGATGGCCACGCGGTTCCGCAACACCGGCTTTTCGGTCGAGCCGTTCGACCCCGCCCTCATCCGGATCCGTGCGTCCCTCGACCGCGTCGACGTGGGCCCGGCCCGAGAGCTGTTGAAAGAGACGGTCGTCCACCTGGGGCGCGAGGCGCTCCAGTTCTTCGGCCAACGCTGGGCGAGTCTCGACAAGGCCCGAGAGTACGCGCGGGAACGTCAGTTCCTCTCCCCCGATGCCGACCGGGACCTGAACGAGGCCCGGGAGTTCCTCGACAAGGGCGAGCTCGCCGACGGTGCGGAGCGCATCTCCCGCGCCGAAACGGAGCTCCGGCGGGCCGCCGGCCCGTACGTCGCCCGGCGGGTCGAGGAGATGGAGCAGGGGCTCTCCGACATCCCGGACGAGGCGCTCGTCGCGCCCGTCCGCCGGCTGCTCGCCGACGCCGACGTGACCCTCCGGGTCAAGCAGGACCTCCTGGGTTCGATCGAGAGCCTCCGGCGCGCGGAGCGGGAGTTCGGGGGGGTCGTCGCCGCGCACGCCTCCGCCCTCGTGGAAGTCCTCGAGGCCGAGCTCGAGGTCCTCGAGGGGATGGGAGGGCCGAGCGACGAGATCCAGCGGCAGATCGACGAGGTCCAGCAGATCTTCAACATGGGAGACTTCGTCAAGGCCTCCCGCGCCTCGCAAGAGATCCGCACCCGGGCGCAGCAGCAGCAGCTCCTGCGCAGCGACGAGGCGGTCTCGCACGCGAAGCTCTCCCTGGTCGAGCTCGAGACGATGGGCTTCGACCTCGGGAAATTCCGCGGGCAGCTCGACGAGGCCCAGACCGCGGCCCGGGCGGGCCGCTACTCTGAGGCGTATCGTCTCGCGACGCGCCTCGAAGAGTCCGCGCTGCGGGCCCGGGCCGCCGGCCAGGCGATCCTGGACGGGATCGGCCGCGCGCAGGAGACGCTCAGCCATCTGCGCGAGGGTGGGCTCGACCCGAACCCGTTCTACGAGCCGCTCCGCAATGCCCGCCTGGCGTTCCAAAGCCTGGACTTCGACGGCGCCCGCGCCACCCTCGAGGAGGTCGAGCGGAAGCTCTCGGACGAGGCCGCGCGCGGTGAGACGACCCATCTTCTGGGCGAGGTCGAGCACCTGATCGAGGACGGCCGTCGCCTCTCCTCCCCGATGGAGCCGTTCCAGGCCCGTTGGGAGCAGCTGAGGACCGAGCAGGCGACCGCTCCGCCCGAGGCGACGAGGACGGGCGCGCGGCTCCTCCACGAGGAGGTCATCGCAATCCTCCGGCCGATCCTGGACGAGAACTTGCGCGGGCTCGAGCGGGACCTCGATATCGCGCGGTCGGCCGGGGTCGAGATCGACAAGATCCTCTTGCCGCTCGGCGAGGCGCGCCGTCGGATCGCGCTGCCCGTGCCGATCGGCGCCGCGGCCCTGCTGGACGCGGCGCGCGCCGAGTTCATCGCCACCCGGGGGTTCGTCGAGCACGCCGAGCGGGTCGCCAAGCGGGGGCGCGAGGCCCTCGCCGAGGCGGACCTCCTGCACGTTCCCACGCCTTCGCTCCGCGAGCAGATGGAGCGGATCGAGAAGCTGCTCGCCGAGCGCCAGTTCGCCCGGGTCGTGGAGCTCGGCGGACCCCTCGAGAGGGAGCTGATCCAGGCGACGTACCAGCACGTCTCGAAGACGCTCGCCGGGTTCCAGGCGACGGTCACCCGCCTCCGGAAGGAGGGGATCGACACCTCGCTCGCCGAGAACCTTCTGCACCGGGCCCGGATGGCCCTTGACGAGGGCCGACCGGTCGAAGCCCTGCAACTCGCCGGACAGAGCGAGGGGGAGCTCGAGCGGGCGGACCTCCAGCGCCGGATCGCCGAGGGGTCGGTTGTGTCGGCCGAGGGCTCCATCGCGCGCGCTACCTCTGAGGGGGTCATCTCCCCGGTCGCGGCCGAGGAGCTGGCCGCCGCCAAGCTCGCGTTCCAGGGTCACGAATACCCCTCCGTTCTCGAGCATGCCCTCCTCGCCTCCGACGCCCTCGGCATCTCCCGCGAGGGGCACCGCCGAGCGCGGGACGCGATCGGGTCGGCCGAGCGACAGCTACGCGAGGCGTCGGAGGTCGGGGCGGACGTGGCTCCCGCCTCGTCCCGGCTCGAGCAAGCCCGTCAGCACCTCACCTCGGGCCAATACCCCGACTCGACCCGGGCCGCGCGCGAAGCGACCGAGGAAGCCCGATGGGCGATTGAGCGGCTCTTCGCCGGGCCGCTCGGTGAGCTGCGGCGACAGCTCGAGTCGGCCCGACACGAGGGCCTGGGGCCCGAGGTCGACCCGATTGAGGCGATCCTCGGGGAAGCTGAGACGGCGCTCCGCGCCCGCGACTGGGGCCGTGTGAAGGAGGCGATCGCCCGAGGCGAGACAGCCAGCGTGCGGATCATCGACGCCATCCTAGACGGCCGGTGGCGGGAGGTGGAGGCGGAGTATGTGAGGACCTCCGAGGCACCCCCGACCGAAGTCGACCGACGCTCGGAAGTGCGCGCCCAAATCGCCTCGCTCCGGAGCCAGCACGACTTCGGTGCGGCGCTCGCGCTCGTGCGCTCCGAACTCGACCTGGCCCGTCGGCGACGGCGCGAGGAGATCGAGCGAGAGATGGCGGAGTTCAAGGACCGCCTCTGGGTCGGCGAGCGTCTTGCCCTCGATACTACGCCGGTCATGCAGACGTTCAGCGAGGCCCGCCAGGCGCTCGACGCCGGACGGCCGGACGAGGCCGAGGCGCTGCTCGCCCGCGCGACCAGCGCGCTCGAACCGGCGGTCCGCGAGCCGTTCGTTCGCCGATGGCGGGAACTGCAGACCGAGATGAACTTCGCCCAGGAGGGCCTCCATGTCCGCATCGGGCCGGTCCGCGAGCGCCTCCAGCAGGTCGAGGAGCTCGACCGCTCGGGCCAGCTGCTGGATGCGGCGCGTCTCCTGCTGAAGACGGAAGAAGACCTCAACCTGCGCAAATCGCTCCATCGGGAGCTGATGAACGTCCACTACCTCATCGACGCCGCGCTCACGAGGGCCCACGAGCTGAGGGTCGACACCTCCGAGGCGCGCGCGCTCCTCGCGGAGTCCCTGCGGCTGCGGGAGACGGACTACTCCGCCGCCCTCGAGAAGGCACGGGAGGCGCTCCGAAAGCTGCAGAACGAGGGCGTCGGGACGACCGAAGGCGCCGCGGGGGCACCTGCGCCGGCCGCGAACCCGTTCTGGCCGTTCCGCCGGCCCCCGTCCGAGCCGTAGTCGCCTAGGACGACGGTAAGTACGCCGTAGCGGACCCCGGCGGGGGAATTGGGGGCAGCCCTCGTGGGGGACCGAGCGGTAAGCGGTCGTACTCGACCGTGTGCTTGATCCCTCGACGCCGCAGCAGGGTCGATACCTGCTCGGTGATCTGGACGACCTCCTGGCAGCGCGCGGGCTTCGCGAAGTAGAACTCGGCGCGACGCTCGTCGGCGATCGGGAAGATCAGCCGGAGCCCGAAGGCGTCCTGCCGATTGTATCCGACCGGCTTCCGGTTCCCCTTGAGGTCCCTCAGGTTCTCGTCGAGGAGGACCTCGGGGAGGAGGGGGTCGGATTCCTTCACGAACGGGCGGTTCATCTCGACAACCCGCTTGTGAATCTCGGGATAGACCCGCACGAGGTCGCGGTACGACCTTTTCGGGTCCAGCAGGATGTGGCCGCTGCGTGCCTTGACCGGGGGAGTCACGACCCGGAATCGAACGCCGGGTCTTAGGTGCTTCGGGGGGCCCTCTCCCCTTCGTTTATGCGCCGATGAGGTGTATCCCGACCATGCCGGCCACCCCGCTTCCCTCGCAGACCTCCGTGTGGGCGCCCCCGACCGACTTCCCGATCGTGACCACCCCGTACGTCCCCGGCTACCGAGTGACGAAGGTGATCGGCCTCACGTACGGCCTGATCGTGAGGTCCCGCGGGCTCGGGCGGAACATCGTGGCAGGGTTCCGGTCCCTCGGCGGGGGCGAAATCACCGAATACACGCAGCTGCTCGAACAGGCCCGCCACGAGGCGCTGGCTCGACTCCAGGACCACGCGAAGAAGCTCGGGGCCAATGCCGTGTTGGCGGTCGACTTCGACACCTCAGAGATGGGCGAGGTGATGACCGAGATCATGGCCTACGGCACGGCCGTGGTCATCGAGCCCGATCCGACGCCGCCGCAACCGGTCGCCCTTCGGTGAACGCGCCTTCCGTCGAAAGGCTCAAAGAGGCCGCCCGCTACCGGCCCGTGGCGCTCCCGTAGTCTAGTGGTCAAGGATAGAGGCCTCTCGAGCCTCTGACGCGGGTTCAAAACCGGCCGGCAACCGCCGACCGGGGAAACTCCCGCCGGGAGCACCATCCACAACCTCGTACCGCTCGCACCGATTCGGCGAACGAGCTATCGCGCCTGGTCCAAGTCTGGTGCCTGATCTTCCCCCACTTAGAAGAGCGTCGGATTGCCCAATGTGCGGACCGAAAAGTGGGCAACCCGCCCGTTTCGAACGCGTTTCAGGCAAACAGGACCAAGGCGACGAACCCGAACTAAGCTCAACCGGCGTCCGGCTCGGCAGTCCACCCCGCAGGTCGTGGCTCACCCGGCGAAGGGGGTTCCGGCGTCCGCAAGACGCCCGATCTGACCAGTTCGGCCGGGTTTGCTCAGTAAGCGTGCCGAATCTGGACTACCAGCCGAAGAAGTTGCTGTAGTCCTGACCCCAGCCCTGGCCCCAACCGCCATTCCGGCAAGAGCAGCTCAACCCCGTAGAGCCACCGTGGTGGTGGTCGGGGGATGGGGGAACTGTCGAACTTCCCACGGTCACGGATATCGTGTGAACGATCGCCCCGAAGGAGTCGTGGATGTGCACGATGTAATGTCCGGGAGCGAGCGGGGTCCCGTTCAAGTAGATCAGGGGCACGTACACGATGAGGCAGTGCGTCCATCGGTGGTTGACCTGGTTCTGACAGACGATCTCGGTCCCGTTCGGGTACTCGATCGAGACACCGAACGAGGTCTTTCCCACGGCACCGGTGATCTTGGCCTCAAAGTTCGAGCCCGGGATGGCCGCCGTGGTGTTGGTCGTCTCGCCCAGGCCGACGTAGGGAGCCGGTTGGAAGATGCTCGGCAAGGTCGGCGACGTGGCCGACGCGCTGGGAACGCTCCACAACGAGGAAGTGGACCCCGACGCCGTGAGGCTCCATCCCCATCGGATCGCGACGGTCAGAGTGCCCCAATGGTCCTTCTGCATCACAGCGATGCTGACGGTCGATAGGGTCGCATTGCCGGCGCCCCCGTTGAAGTCGGAGGCCGAGCCGAGCGTACCATTCTTCGTGACGGGGCTGGACCAGCCCGACCCATTGATGGTGACGTTGGTCGGGGCGAAGTAGAAAGCGAACTTGGTGGTGGCATTCAGCGGGATCTTGACGTACACGCTCGGGAAGTGGATGAGCGTGCCGTTGGCGCCCGACCAATAACCGACGATCTCCACCTGGTACGAGGCACTGATGTTGGAACCGGCAGGTGCCGTGGTCTGCGGAACGCCAAGCGGTATCTGCAGAGCATCGACCGGGCCGGCCGCGCTGCAGTTGTTGGTCAACCCTCCGCCACCCCCGCCTCCGCCCCCACCACAGGCGGCCGCGATCCCCGACACAGCCAGCAGTGCGACAATTGCGATTCCGGCGGTTGTACCTCCAAAGGGCAATCGGAAGGGCTTTCGCAGGGCGGACGGGCGGGTCAGGTTTGCATCCCGGGTGCTCATAGAAACTCCGTAGGGGCGATATTGGACGATGTATAACTCAACTTAAGGCTTCCTCATACGCATCCATGCGGAACGCGTCCTCATCGCCGTGCTCGAAACCAGATCGATCCCGGCGTTCGCAAAGGGGGCCCTTGTTACTGATGACTGGACAGCTTATTGGGGGCAAGGCCGCTCCTCCTTCGGACAAACGAGGCGGCGGAGACGGACTCGATCCGAGATCTCGAGCCCTAAGCTCCGCCAGCTCGATGCGGCCGTGCGGAGGAAGGGTCCGGCCGCCGCTCGCGAGTTCTGGGCTCGAATCGAGAGGCAGGGCACGCCGCTCATCGAGAAGCGTCGCGACTCGCGACGTGAGTACTGGGTGACGTTCCTCTGGCGAGGGGACCGAGGGCTCCGAAGCGTGGGGCTAAGGTCGGCCCTCGCCGGCTTTGTGGCCGCCGAAAGCGAGCTCACACGCCTGCCGAAGACGAACCTTTGGTACCGGACGTACTCCATTCGTGACGATTTTCGGGACAGGTACCAATTCGCGGTGAACGAGCCGCTGCGACCCGCGAGGGACCCGGCCGAGGAGGCCCGCCGGGAGAAACGGTGGCGGACGGACCCGCTCAACCCGAAGGTCATCCACTATGCCCTCGACCCAAAGCTTCGCAAAGACCTCCCCCGGGACTTCAGGTCCGTTCGCTCTCTCGTAGAGCTCCCGCGAGCTCCTCGCCATCCGGAGCTGTCGCCACGCGCCGGCGTCGAGCCCGGCCGGCTCGAAGAGCACCTGTTCCGCAGTCGTATCCTGAACGACGAACGCAAGGTCTGGGTCCACATACCGGCTGGTGTTGAACCGAGCCGATCTGACCTACGCGTGGCCGTGTTCTTCGACGGCTTCGTGTACGCCCACGTCCTGCCGGGACCGACCATCCTCGACAACCTAGTGGCATCGCGTCGCATCGCCCCGGTTCTTTCGGTGTTCCTCGGGTGGTCGATGCACGGCCGGAGTCCTGAGCTCTGCCTGCCCTCGCCGCCGTTCGGGCGGTTTCTGGTGGATGAACTCCTACCGTGGATCGAACGAACGCACAAGGTCCACCTCCGCCCCGAGCGAACGATGCTTGTTGGGGCAAGTTGCGGCGGTCTCTCCGCGCTCCATTGGGCGGCGGAGTATCCGGAGCACTTCCGACTCGTCCTCTCTCAGTCCGGCGCGTTCCAGTCGCCCGACTTCGGACAGTTCCCGATCGGAATGGGACCCGGCGAGGAACCCGGTCGCCTCATCCGGACGATGACGAGGAGACCCCGCCTGCCGCTCCGGGTCTGGATGGAGGCGGGGTCGCTCGAGGGAAACTACGTACTTCCGGGGGGTGTGACGCTGCTCGCTGCCAGCCGCCACATGAGGGACGTCCTCGATCTCAAAGGGTTCCAGGTCACGTACCGGGAGTTCAACGGCGGGCACAACCCAGAGTGCTGGCGGGAAGGCCTTGTAGACGGCCTGGTCGGCCTCTTGGGGCCCTCCCCCAAAGGCCATCGCTTGTAGGCCGGGCCTCTGTCGATCAGAGCGCGAACCGAGCCTCCTCGAAGTGGGCCGGGGGACGGCCGCTCGCCGACCAATCCGCGGCCGCTGGGCAGTCGCCGATCAGAGGTAGCGGGCGCAGGGGTAGCAGTAGTACCGCCCGTATTGCGCGATGTAGCTGGTGGGCCGGCCGCAGCTGGGACAGGAGGGCGTCGGAGGGGTTGCCGCCTGAGGCGCTGTCGGGGGAGTGAGCGGGGCCATCGAGGACGGAGAGATGACGGCCGATCGAACCGTGGGCTGAGAAAGGTACGGCGCACTTGGGGGCGAGGGGGCAGGACCGATGGGCTGAGTGCCGGACGAAGCCACCACTGGGACTCCGTCCACGACCAGGCGTTCAGGGCAGAATGCCGTCATCAAATCCTTGACGCGGTTGAACAGCTCCTCGCTGCCCAAGACGAGGTTGAGGCTCTGGCCGGTGCTCAGCCCGACGCTCAGGGACCGCGCCGTCCCCACCCGCTTCTTCTCCCGGGTCATCACGATCGCAGAGATCCATTCCCGGCCCGCTTCGAATTGCTTGATCTGCGCGTCCAGCCACGTGACGGTCTTCGGAGAGAAATCGTCCGGCCACCAACGGACGTATTGTTTGGCGATCTGGATCCCGATGAGCCGCCGGTCCGTTACGTGAATTCCGTAACCGGTGGTCGTCCCTCGCAAGAGTATCCACTTGCTGGTAGCTCCTCCGATGTACCTCTCGAGGCCGGCCATCCCCAGTGGCGGCCCGGCTCCCGCTCCCCGAGAAGGCGGCGTGGGCTGAGACGTCGGGGGAAGGTCGGGGGCAGGATCCGGTGCCTTTGAAGTCGGGCGCGTGGGAGGAGTCGCGACCTCCACGGGAGTGCCGCACTTGGGGCAGAATCTCGAGTCCGACTTCAGCGGCGACCCGCATCCCGAACAGAAACTAGCCGCCATCGAACCGGGGAAGCACGACCACGGACATCAGAGTTGTCCCGGGAGGGCGCACGCCGGCGGGTGAGCCATTCTCCGTCGGCTCTTCCGTTCCTGTCCCGGCCCGGCACCAGCGCTCACGACGTGGCGCGACGGCCCGAAGGTCGTGACGCGTCGCCCGCCCGGCTCAGGGCAGATGGGGCATCCACTTTCGAAGCGCCAAGTATCCGGCGGCCACGATCGCGGTAAGAATCGCGAAGGTGCCCCAAAGCATGAGGGGATTCCCGGTCCCGAGGAGGAGCGTTCCCAGCGACGGGGCAAAGACATTGGCTCCGTTCGTGATCGCCGCGTAGGCGCCGAAGTAGCTCCCTCTCCGGTCCTCGCGGGACATCGCGGCGATGATGGTGTTCTGCAGCGGGCTCACCACGTTCTCCCCGATGGTCAATATCCCCATGGCGACGAGGAACACCGCGTAGGCGGTCCCGACGTAGAAGAGCATGTACGCGGCCCCGTAGCAGAGGGTCCCGAGCGCCATCCAGACGAGATGCTGACGCCGGAGGCCCCAGGCGATTGGCATCTGCAGGGTCACGACGATGATGCCGTTCAACGAGTAGAGCCACCCGACCTGCTCGTAGGAGAAGTGACGGACCCCGACGGAGAACAAGCTGAGCGCGGTCCCGAACTGGCCGGCCGCGAGCGTGAGGCCGATCCCGAGGACACCAAGCGCCAGGAACATCGAGTCGTGGAACGGGAAGGATGCCGTCTCCCGCAACGGCCGAGCGGTCGAAGCGCTCTCGGGCCGTGTCTCTTCGAGGAAGAGCGTGAGGAGCAGGCCCCCGGCGAGGGTGGCCACGCACGCCACGAGAAAGACCACGGGGATCCCGAACTGGCTCGCGAGGAGCCCGCCCAAGGCGGGGGCGATCGCGAACCCGACGTTGCCGAAGATCCGCAGGAGGCTGAAGACGCTCATCCGCCGAGCCTCCTCCGAGACATCGGTCATCAGCGCGTTCTGAGCGCCCGACCCGATGTTCCCGAGGAACATGTTGGCGGCCCAGAGCCCCATGACGACCACGAGCCCCTGGCTCCAGAACTCGTAGAGCAGGAGGGAGACGACGGCGTAGGCGAGCGGAGGGTACGCCAGGAACGCTCGCCGGCCGTACCGGTCCGAGGCGGCCCCGCCTACGATGGCCGCGAGGAGGGAGACCGGAATGACGAGCGAGACCAGAACGCCGACGTAGAGGAAGGAGAGATGGTAGGAGGTGTAAAGGAGGATGGGGAGGAAGAGCCAGGCGGCCGAACGGCCCGCCGACATCACGAGGTTGGAGGCCCCGAGGAGGTAGATGGTCCGAGAGAAGCCGAGGAAGCCTGGCTCCTTTCCGGGAGCCGTCATTTGAACCGGGCCCGGGGCATTCGGCCCATCCTCCTCCAGCGGACGTCGGGCACCCCTTTAGGACGCAGGTCGGGAACGATCCGCTCTATCCGTAGGGCCGTGGCTCCGATAGGACCCGGCCCTCGCCGAGGTAGCTCCAAGGGCCTCGAGCCCTACTCCAGCTCTCTACCGGCCCTCTGTTGCTCCTCGGCCCTCGAGTCGTACGGGTACGTGACGTCCGGTTCGCTCGCGGAGTTCAACGCTGTGATGTGATCCTGGCTCAGCGACCAGCCGGTCGAACCGAGGTTCTCCGAGAGCTGGGCGAGGTTCCGGGCACCGATGATCGGGGCGGTCACTCCCGGACGGCACAAGAGCCAGTTCAGGGCGACCTGAGGCATCGTCTTGCCGGTCTCTTGGGCGACCGTCTCGACCGCCCGTACGATGCGGTCCATCCGGTCGTTCTCGAACCGGCCCGCGTAGAACTCGGGGTCTTTCGCATCCGCGATCCGGGTCCCGGCCGGAGGGTTCCGTAGCCCCCCTTTGTACTTCCCGGAGAGGACGCCGCTCGCGAGCGGGCTCCAGGGGAGCACCGCAACGCCTTCGGCCCGGCACATCGGGATGAGCTCGAATTCGGTGGCCCGGGCGTAGAGGCTGTACTGGGGCTGAAGACTGACCGGTTCGTGCCAGCCTCGTGCCCGACAGAGCTGCAGGGCCTTCTCGAACTGCCACCCCCGAAAATTGCTGACCCCCACGTATCGGACGAGCCCGTCCTCGACGAGCGTGTTCAGGGCGCCGAACGTCTCTTCGAGAGGCGTGAGCGGATCCCAGGCATGGACCTGCAGCAGGTCGATGTAATCGGTTTTCAGACGGAGGAGGCTTTCGTGAGCCGCGTGGAACAGGTGCTTTCGCGATAGCCCTACGCTGTTCGCGCCGTCGGCGGTCCGGAACCGGGCTTTCGTGGCCAGGACGATGTTCTGCCGGTCGTGAACGGAGAGCCACGTGCCGATGATCTCCTCAGACTTCCCCGACGAGTACACGTTCGAGGTGTCCAGGAAGTTGCCTCCGGCCTCCACGAAGCGGTCGAGCATTCGATGGCTGGACTCTTCATCGGCCTGCCATCCGAAGGTCATGGCCCCGAGGCAGAGCTCGCTCACCAGAGCACCGGTGCGTCCCAGCTTCTTCAGTTTCATGACCCTCCAAAGGCTCCTCGCGTAATGACCCTTCCCGGGCCCGCTCTCGCCCCCACCGGGACCGTTCGCGGGCCGTCGGGACGAGCTACCCCTGCGGAAGGGAGAGATGACGGGCGAACCAATCCGCCGTCCGTTCGGCGACGAGCTCCAACGCTCCCGGCTCCTCGAAGAGGTGGGAAGCGCCCGGGATGGTGACAAGCTCCTTTTCACAGGTCAGGAGCCGGAGGGTCTGCGCGTTGACCCGTTGGATGAACTCATCGTTCCCTCCGACGAGGATAAGCGTCGGGCATCGTAGACGTGCCGCCGCGGAGTCGCCGAGGTCGCTTCGCGCTCCCCGCAGGACGACCGCCCCTACCGCCTCCGCCCGCCGGATGGCAGCCATCATCGCGACCGCGCCTCCGGTGCTCGCGCCGAAATATCCGATCCGACCGCCTTCGGTCTCAGGCCGGGCGAGCAGCCAGTCGGTCGCCGCGATCAGGCGCTCGGTGAGGAGGGGGATATCGAATCGGTGCTCCGCGGTGACCTCATCGACCCTGGCCTCGGGTACGGAGAGCAGGTCGAGGAGCAGCGTACCGAGACCTCGCGTGTGGAGGAGGGTCGCCACCTGACGGTTGCGGGGGCTTCGGCGACCGCTCCCGCTCCCGTGAGCGAAAACGACGGTCCCTCTTCCTGGGCGCGGAGGGACGAGGTCCGCGTCGAGCGAAACCCGTCCGACCGGTATGCGCACCGCGAGCTCAGGGGGGTCCATACGTCGCTCCGGCCCTGAAGGGAGCGTCGCGGATACGATTTCCGTTGGAGGGTCAGGATCGGTTAGGCTCCAATCGGTCGACCCCGAGAGGTTCGGAGGGCGTCTCTCGAATGATTCGGCTCGTCCCACGTACATCGACCCGCAGGCGCATCGACGTCACCCGACCGGGTCGGGGTTCTTCCCCGGTCGGACCGAAAACCTATCCAGTATGGTCCGCACGAGCCCGTACACCCCGAGGAACGCCGCCAAGCCCGCGCCGATGGCGACCGGGAGCCCGTAAGGGCCTAGGAGCACGGCGACCACGGCGCAGAAGGCGGCGAAACTGAAGAGACCGTACTGCAGGCCGCCGAGGAAGACGAACACCGGCGCCGGGCCCTGGCGGGAGTGCGTGAAGATCACGAGCGTGATCGTGAACACCGGGATCGGACTCAGGAGGCCGCTCAGTCGTGCCCCGAGGCTCTCGGCCGCCGTGGTGATCACGAGAACGAGGAGCGCTGCGGTCAGCATCCGAAGAGGGATCTCCCACCTCGGCGCCGGGGCGGACGGAGCGGGCTCGGTGCGCCTCGGAAGGAGCGCGAGGACGAGCCCAACGGCCACCACCGCCCCGAGGAGATCGACCGGGACCATCTCGGGGACCTGGCTTAACACGACCGTCGAGACGACGAACCCGGCGGTCGCGATCCCCAAGCACAGCGTCCAGCGGAACCGCATCGCGGCGCGTGCGTAGCCGATGGCGAACACGGAGAGCGAGACGATCCCCAGCAGGGCTCCCAGCGCCGCCGTCGCCGCGAAAGATGTTCCTTCCGTCAGAACGAGGATGAAGATGATCGTCCCCGTGTTGATCGGGAGCGCCACGAGCCAACCCGCGGTCCGCTGGCCGTAGCGCAGCGCGATGACGCTGACGACGCCGATGAAGGCGGGCGCGATGGCCACTTTGAGCAGGAGGAGTTCGAGGCTGACGTCCACGTCTGGCCGACCCAATTCCGGGTGGGAAAACCCCATAATAGCCCGGCGGTCCCGAGCGGCGTACCGTCGGCAGGGAGTCGAATGTCAGGTTCGCTGGTCGAATTCGGAAAGGTGAGCCCAACGACAGCCTTTCAACCGCGGGCGCCATCGGCACGGAGCCCGCTTCGTGGCGCCACGACCTCTGGAACTCTGCAAGGCTCGAATCAGAAGGAGAACGATCGGGATGGAAGGGCGTAAACCGACAACCTCGAGACGCTCTCGGCGAGGGAGTTCCTCAACCGAACGAGCGCAATGGAGGATGACCTACGAGAAGACGCCGTACGACCAGCTCCCCTGGTTCGAACCGGGGCCGAGCGTCGGCGTGCGGACGGCGGCCGCCGAGGGGTTCCTGCCCAGGGGCGGGAAGGTGCTCGACGTTGGCTGTGGCGCAGGTTCGAACGTACTGTTCCTCGCCGAACGCGGATTCCGCGCCCACGGGATCGACCTGTCCCCGGGCGCTGTGGCCGCGGCCCGCTCACGGGCGGCGCTCGCACATCTTACGGTCGACGTTCGGGAGGGAGATGCCCTGACTCTTTCGTTCCCCGACGCCAGCCTCGACGCGCTCGTCGACAATGGCTGCTTCCACACCCTCCCCCTCTCTCGCCGCGAACGTTACGCGAGGGAGGTCCATCGGGTCCTACGCGCGGACGGGTCCTTCGTGCTTTCCTGGGTGGCCCGCGAGCACTCCGGCCCGAAAGGTCCGCCGCACCGCCCTTCCCTCGCAGAGGTGACCGCACTGCTCGAGTCGCGGTTCTTGTTCGTGCGGACCGGGTTTCATCCGAGCGACGGGGATGATGAGCCCCCAATCTACTTCGCCTTCCTCTCGCGACGTTCGGCCCCTTATCCTCCGCCTCGGTAAACGAAAGCACCGCGCCCCGGAGGCCCGGGGCGGCCGGCAGGATACCCGAACGGTCCGGGTTGCCGATTCCGGGGGGAGAAGGGGCGCTCGTGGGGTACGGTATTGAGGCCTTCCGACCTGGGGCAGAAGTTGACCGCCGAGCTGGTTGTGGTCCTGTCCGAGACCGACCCCGTGGCACGGGCCGTGGCGGCCGAGTGGGGAACCCTTCCCGCGTCGGACGGACATGTCGAAGGTGCGCCGATCCGCCAGCTTAGCGAGGAGGTGCTCGTGGTCCGCCGACCCGGATCGCATATCCATGACGAGGACGCCGACCTCCGTCTTCCCCCGGCGCTCCGCGAGGCGCGGCCCACGTTGGTCTTCCCGTCGATTCACCGGAGCGAGAAGAACGTCGCCTCCCTGACGGTCCACTCCCTTGGGAATCCGGGACCACGAGCGGAGATGGGAGGCCGCCCCAGGACCCTCGTCCCGACCGACCCCGCGCGAATGGTGGCCGCGCTCCGGCTGTTGGACGAAGGGACGACCGGCCTCGGGATGAATGCGACCTACGAAGCGACCCATCACGGGCCGGCGGTAGGCCTCCCGTCCTTTTTCATCGAGATCGGGTACGCTGAGCTTCCGCACCCGCCCCCGGAGGCCGTTCGGCTGCTCGCACGCACCATCCCCCGGATCACCGGCCCTCCAGGAGACAGGGTTGCCCTGGCGGTGGGAGGTGGCCACTACGCCCCTCACTTTACTGACCTCGCCCTGCGCCGGAACTGGGCGTTCGGTCACATCCTCTCGCGTCACGCCCTCGAGGAGCTGGACCGGACGACCGCCATCGAGGCGTACCGACGGACGCCAGGGGCGGAGGGGGTGGTCTACTCCCGCGCCGAGGACGCGCGCCATCCGGCGCTGGAAGGGATCGGTCCTCGGCTCCGGGACCAGGACGCTTCCCCGAGAGAGCGGGGAGAGGCCCGTGCGCCTAAGGACGGCGCTCGTTCGGCTTTTGGAACATGATCGCGCCGGATCGATAGACCGCTTTGCCGAGACGGAGCGCCTGGGTCGAGGCCACGCTCGGCGACCTCTCGGCGAGCATCAGGCTCTCGACGATCTGACGGAAGAGCGCGCTCTGATTGATCTCGGGGTGACGGTTGAGGAACTGGCTCTCCTCGGGGGTGATCGTGATGTTCTTCCGCATCATTCCCTGGGCGATCATCTCGGGCTTCGGGCGCGACGGCATGGTTCCCGGGATTGATTACACGTATAAATGCGTATTGGTGCGGGTCTGTAAGAACGCTCTCCGAGCGGACGATCGGAAGCCCGTTCCGCCAGAACTAGGCGAAAACGCACGGTCCTTCGCGGTTCAGCGAGGCGACACGGCGATCGGACCGGCGAGTACCGTCACGGCGTGGCGGCGGTCCATGGCGCGCTCGGCCGCCTCGCGCACCTCTCTCGGGCGGACCGCGCGGAGCAGGGCGGGCCAACGAGAAAGATAGTCCCCCGGAAGCCGATGGTAGGCGACCTCGACCGCGAGTTCGTGCGCGTCGGCGGTCGACTCTAGAGCGAGCGGAAGCTCCCCGATCGCACTCTCCCGGATCTCCCGGAGTTCCGAGGCCGAGACGTCCGTCCGTTCCATCCGCTCGAGTTCCTTCGAAAGCAACGAGACCACCTTCTCCCAATGCTCGGGCCCCGTCCCCGCCCCGACCGCCCAGTAGCCTCCGAACCGCATGGCCTCGAGTTCGCTGGACGCGTGGTAGACGAGACCCCCCTTCTCCCGGACCCGTCGAAAAAGGCGGCTCAGTTGGGCCCTTCCTCCGAGGATCTCGTTCGCCAGGAACGCCGCCGGGTACCCCGGGTCCGAGCGCGCGATCGAGTCACCGCCGATGCGAATCTCGACCTGGGAGCGACCCTTGAGCTCGACCGGGAGGGTGCGAGCGGTGCCGGGCCGGACCCGCGGGAATCGAAGCGAGGGCCCGCGGTCCTCGGCGAACCCCGAGAAGGAAGCGCGCGCGGCCCTCTCCACGGCCGAGAGCGGAGCGGGTGCGGTGACGACCAGTACCGCGCCGCCGCTGGTGTAGTGGCTCCGATGGAACGCAAGCAATCTTCCCGGAGTGATTCGGGCGATCGAGCGCGGGTCCCCAAGGCCGCTCGAGCGGTACGGATGGGTCTCGGGGTACGTTACGCGGAAAAGTTCCCGGTCCGCCCGGCTCGCGGGCTGCGAGAGCTCGCGCATCTGCCGTTCGAGGAGCTGACGGCGGACCCGAACGAGGTCGTCCGGCGCGAGCCGCGGCCGCAGGACGACGTCGGCGAGCAGAGCGAGGAGCTCTTCCCAGTCGGCCGCCGGACCCCAGAGCGTAACCTCGCCGGACTCGGGAGCGCATTCGGTCGAGAGCGTGGCGCCCGCCCGGTCCAGACGCCTGGCCAGGGCCATGCGGTCATAGGGACCCGCGCCGCTCGAGAGCAACTGGTTGACGACGCGGGCCGTGCCGGCCTCCCCCGTTGGGTCGAACCCCCAGCCCGCGGGGCCGACGTAGGTCGCCGAGAAGCTCGCCGCACCGGCAGGGGACGGCTGGCGCACGATGGTCAGTCCGTCGACCTCGTCGCCGTACTCGATCCGCAGCGGGTCGACCGCCCTACTCATCGCCGGCCTCCCTCGTCGGCTCGTACCGGACCACGACCCGGGCCTCTGGCCGGAACAGAGACCGGGCCTGGTCCTGTACTCCCTTGGCCGAAACGTGCAGAAGACGGCGGTAGAGCTGGTCCTCGAGCACGAGCGAACGTAGGGTCGAGAAGTAGCCGATCCGGAAGCCGACGCTCGTCGCTCCCTCGTAGGCTAACGCGGCCCCGCGCCGGATCCGGGTCCTCACGTCCGACATCTCTCGGGCGGTCGGTCCCTGCCGGGCAAGGCGATCGATCACCGACTCCAGCGCCCGCTCGAGTCGATCGAGAGAGACGCCGCGGGCGGCTTGGGCCTGGACCGTGAACAGGCTCGGGTAGAACCGAGGGCTCCAGCCGCTCGTGGCACGCACGGCGAGGCCCTTCTCGACGAGCGCGCGGTAGAGCCGGGCGGTCGGGTGCTCGTGTCGTCCGCGCCAACCTATCCCGGCCGAGAACACGCGACTCTCTCCTCCAAGGATCGTGTCGAGTATCATGGTCGCAGGGGTCGAAGGGTCGGTGAGGGCCGGCGAGCGCCACCCGATCTGCAGGTACGGTGTGGTCCCGGGGCCAGTGAGCGTGGAGCGGCGCTCCCCCTGGGGAGCGGGTTCCACGTCGTGTACCTCCACGTCCTCTCCCCAGGGTGGGAGCTTCGAGAAGCGGCGACGCACTTCTGCCTCGGTCCTACGGGCGTCGAACCCGCCGGCGACCACCAGGACCGCGTTCTTCGGTCCGTAGAAACGGCGGTAGTACTCCCGCAACTGCTCGGCGGTCATCTGCTCGATGTCCCGCCGTCGACCGAGAGCGTCCCACCGGTAGGGATGCACGCGGAAGGCGAGCTGGAAAAGCTCCTCCTCGACTCGGAACTCGGGCCAGTTCTCGTTCCCCTCCCGCTCGGAGTGGATGACCGTCCGTTCCCGGGCGACCTCCTCATCGGTGATTGCCGCCCGGGTCATCCGGTCGGCCTCGAAGTCGAGCGGAACGGAAAGGTGGTCGCGAGGGACCGTTGTAAAGTACGCCGTGAAGTCGGTGTCGGTGAAGGCGTTGAGCCCTCCACCGACCCGGAGGACTGCGCGGTCGATCTCGCCCTTCCTGTACCGGGGAGATCCCTCGAAGAGCATGTGCTCAACCCAGTGAGATGCACCCGTGATCCCCGGTTGTTCGTTCTTGGAGCCGACCCGATACCACACCCAAACGCTCGTCGTGGGGCTCGTGCTCTCTGGGGCCAAGAGGACCCGAAGCCCGTTCGAAAGCGTGAACGAACGAACCTTTGGCCGTCGGACCCCCGCTCGAGGCATCGAGCGAGCGCCAGCGCTTCCGGCATATAACGCGCCTCCCGGCAGTGCTGTGGTCCGATAGGGGCGTTTCCCCCCCGGGCACAACCGTTAAGCGAGGGTCCTGACCATCGGCCTGCGTGCATCCAGCGCTCCGTCTGGTGCGCGCGGGCAACCTCGGGGTATCGTTCGTCGGAACGGTCGTCGGGGGGCTTGTCGCGAAAGGGGCGGGCATCTCCGTCCCGGTCTCGCTCTGGCTGTTGCTCGTGCTGGCCGGGCTCTCGACCGCGTGCGTCACGGCTGGCGGGAACGTCCTCAACGACCTCCTTGACCTCGAGGGAGACCGGACCAACCACCCGGACCGCCCTCTCGTCACCGGCGAGATCTCGGTCCGCGCCGCCCGGGGGTTCGCGATCGCTCTGTTCGTCCTCGGGGCCGCCGTGGTCGTCCCGGTCGCGATCGAGGAGCCGCTCGTGGCGATCATCCTGGTAGTCGCGGTGGCACTGCTGCTGGCCTACGAGTTTCGGTTCAAGAAGGCCGGCTTCGTCGGCAACCTGGTGGTGGCCTTCCTGACGGGCGTCGTGTTCCTCTACGGGGGAGCGGCGGCGGGTAACGCCGCCGTGCTCCTTCCGTTCGGGGTCATGGCATTCCTAGCGACGCTGGGCCGCGAGATCGTCAAGGACATGGAGGACGTCGCCGGCGACGTCGGGCGGACCACACTCCCGAAGCGTTACGGGCTCGGAACCGCGTCGGCCTGGGCACGCGGGGCCGTAGTAGGGGGCGTTGTGTTGAGCGTGGTTCCATTCGCCTGGTTCGTCAATCTCGTTTCGGGGGTCGGGATTATCTACCTCGTTCTGGTCGGGGCCGCCGACGCGATCTTCGGCGTGTCGGTCTGGTATCTCCCGGACCGTCTGCATTACGAGCAAACCATGAGCAAACTGGCGATGACCGTGGCACTGTTCGCGTTCCTGGCGGTGGCGTTCCGGTGACGTCCCAATCCGCGCGCGGCCGCGTTGAGGAGTACCTCCGGGATAGTCTCACCGGGGGTCCCCTCCACTTCACGCTCATCGACCCGGACAAGTCACCCGGCGTGAAGGCCGCGGCGTTGGCCCGGGGGGCCGTTTCGCTCGGCAGTCACGCCATCCTGCTCGGCGGCTCCACCGGGATCTCCCCAGAGGTGATGGGAGAGGCCGCTCGCACGATCAAGACGGCGGTCTCGGTCCCAGTCATCATCTTCCCGGAGGGGTCGGGGTCCCTCACGCCCGAGGCGGACGCGATCCTGTTCATGAGCCTGCTCAACTCCCGGAACCTCGACCTGGTGATTCGTACGCACGCCCGCTCGGCCACGACCGTCCACCGAATGAAGCTCGAGGCGATCCCGATGGGCTATCTCGTCATCGCCCCGGGAATGCGGGTGGGCGAGGTCGGGGCCGTGGACCCCGTCGCGCGCGACGACCTATCGGGGGCCACCGGCTACGCGCTCGCGGCGGAACTCCTCGGGATGCGCTTCGTCTACCTCGAGGCCGGTTCGGGGGCGCCCGCGCCGGTGCCGGTCGAGATGGTGCAGGCCGTCCACGACGTGATTCGCGTTCCCTTGATCGTCGGCGGCGGGATCCGCTCGGGCCCGGAGGCGAAGGCAATCCTAGATGCCGGCGCCAGCATCCTCGTCACCGGCTCGATCACGGAAGAGGAGGGTCTCGGAGCCTCGTTCCACGGGATCCTCGAGGAGGTGCGTCGGGCCCGTGGCGGCTGAACCTCAGGGCGGCTCCAGCGACGCCCATCGGGAGGTCCGCCGGGGACACGTCCTCTTTCGCTCGCCCTCCCCGTTGGTCAACTACGCGCTGATGCTCCTGGCCAGCGCCGCTCTCGCGGCGCTCCTCTTCCTCCCAGACGTCGTTCGGTTCGCCGAGGGATTCTTCCTAGTCGGACTCCTGCCCGCCCTCCTCGCGTCGGCCATCACCACCCCACTCTGCGCGGCGTTGGGCGGCCGGCTCGAGTTCCACCGCAGCGTCTTTCTGGCCCTCACGGTCATGGTCCTTCTGGTACCGCTCGCGGGGATCTGGCGACTGGCGTTGGCGGTCGACCCGACGGTCGTCCCGGGGCTCGCCTACCTCGGGGTGTTCCTCGTCGGACCGGCGTTCTGGTTCCGCCATTCGAGCCTCTACGGGGTCTCCCGTCCGAGCCATGCCCGCATGCTGGCACCCTCCCTTCTCCAGCCGGTGCTCTATCTGGCCGGGTTGTTCGTGTTGGTGACCCCGACGGTCAACCTCGTAGAACTGGCGGCCGCCTTCCTCGCCCTGGGGTTCATCGCGGCTCTTGCCTTGGTCCGCGCGTCGGATCGCCCGCTCCGCCGCGAGTTCGGGGTCTCGGGCGTCTCGCTCATCCGACCCCTCCTCGATCACGTAGGCCAGCGGAGCGCGGAGGCCACCGGAGCGCTCGAGGCGTTCTTCCTGAAGGGGGCGATCCCTGGGAACGTCGAGGCCCGGATCCTCACGTTCTCGCGGGAAGGCTCGGTCAAGGCCACCGTGGCGCTCCCGACGGTCCATCCCGGGCCGTTCGCCGCTCTCGGTTCGAGCGACCTCCCCCGCAAGCTTTCCGAGAAGTTGGGGCCGTCGGCCGGGACCGTCTTCGTGCCCCACACTCCGTGTGACCACGACCTCGACCTCCCTTCGGAGGAGGAGGTCGACCGGGTCGCCTCAGCGCTACGCGAGCTCCTCGCCTCGCCGCCCGTGCCGGGCGACGTCCGGGCGAGCCCGCTCATCTCACCCTATGAGGGCAGCCTCGCTCGCGCCCAGCTCCTCGGGGACGTAGTCCTTGTCCTTGTCACGCAGGCCCCGAGGCCGACCGACGACATCGCCTTCAGCGTCGCCGACCGGATCGTCCGGGAGGTGGCCCAGGAAGGAGGGCCTCGGGTCGTGCTCGTGGACGCGCACAACTCGTACGTGGAGGGGCAGGGGGACATCCTGTACGGGACGCCCACCGCTGAGAAGCTCGTGGTGGACACGAAGGCCGCGATCCGAGCGGCGGTCGCCGCCGCTCGCGAAGGGCCGATCGAGATTGGGACGGCGGTCCGGCAAGGCTACTCGATTGGACGCGACGGCATCGGACCCCAGGGGTTCCGGGCGTTGGTCGTCCGCGCGGGGGGTAGCACGACCGGCTACGTACTGATCGATGGCAACAATCTCTTGCTCGGGAGACGTGACCCAATCGTCCGCTCCCTTCTCGAGCGGGTCGACGTCGCCGAGGTCCTCACGACCGACAACCACGTGGTCCACGAGGTCGATGGCGGGATCAACCCTGTGGGGGAACGATACCCTCTCGACGGATTGATCCGGGAATCCCGGGCCACTCTCGAGGAAGCCCTCCAGAACATGGAGCCGGTCACCGTCCGCTTCGGGGAGAAGAATGTCCCCGACGTCAAGGTCCTTGGCCCCAACTACACCGCACGCCTTTTGACCTCGCTCGGCGACACCCTCTCCATGTTCACTCACATGATCGCCGCGACGCTCCTTCTGCTTCTCACAAGCTCTCTCGTCCTCCTCCTCGCGTTTCACTGAGGGTACCGTGTCGCCTTCCTCTCAAGCTCCGGACCTTTCGGCCGCGGGCCGCGCCATCGGCGGCGAAGAGAGCCTTCGGCTGCTCACCCAGCTCGTCTCGATCGCGCCGACGAACCTCGAGGACTTCGGCGGCGGCCGATGGGAAAAGCCGAACTACCTACGTGCCGCGGACGCGATCGTCCGCGCGGCCCGCGCCGCCGGTCTTGCTACGCGCGTGTATGACCCCACGGTCGTGGGGGACGTCCCGGGCGACTGGCACGGCGCGCCGCGCCCCAACGTCATTGCCGATTTGGACGTCAGGGCGAGCGAGACCGTCCTCATCCTCGCGCATTACGACGTCGTGCCCGTTCCGGCCGAACAGCTCGGCCGTTGGAAGAGTCCTCCGCACACCCTCACCCTCCGGGCGGACGGCCGCCTCTACGGCCGCGGGTCGAACGACGACCTCGGCAGCGGGGTCGTCGCCTCGATCGCCGCGCTCCGGAAGCTCTCCCAGGAGACCGACCTCAAGAGGAACGTTCGGCTGATCGTCTGCTGCGACGAAGAGACGGGGGGCGAGGGCGGCGTCGAGGCGATCAAGGCCCACGATGCCCGACTCCCAGCCGACGACCCGACACGGTTCCTCCGAGGGGACGTCGCCCTCATTCCCGACGGGAGCCCCGAGGCGACCGCGGGGTCGAGCGGGGTCGCGTTCCTGGAAGCGTCCTTCCAGGGCCCGGCCGAACTGCGCGAAGCGCTCGCGTACGGCCAGGCGCTCGTCGACCTTCACGAGGTCGCGCGGACGTGGCGCTCCGTCTACGCCTCTCCGGATTGGCCCAACCGTCACGCTCCCGAACCGGTGATCACCGGCCGCGCGAGCGTGACGCACTTCGACGTGAGCGGGGTCGATTCCTCCGACCGCGGCGTACGCCTCGTCGCAGCGCATGCGGAGACCGACGCGGCCAATCAGGTCGCCGCGGCGGTCACCCTGCTCTTCCGCGGAGGGGCCGAGGAGCTGCGAAGCCTCCCGGGCCGTCTCTCACCTCTCGTGGGCCTACCGTTCCGGCTCGAGCCTGCGAGCGCCACCTCGCTCACCGTACCCCCTGGGACCCTCGCCCTCCAGCTGATCGGCGAGGCGACGCACGGGGGCTACCCGCACTGGGGCCACAATCCGGTCCCCCCGACCCTCCGCCTCCTTCAAGCGGCCATCGAGCGGAACCTGGTCGACGGGCGCGCGAAGGGCGCGGCCTCGTTCACGGTCGACCTCCGCCTCATTCCCGAGATGGAGCTCGCGGACGGGCTCGACGCCGCGCTTCGCTACGTTCGCACCTACATCGAGAACCGCTCGCCCTCGGCCCGGATCGAGGCGCCTCCTTCGCGGTGCCGCGCCGGCTACTCGCTCCCGGTCGACCACCCCGCCCTCCTCCGCCTCGAGCGGATCCTTCGAGAGACCCTCGGCGCGAGTGGGGTCCGGGGCGAGTACGGCGGCACGGATGCGAGCGCGCTCCGGGACCTTACGACTCCGAAGGGAGAGCCGTTGCCAGCCCTCGTCTTCGGGAGCATGGACCCTCAGGCGCACATCCACGACGCGGAGGAGAGCGCCGACCCTCGACTGGTCGCCGCGATTTCCACCTCGATCGCCCGGTTCGTGCGCGAGCCGTAGACCCAGGACACGCGCGTGGTCGACCCGTGGCTCTCGTCCCTGATGGCGGTCCTGTGGGTGCTGACCCCGGCCTACATCGCGAACGCGCTCGCGACCCTGCCCCGAGGACGGGGCCCGCCGATGGACTTCGGTCGACTGTGGCGACGCGACGGGCGGCGCGTTCTCGGTCCCTCCAAGACGTGGTCCGGGTTCCTGGTCGGGGGATTCGCCGCGATCCCGTTCGGGCTCATCGAGGCCGGGCTGATCCTGGCGGCTCCCCCGCCCTGGCAGCTCGTCCCGCTCCTGGCTCCGAGCCTGCTGGCCGCCGTTCCCTTCGTTGCCCTCCTCACGTTCGGCGCGATGACGGGTGACGCGCTCGGCTCGTTCGTGAAGCGTCGCCTCGGCCGGGAGAGCGGCTCGCGGGCGATCCTTCTCGACCAGCTCCCCTTCGTGCTGGTCCCGATCGGGCTCGGCTTCGTGCTCTATCCCAGCGTGTTCGTGCCCGTCTTCGTGAGCGGGTGGGCCATATTCTGGCTCCTGGTCGTCACCCTGGGGCTCCACACGCTTTTCAACTGGATTGGGTACAAGGCCGGTCTGAAGAAGGTGCCCTGGTGAGCGCTCCGGTGGAAGAAGCCGAGCCCAGCCACACGGAGATCGTCCGAACGCTGCTCGACGCGAGCGCCGTGCGGTTCGGCGATTTCACCCTGGCCTCTGGGGAGAAGAGCGACGTCTACATCGACGTCAAGCGCGCGTGGACCGACCCGAAGCGCCTCGACCTGCTCGCACGAGCGCTCGCGAAGCGCGTGGGGACGGTCGACCGACTCGCGGGCATGGAGCTCGGAGCCGTCCCGCTCGTCGTCGCGACCGCGCTCAAGACCGGCCACTCCTACGTCGTCCTCCGCAAGGCCGCGAAGGAACACGGCACCCGTCAGCCCTACGAAGGGGACATCTCCCCCGGGCTCCGGGTCCTCCTGATCGAGGACGTCACTACGACCGGCGGGAGCACGCTCCGGTCGGTCGAGATCGTGCGCGGGGCCGGGGGCGTCGTCGACCGAGTCCTGGTCGTGGTCGACCGAGAGAGCGGGGCGGCGGCCCGGCTCGCCGCCGCAGGGATCCGGATCGAACCGCTCGTCACGCTGTCGGAGCTTCGCGGGGCCCGTTCGTGAGCGGGGTCGTTCGGGCGGACGGTACGGTACGGTTCGCCGACCCGTCCGAAGCCGGACAGGTCTATGGGAAGGGATTCTTCGGCACGCCGTCGTCCGACGGGGGGCTCACCCTCGACCGGTACGAGGCGGTCTACCTGGCGGAAATGGCCCGAGTGGACCTTCGCGGCGCTACGGGCCGGACGGTCGCGTGGTCCACGGTGTTCCGCCGCGCGGTGCGCGCGGACCGGGGGTTCGCGGTACGATACCTGGTGTACCGGGACCTGCGGCAACGCGGGTACGTCGTGCGCGCGAGCCCGCCTCCGGTCGCGTTCACTGTCCTTCCCCGGGGGGGCACGCTTCACAAGACCCCGTCCCGATACTGGGTCGAGGCGATCAGCGAACGGGTGCCGTTCGACCTCGCCCGCCTGTTCGACCTCGCCGAGCGCGCCCAGACCGCGAAGAAGCTCCTCCTCCTCGGTCTCGTCGACGAGGAGTCCGACCTCACGTACTACCGGGTGCGACGCCCTACTCCCACCGGCGCGCTTCCCTCCCGTCCGCTCTCCTCCCCGGCCGAAGGATGGCTTTCGGAGGACCGTGTGACGGTCCATGGTTCGGCTGCGGCGACCGAGCTCGGAAAGGAGCTCGCGTACGGGAGCCGGGTCGGCGAGCGCCTCGAGCTGAGCCTCCTCGAGGCCGCCTACCTCTGCTCCGAGCGCCAGCTCTCGCTCCGGGACTCGAAGAGCGGCCGACCGGTCCCGCTCGAGTCGCTCGAGCGACGCGCCCGTCGACTCGACCCCCTCTTCTTCGAGCGGCTCGCGGCCTACCGGGAGCTACGGGGACGCGCGCTCGTCGTGAAGACCGGGTTCAAGTACGGGGCCCATTTCCGCGCGTACCCGAGGAGCCCCGAGCATTCCCATGCCCGGTACCTGGTGCAGGCCGCTCCCGCAACGCACGTCGCCTCGTGGGTCGAAGTGGCGGGCGGCGTGAGGGTAGCCCAGGGAGTCCGGAAGGAGTTTCTCGTCGCCGGGGTGCGCCCCGACGCTCAGGTCCGCTTCCTCTCCCTCGAGCGCATCCGTCCCTAGGAAGCCGCTGCACGGACCTGGCCGCGGCACGAGGCGAGGCGCTCTGCGATAGATCATAGTCGGCGACTCTCAAGGTCGTTCGGGGTCGCCCCCCGCTCGTCACGGAAGGAACTTTCCCCGAAGGCCGAGGTCGGCGAGCGCGATTGCCGTCACCGCCTCCATGACCACGACCGCGCGAGGGACGATGCAGGGGTCGTGTCGGCCCGTGACGCTGAGGGTCGCAGGCGAACGATCGGCGAGATTCACCGTCCTTTGCGCTTTGGCGATAGAGGAGGTCGGCTTGACGGCCACGCGGAAGACGACCGGCATGCCGGTCGAAAGGCCCCCCAGGATCCCTCCGGCGTTATTGGTCTCCGTCCGAACGTTCCCCTGGGCCCAGACGAACGGGTCGTTGTGCTCGCTTCCCTTCATGCGCGCGGCGCGGAACCCGGCCCCGAATTCGATCGCCTTCACGGCAGGGACCGAGAAGGCGATGTGCGCGATGGAGCTCTCGATGGAGTCGAAGAACGGTTCCCCCAGACCGACCGGGAGGCCCTCGGCCCGGACCTCGATGGTCCCCCCGAGGCTATCCCCCTCCCGGCGGGCGTCGGCGATCGCCTCCTCCATCCGGCGCGCCGCGTCCAGGTCGGGGCACCCGACCTCGTTCGCCAGCGCCCGGGCCCGAACGGCGGCCAGCGGCTCGTCCTCCTGAATCGTGGCATCTATCGGCCCGATCGACCGGGTGTAACCCACGACCTCGACGCTTCGGGCCGAGAGGACGGTCTTTGCGATCGACCCGGAAATCACCAGGCCGATGGTCATCCGTCCGGAGAAGATGCCGCCTCCCGACAGGTCGGAGTCAGGGCCGAACCGCACGCGCGCCGGATAGTCCGCATGCCCGGGGCGTGGCGTGTCCCGCCTGCGATCGTACGGACCCCGCTGGACGTCCTCATTGGCCACGTGCGCCCGGAAGAGGGCGCCATCCGACCGCCCTTCGACGACTCCGGAATCCACGATGAGCCGATCCTCCTCTTGTCGGCGGGAGGCAAGTCGTCGACCGACCGGCCGACGGCGATCGAGGTCCTCCTGGATGCGGGCGGGTTCGATGGGAACGCCGGCCGGGATCCCCTCGACCTCGACGCCCACCTCAGGCCCGTGGCTGCTCCCGAAGAGAGTGACCCGGAACCGGTCCCCGAACCGCATCATCGCCCGCGCCCTCCTTCTAGGAGGATCGCGAACGCATCCCAGAAGCCAGGGAATGATTTTCGAACGGCCTCCTTCTCGCCCAGGATCGAGTCGCCTTCTGCGGCGAGCGCCCCCACGGCCGCGCTCATCACCAGTCGGTGATCGGAGAGTCGGCGAAGGTCGAACGCCCGTGGCCGGCGGGTTCCGCGGATGCAAAGGCCGTAGCTCGTGCTCTCCACCTCGGCCCCGAGGCAACGCGCCAGGAGCGCGGTGCCAGCCTTGCGGTCGGACTCCTTCAGCACAGCGTGCTCCGCCCCGACGATGTGGCTCGCCCCGGGCGAGGTTGCGGCGAGAACCCCTGCGAGGGGATACAGGTCGGGCGCGTCCGTGAGGTCGACACGGAACGCTTTCGGCGTCCCCCCGCTCACCGTGGCCCCGCCGGGTCGTCTCGAGACGGTCGCGCCGGCGTCCCGCAAGAGGTCGAGCGCCGCGAGGTCCGCCTGCGGCCACGTGGCCGGGACCCCGTCCACCCGCACGGTTCCCCCGCTCACCGCGGCGGCAGCCCACAGATAGGCGGCCGAGGAGGCGTCTCCCGGGACCGTGAACCCCTCACGTCGGAAGCGCTGCCCACCGGGGATTTGGAAGCGCCGACGCTTCCGGTCCACTCGGATCCCGTGATGGGCGAGCACCGCGAGGGTCGCCTCCAGATACGGCTTCGAGACCAGCTTGCCTGTTAGCTCCAACACCGAATCCCCTTCGAGCGTGGGAAGCGTCAGCAGCAGGGCCGAGGCGAACTGTGAGGTTTCTGAAGCGTTGAGGGCGACCCGACCTCCCCGCATCGGGCCGTGGACCTCGATGGGGAGACCGCGTCCGCCGAGGTGCCGACCGCTCGCTCCGAGGGCCCTCAGTCCCTCGAGAAGTTGGTCAATGGGGCGCTCGGCGAGTCGACCCGCCCCTGCGATCACCACCGTGCGGTCGGAGCGCGCCGCGAGCGCGGAGACGAAACGAAGCGTCGTGCCGGACTCGTGGCATTGGACGAGGATGGGTGTACGCCGTCGTCGGTCGCCCGGGGGGTCCACACGCCAGACGTCGCGCGCGCGGGAGACGGGGGTCCCCAGTCGACTCACGGCGTCCGCGGTCGCCCGCGTGTCGTCCGAGTCGAGCGGGTGACGGATCCGAAACGGCCGAGCCGCGAGGTGGCCCACGACGAGGGCACGGTGGGTGTAGCTCTTCGACGGAGGTGCTCGCACCGTTCCGTTGGCAGGCCCCGGTCGGATCCGGATCGCGCTCACGAGCGGTCGCCGCCCGCCGAGGATCCGCGCGTGAAGGCGACGATGAGCTTCTCGGCCTTGTCCGACGGGAGTTCCCGGATGAGGTCGGGGAGGCGAGCGGTCGGCGCGATGGTGGCGAGGGTCGGACCGAGGCCGCTCACGCCGCTCACGATGGCGCCGTGCTCCTTCAACCGATCCCGGATCTCCCGGTAGGCGTAGCCCATCGTCCGCTCAACGAGCTCGGTGTTGAGTCGCATCGCCTTCGTCCAATCCCCGTCCATGGCGGCGCGTGCGGCCACCTCGCCCGGGGCTCGCACGGCGGAGAAGGCTGAGGTAAAGTTGGGAGAGGGCGGATGAGGCTGCGACGGGATGTAGAGCGCGACCCCCCAGCCGGGGTCGATATCGGTCCGTCGGAGGACCTCTCCCCGGACGTTGTCCGTGACGACGAACCCGGGCTCGAGGCCCGCGAGGGCGTCGTCGAGGGCGCCGGTGGCGCTGACCCCCACGCGACGCGCCACGTCCGCCGAATGCCGACCGATCTCGAGCGGAGGAGGATCCCGACCGGCCGCTCGGGCGACGGCCAGCAATACAGCGGTGCTCACGGCGCTCGAGCTTTTCAAACCGCGAGCGATCGGGATCTCCGATCGGAGGGTAAGACGAGCCACGGCGCCCCGTTCGGGGAAGTACGAGGATAGGCCGAGCCTCAAGGCCTCCTCGACCAGTGCCGTGTGGCAGTCGCTCGGGATCTCGAGCGTTGGCAGCCCCTTCGACCCGTCGGTGGCAAGCGCGACGTGGGCCTCCACGGGCAGCTCGATCCCGGCCGCGCATCCGATGCCGGTCGGCAGGGCGTTCGTGATCGTGATGGCTGCGAAGGTCCGAGCGGCTCCGTTCACGAGATCGCCTCGAGTGCCGCTGAGGTCTGCTCGGGAGTAGGTGCGTCGCCCCACCAGATGCCGTAGGCCGCCGCCGCTTGGTAGACGAGCAGGCGTGAGCCGTCCTCGTACGTCGCCCCGCCCTTTTCGGCCGTGTTGCGTACGATCGGATCGTCCGGGGCGTACACCCAGTCGATCGTGTGGATTCCGGGGCGAAGCCAGTTCAGGTCTGGTAAGGATGGAGATTCCCCAGCCGTTCGGCCTATTGTGGTGGCGTGGACGACCAACCCGGGGTGGGCCTGGCCCGGTCCATGGACGGAACGCGCCCCGAACTCGCGTGCCATGAGCTCAGCGGCTTCCGGACGTCGGGCCCAGACATACGATTCGACCCCAAGAGATCGCGCGGCCGCGAGGGTGGCGCGGGCGGCACCGCCAGCGCCGACCACGCCGAGCGACGACCCGTCCCAACGGCCGGAAAGCCGAAGCTCCTCGAGCCGGCGAAGGACGGCGACCAGGTCCGTGTTCTCGGCCTCGACCCCCTCGGGGGCGAAAGAGAGCGTGTTCGCCACCCCGCAAGCGATGGCTCCGGGGCCGACCTGGGTTGCCAGGTTCAGGGCCACCTCCTTGAACGGGTGCGTGACGCTGAGCCCGCGGAATCCCCCTTCGACGAGGGAGGGAACCGAATCGACGAGCTCCTTGTCGTTCTCGAAGTCCAGGGCCACGAAGAGGCCAGCTCGCCCACCCTCGCGCATCCAGCGCGAGTGAAGCGCCGGGCTTCGCGAATGCCCAACGGGGTGCCCGACGATCGCGAACAGCGGCGGGTTCCCTTCGGCCTCCAGATAGGTCCGCAGCCGGTCGACCGGGATCTGGCTCGGCTCGACGGGCCGGGACGAGGTCCGGTCGGCACGTTCGGGGAGGGAAGCGTACACGAGCGGGAAGCCGAACCTCTTCGACCAGGCACGGAGGAGCGGTCCCGAGGGCCCGGTCGTGAGCGCCACGAGGGGGGATTCCCCCGGCGGGGGGAGGCCGGGGATGAGCTCGCGGAGGAGCTGGCCAACGGGCGCGGCGGCCACTACCTTTCGGATTGCCCCGCGGGGGATACCTTGGCGCAGGAGCCGGTTCCACTCCGGCTCTCGTATCGAGGTCGGAAGATGGCTCGAGACGATCAGTCCGCACACGCCGGGCCGAAGAAGCGCTTCCGCCGCCGGAACGTCCCGAGCCGCCTCGACGTCGATCCAACGGAACGGATGGCGCGCGAGATGGCTCAGGATCCGAAGGCGTGTCTCGGGGTCGTCCGGTCCTTCGCCCCCTTCGACACGCGAACGGAGCGTAGCGATGAGCGGAAGCGGAGTCGGGAACAGTTCCCCGACCCGGGCCAGCTCCTCGTCACGGAACCGGTCGAACCGGATCTCGATGAGGTCCGCGCCGGAGCGATGTGCCTCCTCCGTCTCTCTCCGAGCGTCCTGAATCGTGCGTGCCGGTAAGCTGACGACGATCGCGGGAGGAGAGGGGTTCATCGCTCGATGATCGTCTCCTCGACCGAACGTCCCAGGTGACGAGCCGGCGGCATCCGCACCCCGTGGACCCGCGTGCCCACCGAGAGCTCCGTGGTCGGGACCCGAGCCGTCTCCGCGGAGAGCCGCACGGTCTCGGCCTCCTGAAGGAACACCGTTCGCGGGGAGTCGTCGACCGCGGCGGTTACGATGACCAGGGGACGCCGCTCGATCTTGATCCTCCCCACTCGAACGGAGCGCGCCGACCCTCCCGGCCGGCTCACGAGGACCGCGTCCCCGGGCTGCAGCTCCGAGAGGTAGCGGGTCGTCCCGTCACCCATCAGGACGTACGAGTGGGCGGCGCCCGCGTTGACTCGGAACGCCCGAGGTCCGCTGAAATGCGACCCGACCGCCTCGCTGGCCACGTGGAAGAGGAACCCGGCCGCGCTTCCGACCAGGAGCCCTTCCGTTGCGTCGAGGAGGGAGGTCGTATCGACGAGGACTCGGTCCCCGACCCCCACGGCGCGCACGGAGGAGACCGTTACCAGGGTCCATTCCAGGTTCGTCGGGAAGGGGCCCTCCAGCACCGACTCAAGGTCGTCGACCTCCTCTGGGGAGCGGAGCGTCACGATCACCCGTTGCGCGCCATGCTCGAGGGCCCCGAGCGCCCCCGAGACCTCCCGAGGCCCGCGGGCGTAGACCCAGAGCTCGAAGCGCCGGCCTCCGGCGGCGATCGCGTTCTCGAGAGGGATGACGCGGTCCCCGGTCAGCTCGATCGCCAGGACCCCTCCGTCCGGTGTTCCTCGGACGGCTCGGTCAAGAGTTTCGGGGTCGCCCACCGGGATCAACCGGATGGCCGGAGAGGTGTGGCCGCGGGTGGTCAGGAGCCCGTCCCCGCGGACGACGACCTCCTCTCCTGGAGCCGCCTCGAACGGTTCCCCCTCTTCGATTGCGAAGTGAGTGAACCCTCGCCGGCGCGCGCGTTCCACGATCGCGCTACGACCCTCGCGGGAGGGAGCGAGGGGCGCGACCGTCACCCGCTCGCGCGTCACGGGCGCATCCCTACTCCACGCCGTGGAGGATCGTCGCGATGCGGCGAGCGAGCGGACCGACCGGTCGGCGTTGGAACAGGTTCCGCCCGATGCATATGCCCCCCCCACCGGCGCGCACGCTCTCTTTCACGAGGGAAAGGAACGCCTCTTCGTCCTCGAGCCGCACGCCCCCGCCGATGAGGACCGGCACCGGGGTCGTCCGGCAGAGCTTCGCGAACTCGGCGGCCGACCCGGGGTAGCTCGTCTTCACGATGTCCGCGCCGGTATCGGCCGCCGCGCGGGCCGCGTGGCGAAGCTCCTCCGGGGTCCCTCCGTTCGGCTTCTTGACGTAGGCCATGCACAAGAGCGGGAGACCGAGCTTGCGGCACTGGTCGGCGGCGACCCCGAGGTCACGGAGCATGTCGGGTTCCTCGGGGATCCCGAAGTTCACCTGTACGCTGAGCAGGTCAGCGCCCAGGCTGATCGCTTCCTCGGCGGTCCCGACGAGGACCTTCTGGTTCGAGGTCGTTCCGAGACTTGTGGACGCGGACACGTGGATCCCGAGCTGCGTGGTCGGGGCGAGCACCGGCACGAGCCCTCGGACCGCTCCCTTCGTGACGATCAGGAGGTCCGCGCCCCCGTCCTGGAGCTCCTGGGCGAGCGGCGCGAGCTCCTCGAGCCCGTCGATCGGCCCCATCGACACCGGGTGGTCGAGCGGGACCGAGAAGAGCTTGCGCTGGGAACTCGGGAACAGCCGCTTGAGTCGTATCGTTCTGCCTTCCATAGGTCCTAGCTTACTCCTCTCTTCTCTCGTGCCCAGTATCGAGCGAATGCGATTCTAGTGGGGCTTCGCTGGGGACGCGGCCTCGTTTGCCCCGGCGAGGACCCCATCCACGAGTAGCGCGTGAAGGGCGAACCCTCGGAGCATCTGGTCCCACATCTGCTTGCGGACCTCGGGGGTGGACGCGAACGCCGCGACGATCTGACCGACCCATTCGCTGTGCTCGACGTCGGCCGTCACGTGGAGCGAGTAGTACTCGAGGTGCGCCTCGTCGACCCCGTAGTGCTTGCGGAACGCGGGGAGCAGGCGGGCGCAGAGCTCCACGTTGGGGGGTTCCGACGACCCGGCCGCCGAGACGTAGAACGTGTTCACTCGGTTCGTGTAGAGGAAGTCGTCGATCGCGACCATCGTGCTCGGCAGGAGCGGCGCGTGCAGGACCTCCTCCCGCGGAATGCGGAGGCCCTCGCAGAACCGGAGCCAGAGCTCGGGATGACCCGGCGCCTTCCCTTTCGGGTCCCCGGCCTCCTCGACCAGCTGGTCCAGGATCATCCGGCGGTAGGGGTCGTTGGCCGAATCGTAGGAGCAGTTCGCGAACCGCTCCGCCATCGCGATCGGCACCGAAGCGAGCCACGGGTAGAACTGGGTCACCCACGCCCGCACCAGCGGGCGCGGAACCTCGCCGCGCTCGAGCCGGGCGAAGAACGGATGGGTCTTGAACGGGTGGTTCGCCAGCTTGTACCTCGTGAGCTCGTCTCGGAACTTCGCGCCCTCGAAACGGACCCAGGGAGCCTCGGTCATTGTCGCGCCGAGCGGGCTGCGGTATTTGGTCGCCGAGGTTTCGCCGTGAACCTCCCGGGTTATCGAGACGCTCCCCGGTTCGGGGCCGTGTCTTCGTCCCCGGGCGACGTTCCGCTCGTCCCGCCGTTCGGCCCCCTCTCAGGAGTTCGGGTACTCGAGTCCGCGCGGTTCGTCGCGGGACCCTGGGCTGCCACGTACCTGGGTGAGTTCGGGGCCCGCGTGATCCACGTCGAGGGTCCCCCGTTCGAGCCACCGTACGCCGACCCGACCCGAACCCTCCGCCCGGTGCTCGAGGGGAGCGTCCCGGGAGAGTCCGTTTCCGAGTCCTGGGTCCAGTACTCTCGGAACAAGCTGTCGGTCGGGCTCGACACCCGCCGTCCCGAGGGCCGGGAGCTCTTCCTGAGGTTGGTCGCGCAATCCGACATCTGGATCGAGTCATCCCGACCCGGTACCTACGACAAGCTCGGACTTTCCGACGAGCAGGTGTGGCGGGCGAACCCACGGCTCACCGTTGTGCATGTCTCAGGGTACGGGCGCACCGGGGAGCCCGACCGGGTGAGGACCCCCTCCTACGACCTGACGGCTCAGGCCTACAGCGGTTACCTCTCCTTGCAAGGAAAGCCGGACCCTGACCCGCCGATGCGATCCGGCACCGCGCTCAACGACACCGTGACCGGCCTCGCCGCGGCGACCGCGGGGCTCATGGGATACGTCCATGCGACCCGGACCGGCCGGGGACAATCGGTCGACGTGGCCCAGTACGAGATGTTCTTCATCCTCCTCGAGAACCTCGCCCTCGACTACTTCGTCCGAGGGGTTGTGCGGGGGCGTCATGGCTCGGCGCATGCGCGGCTTCACCCGTACGACGTCCACCGGGCCCGGGACGGTTGGGTGGTGGTCGCGGCGCCTACGCCCGAGGCGTGGCGACGACTAAAGACCGTGATCGGGTTCACAGACCCCGCGTACGACGACCGGGACTACCGGCTCGCCCACCGGGAGGCGGTTGACCGAGTGATTGAGGAGTTCTGCGGTTCCCGGACCCGCCAAGAGCTCGAGGAGATCGGCCGGGCCCACGACGTCGCGATCACCCGGGTGTTCGACATCGCCGACGTCGCGCGCGACCCGCACTTCCGAGAACGGGGGATGTTCGTCGAGTGGGAAGACCCGATCGCCGGCCGTGTGAAAGGCGCCGGGGTCGCCCCGAAGTTCTCCGACACTCCCGGCGGCGTGTGGCGCGGCGCCCCCTGGCTAGGACAGGACAACGCGAAGGTGTTCGGCGACCTCCTCGGTCTCTCCCCGGCGCGCCTCGACGAGCTGCGGGCCTCTGGGATCATCGGGGAACGCGCTCCTACGGGCCCCCCGAGCTCGAAGCCGCGTTTCTTCACCACCGAGGGTCTGTAGATGGCAATCCTTCCGCCCGTTCCGAAGGACCCTTTGGCGATCGAGGTGACCGACTTCGCGACTCGGCACAACCTCGCCGTAAGGTATCGGGAGCTCGACCGGGAGCCCGCGTTTCCCCACGCGGAGTACCGCGCGATGGGAGGGGCCGGGTTGCTCGGATTGGGGGTCCCTATCTCACTCGGAGGACGGGGCCTCCCTCTCGCCCAGGTGGGGCTCGCCCTGTTCTACCTCGCCTACCGAGGCGGAACGGTGTTCGGGAAAGTGAGTCTTCAACCCGAGTTCTGCTCCGTCCTCGCGGACCACGGCTCTCCCGAACTGGTCGAGGAGTGGTTCCGACCGATGGTCCGAGGCGAGAAGATCGTGGGGAACCAGATCACGGAACCGGGAGCCGGGTCCGACGCCCAAGGGATGTCGCTTGCCGTCGTCCGCGAGAGCGACGAGTACGTGCTCACCGGGGAAAAGAGCGAGGTGGCGCTCTGCCTGGACGCGGACGCGGCCATCGTCTACGGGCGCGTTCCCGACGCCGACCCGCGGGGAGGGATCACGGCGTTTCTGGTCCCCCAGGACCTGCCGGGCATCGTTCGACGCCCGACCTCGGGAGACCTCGGGGAACGCTGGCAGCGCCGGGGCACGGTCACGTACGATCACGTGCGCCTCCCGGTTCGGTACCGTTTGGGAGAGGAGGGAAAGGGGTTCGACTACCTACGCGCGGAACTCACCCAGGAACGCGCGCTCCTCGCAGCGATCTACCTCGGCGCTGCGTTCGCGTCCTGGGAGGCCACGCTCGAGTACGTCCAGCAGCGGACGGTGTTCGGAAAGCCGCTCGCTCGACAGGAGGGAGTCTCGTTCCCTCTGGCTCAGGACATCGGTCGGCTCTCGGCCGACTGGCTGTTCATCGAAGCCACTCTCGCTCGGCTGAACCGCGGAGAGGAGGCCGCCGGAGAGGCGGCCCTCGCCAAGTGGATGGCCGTCGAAGACGGGCTCCGGGCCGCCGACCATGCGATCCAGTTCCACGGGGGGCGAGGGTACTCGAAGGACCTCCCGCACGAGCAGCGCTGGAGGGACATCCGGGCCGGTGGGATCGCCCACGGGCCTTCGGAGATCATGCTAGTGGTCGCCGCCCACGAGGCACGAACCCACCGCCTAAGTTGAACCTCGGGCGAGCGGCATCCACCTTGGGGTCGGAAGGCCGCTTTCGGGCTTTCTCGCAAGCTCGGACGGGTTGCTCTCGGATCCAAGCAGGGAGGTCACGGAGTCGGTTCGTATACGACCCGGTCGGGCGATCCCACCCTGGGCCCGCGATAGACATACAATCCTACGATCAGAAGGGCGATGGCTACGAGACAGAGATACCAACCGATTGAGGGACCCCAGGAGGCGCTGAGCGCGCCGGAGTAGGGCAGGGAAGGGCCGCATCCCGAGCCGGAGCAGGACCCGAAGAAGGAGGTTCTTGGCGACGAGCCGCCGGAGGACGAACCCTGAGAGTTGAGGACGGCCGGTTGCGCGGCGGATAGGACGACGGGGGCCAGCACGGCGAGAAGGACCGCTACGACCACGAGAGCTTCCGCCCACCGGGACCTTTGGCGCCCGCCGGTGAAGAATAGGAAGGCGGCCGCGAGACCCAGGATGATGGCTGAGATCACGAAGATGGAGACCGTGTCGTAAAGGGTGCCGACGCTGTCGAAGGTGCCCTGCGAATACGAGGTCCAGCTCGTGGTGTCGATCTGGGAGCACCCGCTATACCCTTGGCACGTGAACGTCTCGGAGATCTGGTTGAGGGGATAGTAGGTCTCGGTCGCGCTCACCGTGAAGGAAGTGCCAGATACCTCACTGGAGGCGTTGGCCGATACGGCATACCACCCGACGAGGAGCGAAACGACCAACAGAGCTATCCCGGCGAGAAGGAGAGCGCCGCTGGTGATGGAACGTCTCGAGACACGGGGCCTCCTTGTAGGTCGGTGTGAGTACCTTCTGAGGTCCGTTCGGAGAGAGGCGCTACGGATGACCGGTGGCTCGGCCACGGCCGCGTTTTGATCCGCGGATGCTGGGTGAGCCGGGATGAACGGCTCCCGCCCTGTCTCAAGGGGAACCCCACACTTCCAGCAGAAGGCACCGCTCGTGTCGACCGCCGCACCGCAATTCCCGCACACGGGTAGGGTGGGGAGATCGGGAGCTTCTGGGTTCAGCCGCATCCCGCAGTGAGTGCAAAACGGCCAGTCCGGATGTACCTGGGCCTGGCACTGAGGGCAAAGGGGAGTCTCGTCGGGCAACTCGCACCGACGTTCCATTCTATCTCTCCCAGGACATAAATGACTCGGCGGCACGGCATTCCAGCGAAGGCGAGTCATTCGCCCGGACGTGAGACCGACGGACCGGCGAACGCGAGGGGCTATCCGCAGTCGCGCCGCCGCGTGACGCCGCCGTCAGGCGGTGGTGTATCAGGGGAGGCGCGGGGCGATTCGGTACCACGTCCCGCCCTGGCGCGACACGGAGGAAGCTAAGACGCTCAGCCCGTGCTGCCTTGCTCCACCGAGAAGTGCGTCGAACGCCGGCACGGTAAGGAAGTTGGTGACCGGCCACACACCTGACCCGAGCTGGATCAGTTGGACGGTCGCCCGGTCCTCCGATGAATTGCGAGATTGGAAGACGTTCAGACGGAAACGGTCATCATTCCAACCCCGTCGCCAAATCCGCCCTCCGGCAAATCCTAGCTCGACTCCGGCTTCGCTGACCTCTAAGACCTCAGCGCCTGGGCGGGTCATGATGACGATCCACCCGAACAAGATCGAGGCAGCGACCTCACTCCCCACCACGACCGCGCTGGTCGCCGTCCACCCGTTCCGGATCGCAAGATCGGTGACCCAAGCGCCGATCGCTACAATCCCGAAGGCGAAGAGCCCACGGAGCAACCCGTGGAATCGCTGAGTTCTCCTCGCGACCCTTAGGTTGCGTGCTTCTGTAAGGTCGAACCGGGTCAAGGTCGCACTTCTCCCGGTTCACGAGGTTCCGTCGCGGGCGCCCCGCTGGCCGAGCATAGGCACCCCCACATCCGGCAAGCATCTCTCATTTTCGCCGGCTGCAGGCCGCTATGACAATCGGGGCGGGCCTGTCTCAGGGTGAGTCAATTTGACAATGCGTTATATGAGGAACCCGCATCCCCCGCACGCCAATTCACGATCATGTCCAATTCGACGGTCATCGCCGCATCGCTCTTTGTCCTGAGCGCGGTCGCCTTGCTCCTCGCGGTGCTAGTGCTCCTGCGCTTTCGCAAGGAGCGCCGGTATTGCCACCTCTACTGGGGCGTGGGCCTCTTCCTGGTCTTCGTGACGTTGGTCGAGGAGGCCGTGCTCGACATCGGCGTCTGGTCCCAGCTCCTCATTCAGTCGTATCTGATCCTCGTGGCCGTGCTGGTGGGCATCCTCTCTCTCGGTTCCGCGGAGCTGTCGCTCTCGGGCCGGTGGCGAACCCTCTGGTTCGGCTACATCGGGGTCATGAGCGCGGCGCTGGTCGTCGTAGGGCTGATGATCTCCGTTCCGTCCAGTATCGTGGTCGACGGGGTGGTCTCGGGACTGCCGCCTACCTGGATCTCCGTCCTCTCATCCCTCGTCACCGTCCCGGGGGCCCTGCTGCTCATCGTGAGCTCGCTCTACGGAGCGGTCCGGCAGCGCCGGTTCAACCTGCTCTACATCGCGTTCGGGACGGCGGTGATCTCGGCCGCCGGCGCTCTGTATCTCGTCTCGCTCCCCGTGACCCTCTACTACGCCGAGTTCGTGGGCGTCGTGCTCCTCTTCCTAGGCTTCGTCAAGATCCCACGGCTCTCCGGCGCGACTCCGCAACCGGGTCCGGTAAGCTAGAGCGGGGCCGTGAGGCCTGCCTCGTGCGGGTCTGAACGAGGGCGAGCTCCCGCGGAGTTCACGTCCGAGGACTACCGGGTCCGGTCAGGGGTCGGGGGAGTTCGGGGCAGCGGACGCGGTAGGCGACCGAGGGGATGCGGGAGTCTGCGTCGCGCGATGGACCGCGGTCAGGTAAAGCGCCATCAGGAGGCCGACGAAGACCGCCCCGACGATGGAGAGAATGTAGAACGCTCCGACCATCGGCCCCGAGGTCGTGTAGGCGTCCACCGTGATCCCTCCGTGGAAGGCGGTCGGATAGACGAGGTAGCTCAGCGAGAAGATGATGACCACCGTCACCACGGCGAAGACGAGCTTGTGGGAAACGATCCGCGCCGTCCTGGGACTCTGGAACAGGAGCGCGGGCAGGATCGTCAGGACCGCGGGGAAAAGGAAGGTCGCGGAAAGGAAGCTGCTGGCGTACAGGTACAGTGCTCCGGCCTCGACGACCACTCCGACTGCCGTCAGGGGGAGTGTGAGGCGGCGCAACTCCTCGAACGCGTAGAAGACCGGGGCCAGACCGACCGCGATGACCACCGCACCGAGGACATAGAGCACGCTCCCGGGGTTCCCGACCCAGCCCCCGAGCGAGAAGGAGAGGTTCGAAAGGTCAACCCCGGCCCCACTCACGATCGCCGACAGCACGATCAGCACGACCACGCCGATCAAGATCGTCGCGAGGCCGTACGCCTGGTACAGCTTGCGCTCGTCGAGCCACCCACGCTTCGTGATGAGCTCGGCGAAGGAGATAGAGGCGTTTCGCGCGACGATCAGGATGAGGAAGACGACGATGAGACCTCCGAAGAGGCTCGCGACCGGAATCAACATGTTCGGATAGGCGAAGTCGCTCGTGACCACCCAGAACGCCGCGAAGGTCCCGGTCACTTCCCAGATCGGCACGATGTAGGGGAGGACTTTCGCCTTCGCGCGGTCGTACGCGAAGAGGAGGAGCACCCCGCCCATCAGCTCGGTGAGAAATAGCGCGACGAAGACGGAGAAGATGGCGAAATTGATCTCGAATAGCCAGTTAATAGTTGACATCGGTCCCCTCCGCGGGGCCCGCGAGGTCGGCCTCGATCGACTTGCTCCGGAACACCCGGGCCATGAACCAGAACGTGAACGGCACGAGGAAGAGGTACGCCGCGATGATCACGAGGCCCGGATAGAACAGGTCCGCGTTGTTGCTCGCGGCCTGACTCACCGTCATGACGTTGTACACGATCCACGGCTGCCGTCCGAGCTCGTCCGTCATCCAGCCGAGCTCCATGACCACGGTCGTGACGACGGTGAACACGACGAAGCCCCACGCGAGGATCCGTCGGTCGAACGGCCGGCGTTTCAAGACCCAGAGTCCCGCGTAGGCGAAGAGGAAGAGGCCGAGCAATACCCCGAGGGAGACCATCGTGTCGAAGGTGTCGTGGATGATGAGGGGGGGCCAGTCGGACGAGGGGTACTGCGAAAGTCCGGGGACGTTCGCGTGATCGCTGAGGATTCCCTGGAGGCCCGGGATCTGGATGGCTCCCACGACGGTGGTACCGTTGAGCCAGCCGAACACCGTCTCCGGCAGGTTCGTTCCCGGGTTCACGTCAAGCTCCATGGCCGCGTACTTGAGCGGCTGGTACCGGTACAGGTTCTCAATCTGGAGGATCCCTGAGAGGACCGACAGAACGACCAGGACAAGGCTCAGGGCTACGGTAATGCGGAGGCCCTTCACGAAGAGGGTGCGCTCATCGGGGCTCGAGCTCTTGTGGTATCGGTAGGCGAAGAAGCCGCCGATCATCATGATCCCCGTCAGGGGGACCGTCGCCAGGACGTGGAAGACCTCGTAGCCGGTCGAAGGGGTGAGGAACGGCGCCCACGGGTCGACACCGGTTACGGCCCCGGTGGCGAGGTACGCGCCGATGTCGAACCCGTTCGGGGTGTTCATCCAGGCGTTCACCATGACGATGAGCACCGCGGAGAGCAGGGTCCCGACCACAATCGGGAGCGTGAGCAGCCAGCGGGTGTAGCGGCCGTGGAACACCCTTCCGTAGTAGACGTAGACCACGAGGAAGATGGTCTCGAGGAAGAAGGCGAAGATCTCGACATAGAAGATCGAGATGACCCCGGTCTTGGAGACGAGGGTCATGAACCCCGGGAACAGGTTGACGAGCTCGACCGCCATGACGATCCCGCTCGCCGTCCCTATACCGAAGGAGACCACAAACGGACGGACGAGACGGCGGGCCAGCGCCCCGTAGTACTTGTCCTTCGTCCGCGCGGAGAGGAATTCCACTGCGCAGATCATGATGGCGAGCCCGATGCTCAGCGAGACGATCAGGATGTGAGACCCGATCGTGAACGCGAACAGGAACCGGTCGTAATCCACCATCGGAATCGACATGCTGGGAACCGCTCGGCGCAGGTCACGGAGGGATATTATGAAGTTTATGGTTCGACCCTGGCGACGAAACTTCGCCGGCGGGACCCCGACCGATGAGACGAGTGGCCGACGTCGTCGATGCCCCGTGTCGGTCCGCTTCCCGGGCGGAAACGATCGTGTTGTTCGAGGGTCCCCCGCGAAAGGTCCGAGGAAACTGTGCGTGAAGGAGTGAACCAGACTTATAAGGCAGGTTCGGCGGTCTTGTCTCGGTGATGGACTTCGGCGGTCGGCAGTCGGCCTCCTCTCCTCCCTTGATTGGACGCAAGGAGATCCTAGAGGACGTTGGGCGGCTGCTGGCGGGGGCTAAGGAAGGTCGTGGCCAGGGTCTCATACTCGTCGGGGCAAGGGGGACCGGAAAGAGCCAGCTCCTGCGCGTGATCACCGAGCTAGGGGCACGGAGCCGGTTTCGAGTTCTCGTCGGTCGCGGGCGCCCCGAGGAGCTCCCCGCCCCGTTCAGCCTCATGCGCGACCTGCTCGGGGCGGGAGAAAAGGAATCACCGTCCATCTCCCCAGCCCATCAACCGAGTCTGACCGTTCCGTTCCCGTTGGCGGTGCCCGAAGCGTTGCCTACGACATCGTCCCCGCCGGACGAGGGGTCCCGCCAAGTAACGGCCCTTCTCGACGACTTTGACAAGATACTAGCGCCCCTGGTAGAGCAAGGCGTCGGGGGTGCCGAAAGGGGCCGAGAGGAACTTCTCGGGCGGATCGCCGAGTACTTCCTGCGGCTTTCCCAAGACCGACCTCTCCTCATCGAGGTGGACGACCTTCACTTCGCGGATGATTCCTCCCTGGAGTTCCTTCTTCGATTGGGTCTCGACCTGCGCAGAATCCGTGCGGTCGTGATCGCGACGATCGGTTCGGAAGACACCGTCCCCGACCGGGCTCGAGCTGGTCTTGCGAACCTGAGCCACTCGCCGGCCTTCCGCACGACGGTCGTCCGGCCCTTCACGCTCGCCGAAGTGTCGGAGTTCATTCGTTGGATCATCGGCGGGGGAGACCCGGACCCACGGGACGTCCTGCGGTGGTACACCGAGACCGAAGGGAATCCCCTGTTCATCGAGCACCTCGTCCGGTCCGCGACCGGATATCGATCCGCGGACCAGAACCTCGCCCTGCTCGACCCTCAGGACCTGCCCGAGGCCGTTTCCGCACGCATCCAGTCGCTCGGTCACGAAGAGCGACGGGTCCTAGCCCACGCGGCCGTGCTGGGCCAGGAGTTTGCCTTCGCCGACCTGCACGCCGTCACGGAGCTGGGAGAGGAACGGATCAGCGAGAGTGTGGACCGCCTGGTCCAGGCAGGGTTTCTTCGGGAGAAGGGCCACGAGACCTACGGCTTCGTCTCCGAGACGATCCGCGTCCGCATCTACTCGGACCTCACGGAGACCCATCGCAGGATTCTCCACCAGAAAACCGGCCTCGTCCTCGAAGCCAAGGGTGGGACGCAAGACTCCGAGCTCGCCCGCCACTTCTACCTCGGTCACGATAACGAGAGGGCGATCAAGTACAACATCACGGCGGCGCAGAAGGCGACCCGCGACTTCGCGTTCGAGACCGCCGCGGCCTTGCTCGCGCGCGCCCTCGAATCCGAACGTCGCCGGCCCAATCCCACCCTCACCACCGAGATACGGCTCCTGACCGAGGAGGGGCGTTTGCTGACGGAAGCCGGCAGCCCCCAGCGCTCGGCCGAGCTGCTCACCCGGGCCGTCACCCTCGCGCGGTCTCATCCCCGCCACGACCTCGAGCTCGGGCACGCGTTGCTGAGCCTCGCCTGGGCCCGATATGAGATGGGCGAGTACTCGAGTGCGGAGGCGCTCGCGTCCGAAGCATGGAAGTGTCTCCCGACAGCAGGTACCACCCGGGACGTGATGGCGCTCCATCGTGTCTCCGGCCTTTCGTGCTGGCGGAGAGGCAACTCCGAGCTCGCGACCGTGCATCTGCGGGCCGCCCTCGACATGGCCGAGAAGGAAGGCACGCCGCTGGACCGAGGGAACGCGCTCATGGACCTCGCCAATGTGACCGTCGCCGGCGACCGGATGAGCCTCCAGCCTCTGCTAGAGCTCTATTCGCAAGCCGCTGCCCTGTTCGCGAAGGAGGACAACCATGTTGCGCTGGCTCGGGTCCTGATGAACCGCTCGTGGGCGGAATGGGAGGCCGGCGAGACCGACCTTTCGCTGAAGGACCTACACCTCGCCATCGAGGAAGCCGAGCGTGCCCACTCCGCCCGGTGGATTGTCTGGTGTCAGTTCAACCTCGCCCAGTTGCAGGTGGAGCTCGGGCAAATCGCCTCCGCCCGGGTCTCCCTCGAACGGGCAGTGTATGCGCTCAAACCGGGAGAGGACCAGACCGCGGAGCAACAGATTCTGATGACGCGCGGGATGATCGAGCAAGCCGACCATTCCTTCGAAGCGGCGGAGGCAAGCTATCATGAGTCGCTCGAGCTCGCGCGACGGCTCAACGTGCCATCGGACATCGCAGAGGTTGTGTTTCGGCAGGCCGAGTTGGCCCACGACCGGGGAGACGACGCACGAGCGCGCAGTCTGCTGGCCGAGTCCCTCGCCAACGACCTTGTGGGCTACCACCCGAACCTCGCCGCCCGGGCGGCTGCCTTGGAAGAGTTGGCGGGACAACCGCCCCCTCGAGACGGCTGACGGTCGGCGACGAATCCCTCCGAAGATGGGCCCGGCCGGATTTGAACCGGCGACCGTCCGGTTATCAGCCCGCACGTCAGGGAATCTGCCGTTCGGAAGCCCTCTACCCGATTTGGGAGCCCGAGAACCCCCCACAGGATGCCCTAGAACGCTCGTTCGCCTGGCTCGCCGAGTTCGCGTACTCCGAGGTCGCTCGGTCCTCCACCGGGAACCACCTGGACAGGCCAGACTAACCCCTTCCGGCCCCGGGGAAACCCGGGGCCGTATTGTTTGGCACCGTGGACCTAGCCTGGTCTCGGGCGTGCAAGGTCAGTCACTTCCCTTGCCTTCCTCACCCTAGGCTCGATCTTGTCGCCGACGTCAAAGTGACGGGCAACATCAAGCACCCCGTCGAAGGTCGAAGACGGCACGCCGGCCCTCAGGTCCCGGCGAATCTTGACCACGTAGAGTTCCCAGTCGTCGGTGGACAGGCGCATGTACCAGACGACCTCGGGGCGCGCCCAGCGAACCCCCCCTCGTCGGTCCGAACGGTAATCACGAACATAGCGGACGAACTCGTCTCCCGATTGATCCCCCGAGAAGGGTTGACCGACGATGAATTCGACCTCGGTCCACTCTGAATCAACGAGCACTTGCGCAGTTCCAATCGTCCCCGTCGGGTCGAACGGACCGATATCCTTCCGACCCTCGAACGCCTCTTCGAGGGAGTTGAAATCTCCCACCGCCACCAAGAGATCGACGTCCCCGGTACCTACGGAGTACTGTCGTTCCAGGGCCGAGCCTCCCACCACGACGAATGGAATCCCCAAGTCGCTGAGGCGTTCGGCGATGGCTTCGATCTCTTCGGCCTTCACGGTAGAATGCCCATCGGGAGATTCTTGCGCATCTGCCGGGAGAGAGCAGCCCTCGGCAAACTCTCGCCCACCGTCTCTATTGCCGGGGAGAAGTCCTGCAGCCGGACCAAGGTCGCGGCCCGCTCGAGGTTCTCTTGGAGGACCCGTTTCAGGAGGTAGTTGGCCCGGATGTCCTCGCGGTTCCGCTCCGCCACGGCGCGTGCCGCGAGCTCATCGACGTGCAGGAGCATCACGATCACATCTTCGAGGCGGGGCTCTCGCACGGCTTGATCCGACACCATCGCGACCTTTCGATACTCCGAGTCGATGCCCGAGGATGCAGGTTCGGCAGCGAACAAGACCGGGGGGAACGAGATGCGATAGCCAAGCATGGTCACCGTCTCCGACCGGAGAAGGTAGACCGGTACGCCCGCCTTCCGTGCGTCCTCCACGTCCTCCGGGTCCTGCAAGCGCAACCGCGTCCGCTGCACGGGTCGGTGGAAGGGCCGGGTCTCCGGCACGAATAGATGACGGGGGATGGCGCCCTCGGACGGGCCGCGGACGAAGCTCACGGTCGGCAGCATGCTAACTAAGTATGTTAGTAAGTATATAAGTAAGTTAGTTGCCACAATCACCTTATGAGATGACCGTGCCTCGACCGGCGATTTGGCGATCGTGTCCCGTGCATCCCTCGTTCCCCTCTTCGCGAGGGACGTGCCATGCAGCAAGCCAGCATCCAATACCCCGCCGCCCACCGCCCCACGCCGACCGAACCCACAACCACGGTTACTCGCCTGCGGACCGTCACCGGGAACCGCTTCCCGCGCAAGTGCTCGTGCGGATGCGGCTGCGAGGTCCCGCGCGACCCAGAGGTCCGCTACGTCGTGGACGTCTGCGGGTTGGACTCGGGCGTGGGTCCCGACGCCGCCGACGGCGAGACAGCCTCCGTGGACTCACGGCGGTGCCTGAGCAGGATGACCGTTCCCGCGAGGAGCGCGGCGATCGCGACGATGGACAGATACCATCCGATGGACGGCCCCCAGGAATTGGAGACGGTTCCGCTGACCTCGCTGTACCCCGTGCTGGAGCCCCAGAACGAACTCCAGGATCCGCCCCAACTGACCTGAATGGTCGCGGCGTAGAATGCGGCTGCGGTGACTGCGAGACCAAGCGCGGTCACCGCCAAGATAATCGTCTTACGAGTTCGGCTCGCGTCCCGCCGGAAGCGTATCCCAATCGCCCCAGCGTAGAGTCCCAAAACGCATGCCGCGGCGACCAGAGCCAGTGTGACCTCCGCAACCACCCCACTGTTGTTCAGGGAGCCGCTCGAATAGGATGTTGCGCTCGGGCAGTGGACCCCCGCGCTGCACGAATACTGGATGGTGCCGTCCCACGAGGAAGGGCCGAGATAGAACAGGATGTCGAAATGCGCAGGATTGCTCCCCGTATAGTCGTTCGAGTACTATGGCATGAACAAGGCCGTGGCCAGGAGGAGTCCTCCGATCAGCACGAGGACGGCGCCGAGCAGCCGTCTATCGCCCTTACGGAACATTTCTTTCGCCACCGACTGAGAAGCGTTTCGAGGATAGAAAGTTCACTCCCGGGGGGTACGGACCCGTCCCGCATCGCCCGTCCCTGCCTTCGCCAGGGACGTGCGAATGCAACACAGTATCTCGTATCCAACGTCAGAGCCAGCCACGCCGAATGAGCCCGCAATCACGGTCTCGCGATTGCGAACCGTCACCGGGTCCCGTTTCCCCCGCAAATGTGCCTGCGGATGCGGCCACGCGATTCCGCGCGACCCGGAAGTCCGCTACGTGGTCGACTTCGGCGCGTCAGGCGCGGGGGTGGGTTCCGGCGGCATCGAGGACGGGGCCGGCCGTCCAGGGTCGTGACGGGACCGAATCAGGATGACCGTTCCGACGAGGAGGGCAGCGGCAGCCGCGGTCGACAGATACCATCCGACTGAGGGCCCCCATGTGTAGGTGATTGCTGGGCCAGTCGTGGGGAGGGGGGTAAGACTCGATCCCCAGAATGAGCTCCACGGCCCGCCGTAACCGACCTGGAAGGCCGCGGCATAGAATGCGGTGGCGGCAACTCCGAGGGACAGCGCGGCTACAGCCAAGGCAACCACAAAGGATGTCTTGTTCGCGTTCCGCCGGTGGTCCATCCCGGATGCGCCGGCGATAATCGCCAACACAATTGACGCGGTGACGAGAACGAGGGTGATTACGGCAACTACCCCGGGACCGTTCGTTGAGAAACTGGAGTAGGATGTTTCGCCGGGACATGGCGAGTAGTTGCAAGAAGACTGGACCGTACCGTTCATCCAGGGAAGGCCGAGGTAGTACATCGTATCGAGATGTTGTTCGGAAGTGCCATAGTTGAATTTGCCATCGTCAGCGTACCACGGCGTGAACAAGGCCGCGACCAGGAGGAGTCCGCCGACCAGCACGAAGATGGCGCCAAGAAGCCTCCGGGTCCTTTTTCGGACCATATTGATCGCCCTTCACCGAGGCTGGCTTTCAGACACTACACCACCGCTGCCCTTCAGCTTTGATGCGAGATGTCCCACGCGCCAGGTTGGTTAATGAGGGCTGTCGCCGGGCATCGCCCGTTCCCTATCGCATTACTCTCTCCCGCGCGCTGATTGCGGTCCTGTCATTGGACATGATACGCTTCGTCCATGCGGGCAACACCCCAAGCCCATCGCCTCCTGTCCAAGCCTCGGAGGCGACCGATGGAGATCTCTACGTATG